>Ga0194060_10002856_pt1 | contig 12305 bp, 11 predicted proteins | sample SepL225m_MetaG_FD_163427 | JGI IMG/M metagenome (GOLD analysis project Ga0194060, IMG submission 163427) | Anoxic zone freshwater microbial communities from boreal shield lake in IISD Experimental Lakes Area, Ontario, Canada - Sep2016-L222-5m | ecosystem: Environmental > Aquatic > Freshwater >... | reverse complement strand
CTAGCCCCCCCGCAAGCGGGGGGGGATAATGCGTTGTTCCCCCCCGCGTGCGGGGGGGCTAGGGGGGGTGATCGGCGAGAGCCTTTCTGCGAAGATATTTACAACTGTAGTACTACTGGCCCTCTCAACGCAGCCAATGCCAACCAATAGGCTGTAACCTGAGGCACCCCGCGTGCATCATACAGAGCGTATGGCTCATGATTCACAAAAAAGGAGCTTCGCATGAAGCGTATTGTTATTATCGGTGGCGTGGCTGCCGGGATGTCGACGGCCGCCCGGCTGCGGCGGCTCGATGAGCACGCCCAGATTGTCGTCCTTGAGCGTGACCTCTACGTCTCCTACGCAAACTGCGGTCTGCCGTACCATATTGGCGGGGCCATCCCTAAGCGTGAGGCGCTGCTGGTTTCAACCCCAGAGCACCTGCGCGAGACGCTGAACCTGGATGTGCGTATCGAGCAGGAGGTGGCGGGCGTGGATCGCGAGGCCCGTACAGTGCAGGTGGTGGATCTGACCAGCGGGACGTGTTACGACGAGCCTTACGATGTGCTGGTACTCGCCCAGGGCACCGCGCCCCTGCGCCCGCCTGTCCCCGGCATCGACCATCCGCGTGTGCGGACTCTGCGTAGCATCCCCGATATGGACGCGATCATCGCCCTGCTCGACAACGGTGCCCAGACCGCCATCGTGATCGGCGGCAGTTACATCGGGGTTGAGGTCGCCGAGGCTCTGCGCGCCCGCAAGGTCACGGTTGATCTGGTCGAGCTACAGAATCAGGTCATGCCGCTGCTCGATCACGAACTGGCCACCGAACTGCGCGACCATATGGTGCGCCACGGCGTCACCATGCACCTGGGCACGGCGGCGACAGCCTTCCACGATGTGGACGGTCGGGTGGCGGTTGACCTCCAGAGTGGCGAAACCCTCACCGCCGACCTGGTGGTGCTGGCAATTGGCGTGCGCCCGGTCGCCGCGCTGGCCAAGGAGATTGGGCTAAATCTGGGGCCACGCGGCGGGATCGCGGTCAACGCGCATATGCAGACCTCCGACCCGGCGATCTACGCGGCGGGCGATATGGTCGAGGTGCGCGACACTATCACCGGCGATCCGGCGCTGATCGCGCTGGCTGGGCCAGCCAACCGTCAGGGGCGGATTGTGGCCGACCATATCTGCGGGCGGGACTCGGCCTACACCAGTACGCAGGGCACGGCGATTGTCAAGATCTTCGACATGACCGCCGGGATGACCGGAGCTTCGGAGCGCACGCTGCGCCGGGTGGGGCGACCCTTCGCGAAAGTCTACCTTCACCCCTCGGGCCACGCCAGTTACTACCCCGGCAGTGCGCCGATGCAGATCAAGCTGCTCTTTAGCCCCGAGGACGGGACGGTGCTAGGGGCGCAGATCGTCGGGTACGATGGCGTGGACAAGCGACTCGACGTGTTGGCGACGGCCATCCGCGCCGGGATGAGCGTCTACGACCTGGAGCATCTGGAGTTGGCCTACGCCCCGCCCTACGCCTCGGCCAAAGACCCGATCAACATGGCGGGCTTTGTGGCGGCCAACCTGCTGCGCGGCGACGTGGTCGCTTGGTATGCTGAGGACTACGCGCAGTTGGCCGCGAACACCACCCTGATCGATGTGCGTAGCCCAGAGGAGTTCGCGACCTGGCATATGCCCAACGCGCAGAACATCCCGCTGCCCGACCTGCGCACGCGGATGGAAGAGATCCAGACATTGGCCGCTCGCGGGCCGATCCGGCTCTACTGCATGGTTGGCTTTCGCAGCTACCTGGCCTACCGCATTCTGCGTCAGCACGGCATCGCCGATGTGGCGACCTTGTCCGGCGGCGCCAAGACCTTCCTGGGCTTCTCGCGCACCAGCTTGGCCGCTGAGCGATTCCGTGTCGTTCACACCGAGGCTGACCTTGTTGCGGAGGCGATGCTGGGCGGCGCATAAATCCCGAACGCACCAGTGGGCGCTGTTCGTAGTGGGCGCTTCAGCGCCAGGCGGCTGAAGCGCCCACTACGAACGGTAAACCAGAAACCTGACACCTGAAACCTTGTCTAAGGGATGGTTCAATCCAGCGTGACAGTTCAGCGATGAAACGATGACGCGGTGAGGCGTTCCGTATCGCCTCATCGCCTCATCGCCTCATCGCTGAACTGTCAAGCTGAATGTACCCATTTTGAAACATGCCTAAGGGATGGTTCAATCCAGCGTGACAGTTCAGCGATGAAACGATGACGCGGTGAGGCGTTCCGTATCGCCTCATCGCCTCATCGCCTCGTCGCAAGACTGTCAAGCTGAATGTACCCATTTTGAAACATGCCTAAGGAGACAATCACCCATGTTCCGCAATCTTTTCCACGCCGGCCCGACCATTTCATCGATCAACGTACGCGACCTGAAGACCAAGCTCGACGCCCGCGAGCCGATCACGCTCGTAGATGTCCGCCAGCCTGAGGAGTTCAAGAGCGGCCATGTGGCTGGGGCGCGGTCGCTGCCTCTGCCGACGCTGGCGAACCGCCTTGGCGAACTTGCGAAAGACGCCCCGATCTATTGCATCTGCCTCTCGGGCGGTCGCAGCCAGTCGGCGTGCGATCTGCTTCAGCGCCAGGGCTTCACGAATGTGACCAACGTCGTCGGCGGGATGAACGCCTGGCAGCAGGCTGGTCTGCCCAGTAAGCGCGGATAGGAGTACCCGATGCACACTCGTTCTCTGGGCCTGCTCATCCTTGTCCTCGGTGCCCTGGCCCTGGCCGCCTGTGGGGCAACGGCAACAACGCCGACAGCCCCGACAGCCCCGACGATAGCCGCCGTCGCCGCCGGTGGCGCAAAGACCTTCGGCCAGATGAGCGTCTCCGACCTCAAGGCCAAGCTCGACGCCGGAGAGAGTCTCTTCCTGCTCGATGTACGTACGCCCGAGGAGTTCAGCCAGGATGGCCACGTCGCCGCCGCCACCCTCATCCCGCTGAACGAGCTTGATACACGACTGAGCGAACTGCCCTCCGATAAGCCGATTGCCTGTATCTGTCGCTCCGGCAACCGCAGCACAACCGCTTGTACTGATCTCGCCGCCCGTGGCTACAATGTCACGAACGTCACCGGCGGCATGCACGCCTGGGGGGCCGCAGGCTTCCCCATCGCCCGCCCCTAACCGAAACACCCACAGGGGCGACGTATCGCCGCCCGTGTAAAAGGGGAGTCACGGCTTCAGTTAGCTGAATCTGTGACTCCCCTTATTGCGACTCCCGTGAAGATTCAGGGCTGGTGCACCTTTGCCCCAGCCCCAGAGTTGCATTAGGGCTACGTCAAAGTTGTATGATCGCCGCTCAGCCCTCACCCCCCAGCCCCCTCTCCCTGAGCGGGAGAGGGGGAGTCGGACGTGTCCTGTTGCGGAATCATCTCCCCTCTCGCATATAGCGACCGACGCGCCTCACCCACGACCGAGTCGGACGTGTCCTGTTGCGGAATCATCTCCCCTCTCCCCGTGAGGGAGAGGGGCAGGGGGTGAGAGTCGGCGGATGACTTTGCCCCAGCCCCAAAGTCGCATACACAAAAGCGCACGACTGGCGGTAGTGTAGTATAATGGTGTGTCCACACACCAACTTTAGCGCACAATATAGCTCTCCAATGAGCATATATCGTACACGTGCCCATCCGTGAAATATCAGCCACTATGAAACATATCACGGGCGAAGGTGGCCTGATCAGCACCATCCGCGCTAAGAGTATCGCCGCCGAACTGGGAATCCAGCCGGGCGATACGCTTGTCTCCGTGGGTGGGCAGCATCTGCGTGACGTGATCGACTACCGCTTCGCCATTGCTGATGAGCGCGTCGAGGTGTTAGTGCGATCTGTGTCTGGTGAGGAGACGATCTACGAGATTGAGAAGGATCCTAACGAGGATCTCGGCGTCGATTTCGACGAGCCGCTCTTTGATCGGCTGCGCACCTGTAACAACAAGTGCCCCTTCTGCTTCCTCACCCAGATGCCCAAGGGTTTCCGCAAAACGCTCTATCTGAAGGATGATGACTATCGTCTCTCCTTCATCTATAATACATTCGTCACCTTCACCAATCTGAGTGAAGACGACTGGTGGCGCATCGGACAGCAGCACCTCTCACCGATGAATATCAGTGTCCACGCCACCGACCCGGCCTGGCGTGCGATCATGCTTGGCCGGCACGATGTACCCGATGTGCGCGAGCAGATCCGCCGCCTCGGCAGCCTCGGCGTCACCGTCCATACCCAGATCGTCGCGTGTCCCCAGGTCAACGACGGTGACGTGCTACGCCAGAGCATCGCCGACTTGGTCGCCCTTTACCCGACCGTTCAGTCAATCGCCGTGGTGCCGGTCGGCCTCACCCGGTATCGTTTCGAGGGTAAGGCTCCCCGATCCATCCGCGCCGCTATCGAGGTACACGAGTCGCCGGACTGGATCGACACCAACTGGGAGCGCCAGCCGTTGTGGGAGGATCGCGGCCCCAACCCCCAACCCCCCGTGCTGCACGACCCGGCCTTGGGCTTCTGCTCGCGCTTGGGCGCGGCCACCGATGTGCCGATGCGCTGCTATGGCGGGGATGAGGCCGCCGCGCTGATCGACCTGATCCTGCCCTTCAGTCAGGCATCTCAGCAAAACCTCGGGATCACCCTGGTCTATCCCAGCGATGAGTTCTACATCCTCGCCGGTCGTGAGATGCCCGCCGCCGACTTTTACGACGACATGCCCCAGTACTCCAACGGCGTCGGCATGGTGCGCGATTTCCTCGACGGCTGGGCGAAGGCCAAGCGTCGCCTGCCGACGCGCATCCCCCAGCCCACCAGCCTGGCCCTGGTCTGTGGCACCCTCGTCGGCCCGATGATGCAGCAGGTCGCCGCCCGGCTGAACAAGATCGACGGCCTAACGGTGAATGTACTCCCAGTGAAGAATCAATTCTTCGGCGAGACGGTCACGGTTAGCGGACTGCTCACCGCCCAGGATGTCATCCCGGCCCTGCGCGGGAGCGGCTGCACCCGGGCCATCCTTCCCAGGGTCATGTTTGATTATCAGGGTACGCGCACAATCGACGAGCAAAGCCTACCGCAGATCGCCGAGGCAGCGGGCTTGCCCGTGGCCCTTGCGGGCGATCCGGCTGAACTCGCCCGCTACGTGCGCGCACTGGCGCAAAAAAAGACGCTCGTACCCATCGACTGATCAGCCATGTCTATACCACATAACCTACGAGCTAAGGGAATACCTATGACTGCCCAGCAGACTCGACTCCAGCAGTACGTCGAGGTGATCCAGCGTGCGAACCAGATCGCCGCCAGCACCGAGCTTGACGCGCTGCTCGACAAAATGCTCGGACTACTCATCAGCGTCACCCAAGCCGAGGCTGGCACTCTCTATCTCTACGACGCGGCCACCCACGAACTGGAGTTCAAGGTCGTACACGGCAGTGCCGCCAGCGCACGGCTCGTGGGGGCGCACATGAATGCCGACCGTGGCGTGGTTGGCATGGCGCTGCGTAGCGCCATGCCACTCTTCGTTGATGATGTCGCCAACGACCCACGTTGGGATCATACCGCTGGTGAGATCGCTGGTATGCGGATACACACGATGTACTGCATCCCTCTGATCCTGCGCGGCCAGCCGATGGGGGTCGTCCAGGTCTTCAACCTGCCCTCAGACACCTGCGATGATGCAGACGAAATGGCACTGGTCGAGTTGCTCTGCTCGCGCCTGGTAACCGAGGTGGAGAAGACCCGCCTGCTTGAGGAGGCCCAGCGGCGCACAAAGCGCCAGCAAGCTCTCGTTGAGATTATCTCCAACCTGACCACCACGCTCGACAGCGACACCCTGCTGAACCGAATCATGACCCATGCGTGCGAGTTGCTGAATGTCGATGCAACCTCGATCTGGCTGCGCGATGCCCAAAATGGCGACCTAGTATTACATCTGGCTACGGGCACGCGGCGCGAGCATATGCACGCCAGCCGCGTGCCCGCCGGTCACGGTATTATTGGGCACGTTGTGGATACCGGCGAGACGGTGGTCGTGAACGATGTGAACACTGACCAGCGCTTCTACCGAAACATTGATGCGCAGAGCGGATTTCGGACGCGGGCCATCCTCTGTGTGCCCATGCGTGCGCCCAGGATTACCCTCAGCGGAGAGCGCGGTGAGGTTGAGGAACAGGTCATCGGCGGTGCGCAGGCTCTGAACCCGGTCGGCAACCGATCCTTCTCTGCCGACGATGTCAGCCTGTTTGAGTCGCTGGCCAGCCAGGCCGCGACCGTCATCCGCCTGGCTCGGCTCTACGAAGACACCGACAAGCTTTTCACGCGGATCATCGACGGGATTACCGGGGCGATTGATCTGAAAGATCCCTACACCCGTGGCCATAGCCAGCGGGTCAGCGACTTCTCGGTGGCTATTGCCCAGGAGCTCGGCCTCTCAAGCCAGGATGTCTACCGGATACGTATTGCCAGCAAGCTTCACGATGTGGGCAAGATCCGCGTGCCTGACCGTATCCTCAAGAAGCGCAAGGGTCTCAACGACGCCGAGTTCCGTAAGATGCGCCTGCACCCCACCTACGGCCTGGAGTTTCTGCGCGAGAACGGTCTGCTCGACCTGGAGTTGCTGGAAAACTCGTGGCAGGCGCTCTCACAGCACCACGAGCGCCTCGACGGTCGCGGCTATCCTCTCGGGCTCAAGGGCGATGAGATCACCCTGATCGGTCGTATCGTCGCGGTCGCCGATGTCTTCGATGCGATCACCAGCCACCGACCCTACCGCCCGGCGCGCACTGCCGATCAGGCGATCAATATCCTGCGCTCGGCTGCGGGCACGGAGTTTGACCCGGCATGCGTCGAGGCGCTGTTGCGCGCCCGTGAGCGTGGCACCATTAAGACGCAAGACGAGCGAGGGTGTGCGTAGGGGCGCAAGGCATGTGTCAAAATAGGCACATTCAGCGTGACAGTCTTGCGAGGAGGCGAGGAGGCGATACGGAGCGCCTCACCGCGTCATCGTTTCGTCGCAAGACTGTCACGTGCGTTTGAAACATGCCTAAGAGGGGGATCGCAGCGCGCTGCGGTTCCCCTCCGACATCTCTACGCACGTCGAAAATCTTTTACGTTAAGTTGGAGTTTCCGCTCACCGTTCCACTCGTTGACCTCCAGGGTATAGAGTACGTCTATACGCGGGTGGCGACGCAGGGCGTCGGCGAGGTGACCGAAGCGAAAGGCGATAGCCTCGTAGGTCGCCCCCCCATCTTTGCGCAGGAACAGCCCCAGGTGCTGTTTGTCGGCCCCACGCGGGCGAGCGTCTACCACGTCCACCCCGAGGCTCATCAGCGTCGGCTGGGGGTTGGCCTGTCCAAATGGCTCCAGCCGCGACAGATCGGCCAGCAGTTCCCAGTTCAGATCGTTGATGCCCACCTCAGCGTCCACCCGCAGGCTCGGCTGGAGCATCTCGTCGGTCAGTTGCTCGGCGGCGATGGCCTGGAGCTGTGCATCGAGTTCGGGGATGTGCTGGTTAGCAATAGTGAATCCCGCCGCCGCCGAGTGGCCGCCGAATCGCTCAAACAGATCCTTGCATCGGGTGAGGGCGTCGATGATACTGAAGCCCGGCACCGAGCGGGCCGACCCGCGTGAGGTCTGCTCGCCGCGCTCGATCAGCAGCACCGGGCGCCCCCACTCCTCCATGAGCTTACCGGCCACCAGGCCCACCACCCCCGCCGGAAAGTCCGGGCCGTCAATCACCACGATCAGCCGCGCAGTGCGCCCGTCGGCCTCGGCCAGAGCCTTGGCCGCCGCATGAACCTGCTTGGTCAGTTCCTGGCGAGCCCGGTTGATCTGGTTCAGTTCCTCGGCCAGGGTCTTCGCCTGCGCGTGGGTGTCAGCCAGCAACAGTTGGTAGGCCCGCTCCGCGCTATCCAGACGACCGGCAGCATTGATCCGTGGGCCGAGCATAAACCCAATCGCCGTCGCGTCAACCTTGCCCAGGTGCAGGCCAGACACCTCGACCAGCGCCTTCACGCCAGGGCGCTGTGTGATGTTCAGCGCCTCCAGCCCGGCCTTCACCAGCACACGGTTCTCGCCGTCCAGCGGCCCCATATCGGTGACGGTGCCGAGGGCCACCATATCAAGCAGGTCGCGCCCGCGCAGCGTCCTCAGCCGTAGGCCGCCCTTCACCAGAGCCTGCACCAGCTTAAAGGCAATGCCCACACCCACCAGTTGCTTGTAGGGATAGGCGCAGCCGGGCTGCTTTGGGTTGATCACCGCCAGGGCGGCGGGCAGTTCATCCGGTGGATGATGGTGGTCAGTGATGATCACATCCATGCCCAGGGCCGTCGCCTGGGCCACCTCGACCACATTGCCAATCCCGCAGTCCACCGTGATCAGTAGGCGTACTCCGTCCTTGTCCAACTGTTCAATGGCCAGGTTGTTTAGTCCGTAGCCCTCGCGGATGCGATCGGGGATGTAGTGCTTGATCGTGCCGCCCATGTCCGTGATCGCCTGAACAAGCAGCGTCACCGCCGTCACGCCGTCGGTGTCAAAGTCGCCATAGACCGCCATCAACTCGCCCTCGGCAATCGCGTGGGCAATGCGGGCGCTGGCCTCGGGCATGCCCTTCATCAGCAGCGGGTCGTGAAGCCCGCCGCGATAGTCGGCGGCGAGGAAGGCGTTCACCGCATCAGGGTCGCGCAACTGACGTTGGTAGAGCAGCGTTGCCAGCAGCGGACTATGGCCCATGCGGCGCGCAACATCAGGGGGGGCGGCGGGTAGCAGATCCCAGCGCTTACGGCGTGCAGACATCGGGGTTTTCTTCTGGTTATGGCCGGATTCGGTGCGAATGACAACTGGCATGAGAGCCTCCGGGGGAAATCTCAACAGTGGATCGTGAATGACGATGAGAAGTTGATGTTCTCCGCGCTACATATGCACCGAATCACACCGGCAAAGGTTGCAGTGACATCCTCTCAGACCTCACCCCCCAGCCCCCTCTCCCCGTGAGGGAGAGGGGCAGGGGGTGAGGGGGCAAGTTCGAATAGGATTGGTTCTACCCGCGCACAATCAGGCTCTCGCCCGTCATATCCTCGTCGTTGGGCAGGCCCAGCAGATCGAGCAGGGTCGGCGTGATGTCGGCCAGTCGCCCGCCCGTGCGCAGCGATACCTGCCCCTTCTCCAGGCCGAGCCCCTCAGCCGCTACCAGGATACATGGCACCAGGTTGGTGGTGTGCGCCGTGTGTGCGCCGCCGGTCTCCGGGTCGATCATCTGCTCGGCGTTGCCGTGGTCAGCAATGATGATCACCGCCCCGCCCTGGGCCTGGATGGCCGACACCACTTCGCCCATATCGGCGTCAACCGTCTCACACGCCGTGATCACCGCCGGGATCGACCCGGTGTGGCCGACCATGTCGGGGTTGGCGAAGTTCACCACGATCAGGTCGTATTGCCCGCCGTTGATCGCCTCCAGCAGATGATCCTTGACCCCCTCGGCGCTCATCTCGGGCTGGAGGTCGTAGGTGGCGACCTTGGGCGAGGGCACCAGCACGCGATCTTCACCCGCAAACGGCTCTTCGCGCCCGCCGTTGAGGAAGAAGGTCACGTGGGGGTACTTCTCAGTCTCGGCGATGTGGAACTGCCTGAGGCCAGCGGCATCAGCCACGAAGGCCAGGGGGCGGCGCACCGGGCGAGGCTGGAAGGCGATCCGCACCGGCACGCCCTCCTCGTACTGGGTCATCGTCACATAGAAGAGGTTCTGGAGTGGCAGGCCGCGCTGCCAGATCGAGTCGGGCAGCTTCTGGCCCTCCTGCTGCTGCTGCTCGTAGTGCCTCGTAATCAGCGTATCGAGGTCGGGCAGCACAAAGGCGCGGGTCATCTGACGCCCACGGTCGGGGCGGAAGTTAGTAAAAATGATCGCATCGCCGTCCTTGATCGTCGCCACCGGCACGCCGTCCTTGAGGATCACCGTCGGCAGGACAAACTCATCGTTGACCTCCTTGGCATACGCCTGCTGGATAGCCTCGCGGGCGCTGGTGGCCGTCTCGCCCTGCGCCGAAACGATGGCGGCATAGGCCCGGCCCGTGCGCTCCCAGCGCTTATCGCGATCCATCGCGTAGTAGCGCCCGCTCACGGTGGCGACCTGGCCCACGCCGATGCGGGTGATCGCTGCCTCCAGGGTATCGAGGAAGCCTAGGGCGCTGCGCGGGAGTACGTCGCGGCCATCCAGAAACAGGTGCAGGTAGACCCGATCCAGACCCTGGCGGCGGGCCATGTCGAGTAAGGCGTGCAGATGATCCTCGTGGGCGTGGACGCCGCCGGGGCCAAACAGTCCCATGATGTGCAGGGCACCGCCGGACTTGGCGTGGTTCACCGCCGACAGCAGCACCGCGTTCTCAAAGAAGTCGCCGTCGGTAATGCTCTTGCTGATCCGAGTCAACTCCTGGTAGACCACAAAGCCCGCGCCGATATTCAGGTGGCCAACCTCCGAGTTACCGATCTGGCCATCGGGCAGGCCCACATCGAGGCCCGAGGCAGCCAGCGTGGTGAAGGGACGCTCGGCCATCCAGCGATCCACATTCGGCGTATTGGCCAAATCTACCGCGTTGCCGGGGCCAGGCTCGGCGAGACCCCAGCCATCCATAATCGCCAGGACAACCGGTCGCGGGCGAGGGATCGTCATAATAGTGTTCCTTAAATAAGGTTTCAAATCGGGCGTTTCCAGCTTGACCGTCTCAACATGGCCCTCACCCCCCAACCCCCTCTCCCTGAGCGGGAGAGGGGGAGTGTTCCGCGCCAGGATGCGATCTACCCCCCTCTCCCCGTGAGGGAGAGGGGCTGGGGGTGAGGGCTACCTACAACCTCTCGCCACTTACATTCCCAGCCCAAACGCCACCAGGCTCATCCGCACAGCGGAGAGCAGGCCAATGGCGGTCACGCCTGCCAGGGGCACGCTAATGAGCAGGAGCGTTATGATTCGGTCGGTGGGGCCAGGGTTCGCGCTGACAAAGCCATGCAAAACCTCCTGGCGGATAGCCTGCATGCCGCCCCAGGCGGCCAGGATGGACATGCCCGCAAAGGCGATGCCCGCGCCCAGGCAGATGATCGACCCAAGGATAGACATCGTACACTCCGATCACAATGACTCCGGGAAGGCATCGGCGGCGGCCAGGGCCGCCCCGATCATCCCGGCCTCGTTCCGTAGCATAGCGGGCACCACCTCAACGCCGACGGTCAGGTGGGAGGCAAACTTTTCGTAGGAGCGGCTGGCCCCGCCACCGAGGATGATCAGGTCGGGCCAGAGCAGGGCGCTCAGGCGGCAGAGATACTCATCGAAGCGTTTAGCCCAGGTACTCCATCTGATCTGCTTGCGCAGACGGACAGCTTCGGACGCCCGGGACTCAGCCTCTTTGCCACGGATCTCAATATGACCAAGCTCCGTGTTTGGCACCAGGCGACCGTCCATAAAAAGGGCGGTGCCCAGGCCCGTGCCAATCGTGATCATCATCACCAGACCGTTGCGCCCACGCCCGGCGCCCAGGCGCATCTCCGCGATCCCGGCGGCGTCAGCGTCGTTGAGCAGCAGCACCGGGCTGCCGGTCGCCTCGTGCAACAGTTTGGCCCCATTCGTCCCCACCCAACTCGGCGCGATATTCGCCGCCGTGTGGGCGACCCCGCCCTTGATCACCGCCGGGAAACCGCAGCCAATCGGGCCGTGCCAGCTAAAGTGCTGCACGATCTGAGCGATTGTCATCGCCACAGCCGCCGGTTCCGCGCCCGGCGGCGTATGTAGGCGATGCCGGGGCATCACCAGTTCACCGGAGGCCACGTCCACAATCGTCCCTTTGATCCCCGTTCCGCCAACATCTAGGCCAAGCACCTGCATCGCGAGTACCTCTACTTCGTCCGCACCCGACGCTTGAGATCAGCCACCTTCGGGCGGCGGAAGAGCAGCACATCGACTATACCACGTGGGTAACTGCGCAGGAGGCGCGGCAAATTGCCAGGAGTGCGCTGCCAGAGCAGCAACAACAGCATCGCCGCGATCAGCAGCAGCGCAAAGATCAGCAGGCTAAATTCAGCCTGGGAAACCACCATCAGGTAGCCGAACGCTGCGATTAGCAGCAGGGCGTGCGCGACCTGAAGGAATAGCGTGCCCTCGCGCAGTTGGGCCAAAGCCGCGCCATATGCCACGGCATACCAGATCTCAAACATCATTACCACAGAGACCGACCAGGATAACACAGGGGTCGCTCCTTATCGCATACAGAGGCACACGGCCCTATGATAGCATATTCTCTCAGGAGAGACTGATACGC
>Ga0194060_10002855_pt1 | contig 12307 bp, 9 predicted proteins | sample SepL225m_MetaG_FD_163427 | JGI IMG/M metagenome (GOLD analysis project Ga0194060, IMG submission 163427) | Anoxic zone freshwater microbial communities from boreal shield lake in IISD Experimental Lakes Area, Ontario, Canada - Sep2016-L222-5m | ecosystem: Environmental > Aquatic > Freshwater >... | reverse complement strand
CACGTACAGTCAGAAGTATGCGGAACGGGACTCTGAAGATAGTGTTGTGAGCATCGGTCCCGGGGGATCCAGAAGCCCGAATGACGGCGACTATCATCGCCGGGTTGGCAGCCAGGACGTCAAAACCAGCGCCCTGGCCTCCGTGGGAATGACCAAGGGAGACGAACAGGGGTTCGGGTTCACCTGGTTACGCACGCAGTCCGCCACGGATCGCGCCTCCATCATGACCGATGACCGATTTCCCTACACCATGGTCGTGAATGGGGATCCTGTGAGCAGAATCCAGGGAATTGAGTATTCGGAACGTTCGCTGGACGCCCGCCAGTTGACGTGGCGCCGGAAGTGGGACACCTTCGATGTGGAACTGTTCGGCTCGCATAATATTGTCCGGCAGTACGAGCCGGATCTCCGGCGTTTCAAGGAACTCCTCTACCATCCTGATGCCAACACCTGGGAGTCTCAACTCAGCCAGGCTAGTGCGATACAGGGAAATTTCGATCACTCGCGATTCTGGCGTGATGTTCAGGAGGACAATACGCAGTACGGTGTCAATCTGGCGCAACACTTCAAGTTTCAAGATGCGGATGGGCAAGTGAGAACAGGCTGGCTCGAAGACATGACGCACCGTTCCTATACCTATGATGCCGTCATCTACCGGAATATTTCAGGAGGGTCATTCACCATGACCGATCCCAATCAACTGTGGACCGATACGTTTTTCGGACAGCCCCCTTATCAGAATCCGATGCAATGGTATCTTCAGCCGTTACCCTATGCGCCAGCTAATGTGCAGTACACCGCCGAACAAGATCTGCCAGCCGGCTACCTGATGCTGGATTGCCCGGTGGCGCCCAAACTCAAGGCGCTCTTTGGTGTCCGGTGTGAAGTGACGGATATGACAGTTTCGCCCTTCAATGACTTCGACGCGAACGGCCAACTCAATTATCTTACCATTCCCAGTGATGGAACCTCAATCAACCTGGATCAGATCTCCATGGTTGGGAAGAATGCGGCACAAGCCCATCTACAGGATGCGCAATGGCTCCGTTCGGTCGGACTAGTCTATGAAATCGTGCCGAAGATGAACCTCCGGATCAACTGGTCCCAGACGGTCGCCCGACCGACCTTCCGTGAGTTAGCGCCAGTTCTGTCGGTCGATCCCGTTGATGGCGATAACTATTTCGGGAACAAGGATCTGAAAGTTTCCAAAGTGCAGAATGATGATGTCCGCTGGGAATGGTTCCGCAAACCCGGCGAAGTGTGGGCCGTAAGCTGGTTTTACAAGAAAGTGCAGGATCCGATCGAGAAAATCACCTTCGGGTATTACGGCGACCAGTATGTTTATGCCTTGAATTATCCGGAAGGCCGGGTCGCCGGCATGGAGTATGAGTTCAAAAAAAATCTGGACGACTTTGTGCCCCTGCCGATCGGTTCGCTCAATGTGGGCGCCAATTATACGATCATGGAGTCAACCGTCACGATCCCGGAGACGACGGCCAATCGGCTCGCGCAGGCTTACAACTGGAAATTTCGTCAACGCAGCCCGAAGGATATGTATGTTTCTCCCTTCAATCTGTTCAACCAGGGATTTATTTTCGATTTTTTCAATATGGGTGACGCCACGGATTTCAGCGGGGCCCAACGGGACATGGAGGGGCAGCCCGCGTATCTGTTCAACTTCAATCTGGGATATGACATCGACAAGTGGGGGACGTCATTCAACTGGTTCTATAACATCCGGGGCGACATGCTCAAGACCGGCGCCAGTGAAAGTGTGAGCGGGGACATTTCCACGGTGACGCCCGACATTTATTTAAAAAAACTGGCCACCGTGAACGTGAGCCTTTCACAAAAATTGGGCGGCCATTGGAAGTTGACGCTGGCGGCGCAGAACCTCCTCGATTCGGCATTCCAGGAGACGTACCGCATTCCCGGTCAAAAGGATATGGCCCGGCGCAGTTACCGTGAAGGGGTTTGGTATTCGGCCAATCTCACCGCAACCTGGTGAGCCTGAAAAGAAATGGAATATGGACACGGCTAAGGATAACACTAAATCAGGAAAGGCGCGCGGCCTGCGGTCACTCTTGGCGGACGTTGTGCTGATGCTGACCGTGGTGTTGTTTCCCGCTTCTGCCGCACCGGCTGCGGAAGCCGGACTGGGTGTGGGCGGCGGGGAGACTATCGTTTCCACGGCCGTTTCCCCCGAGGGGGCGCCGGGCTGGTTGGATACATTGGCCAAACAACCCTGGGCCAAACGTCTGGCGCACATGTGGGCCGGTGAGGAACAGGATGACTCCGTCGGAAACCAGGGAGGGTCTGTGGACGCGATCCTGAATCTGGTCGAACGGGGCAACCTCTTTCAGGTCTTCCGCCACGGGGGGCCGATCATGTGGCCGCTGTTATGCGCCGCTCTGCTCTCCCTGGCGACGGTTCTGGAACGGGCCGGATTCTTCACGCTCGAGCGTTTCCGGCGGAATACGGCGGAGCAGCGCACCTTCATGAGGGCCCTTCGCGAAGGACACTTCGATGAGGCCGAGGCCATCGGCCGCCGGAGCCGGTATTATGTGGTTCGCGTTCTCGGATACGCGCTGACTCAGCGTAGCGGCGCCATGGAAGGGGCCGTTCAATATGCCAAGGAGCGGGAACTGCACCGCTATCGCCGGGGAATTCCCATGCTGGATACCGTGATTACGCTGGCGCCGCTACTCGGCCTGCTCGGAACGGTCACGGGAATGATGGCGTCCTTTTCTTTGATTGGCGGCGAACTCGGCGCCCCGGGGGCCATCACGGGCGGAATCGCCGAAGCGTTGCTGGCCACCGCCTTCGGCCTGGGCATCGCGATCACCAGCCTGATTCCGTTCAATCTCATGAACCAGAAACTCGAGACCGCCACTCAGGAAATCGACGAGGCCGCCAGTTCGATGATGATATCGCTCGCGGCCCACGGTGTTCTCGCCGCACCCCTGAACGCGGGACAGGAAGAGGGAGGCGCCGTATGTATGGTCGCGTGATCGGATACATTGGCGGCGTCCTGGCGCTGGTCGGCGTGCTGTTTTTCGGAGGATTGCTCATGCCGAAGAGCGCCAAAAATCCCCATCTCAAAACCGTTGAACTGCTTTCGGATGACCTGAAGAAGGACGAGAAGAAGCAGGATCAACCCCCGCCGGAAAAACCGCCGGAGGAATTGCAGGCCCAGAAAGACCATCCGCCCGAGATCAGCGAAGTCGTCACCCCCCAGGCGTCTGACAGCACTCCTGCTCTCGATGCCGCGAGTTTGAGTTCCATCATGTCGGCGCTGAATCCCGGCGCCGGCGGCGGGGAATTCGGATCGTCAGTCTCTCTGGCCTCCGGGGGCCGCATTGGCGGGACGGGCAAGGCGGGCGGACACGGCGCCGGTGACGGCCTCGATAATGCCTTTGGCATGGACGATATCGACCAGAAACCGCGGGCCATTGTGCAGACGCCGCCCAACTATCCCTCCGATATGAAGGGGAAGAAATTGGGAGGCATCGTTCAGGTTGCCTTCATTGTCACGGCGACCGGTCAGGTGTCCAACCCGCGGGTGGAGCGCGCGTTTCATCCGGCCTTCGGGGCGCCCGCGCTCGCCGCCGTGAGGCAGTGGAGATTTGAACCTGCCGTCAAGGGCGGCGTCAGGGTGAAGTGTCGTATGAGGGTTCCGATCCGGTTTCAGACCGGATAGAAGGCGCGGATGATGAAACAGAACACATGGCTGGGATTGGTGTGCGGCCTCTGGGGCAGTGGCGTGGCGCTCGTTTACGGTGTTCCCGCCCGTCCTCAAACGGAAGCGACGGCGCCGGTCCCGAGCGCCGACCTCGCGGCGTTATGGAAGGATCCGACGTTCCAGAAGCAATTTGTCGGTTCCTACGGCATTTCGGCCGAACTCGAGCCCCGGGTGACGCCCGAGGAAGTGGCGATCCTCGAGCGTGTCCGACCGTTCATGGGCACGAATTTGCGCAAGGCGGCGCAGATGTTGGAGAGCGAGACGAAGCCGAACTCCTCGGCGATGCTGGACTTCAACCTGGGCAGCATCTATTTCCAGCAGGATCAAATGGACAAGGCGTTGAAGCGGTATCGCCGCGCCGTGGAGAAGTTTCCCTCGTTCCGCCGGGCGTATCGCAATCTCGGGATGATCCATGCCCGCGACGGCCGATACGACGAGGCGATTGCGAGTTTTACCCGCATGATCGAACTGGGTGGCGGCGATGCCTATTCCTACGGCCTTCTGGCCTTTGCCTTTGCGGCCAAGGAGGATTATCTGGCGGCCGAGGCGGCCTACCGCAACGCCCTGTTGCTCCAGCCGGACAACACGGAGTGGCGTCTGGGCCTCACGCGGTGCGTGTTCAAGCAGCAGAAGTTCGAGGATGCCGTCGCCTTGCTTGATGTGTTGATCCAGCATTATCCGGAGAAACCTGAATTCTGGCTGTTGCAGGCCAATGCGTACCTTGGACTGAAGAAACCTCTCAAGGCGGCGGTCAATCTGGAGTGTTTGGACCGCATGCGCAAGGCCACACCCGAGAACCTGGTTCTGCTTGGCGATCTGTATCTGGGCGAGGATCTTGTCGATCTGGCGACACAGGCGTATGCGTTGGCGCTGTCGGGGGATCCGCCCCTGCCTGCGGCGCGCATGATCCGCTGCACCCAGCAGTTGGCCGCCAAGGGCGCCTTCGCCCAGGCCCGGTTTGTCAATACCCGCCTCCGGGCGGCGCGGGAGAAATCGCTGGAACCGGCCGACCGCGCGCAACTGGCCAAACTCGACGCGCGTATTGCCATGGCGCAGGGCGGGGAGGGCCCCGACCTGGTGCGGGCGCTGGAGGAAACCCTTAAACTCAATCCGCTGGACGGGGACGCACTTCTGTTGATGGCTCAATATTATTCACGCAAGAACGAAGCCGAACGCGCCGTCCTGAACTATGAGCGCGCGGCGGAAATTCCGGAGTTCGAGGTGCAGGCCAAGACGCGGCACGCGCAGTTGCTCGTCGGCTTGGGCCGGTTTAACGATGCCCTGCCCCTGCTTCGCCGGGTGCAGGAAGTGAAACCCCGGGAGGAAATTGCCCGCTACATCGAACAGGTTGAACGCATTGCAAGGAGTAAACGATGAAACGTGTCATACTGTATCTGGCCTCCACTCTTCTCTGGGGGGCCGCATGGGCGGCGGGAACCGGCCCGTCATCAGAAGGGGAGGCGCCCGCCGGTCCGGTTCTGGCGGAGACCCGGATGATTCTCGACAAGTGGATCGAGACCCAGCAGGTCATCGCCCGGGAAAGCAAAGAGTGGCAGCAAGGCAAGGAAACGCTTTCGTCACGCCTGGACTTGGCGCGTAAAGAGGTGACGTCGATCGAGGAGAAACTCAAGCAGGTGGAGGGCTCCACCGACACGATGGCAAAACAGCGCGAGACGCTTCAGGCGGAAAACGTGAGACTCAAAAAATCCGCCGAACGATTGTCCTCCGCCGCCTACCGGTTGGAGACCCGGATCGAAGCGGTGTTCCCGATGCTGCCGGATCCCGTGCAGGCGAAACTCAAGCCGCTTTACGACCGTATTCCTCTCAAGGGCGCCGTCACCAAGGTCTCCGCCGCCGAACGGTTTCAGAACGTGCTGGGCATCCTCAGCGAGGCCATCAAGGCCAACAGCGAGATCCCCGTCATCTTTGAAGTCCGGAACCTGGAGAATGGGAAACCCGCCGAGGTTCGCGTGCTCTATGTGGGTCTGGGTCAGGCTTACTACCTGAGCGCCGCAGGCCAGGCGGGGATTGGCCGCCCTTCGACCAACGGTTGGAAATGGGAGGTTTCCGACGCGATTGCGAGGGATGTGCAGAAGGCGATTGAAATCCAGGAAGGCAAGCGTCCGCCTGCCTTCGTTTCCCTGCCGGTGGTGGTCCAATGAAGGCGATAATCATCCTGATGCTACTGCTGGCCGGCGCCGCGATGGCGGCGGCTCCCGCCCCTGTTGCGCCTCAGGCGCCGACCCCTGCGCCGATGATGAAGGGACTCGCCCAGTCGGCCCAGACGGAACTCGCCCGTGCCATTCGGGAACTGAATGAACTGCGGGATGCGGTGGCGGCGGAGAAGGTGCCTCTGGCGGAAGAACTGGCGAAATGGGAGGATAAACTGCTCCAGGGCCGACGTCGACTGGATCAGGCCCAGAAGGCCGCGGATTCGGGCACGATGGAAATGGTCGCCATCAAGGCGGAGCAGAAGTCGCGCGAGGAGGAACTGGCCTACATTCAGAATCTGCTGGATGAGTATATCCGGAACTGCGAAACCAAATCGTCGGTCAGCGAGTTGCAGGTGCTGGCTTCGGCGCTGGAGGCCGCGAAACAGGCGCCCGGCAATCCGACGCTGTCAACCGATGACCGCTTTGACCGCCAGGTGGCCGTGGCCGATCTGACCTGTAACCGGCTCGGGGAGGCGATCGGCGGCATGCGGTTTGGCGGCACGGCGGTGGGGCCTGACGGCACGGTCGAAGAAGGACAATTCCTGGTCGTCGGTCCCGTCGTCATGTTTGGATCGACGAACGGTTCCCTGGCGGGCATGGTGATTCCCCAACTGGGTTCCACAAAACCCCTGGTGCGTCCCCTGGAGGGCGATCTGCAGGCGGGGTTGAGCGGACTCATCGCCACCGGCCGGGGCGCGTTGCCCCTGGATCCTTCGCGAGGCGGCGCCTTGAAGGCCCTGGTTCAGAAGTTTGACGTTGTCGAGATTTTCAAAAAGGGCGGTCCGATCATGTGGCCGTTGCTGATCGCAGCGGCCTTGTCACTTCTGACGGTCGTGGAGCGCCTGATATTCCTGATGCTCGAGCAGGGCCGCCGTAATCCCCAGGCGGTACAGCGTTTTCTTGAGGCCGTGACCGAGGGGAACTTTGAAAAGGCGCTGGCCGTGGGCGGCAAGTCGCGCTTCTTTGTGCTCAGGGCGCTGGCTTATGCGCTGGAACACCGCGAGAAATCCATTTCCAATGCGTTGCTGTACTCGCAGTCGCGGGAAATGCGGCGTTACCGGCGCGGGATTCCCGTTCTGGATACGGTGATCACACTGGCCCCGTTGCTGGGGTTGCTCGGCACGGTGACCGGTATGATGGGTTCCTTCGCCCTGATCGGGGGGGAACTGAGCGCGCCGGGCGCCATCACGGGTGGTATTGCCGAAGCCTTGATTGCGACGGCGTTTGGTCTGGGGATCGCGATCACGAGCCTCATCCCGTTCAATATGTTGAATGCCAGGATGGAGGAAGCCCGGCAGGAAATGGAGGCGGCGGCCATCCAGTTGGAATTGCTGGTGAACCGGCCGACGGGCGCCGTGGAAGCCCTGGCCCAGACGCATCATTAAGGAGCACACGATTATGCACGGAGGAGGTGGAGGAGGACCCGGAAAGAAAGCGCGCATCGAGATCATCCCGTTGATCGACATCATTTTCTTTTTGCTGGCCACGTTCATCATGGTCTCGCTTTCCATGACCCAGAATCAGGGTGTATCGGTTGCCTTGCCGAGCGCCGCCTCGGCGGCCTCGCTCGGTGATCAGCAGGAAATGCAGAAGGCGGTCACCCTGAGCGTCAATGAGAAGGGCGAGGTGTTCTACAACAAGGATAAAACGACCCTGGCTCAATTGCCGATGCGCTTGCAGAACTTCAAGACCACGAGCAAGGATCCCCGGGTGATTATCAACGCCGATGCCGGCGCGAATTTCAAGAATGTGGTGGCGGTGCTTGACGAAGTCCGCAAAGTCGGAATCGCCAAGGTGGGGATTAACACAGATAAGAAGTAACGTTCAAACAATGAGGAGAAAACAAATGAATAACGAAAGAAACAAGAGACTAAACAAAGGAGACGGTATGAAACGGTTGATCTGGTTGGCGGCGGTGATGGCGGGCGGCGTGGGCCTGTGCTCGGCACAGGAGAAGACGAAACCTGAGAGCGGAAGCGAATTGACGGATGCGGCGCAGGAGTCCACCACGCCCTGGCGCATCTCGGGCGGGGTGTTGTACAAAAACTGGCTCTACGAACATGATGCCCTGCAGCAGCGGGGGCCCACGACATCCAAGGGCGGTGAAGACTGGGAAAATGGCAGTACCTCCGGCAACGGCTCGGGTTTGCAGATGAAGGTTGGCCGCGGTGACGGAACGCTCGATGCCTCGTTCGTCAAGTCGGACTTCAAGTATGTGTTTTCCAAGCCCAATGCCCGGCAGGAAATCGACACCGTGTCCCGCGACTTTGAAGTGACCTGGTCGCAGATCACGGGCCGCAACAACCAGGCGGAGTACGGAACCACCATGGGATTCCGGTACCTGGGCATGCAGAAGGATGTCATGATCCGTGAGAACACGTTGAACGTGGAGGGCGGGGGCAACATGAACTGGCTCATGCTTGAAGGCGGTTACACGGGGAGCTGGAGGCCCTTTGAAACGCCGCTGTTCCAGGCGCACGGTTCAATTCTGTTTTTTCTGGGCGAGGCCTCGGGAACCGCCCGCAGCGGCACGGATACGAACTGGGTCGATGGCGTGATCTCGGAAAGCTACAGCGACCAGTACTCGCTGGCCTACGGGGGCCGCGCCTCGTTCGGGGTGGATGTTTCCATCACCAAGCGGGTGTGGTTTTCGATAGACTACATGCGGGAATGGCTCTACTCGTTCGATTCCACGGACACGGGGATCGTGGTGTTCCCGGACAACAGTGATGCGCTGTTCATCGAGAATCATCATGCGGTCATGGCGAGTTTAAATTACGTGTTTTAAGGCGCCTTGTGCGCATGCGGGGAGGAACTATGCATAACTATGCCTCGTCTTGGAGGGGAGGAATCATGGCGGCCGGGCTGGCTGTTCTGGCCGCCGGTTGCGCGTCCACGGGGATCCAACTGGTCTCAAAAGGGGAGGCCGGACATGCCGCGGTGGGAGAACCCCTGATTGTCGTGTCGCAACTGGCCGCCGTGGACGCGGCCTGGGCGTCGGCGTTTGAGAAGGCGATGGACTTCGAATTGAAGCGAATCGGTTCTCCCTTCTTGATTCAGAACCGGATCCCCCTGGCCCTGCAGGCCGACAAGGCCCGCTATGCCGCCCAGATCGCGGAGTTCAATCCGGATCTCGTCCTGGTTGTCGAGCCGGGCGATGGCACGGTCGATACCCGGGGCAGAAGTTACAAGCGCCGGTTTGAGGCGGGCGTGTTCAGGCATTACGCCGAACGGAGCAAACGGGAACTGGCCTGGCGCGGATCCATTGACCTGGAGCCGGCCAGCGCGTTCATCAAGGCGGACGATATGCCGACGCTGGCGCGGGACCTGGTGGCCAAACTCCAGACCGACGGTATTCTCCCGAAGCCGAAACGAAGCGTCAGTAAACTGTCCGTAAAACCCGAGGACTCACTCCTGCCTCCCGTGAGATCCACCCGGGGTTATGGCCGGTGACAGGCGAGTCGGGAAAGGCAACGGTGATTTCAAGTCAAGAAGTAACAGGACACTAATCGTCTCCAAATCCTGCGCGTGTCAAATCACTCCCCATTGCTTTAATGAATATGGAGGACTGAATAAACGTGAACACTTTCGATCATCAACGTCACTCTCTCGTGCCTTCGGTTCTGACCGGCCTGGCGGTCATGGGCCTGGCGCTGTGCTCATCCTGCAGCACGCCTCCGGAACAGGACGACGGACTCGTCGGCATCATCTATCATGCCTCGGCGAGTCATCACACCGGAAGCATGGCCGGAACGAAAATGGTGGACACGCGCCCCCCGTCTGCCGTCAGTCCCGTTGAGGTGATTCGGGAAACAATGCCAGGGACAAACGCCACGTCTGCCTCCTACGCGCCCGCGGAAGGCCAGCCCGCCTACCGTATTTCGCCGGGTGATGTTCTGGCGGTATCCTACTTCGCCCGTCCCCCGGGCGACCGGAAGGAATACCTGATTGACAGTCAGGATGTGTTGACGATTACAGTGGCAGGGCAGCAGGCCTTTACCGGAGACGTGACCGTCCGTCCGGACGGGTTCATTTCCTTCCATCTCATCGGCGAGGTCAGCGTTCGCGGTCTGACCGTGGCGCAGGTTCGCTCGGAGATTGCCTCGCGCATGGCCAAGTTCATCCCGTCGGCGGATATTACGGTGATTCTGAAGGAGGGCAACGCCCTGGCGAGGGACTTCCTCAATACCTTGCGCAGCAACACGGATTTGGGATCCACGAGGATCATCCAGGTTCGGCATGACGGCATGGTGACGTTCCCGCTCGTGGGCGAGGTGAGTGTCATGGGCAAGACCCTGCCGGGAATCTCCGCTGAACTGGATGACAAATACAACAAGGTCTTCAAGCAGGGAATTTCCGTGGCCCTGAATTTGAGTTCCAGTTCGGAGGGGAATATCGCGGTCCTGGGGGAGGTTCGGAGTCCCGGACGGTACACGATCAACAATCCGATCAGTCCCTTCTTTGCTCTCGCGATGGCGGGTGGCGCCCTGGAGTCCGGCAAGAAATCACAGGTGGTTGTCGTGAGTCGGCGGGGGAACGGCAAGGTGGCCTGGCATGTGGTTAACCTCGACATTGACTCCGGCAAGCCGCTGGGTCCCGAAATCGCCCTGGCGCCCCAGGACATGCTGTTGGTGCCCAAAACCGGTGTGGCGAACCTGAATCTGTTTGTCGAGCAGTATATCCGCCGGATGATGCCTGTGCCCACCAGTATGGGCTTCGGCTACAATTTGAATTAATGGAGACCCTATGACGACGACTTCATATGACGACTTGATCAAACGTTCCTTCCGGCTTCTTTCCTACCACCGGAAACGGATCTGGTGGATTACCACCCGGGTGTTCATCCTGACTCTGGTGCTGACGGCCTTCAGCATGGCCTTCCGCCCGAAGTTTGTGGCCCGTACCAAAATGACGATTCTGCCCACCCGCAGTGAGATCGGGTTCGCGGCCGGCCGGCCGGATATGTTCGGGAGCCCGGTGGCGTTGCTGGGCCTGACCTACTCCGAGACCATGAACAGCCGCACCCTGGCGGAGGATGTGGCCCGCACTCTGATGACGCATGACAAGGCGGAGTTGAGCAACGGCGGTGTCCTGGGTCACATCCGGCATAATTGGGTGTCCCCGGTCTTCGGGCTCTTCGGCCGTGCGATGACCCTTCTGAATACCGGGCGATGGGAAACGCCCGACCCGTTCATGTCGCTGGTGGACACCATTCAGGGCCGCACCAAAATCGTGAATCTGCCGGGCTCCTTTGTCTATCAGATTTCCGTGACCTGGGAAAATCCCAAGATTGCGGCGGCGGTCGCGAATACGCTGGCGGATCGCCATGTGCAGATGACCCTGCAAACGAACCGGGAAGAGATGAGAACCACCCGCGACTATATTGAGGCGAAGATCAAGGAATCCAAGGCCGACCTGGCCGTGCTGGAGACCAAGATCAAGGAATACCGGGTGGGGGAGAAACTCTATGCCTCCACGACCGACATGGATCTCGGGCTCCAGGAAAGATCACTGTACCTGCGCGATCTGAATGCCACCCGTGTGAACCGGGCCCAGTTGGATGCCCGGATCGAAGCGCTCCGTCCGTACCAGACACCGGCGGCGCTGGCCGCAGTCGAGGCGGAACGCAGCGAACTGAAAATGCGCGAAACGGCGGTTGAAAAGGTCATTGGCGACCAGTTGGCGGTGCTGGACAAGTTGCCGGCCAAGGAGGCCGGGCTTCTGGATTTGTACCGGGAACGGGTGAATCTGGAACATACCATCAGTTCCTTGCAGGATCGGTTACTGGATACCAAGATCACGGAACTGGCCCAACTGAGCACAGCGCGGGTGATTGACCGGGCCATCCCGCCGGTCTATCCGGATAGTCCGCTGCTGGTGCGCAATGCCGTGGCTTCGATCATGGTGGGCTTGCTGCTGTCGATCGGTTATGTGCTGGTGCGCGAGGCGTGGCGGCCCGGCCTGCGCAGCCGGGACGATCTCGGACGCAATGGCGGTGACGTTGTCGGCCTCATGCCCTATGTGGTCGCCAACGGGAACGGGGATCCGGATACCGAGTCTTCCGGTCGGCTGAGTGAATTTTTCCAGAGTGTGGCGCACGGCCATTATGGCACGGTGGCGCACCGGCGCACGGCCAAACGGCATCTGGAACATCTGCTGATGCGCCTGACAGACGGCGCGGAGTCCCGGATCTGCATGTTTGTGAGCCTGACCGGGGGTGAGGGAAAAACCTACTTGATTGAGCAACTCGCCAGGTTGGCCCGTGAATCAGGCCTTAAGGTGTTGCTCGTTGACGCCAATTTCAGCGATCCCGCGCTTCCCCAGGCGTTCGGTAAATCCCCCTCGGTGGGCA
>Ga0194060_10002852_pt1 | contig 12329 bp, 7 predicted proteins | sample SepL225m_MetaG_FD_163427 | JGI IMG/M metagenome (GOLD analysis project Ga0194060, IMG submission 163427) | Anoxic zone freshwater microbial communities from boreal shield lake in IISD Experimental Lakes Area, Ontario, Canada - Sep2016-L222-5m | ecosystem: Environmental > Aquatic > Freshwater >... | reverse complement strand
GGCTATGACCCCGCCAATAACCTCCGGCGGGGTCATAGCCGGGTTGGTCGGCCGCCAAGGTGGGCACCCGGTGGAGGCGCTTGAAGGTCTGAGGGTTGTTCAATTCGTTCACCAGATCCTGCGCCTGGGCAGGCGAGGCCACGCCGGCGAGCAGCGGCCAGAAGCCCGCCACGGTCTTGATCGGTGCGCGCCTGCCTTCGACTGTTAGATCAAAGTAGAACTTCTGTTGGGGATCCCACATCAGCGCGTTGATGGTGCGGCTCAGCTCGTCCGCTTCACGGGTGAATTCGCGGGCCGCTTCGGCTTTTCCCAAGGCTTCCGCCACCGTGGCAAGGTTGCGCGCGAAAAGCACCATCTGGCTCGAAGTATCGACCGCGCCGCCGCCGCCGTCGAGGAACCGGTTGCGCGGCGAGTTGTCCATGCTGGCCCAGTCGGTCATGTACAAGCCATTGCCCTGCCGGATGTATATCTGCAACGCGCGGTAATAGCCGACCAAGGGTTGATAGACCAAGGCGAGGCGCTCCCGGTCGCCGGTGACGCGGCAGCTTTCCAACTCCGCCCAGGCCAAGATGGGATGATTGAGCGCATCAAGCGTCAGCTTGGGCAGTGCGGCCGGGGCCGGCCGCCCTTGATAGGTGACCGGGGCGTTGCGCGGGCCGCTCCAGCCCCAGCGGGAGAACAGCGGCTTGCCTTCGTGGTTGACCCACTCGGTATAGTCAAGGCCGGTGGTGCGGTTGATTTCGCGGCAGATTTCGCCATCGTCGTATTGCTTGGCGTAGAAATTGTCGAGCGAGCCGATGCCCGGCACGAGCGGGTGCCCGTAGTTGCAGAACATTGTCATGAAGCAGGTGTCCCAGAGGAAAATGTTCTGGTTGAACGCGGCGTCAATGAACTGGGAAACGTAGCCACTGCCAGCCGCCGGTTCATGGAAATTCTTGAACGCGAGTTCCCACGCCTTCCAATACATCGTCACCCATTCCGGATTCTCCCCGAAGACCGGTGCCGGCAACTTGTCCCGCAACGCGGTGAATTGCGGCAGCGGCTGCGGCTGATAGGTTTTCTTGGCGAAGGCCCCGCCTTGGACTGGCGCCGGTGGCCCGGCCACGGCGGACAGCACCAGGCAAAACCCGCAAACCAACCGTATGGCAAGAATCGCGATGTGCTTCATGGTCAATTGGGCAGTTCGCAGCTCACAGCGTCCACGGCGAACGCAACTCGCGATGCATCATTACTTCCGCCTGCGGGTCGCCGGTGATTGTTTCCTTGGCCGGGTCCCAGGCGATCTTGCGGCCGGTCCGCGCACTGATATCGATGAGATGACACAGGATGTCCGAGCGGACCGCGGAATGCAGGTTGTCGACCGGTTGCTCACGGCTCAGGACGCAATCGACCAGGTTCTGGATTTGGTCGCGGCTAACCGGCAGCATCTTGGGTCCCGGGTCGCGGGCTTTTTCGCGTAGTTCATTGCTGGAGGTTTTCCACCCGCCGCGGCTCACCCGCACCCAGCCCTCGGTCCCGACAAAGAGCGTGCCATGATCGCCTCCAATTCCGGGATGCGGTTTCTCCTTGGTTGCCGTTTGGTCATCCATGAAGCGCAGCTTCAGACCGCCCGGATAGATAAACTGCGCGTCCCAGTGGGTCAGTGTGTTGAAGAGCCCTTCCGTCGGGATCACGCCCTTGGCCTCGCACGAGACCGGCATGTTAGGAAGTCCCGAGTGGTCCAGCCACCACTGCAACATGTCGGCCGGATGCGCCCCCCAACCGGCGACAAAGCCGATGGCGTAATCGTAGATATGGAAAATCCCATTGCGCGGGCTCTGGACCATGCAGCGGTCGTTGCAGAATGGCGCCTTGGGCGCGGGCCCGAGCCACATTTCGTAGTCGAAGCCCTCCGGCACGGGCGTCTCCGCAAGCGTGCCGCCGGATTCACCGCGCGGCGCCCACACATAGGTTTCCTTGACTTCGCCGATATGGCCGTTGAGCACCAGTTCGATGCCGCGCCGCACGTGCTCGATCGACCGCTGCTGCGCGCCGTATTGGAAGATCCGGTCATACTTGTCCACAATCTCGCGCGCCTTCTTGTCATGCGCGATGCTGATACCTAACGGCTTCTCGGTATACATGTCCTTGCCGGCCTGCGCCGCCATGAGGGAAATGGGCACGTGCCAATGGTCCGGGGTGGCGATATGCACCGCATCCACGTCCTTGCGCGCCAGAACCTCGCGGAAGTCATTGTAATCGTCGCAATTGCCAAACTGCTGCTTGCGCATCAGCCGCCGGCTCTTGTTCGGATCGCAGACGGCAACCACCACCGACTTGTCATAGCTCTTGTAATTCGCCGCATAGCCCGAGCGGTCACCGCAGCCGATCAGGGCGACGTTCACCTTGCTGTTAGGCGAGGCCTTGCCACTTCTGGCCAGGGCGCTCGACGGGATGATCGTCGGAAAACCGATGAGGGTTCCGGCCATTGCCGTTTTTTTGATAAAGCCGCGTCTTGATAGATAGGTGTTCATGTCAGGTTTGTTCGGGTGAGGCGATTGGTGTGTTGCTGGGGAGTCCTTAGGTTGGAAACCAATGATGTAACCGCAGAGAACGCAAAGATCGCAAAGAGGCTCATTTCTTTGTGTTCTATGTGTTCCTTGTGGTTCATCCTCATTCTCTTTTGGAGTTCAAGCTGCCGTCCAGTCAGCCACGAGAAAACGTTGGCGAGGGCCGATTTCTTACTGATTATTTCCACTCTTCGGTGAATCCGGATTGACGGCACCGTCGGGCGGTGGGTTCTTCCATGTCCGTTCAGTCACCGGGAACATCGAGATGCGGAACTTGGTGCATCCATAGGGAACGAGGCGGACGCTTGAGGCGGAATTGCCGGCGACCGGTTTGGCGGGCAACGATTGGAAATCGGTCGGCTGCCAGTCGAAGGCTTGAACCGGCGCCTCCAACATCACGGGAGCGTTCAGCGACCAGTCCCAATGGGTGGGCATGGGCTGACGTTTCACGGTGATACCGGCATCGCCCGCGATGGTGTCGGCATCAAGGGCGTATTGCCATTTGGCATCTGCGGCGGGCGTGTTAGGGTCCACATCGGCCACCGGCAGGGCGAAGAGCAAGGGACCGAGAAGGACACTCGCGTAAGGCCGGCGATTGGCCTCGAAATATTCCTCACCCCGATAGCCGAAATATTTCCGGTTGGCAGATGGCACCTCGGTTTCGAAGCCGCGGGCAACCCGCGGTGTCATGAGCAATTGCAATTCGATGTGATCCCCCTTGATCCAGGTCCGGGCGATTTTGACAAAGCCCTTGCTGTCGCGTGTGGCCGGAATTTCGGAATCATTCACGCGGATCCGGGGATTGGCACACCACCCGGGAATGCGCAGGTAGAGGGGGAATGCTGATTCGTTAGATGGATCCACCGTCATGCGGATCGTTTCGTTAAACGGATAGTCGGTGCTCGTGCGGATGTTTACCGGCACGTTGTCGCCAACCGACGCGGTGACCGTGTTGGGCCCATACAAGGTCGCAGCCAGCCCCTTGTCGTGCGTCGCCATCCACATGTGAATGATGTAGTTGGGAATGATGCGGTTGACCGCGCCGACACAACACAGCACCTTCGGACAACCCAGCTTGTGAAACAGGATGCCACTCGCACCCGGGCAACTCGGTTGTGGCGCGGGCAGGGAATCGGCGCGAAGCCGGTTAGGCGATTGATAGTAGCACATGGTCTGGAAGTCGCGGGCTACCGGGGCGGCTCCGGCGTTGAAGAATGCGCGTTCCATGCGGTCGCCCCAAGCATTGTCGCCGCGGATGCGGTATAACCACGAGGTGGTCAGGAGCATGGCGGTGACATCACAGGTTTCAGTCTTGCGAAACGCGCCAATGCCTGACGCGAATTCCTCGCCGGAGGGCACCCCGTAAGGAAGCATGTGCTTGTCATCCAGCCACTTCCCCGCGCCCAGCGTCGCCTGCATCAGGTGCGCATCACCAGTCCACGGATAGACGATGGCCGGCAAGCGGATGTCCTCGTAAAGAATGACCATGTGCCCGGGCTCCACCTTGCCGGATTCCCAAACCTTGAATTCCTGCACCACCGGTGGTGCGGCGATGGCTTTAAGCGCGCGGTCGAGAATGCGCCGGTCGCCGCTGAACGAATACGTCTCCATCATGGCGTCCAAATTGCACAGTCCGCTCACGTCACTGGCTGAGGGCGGCAGGCTCATATCCCCGTCATATGCGGCATACACTTTGACCAGGGCGTCGAGCACCCGTTTGTCGCCGGTTCCCTGATAGAGCGCCACCAGGGCGCGACCCATTTGGGAATGGGCCCAGCTATCAAATCCTTGCGGTTGGTAGTTGTTCTTCCAATACATGAATGACGTGCCGGCGGCGGCCAGGTTGACGCCATCGACCACCGGGTCCAAGCGCGCGCGGATTTTCTTGATGAGTGGCTCGTCGTGCAGGACGAGTCCGAGACGCAGCGCCCCGTCGAGCCAATAGGCGGATTGCTCGAGCGGCCAACCGGTGCCGTCGGGCTTGGCGTTGGGCGCATTGATCTGGTGGCCTTTCCAACCGTCGGCAAACACCGGATGCCATTCATCCAAATGGCCGCTGATGCCATCACGCGCGGCCACCGCCCAGTCCCTTAACCAGCCCTGCGGCTCGACCGCACCGATGGGCAGAGGCAGGAAGGCCGGCTTTATCAACGGCTCACAAGCCCTGGCATAGTTGACCTTGTCGGCAACGGCGGTGGCCACCGGCAGGGCCAGCAAGAGCAGAACAACTTGCATCAGTCGTATTGTCATAGGCGGGATATCCTTCTGCCCGGTGGCGGTGCGTTTGATGGTTTCGATAGATTTGAGGTGGTCATTTCCTTGACGGACATGAAATTACGGATGAGAGCATGGCCACACCCTGCTCGGTGAAGGCGTAGGAGAGGTAGCGGCGACCGCCCCTCGAATCTTTTGATTGTGAGCTTGCTTTTGACCTCGTCAAGGTTTGTGATGAGTTATCCTCTGGCGGAGAGGGTTTTGAGATGCCAATTTGGCATCTCAACGCAGCTGCTTCCTCATCCGTGAGGCGAAACATGAAGTCGGCTGGGAACCTCTCAATGTTGCGCTTTGTCGCGCGGTTCAACACGCCTGTTTCCACGCCATAGAGCATGGCGAGGTCTGAATCAAGCATGACTTTCTCGTGCCGAATCCAATGCACCATGGGTGCAATGGCGTCAGCGGAGAGGGTGATCGATTGGTCAGACATACCTTGCATGTCGCCTCACTCGCTTGGGCTGAGGCGGATCGATTCCAAGCTAGCCTTGTCCGGGGTGCCATCCACGAGGGTGACGGTGACGGTGTGCTTGCCGGGTTTGTTGAATGTGAGCAATCCAAACGGATAGGCGTGATAGACCGGCGACGCGTTCTGTTGGTTTTGGAGTTTGACTCCCTCATCGGTCTCGATCCCCCACACGAGACGGCCCTCGCCCCTGTAGATGAGTTCCAACCGGTAGTCACCGGCCTCGGCCACATCAATGGTCCACACCGCTTTGCCCGCGGGCTTCCAGCCGCTCACCTGCGTCGCGTGTTTCCATTCGCCAAATTTTTCCATCCAATCGATGCCTTGCTTGGTGGCATCCTTGACGGCGGCGAACTCGACCAGCAGCGGGGTTGGGATGTTAGGAAACACGCCGAGTGTGGTGTCAACTTTGGGCGCCGCCTGCAATCTAACGGCGACCACGGACGCCGGGTGGTCGGTGGGTGCGGCCGGAAGTTGCAGTTCGGTCCAAGTGCCGCGCTTCATCCATTTGACGGGGACCAACTTGCCGTTGGTGACAATGCCGGCGGCAGCGATCTCCGTCTGTAATCCCGGCAGCAGCAAGCGGCCATCAGCCGGCCAATCGAAAACGACGAGGTTGAGCGTGTTGCCCACGGTGGTGACATCGCCCCACGGCAGCGCGTGACCCCATGGCGAGGGGCCGGCGGCATAGACAACCTGCGGATAGCGTTTGATCCACTCGCCGGATTTTTCCAGATACTTGGCGGCCTGTGCCGGCACGCGACCGGTGCCGTCCGGCCCGATGTTGAGCAGATAGGTCCCGCCGCGGCCCACGGTGGAAACCAACCGGTGCAGGATTTCCTTCGAGTCCTTCCAGTTCTGGTCATACCATGCATACGACCACGAGTCATTGGTGGTGTCGCAGGATTCCCAGAGTCCCTCCATGTTGCGCGGCGGCACTTCCATGTCGCCCTTGCTTTCATAGTCGCCCATGCCGTGGCCGATGCGGCTGCACAACATTGCGTTAGGCTGCGTCTTGCGGGCAAGCTCGGCCAGTTCCATCACAAGCGCCTTGGGCATCTCGCCGGGTGTGTCGAACCAGATGAAATTGAGCGGGCCGTATTGGGTGCAGATTTCCTTCACCTGCGGGTAACATTTATCGCGGAAATATTGCTCGAAGCTGGCTTTTGAGCCATCGGGATTTTTCCGTGGGCCGCCATCGCCGCCGGGCGCGGTCCAGTCCTGATAGTGTGAATAGTAGAAGCCGAAGCCGAGGCCGGCCTCCTTGCAGGCGGCGGCGAGTTCCTTCATCGGGTCGCGGTTGAAGGGTGTGGCATCCACGATATTGAAGGGATGGGCCGACTTGAACATGGCGAAGCCCTCATGGTGTTTGGAGGTGATGATGATCCATTTCATCCCCGCGGCCTTGGCCACCCGCGCGATCTCACGCGCGTCAAACGCGCTCGGATTGAACTCCTTGGCCAGCGCCGTGTAGTCGGCGGTGGATATGTCCATCTGGTTCTTGATCCATTCGCCAATGCCGTAAAATGTCTGGTCATGCCACTTCCCACCGAGATGCGAATACAATCCCCAGTGGATGAACATCCCGTAATTGCCGTCACGGAACAGGGCCGCCCGCTCGGTGTTCTCCACACCGGCCTGCACCGTGCGATCACCCCACATTTTGTCCATGGAGTCCTCGGCGCTGGCCAAGGAGGCGCTGGTTGTTAGAATGGCAAGGAGGCAGTTGATTCTTTTCATGATTGTGGGAGATGCGTTTCGCTTGCGGATGAATGAGGTGTTAGGTATTGCTATGTCCTTTTGGTGCGGTAAGTCACAGGCTTATCTTGCAAAACCGGGCGCTTATCCGGCATAGGCAAGGGCTCCAGAACCACACTCACGCGGGCATGCAGCGCGGCTGCCACGCGGCGGAGCATGCTGAGTGAGTGACCTTCGTAGGCGGGCGATTCGAGACGACTGATTTGCTGCTGCGTGGTGTCAAGCCGCACGGCGAGTTCCTTTTGTGAGAGTCCGGCTTGCTCACGCAGGCGTGTGAGTTGGAGCGACACCTCCCACGCTTCGCCTGCGGTTTTGAATCGCTCGGCAAAGTCAGGATCTTGAAGCTGTTCCTCCAGATAGCGATCGAAGTTGGTCCTTTTCATACGGGTTGACGGGCGAGCCAGTCCTTCATGCGGGCACGGGCGGTTTCAAGATCACGGGCAGGAAGGGATTTCCCTTTGTTGCGGATGCCGTGGACCGTGATAATGCGGCGGCCCTTCATGAAAAACCAGAGAATGCGGGTGTTCAGCTTGCCGACGTGGCGAAGCTCGAATAGGCCATCGCCAAGAGCTTTCGACAACGGCTCGCGGTGATACTGGCGGCTGCCCAGCTTAGCGAGCCCAGCGACGACGGCAGCGAAGTCGTCTGGATCGGAGGCTTTCATGGCATTGAGAAAATCACGCACGGGGCACCGTTCATCTTGGGTTACGTAAAATTCTACTGTGAATTCCATGCGTTGGCAACATTAATATTGGTGTGAGAAATAATCAGGAAGCACGGTAGATTTCTTCGATCAATGCCTGAATGGCGGCATTATCAGCGGGCCTGGATGGCCAGCGGAAACAGTTGGCAAATGACCGCCGCATAGAGGCGGTGGCCGAAATCGTTGGGATGGTTGATGTTGTTGCCGCTCAGGTCGGAGAAAGGTTTGTGCTTGAGCAGCTCCAACCAGGGTGATGTCACATCGGCCAGCACGATGTTTTCTTTTGTTAGATTGCGCAACGCATCGCGATAACCAGTGAACCGCTCGGCGGGGAAGCCGCGCGGGTTGCCGGTCATGGGCGCGACCAGCACGATGTCCGCCTCCGGGCACGCGGCCTGGACGGCATCGCGCAGTTTGCGCATCACCTCCTCAAAGGCCGGTGCCGCCTCACCGTGATTCATGCCAAAGGCGAGGATGACCAGATCGGGCTTCTCCTCCGCCACCTTGGAGACCATCTTGAGCCCCCAACCAGCGCCGGTGCCGGCGCGACCAAGATTGACCAGGGTCACCGGTGACCCGAAGCGCTCCTGCAGCGCGGTGGCCACCCACTGCGGATAGGCCGGCTGATTGGGTGGCGCCTCGCTCGACTTGAAGCCGGATGCGTTGTAGCCTTCGGTGATGCTGTCGCCAAGGGCCACGAGCTTGAGCGCTTGTTTGGCCTTGAGTTTGGCCTGACTGCGCGGCAGAAGTTGAGGTTGGGGCGCGTCCGGCAGTGGCCATGATGCGGCATGCGGATAGGTGACCTGCACTTGCAGATCATGAAAGAAGCGGCCCTCGTGGAACAGGACTCCCATCATGGTGTCGGGACTGCCCGGCGGCGGAGCCATCTCGGCCGCCGTCTTGAACGGGATGCGCGAACCCGCGGTTAATTCAATCGTGTCAGACCCCGGCTGCCACAGATAGTCCCTGCCCTCCTCATAGGTCAGCGCGAGATCCGGTGAAGCAATGGCGGGGTTTTTGCTGGGAACAAATAACAATTTCCCCGAAGCCACGGGTTTGCCCGCATCCTGGACAAACAGCACCGGTTCGTTCTCCATCACCTTGCTGCGCCAGAAGGGCAACCCCGACGGGTTCTTGTCCGGGGGCTTTGCCGACTTGCCCATCAGTTTCTCCAGCGCCGGCATGGCCGCCTTGAAAATTGCCAGATGACCGGCCGCGGTCGGGTGCTGGCCGTCGCATGTGTCAAACGCCACCTGTCCCAGATCGACGAGATAGGTGTTCTCATCCTTGGCGGTATTCTTATAACTGGCAACCGCTCCGGTCACTTCGCCCCGCGCCCGTCCGGATACCGGAATCATCACGAAGATCCGGGTGGCCGGGGTGACCCGGCTGCGCAGCTTGACCAGCGCCTGGGTCACCGCCGTGGCGGCCGGCGCGCCGTTTTCCCCCAGATTGATCAACACCACATCGGGGGACGGATTCAATTTATCGCCTAACAAGCGACTCACCGTCGAGGTCCGTTGATCGATGAGTGTGTCCAGCGCGGGTATCCCGACCATTCCCCCACCCCAGTTGTATCCACCGTAGGCGATCCGTGCCTCCCGGTAGCCATAATGTTGGGCGAGCAGATAGCCATAACTCGCGCGGCCATCCTCTGACGCGGCCCACGCGTTATCCGGTGGCCGCCCTTGTCCCTTGGCATAAGCGGCGCCATCGCCGGACATGATCGAATCCCCGATGTTCAACCAAACCTTGGCGGACAGCACGGGTGGCAGGATCGATCCGCTCTGATCCACGGCAAAACCGGTGATCTTCAGTGCGTTACCCGGCACGTCACCTGTGAAACGATTCTCGAAAGGCGACATCCCCTTGAGATACAACTCGATCTTCGGATCCGCGACACCTGATGACAACACCACCGAGGTTTCATTGGCCGCAAGTTGATGGGCTTGCGCGGCACCGCCATTGACCGACCACGCGATGATGGGAAATCGCTGCGGGACCTTTGTTGTTAGATTATCAGTTGCCACCTGCACGGCCACCTGCCGGGTGCCTTTGAACTTCAGTGTGACGGACGCCCCGTTCACCGTTGCGCTGATGGAATCCGCCTTGCAAACCCAATTGTAGGGGGAAAGCCCCGTGAGCAGGTTGCCATCGGTGACCGGAATGACGGCGCCGGAAAGCCAGTCTGGCGACAGGCACAGGATGGCAGTCACGGCGGCGCGTCGAGAGATGTTGGTGAGGGTCATGGCTTGCTTGAGGGATTGAGGGCAGCGCGGGGGCATGACGGTTACGGGTGGATTGGAGAATATCTGTCAGTTCCACTTGACCGTGGAGTGCGGCAGCCTGCGCTCTCTTCGTAGGCGCGCTGGTGACAGCGCGGGGCGCGCAACATCCGTCCACTCACGGATGCCCCATCACCCAAGACGCATTCTCACGAATGCGCCTACGGGCGGGGCGCCCAATACTGTCAGTTTATCAGGAGGACAGGCGTCCCGCCTGTCAGGGCCGACGGGCTTCCAGCCTGTCAGGGCCGACGGGCTTCCAGCCTGTCGTTTCATTGGCGGACAGGCGGGACGCGCTGTCTTCCCTAACAGGCGGGACGCCTGTTTTCCTATCAAGAAGCGCTAACCGGCCAGTATTGGGCGGGCCGCCCGTTCCCCTCATATACCCTGCCCATCCTTGGGCCACCGCTCAATGCCTGAAATGGCGGAAGCCGGTGAAAATCATGGCCATGCCGGCGGCGTCCGCGGCGGCGATGACTTCCTCGTCGCGGATCGAACCGCCGGGCTGAATGCAGGCGGTGGCGCCAGCATCGATGGCGGATTGCAGGCCGTCGGCAAACGGGAACATGGCATCGGAGGCGACGATGCTGCCCTTGAGGTCGAGACCGGCCTCGCGGGCCTTCCACACCGCGATGCGGGAGGAATCCACGCGGCTCATTTGACCCGCGCCAATGCCCAGAGTGCGGTCGGTGGTGGTGTAGACGATGGCGTTGGACTTGACGTGCTTGACGATGCGCCAACCAAAGCGCATGGCCCGCATTTCATCCTGGGTGGGCGGGCGTTTGGTCACCACGCGGCTTTCGAGGTTATCGAGACCGAGGGCGGTGTGGTCGCGGTCCATGACCATGATGCCGCCGGGGCAGGAGCGGATGACGGAGGATTTTTTCTCCACCTGATAGGCATCGTTCATTTTCATGAGCCGCAGGTTTTTCTTTTTCTGCAGCAGCGCGCGGGCATCCGCTTCAAATTCCGGGGCGATGATCACATCGGTGAAAATCTCGGAGATGACACGCGCCAACTCAACGGTGAGCGGGCGGTTGCAGACGATCACGCCGCCAAACGGCGCCTGGCGGTCGGTTTCAAAGGCTTTTTGCCAGGCAAGGCGCAGATCCCCGTCGTCCTGGCCGACGCCGCAGGGGTTGGTGTGTTTGAGAATGGCGACGGTGGGGCGGACGAAATCGAGGATGATATCGGCGGCGGCTTCGATGTCGAGGATGTTGGTGTAGCTCAGTTCCTTGCCTTGGATTTTGGTGAAATACTTGCGGAAGTCACCGTAGAGCGCGCATTTCTGATGGGGGTTGTCGCCATAGCGCAACTCTTGTTCCAGCGGCAGGCTGAGAGAGAAATTGCAGCAGGTGCCGGCGCGGCATTGGCCGAGGAAGTTGGTGATGGCCGCGTCGTATTGCGAGGTGCGCAGGAACACCTTGACCGCGAGTTGTTCGCGGAAGCCCTTGGTGGTGTCGCCATGATGCTCCTTCATTTCCTCGATCACGCGCGGGTAATCCGCCGGATCGACGATGACGGTGACGCTGGCGTGGTTTTTGGCGGCGCTGCGGAGCATGGAGGGGCCGCCGATGTCGATGTTTTCAATGGCTTGCGCCAGCGTGACGTTGGGTTTGGCAATGGTCTCCTCAAACGGATAGAGATTGACCACGACCAGATCGATGAGGGGGATGTCGTGTTGTTTCCCCTGTGCCACATGCTCCGGATCGTCGCGGCGCTGGAGCAAGCCGCCGTGGACCTTGGGATGGAGGGTTTTGAGGCGGCCATCGAAAAGCTCCGGCGCGCCCGTGTATTCCGAAACTTCAATGACCGGCAGACCGGCATCGCGCAAGGCCTTGGCGGTGCCACCGGTGGACAGCAGCTCAACCCCGAGGGCGTGAAGTTCGGTGGCGAATTCGGCGAGCCCGGTTTTGTTAGAAACCGAGAGGAGGGCGCGAGTGATGGGCATGGCGGGGGTTCTACGCGGGTTGACCGGTGGGCCACAGCCCTCCGGAGAGAGTTGGTAACCAAGGATGGGGCGTCAGGCAAGCAGGATCTGAAATCTGAAATATTTCCTTGCCTCCGCCACGACCGTTCGCTAGAGGCTGTGGCCATGAGCGAATGGTATTACGCGCGTGGCGGCCAGCAGAGCGGGCCGGTGACTATCGAACAACTCGGGGAGCTCGCGCGGAGCGGTGGGCTGGATGCAAGCAAGGATCTGGTCTGGACCTCGACGATGAAAGACTGGGTTCCCGCCGGCCAGGTGGCGGAGTTGTTCAAGGCCCCCGCCTATCCGGCAATGCCCGCCCCGGATC
>Ga0194060_10002850_pt1 | contig 12332 bp, 11 predicted proteins | sample SepL225m_MetaG_FD_163427 | JGI IMG/M metagenome (GOLD analysis project Ga0194060, IMG submission 163427) | Anoxic zone freshwater microbial communities from boreal shield lake in IISD Experimental Lakes Area, Ontario, Canada - Sep2016-L222-5m | ecosystem: Environmental > Aquatic > Freshwater >... | reverse complement strand
AAGTATTGTTTGTCTAATTATTGGCATTGGTATTGGATACTTTATTTCTCCTTATTATCAAAAATCAATGTATCAAAAAAACGATATGACATTTGGAACGGCAGACAAATGGATAGATTTGCGATACATAAATGCAATGATTGCTCATCATAAAGGAGCCATACTGTTGGCTAAACAAGCAAACAAACATACAACTAGAAAAGAAGTAGTTGATCTAACTATAGAAATTCTAAAAAATGAACCCATCGCAATAGAAGAATTATATAAATGGAAAAAAGAAAACTACGGCGACATATACCAAGTAAGTGATCCAACAGTTGAGAATTTGGGACCTAAGGATACAAAATCAGATTTACGGTTCTTAAATGCACTTATCAATCATCACGAATTGGGACTTTTAATGACTAAAGAAATTCAAATGAAATCAGGGAATTCATATATATTAAGCAACGCAGATGCAGTGGATATATTTCTCAAATCAGGTTTACAAATGCTACACTCATGGAGAAAGAATTGGTATGATATTTCTTCACCAAATGTAATTTATTATTAAAGAATACTATTTGAAATTGAAATGTATGGTCAAAGAAAATGTAAAAATAAAAGGAATGCATTGTGCAAGTTGTGCATACAATATCAAAAAATCACTTCATAAATTAGAAGGGATAACATTGTGCGAAGTTAATTATGCTACGGAAGAAGCACAATTGGAATATAATCCTGCACTCATACAATTAGAAGATATGAATAATGTAATTAAAAAATTAGGATACAGCTTTATTTTTTCAAATAACTCGAATAGCGCTCAATTAAATGATGATAAATCTAGTCAATTTATAGAGCTCAGAACTAAAGTGCAATATGTGTTACCTATTACTCTTGTAGTTTTCATAATAATGCTTTGGGATATCGCATCATCAATATTTTCCTTTATTCCAAATCTTCCTTATTCAATGAATATGCTAAATTTTATATTATTCTTTCTTGCATCAGTTCAATTATTTGGGATCGGACTTCCCTATCTCAAAGGAATTTTTCAGTTTATTCGATATGGCAATGCAAACATGGATACTCTCATTGGGATAGGAACAGTATCTGCTTATATTTATAGTGTATTTATATTCTTTTTTCCAACAATAAGTGAACTATTCCACTTTCCATCTAATACCTATTTTGATGTTACGATCGTAGTCATAGGATTTGTAACATTAGGAAAATTTTTAGAAGTAAAATCAAAAACTCAGACAAATACTGCAGTTGAAAAACTAATTAGTCTTCAATCAAAAACAGCAATTGTCCAACGAGATAACAAAGAAATTGAGATATTGTTTGATGAAATTCGATTGAATGATATTCTCATCATCAAACCCGGCTCAAAAATTCCTGTTGATGGAACAATTGTTTTTGGAACAACCTCTATTGATGAATCTATGCTCACAGGAGAATCAATTCCAAAAGATAAATCTATAAATGATTATGTAATTGGAGGAACGATCAATAAACAAGGATATATTAAAATCATAGCAACTAAAATTGGAGATGAAACAATATTGGCACAAATCATTAAAACTGTTAAAGATGCTCAAGGATCAAAAGCACCTATCCAATCACTAGCTGATACTGTGTCAGCAATTTTTGTACCCGTTGTATTAGTAATTGCAATACTCACGTTGCTGGTTTGGATAGGTATTGGAACACATTTCATTGGCATATCAAGTGCAATTTCCTATGGAATATTGTCGTTTGTTGGAGTTCTTGTTATAGCCTGTCCTTGTGCTCTTGGACTTGCTACACCAACGGGAATAATTGTAGGAGTAGGTAAAGGGGCAGAACATGGAATACTGATTAAAAATGCAGAGAGTCTTGAAAAATTGGCACAAATTGATACCGTCGTTTTTGATAAAACAGGCACTATTACTCAAGGCAAACCCACAATAACCGATATAGAATTATTTGATACTAACCTAACCAAAAATGAGTTACTTCAAATTGTAGCTAGCATTGAAAAATTATCTGAACATCCATTAGCACATGCTGTTCTTGAAAACGCTAAAGATCAAAATCTGTCATTATTTGAAGTAACTCATTTTTCATTACACGATGGACACGGTGTAACAGGAGTAGTAAATACGAAAGAGTATAAAATTATAAAACCTCCCACAAAATTAAATAATATAAAAGTTGATGAATTACAAAAAGAAGGAAAGACGGTAATCATAATTACTGAAAATTCTCAACTTATCGGAGCAATCGCAATTTGCGATATTGTTAAAGAAAATGCAAAAAGAACAATAGACCTCTTACATACATTAGATATTCACGTTGTCATGTTAACTGGCGACAATAAATATGTTGCAAATAATATAGGAAAAAAGGTCGGCATCGACACTATTATTGCAGAAGTTCTTCCCAATGAAAAAGCAAAAGAGATACAAAAGCTACAAGAAAAAGGTAATAAAATTGCAATGGCTGGGGACGGTATAAATGATGCTCCTGCATTAGCTCAATCAGATGTTGGCGTTGCAATGGCAACAGGAAGTGATATTGCAATTGAATCAGCAGATATCATACTGCTAAATGGAGATATTCAAAAATTATATCAAGCTATATTCCTATCTCAATCAACATTAAAAACCATAAAACAAAATTTATTTTGGGCGTTTATTTACAATGTGGTTGGAATTCCTATTGCTTCAGGAATTTTATATCCATTTTTTGGAATTCTATTAAATCCTGTATTTGCAGGACTTGCGATGGCGTTAAGCAGTGTTTCTGTAGTTTCAAATTCATTACGATTGCAATTCAAAAAACTCTAAATTCTGTTCAGCTGTATTCAATAATTCATTGAACATAAACTCAGCATTAAGTTTTTTACCCTTTAATACCTGCGGTAACCAGTATTTATCATCATCCCACATCAAATCAAAAGGAATATCATTTATTTTATACCACTGAGGTAACATCTCTTCTGTTTCTGTAGGCTCACCTACTCCCTCACTTGATAAAAAAACATGCACACATTGATTCCATGATTCATCAGTAATATGCGGGAAATAAAATTCAATCACTCCAACTGATTTAACCGTTGAAAGTATTACCCCTGTTTCTTCCTTAAATTCTCGAATTGCTCCCTGCTCTATTGTTTCATCCTTTTCTACTTTTCCACCAATTCCATTTATTTTTCCTTTTCCAAATCCTCTTTTCTTATGTCCTAATAAGACTTCGTTACCTCGAACATAAAAAATAAGTGTTCGAGGTAACATTGGCTTTTTTAGTTTCTTTTTATAATCTTGAATATTCATACCTTATGATTCATCAAGTACAATTCGTGCATCAAGAACACGTATACCTTGTCCTTTTGGAAGAACTAAAACAGGATTCATATCCAATTCAACTACCTCAGGAAATTCTTCAAGAAATTGAGATAATCTCATAAGAGCATCTATAAATACTTCCGTATCGAGTTGCGGTTTTCCCCGTACTCCTTCAAGAAGGCGACTTGATTTTATTTCTAAAATCATCTTTTCTGCAACACCTTGTGTAATAGGAGGAATTCCGAATACAACATCTTTGAATACCTCAACATATATTCCTCCAAGACCAATCATTATAGATGGCCCCATATTTTTATCACGCTTGGCACCAATAATAAATTCAAATCCATCGGGTTGAGCCATTTCAACACAAAGTACACCTTCAATTTTTGCATCAGGACAATTAAACTTTACGCGCTTCAGTATCAACTCGTATCCTTCAATAGCTTTTTCTGGAGTAACATTTAACAACACTCCTCCAACATCTGATTTATGAATAATGTCTGGAGAAACTATTTTATAAACACAAGGTGCGTTTATTTTTTTTACAAAATTCTCAGCCTCTTCTGCTTTTGATACAAACTCAGAACGTAAAAATGGCAAACCATACGATGCTAACATTTCTTTCGCTTTTGGTTCTGGAACATACCATTCTTTTTTTCCTTTTTGTTCTAAGATAATAGACTTAACTTTTACTCTATCTACATCGGTAAATGTCTTGTACCATGGCTCTTTTCCTTCACTTACTGATTTTGCATAATCCCAATATCGAGCTAATGCATTAACTGCATGTTCAGGAAACGTAGCAGAAGCAACATGTGCAGATTGAAGAAGTTTAACCCCCGGTTGCACGGTAATAAGTCCCATAAAACTCGCTATAATAGGTTTTTGAGTTTTTGCTCGTGCTTGAATAACTACTCGTGCTGTGTCCTCAATTTCTGTCATTGTCTGAGGTGTTAAGATCACAATAACAGCATCAATATTAGAATCTTCCAAAACTGCATCAATTGCAATACGATAGCGTTCTGCTTTTGCATCTCCGAGAACATCTACTGGATTACCGACATGAACTATAGGTGGAAGTAACTCACGCAGTATTGTATATGTTTTTTCGTTAAGAGTTGCTAATTCCAAACCTTGAGCTATCACTTCATCAGTTGTGATAATACCGGGACCTCCTGCATTTGTTACTATTGCCACTCGCTTTCCCTTTGGTAAAGGATTATTAGCAAACACACTCGCATAATCAAATAATTCAGATATGCTATTTGCGCGTATCATTCCACTTTGACGAAATAATGCTTCATATACTGCATCATCTCCGCCCAATGAACCAGTATGTGATGCTGAAGCTTCCATACCCGCTGAAGTTCTTCCTGATTTTATAGCGATAATTGGTTTTGGATTTGCACCATGAGTGATCTTAGATACAGTATTGATAAATTCGATTGGATTGTCTAACTGTTCAACATACATCATGATTACTTTTGTCTTTTCATCTTGGGCCAAATATTCCAATATCTCTTGTTCTGTGATACTCGCTTTATTCCCAATACTCATAAATTTGGAAAATCCCACACCCAATCCTGCACCATAATCTAAGAATGCGCTACATAATGCTCCACTTTGTGAAATAAATGCGATTTCACCGGGATGAGGCATCTGAGCTGCGAATGATGCATTAAGATGAATCTCTGGATTCATAAGTCCAAGACAGTTTGGACCAATCGTTGCAATATGATATTTTTTACAAATTTTAGTAACTTCAATCTCCATTTCCAAACCTTCTCCTCCGATTTCCTTAAATCCTGAAGAGATGATAACCGCTGATTTTACTCCTTTTTTTCCAGCATCCTCAAGAACTGATGTTACTAATTTAGCAGGTACTGCTACGACTATCATATCCACCTTATGAGGAACTGATTTTATATCTTTATAGCAAGGCAAATCATATAATTTGTCTGCATTTGGATTGACAGGATAAATTTTTCCTTTAAATCCACTTGATACCAAATTTTTTACAATATCATTTCCGACGCTTCCAATTTTTGTAGATGCGCCTATAACAGCTACTGATTGAGGATAAAAAAGATACTTCAAATCCATAATAAATAAATAATAAATAATAAATTACATCTTATTGAACAAACACATTTTGTAGATATCTTTCAAATATCTCTTTTGTGATAGATATTTGCTCCTGAGTTGGTGGTAAGACATTTTTCAATTGATATGGCATATTAAGCGCTTTATATTTGTGCACACCAAGTGTATGATAGGGTAATATTTCTACTCGCTTTACCATCAAATACGCTTGAAAATGTTGTGCCCATTTTTCCAAATCTTCAATCTGATCTGTGTATCCCGGAACTAGAACATATCGCAACCAAAATGGAATATTGTTTTTCTCCAAATAGTCAGCAAAGAATAATACTTTTTTATTTTCTTGTCCAGTTAATACTTTATGTTTTTTCGAGTCTATATGTTTAACATCTAATAACACTAAATCTGTATGCGATAATACCATTTTCACATCATCATCAAAACAATATCCATTCGTATCAAGAGCAGTATTTATTCCTGCCTCTTGAACAAGACTAAATAAAATATTGAGTTCTTTTGCCTGTAAGAGTGGTTCTCCCCCAGATACAGTCAACCCTCCGTTTTTACTAAAATAATGTTTATATTTTAATATCTTTTGTAATAATTCATAAGGTGTTGTTTCATATCCTCCTATACGAGTTAGCGTATCAGGATTATGACAATACAAACATCTAAAAAGACACCCTTGCAAAAATATTACAAAGCGAATTCCGGGACCTTCATGCGTTCCAAATGATTCTAAAGAATGAACAAGCATATTATAATTCCTTTACATTGTTTCAAAAAAGGTTCTATTCAAAACCTCTTGCTGTTGTTCTCGACTGAGTTTAATAAAATTAACAGCATATCCCGAAACCCGTATGGTGAGTTGTGGGTATTTTTCAGGATTATCCATAGCATCTAATAAAGTTTCTTTGTTTAATACATTTACATTGAGGTGATGCGCTTTTTGCAAAAAATATCCGCAAATTAAAGAAACCAAATTTCCAATTTGATCACTTCGTTCTGATCCGAGTGTTTTTGGAACAACAGAAAATGTATTTGATATACCATCTCTTGCATGTTCGTATGATAATTTTGCGACTGAATTAAGCGAAGCTATTGCGCCAGATGTATCTCGACCATGCATAGGATTTGCACCGGGTGAAAACGGAGCCCCTGCTTTTCGACCATCGGGAGTTGCCCCTGTTTTTTTTCCATACATGACATTAGATGTAATGGTGAGAACTGAGAGAGTAGGTTCTGCATCACGATAAATATGATGTTTATGTAACTCTAAATTAAAATCATCTACTAAACTTTTTGCTATATCGTCAACTCTGTCATCGTCATTTCCATATTTTGGATATTCACCTACTATTTCAAAATCTGTAGCAATTCCCTTTTCATTTCGTATTGGCTTCACTTTTGCATATTTGATAGCAGATAACGAATCAGTAACAACAGATAAACCCGCAATTCCAAATGCCATCACTCGCTCTAATTCACTATCAAGAAAAGCCATCTGTGCACGTTCATAATAATATTTATCATGCATATAATGAATAATGTTCATTGTATTTACGTAAGCGTGAGCAATATATTTCATAGTAATTGCAAAGGATTTTTTGACTTCTTCATAATCAAGAAATTCACCACTCATATGCGATATTCCTTCTACAACTTTTACACCTTTTATTTCATCTCGTCCTTCATTTATTGCTAATAATAATGTTTTAGCAAGATTACATCGTGCACCAAAGAATTGCATTTGTTTTCCTGTTTTTATGAGAGAAACACAACAACTTATACCATAATCATCATATTGTGTAACTTCTCGCATCAAATCATCATTTTCATATTGGATAGATGAGGTGTCTATAGACACTTGTGCACAAAATTTACGAAATGATTCAGGTAATTTATCTGACCATAATACAGTAAGATTTGGTTCTGGAGAAGGACCAAGATTATATAATGTCTGCAAAAATCGATATGATGTTTTAGTCACTTTATGGGTTCCATCAACCCATGTTCCTCCAATTGATTCTGTTACCCAAGTAGGATCTCCAGCAAATATTTTATTATATTCATCCATACGAAGATGTCGAACCAATCGTAACTTTATCACGAATTGATCTACAAGTTCTTGAGCTCCTTCTTCTGTCAAAAGACCTGATTGAAGATCTCGCTCAATATATATATCAAAAAAATTACTCACATTTCCCATACTCATTGCAGCTCCATCGTGCTCTTTTATTCCTGCTAAATATGCAAAATATGTCCATTGAATTGCCTCCAAAGCATTCTTTGCAGGCACACTAACATCGTAGCCATATCGTTGTGCCATATCTTTTATAAGCTTTATTGCAACAATCTGCTCAGAAATCTCTTCACGCAATCGAATCAGTTCATCAGTCATATCCCCTGAAAGCATTGTTTTATCTTTTTCTTTTTCCTCAATTAGTTTATCTGACCCATATAGAGCTAATCGACGATAATCTCCTATGATGCGCCCTCTTGCATAATTATCTGGCAACCCAGTAAGAATACCTAATGATCGTAGTAATCGAATTTCTTCCGTATAAACAGCAAAAATACCATCATTATGAGATTTTCTATATTTGTTAAATATCTCTACTATTTCAGGAGCGACACTCCTCCCATATTCTGCACATGCTTTTTCAACAATTCGTATTCCTCCATGTGGTTTTATCCCTCGTTTTAAAGGAGCATCTGTCTGAAGTCCAACTATGACCTCCTGATCTTTATCTACATATCCTGCATCATGACTATTTATCGTTGAAATAACTGAGGTGTCGATATCTAAAACTTTTTTTACTCGCTCTTCCTGAAGTAAGGATAAACATACGTTCCAAAGTTTTTTTGTCCTTTCTGATGGTCCAGATAAAAAAGAGGAATCTCCCTCAAATGGCGTGATATTTTGCAGTACAAAATCTCTTACATCTATACTTCCACTATACTTTAATTTATTTTGATTATTCATAGTGCTGAAACATGATTTTTTAATTACTCATACAATTATACTCCCTTCAACTACTCAATAAAAGAGCTATAGTTTTTTCCTATCATTATTAGGAAAAACTCACATCTTTATATTCGGGTAATAATGTATATACTAAACTATGGTGCAAAAAAAGATAGACATTAGTGCATACTGGCTATGGACAGGTGTTAGCGGATTTGGCGGAATGTTTGTTATAGCTATCATAATAGGCCTCATGATGGGTATATTTGATTTTATGACACAACCCGGAAATTCCTATCGTATGATAAGTATTGTAATAATTGCGCTTCTTTCAGGTTTAATACAAGGAATTCTTATTGGCAATTTACAATGGACTATCTTACATAATTGGATTCCTGTTAATCGATTCTTTTGGGTTTTTCTCACTACACTCGTAGCTATCATCGGTTGGCTTGCGGGATGTGTTCCTTCTTTAGATGTATTATCAAGCACATCCGATACTTTATTTCAAACTAACGATGCTACAATTAATCTTCTTATGAAGTCGCTTATTTTTGGAATCGGATTAGGCGTTGCGTTTGGCATAGTACAATGGTTTGAATTAAAAAGTTATGTAAAAAGAGCATGGACATGGATCATAGCAAATGCAATTGGCTGGTCAATTGCTCTCATGATTATTACTCTTGCGTTCAGTCTACCTGTTCAAAATACCGCATTACTCATCATTATTTTACGGGGATTATTTTCTGGATTACTTGCAGGATTATTTGTGGGAAGTGTTACAGGAATTGCTCTTTTGACTTTTTATAAATCAAAAATATAATAAAATTGTTTATGTCTTCACCTTTTTTTTCGTTCCATCAAGTTCAGATAACATAATTCCTGAAACAATAAGAGTACCTCCTAACAATGTTATAGTTGAAGGAACTTCTAAAAATATATATGCAAGTATCCCAAAGATAATCTCTGTCATCATAATTAGATTCCCTATTTGTCCATCTACATATTTAAAACCTATAACTATTAATAATTAATAGCCCAGTAATAATCCATATCAACCCAAAACCTACATTAACACCCCATGCAATCGTCATTGCAAGAGCGACCCAATGTTCACCAACAATGAGAGACACTATCATCAATGCAAATACTCCCACTCCCATATCAATGCGGTTAATAAAGATATTTGAGTAATTTCCTGATATTTTTTTAGAAATTACCATCCAATATGAAAAACTCATTCCTCCTAACAAAGCAGAAAACATATACTTCCAATCACCTTGTCCAAATTGTTTCGATGAAAGTAAAGCTATTCCAACTAGTGCTTAAGATCAATGCTCTTATTTTTACTTTTGACAGGTTTTCTTTAAGTAACCATGCTCCCCATATATATCCTGAAATAAGACTACCTCCATAAAATATAAAATATGCAGTCCCGATTGGCAAATAATAAAATGCAAAATATGAACACAGATAACCTGACCAATTTATGATAGATCTACCTATCATCCAAAAAAGCATCTTTTCGTTTTAAAGGAGATCCAAGGCGAAATAAAATCGGTACGAATCCAAAAAAGATAAATCCTACAATTCCTCTGATATAAGAAGCAAAAAATATAGGAATTTCAAAACCTCCATATCGCGCTAATATACCAAAACCACTATATGCAAGAGTAGCAATTACAAGACTCAGCATTCCTATTGTCTTTTGTTTCAAACTTTATCTGGAGCAAAATTTCTCGGAATCCGAACAGTAAATACAGTTCCCCTATCAATTTTACTCGAATACGTAATACTTCCATTAAATACATTAACTATAGATTTTACCATGTATAAACCAAGTCCACTTCCATTTGTATCTATTTTTAGAGCATTCTCTGCTCTAAAGAATTTGTGAAAAATCTTATCAAACTGATTATCTGGAATGCCGCATCCTTGATCTATTACTTCAAACACAATTTCATTCTCTGCATATTGAAGAATGACACGAATTTCTTTTTCATAATCGGAGTATTTAATTGCATTTGTTAAAAGATTAATAAAAATTTGTCTCAGCAGCCCTTTATCGATATAGAGGGTAGGAAAATCATTAGCAATTTCTACACTCAGTTTTTGATTCTTTTCTTTATACTGCACTTCAACTTCTCCAATCACTTCTTTGAGTAAAGATACTCCATCTACATTATCAGGAACAATAACTAACTTACCAGACTCAATACGAGATACATTTAATAGTGAATTTACCAAATCTATCATTGCGTTATTTGATTGATCTATCTTCAATATATATTCTTTTTGATCAGCACTACAGTTATTTTCAAGATCATTTCTCAGCAATTCTATAAACCATCGAATAGATGTTAATGGAGTCCGCAATTGATGAGAAACCAAAGAAATAAAATCTGTCTTCATTTTGTCAACCTCTTTTTCCTTAGTTATGTCGCGAAATAACTGCACAGCACCTGAAATTATTCCATCTACAACTATTGGGGTAACAACCCCAGTAACTGGCAATTTTGTTCCATCTTTTCTTTTATACCAGTGAGTATCACTAATTGTACTTACACGACCTTCTGTAACTTCCCCTACTAATACTCTATATAGACTTCGTTTATCACGAGATATCTCTGTACCTTTATCGTCATACTTAACGAGAACATCAAACATATTTTTCCCAACAACCTCAAATAAATTCCAACCTGTTAATTGAACAAAGGCATTATTTACAACAATAATTTTTCCATCAATATCAGTTACAACTAACCCTTCACCAATATTTTCTAAAATAGCTTCATTTTTAATTTTTTCAATCTCTGTATTTTTTTCTTTAGTAATATCTCGTTCTATTCCAACAAAAAAAATAATTTCTCCTTCAGAATTTAAAATTGAAGTGATTTTTACTTCTGCTTCATACAACTCTCCATTTTTTCGTTTATTTGTGATTGTACCTACGAATGGAACTTTATCAATCTTTATTTTATCCCACAACTCTTTATACAATTTTTTTGACATAAGCCCGCCCCATAATTTTCCAGCTTTTGATCCAACTGTCTCGCCATTACTATATCCAGTTAGGGCTTCTACACCGGGATTTGCATATATTACTATTCCATTCGGATCAGTGATAACGATGTGATCAAAAGCGCTATCAAGTGCAAGACGATACTTTGTAAGTTCTTGATGATCTTCCCGAACTAACATTTTTGATTTTTGACAAGAAGTAATATGATGCCCAATTGCATAATATATATTTGAAGAAGTCATTACAACATTAAATTCTATTAATACAAAACTATTATCGATATTCTTAACACGTAGTTCAAGTTCGCACGATCCTTGACCATATTGCATTTGTGAAGTTTTACTTTTGCACAATTCTACATCTTCTGGATGAATTGAGTCCCAAAATATACCCCTACTTACACCTGTTAACTTAATAAATGATTCATTATATTTTATGATTTCTCCTTTATCATTAAAAAAACACATGACATCCTGAGAATGTTCAAAAAATAATTCCAATTCGTTGTGTAGCAATATTTTATTATCTGTGTCTATATACTTATTTATAACACATTTCAAAATATAATACTTTATGTATGTTATTTATAGTGTACTATTAATATAACAACTATGAAAAAAATATTAGTAGTCGAAGATGATAAATTTTTGGGAAGTGCCTACAAAGTCAGTCTTCTTAAAGCAGGGTTTGAGGTAAAACTCGCGATAAATGGTGTTGATGCACTAAAAATACTTAATTCTTTTATGCCCGACTTGATTATTTTAGATATAGTCATGCCTATCATGGATGGTTTTACTACATTAAAAGAAATAAAGAGCAATGATACATTCAAATCCATTCCGGTAATAATAGCATCAAATCTTGGGCAAAAAGAAGATATAGATAAAGGAAAAGAACTAGGTGCAGTAGGATATATTATAAAAAG
>Ga0194060_10002849_pt1 | contig 12334 bp, 11 predicted proteins | sample SepL225m_MetaG_FD_163427 | JGI IMG/M metagenome (GOLD analysis project Ga0194060, IMG submission 163427) | Anoxic zone freshwater microbial communities from boreal shield lake in IISD Experimental Lakes Area, Ontario, Canada - Sep2016-L222-5m | ecosystem: Environmental > Aquatic > Freshwater >... | reverse complement strand
TGCTTGCAGCTTCCTTCAGACTGGCTGCATCATTGGCCAGTTCTCCCAAGTCATACTGGTCAGGATCTTCATCAAAGTAAGTGAAGTCTGGAATGTCAATGGTTTTGCCAGTTTGATTGTCATAAATCAGCAATGGCGTACCTGCGGCAGTGCCACCAGCATAACCAACACCAGGTCCAGTGCCATACTTGTAGCCATAACGTCCTTTACCAGGGAATTTAAAGCCCTTGGATCCCTGTTTACCAGCGGCTTCATCCACTTCATGTTCACCAGGACCACCAATGGCATAATGATCGTCGCAATCAGCACAGATCACATCACCACGCTCAGTGGTTTTGCCACGGCCCTCAATGCTGTTGCCGCAACTGCTGCACTTTTTCCCTGAGTCCATTGCTGCGTGAGAACCACCAGCCATGCCCATGCTTTCCGAAGTAATTTTGTTAAATGCTGCTAGAATAGTATTCATGTCCATGATCGTGATCCTTATCTTTTGTAACTCTTTACATCTGGCAGTTTAGTTTTAACACTGCCCATTGCGCTTTTCTTTCCCTGCGGCAGATCATTGGTTGTGGTCGCAGCTTTGGCGCCACCAGCAACTTTTACCTGACCAGCACCGCTAAGTGAATTCTTTACCAGCTTGCTGTTGTAGTCGTCGCCATACACACTGGCAACCTTGCCCTGATCATAATCTTTCATCAGCAGCGGAGTCTTATCAGTATTGGCGGCCACAGCAGCGTGCTCGGCTGCCATGTCATTAGCATACAACAGATTCTGTACTGCTACATTGACTTTGTCCACACGGCCCTGGGTCAGTGCCACACGCACCTGATCAGCTGACGCAGGATAGTCACAGGCCACATCCAGTGAATAAATTTCTGGATTCTCTGCACTGGGAAACAGTGGATGATTGCGCTGAATGGGATGACTTTTAAGGTCAGTGACTGATGTTGCCTGGTAACCAGCCAATGCTTGCTTCACAGTTTTTTCAATACCAGCTTCGGGCTTGCCAGCGAAAGTGATTCTGAAGCCGTAGAGCTTAGCACTTTCTGCCAGATAATGTTTAAAGTTTTTCATAGTCAGTTGAGACCTCTTTGTGATTATTTATCCGTTGGTGATGATTTCTTGCCCAGGATCTCCGCCAACAACGCATTTCTATCCAGCACAGTAGCAGTACCAGGTGTGGTGGGCATGGCATTGTTGAGATTATCAGCTTTGATATCCAGACCGCGTTTCTTCAGCTGTAGCTCGATCATTCTGAGTTTTTTATTTATTTTAGCAGTCTTGGCTGACAGCGCATGGCCCATTAGTGTGCTGGCCGCACCGAAGATTTCTGCTGCCATGCGCATTTCTACATTCATGCCCAGGTCCATCAACTGCTGGTACCCTTCAATGGCCATCTTGGCGATCTCATCCATCTCACGTTCAGTGGATTCCAAACCCAGCACCATGGGCAAGGCTGAATCAATCTTGTCCAGATTTTCCACAGTGTTTTCTATCAGCTCCAGTGCGGTGGGTTCTGGTTCAGTGGTTTCAGCCACCTGATGTTTATGCGGGTCCAGATTAAATACTGATTCTAATTGGGTGTTCATCGGGTGCCTCCCATGGCGAATATGTCCTGCTCTGTGAGCACACGAAACACGATTCCCTGTTTCTCACAATAGGCACGAGCACTGAGCCATTTAGCCTGATTACGCGCACTGACCAATATATCTCTGCGACCCCGGGTCTTGCTGCCACCAGTTTCTTTGTAGGGTTTGATTTCAATGATTTCAGCGTGTGTTACACCAGCGCGATCTATGTACTGAATGAAGAAATCTGGTATGTACTGATGCATCTTGCCAGTCAATGGGCATCTGTAGGGCACTGATATGCTTTCACTGGCCCACTTGATCACACTGGCGTGCTGATCACAGAAGTTCATAAACACCAGCTCCCAGCTGCTGCGAAACATTGGATTTCGTTTTCCAATATATTTATCTGGGTTTTTCGGAATAAATTTGCCCTGTGCAAACTTGCTCATATTAGGCTCTGATTTCTCTGCGTATATAATCTGGTGTACTGAGATCCAGTGCAATACCAATACGCGCATTGGCCACACGATTCTGATTCATATAGGCTGCCAGATAAGCGTCCTGATTGTAGTCTGAGCCCTGAGCACGCAATAGATCCACAAATGCACCCACTGTGAGGTTGAGATTCTGTGCTATCATTACATAAGCTGCAATGTATTCAGGCCACAGTGCTGGATCGCTGACTTTGGTTTGAATCAGGTTCTTTAACACATCATATTGTGTGGCTTCAATACTGGTGTCTATTGGTCCCAGCTGACCCTGTGAATTAAATATTTGTGCCATAGCACTGGTATTTATGTCTTATTTTTGTGGCAGAGTCAAAGCATTAGTGATTCGGTTACTGAGATCAGCGCCTGCATGGGGAACCACAATATCCTTGCTGCCAGTCTGAATATTCCGTTGAGTGGCAGTCATTGCGGTATTGAGTATGCCCTTGCCTTCCTGCGCCAAACTATTAACCAAGCCAGTAACCCCGCCCGAGCTTTTCCATGTGGCCACAGTTTTCCCAACTGTTAGCACATTCTGTAACAGTGTGCCAGTTTTTAAAGAATTAACCGTATCCAATAACCCACCCTGGCCCAGCACACTGGCGTGTGGTGATCCCAGTGGACTTTTGGTTTTATCGTAATATGTGTTGGTGACCCCTGCCCAGCTAGCCACTTCAGTACTGGCACTATCCAGCGTCCCCTGAGCATACAATACAGTTTCATAATCCACAGTCATGTTATTCACAGCACTGTCACTGGAACTATACTCCAGTTGATCATGCTCGAAACTAGTAATCACTGGATTTATCAAGGTGTATTCGGCATATGTTGGATAAGTTGCGCCATCTGATGGTCGACTAAAATGGTAAACTTTAATACTGTTGAAGAACGGAGTAACGCGATCCAGATACTGTCCGGTTGCGCCATTGGGTCTGACCGTATCTAATCCCCAATTGGGTGAATAATCGCTGTCATACATACTGCTGAAATTGGCAGCATCCTGATTCCATTCAGCGGGGATAGTAAGACCCTGATTACTAATAGTTCTCATTTGACCGTATCGGCTGTCTTGGATATAGTAGGTGTAATAGGCATCCCAGAAGTTTCTAATCACATTGAGATTGTCATCATGAAAACTTATCTGTATTGGATCATAGCTGATCTTATTGATAACAATGGTCTGCCGATTATACTGATTGAATTTTTTAGTTTCAAATTTGTAACTGGGTAATTTAACTGATTTCGCCAGCACACTTAGTCTACTGGTTGAAGCATTGGTCCAGTCACCACCATATCTTGCAGGGTTTCCTGCCCGAACTTCTCTAATTAATGCAATTGCCTCTGGGTTGATTTCAAAAGCAACATGCCACCAACGTTTGGTTTTGGGCAACAATGCGTAGTTATTAGACCGAAATGTCCGGGATGCGTGCTGATAATCCCGGACATTGTCGGTGGTTAATGCGCCCTTGAGGACATCACCTAGAAAGTGGGCTGCTGAACCTAATAAACTCATGTAGTTATTAACCTGTGATCACGGAACCCAGAGTACGGCCAATGCTGGCACCAATACCACTGCCCTGAGGTGTCTGTAGTGCATTGTCGAAACCAATGCTGAGAGCAATGGTCACTGGACCATTGTCACTATAGGCTACCTGCTGGTAATCTGCACCTTTGATATAGCAACCATACAGTTCCCAGGTATCCAGTACTTCAGGTGTCAGTGCGCCGTTGCCACCATCCAGAATCTCACAAGTCATCTGGAACTTGTAGTCACTACCGCTGCGGGCACTGGCCTGTTCCATGAAGTCAAACTGCTTCTGAACCTGCTCACCCACCAGCTTGCTTACCTGTCCACTGGCATCATCTCTGAGATTCACTGTGGTGTCAGCCCAGCTGGGCTTGCCAGCATACTTAATCTTGCTGTTGTAGATGTCAATCACCTGTTCTTCAAATGTCACATTGGGACGATTGAAGTCAACTACCTGCTTTGTGAGCTCAGTGGTGCTGCCACTGGTACCAAAATTCAGGAAAGTGATTCTAAAACGATACTTTAACTTGGGCATCAGCAAGCCCTGGGCTGCTGTTCCTACACCGAGCGGAACGGTAAATTTTGTAAGGCTGGCAATTGCCATAGTGTTGTCTCCTATTGCTATTATTTATGCCAGCGAGTGGGTAAATTTGGTACCCAATATCAGCTCAGATAAATATAGTTAACATGCCAGCCATAACTAAACCCGAAGCTATCGCGTTAATTTTAAAATATGTCAAGAATGCTCAAAAACCCACACTCAAGACATTTGCCGAAGGCAAACTGATCTCAGTGAAAGCCCTGGGTATGCCAGGAATATCATCGTTGTCGTCACTGTCATCACTATCCAGCTTAACCACAGTAGCTGGTCTGGCCAGCGCGGCAAACTTGCTGGGCAGTGTACCCGGTCTGAGTCAGGTGTCGGGACTCATGGGAAAATTACCCGGAGGTCTGAGCATCAGCGGCCTTACTGGCTCACTGGGTAGCTTAACCAGTCTCACTGGCATGAGCACATTAACTAGCCAGTTTGATGTTGGAGGCATGTTGGGGTCAGTGTCAGGTGCTCTGGGTGGATTTACTGACAATCTGGGAGGATTAACCAAGGGATTATCCGGAGCAGGATTTGGTAGTATGCTCAGCAGTCTCAGCAACATATCCGGTGCCTCTATTAATCTGGGATCATTAACCAGCAGTCTGGGATTACCTAATGTAACTAATCTAAGCGACCTATCTAAAATTACCAGCAGCTTTGATATTGGTCATCTAACCAGTGCGTTGACTGCCGGATCTCTTAAAATTCCAGGTATTGACGCTGCAAATTTTGGGGATTTGGCCAAGAATTTAACCAGTGGGCCACTTAGCGAATTTAAGTCTATGGCCAAACAAATCAGCGAAGGCACGCTGAATATCCCAGGATTGGGTAATGTGGGTGATGTTGCTGGAGTTATAGATGATGCCAGAGGAGGCATTGGTTCCTTGCTTATCAACCCCATCGCAACCAGTGTTGGCAACATAACCGCTGCTGTGTCCAATTTACCCAGCCAATTAACCACACTAGTGAACGCTGGTAAGATTACGTCATTAAACGCCGCAGCCATCACAGCAGCATTGCCAAGCCTTACCTCAGCAGCATCTGCAATTAAAACACACACTGATGTGCTGTCTGGATTGGCTGACCCAGTCAACAGCAATCAATACCATCTGGATACTGTGCTGTCCATGACTGACTCACTAACATCCACTGTGGGCCACAGTGATGATATCCCCAGTATAGTAACCAGCTTAACCGCGGCTCCCACTGTGGGTAACGTCCACACATATATCACCAGTATATACGCTGCTCTGAATTCCAGTGGTGATGCAGGCGTGGCCGGAGTATTATCCGCTATATCAGGTCACGCCACCACATTAACCAACTATGTCTCCAATGATGTAGCTGCGTATCAGAGCATTAACAACCAGATTAACAGTGAGAGTGTTATATCAAATATTTTGGATAAAGCTCATTCTGAAGATCCCAATGTACAGGCTATTCTACAATTGGTAGTACAACCAGATAAACTGGCGATAATTTTACCACCAGCTTAAACAGCCAGCTAATCATCAGAATGACGGCGGGAACCTGGTTCCCGCCGTCATGTTCTTAACTTACCTTAACTTACAGACCAGCTGCAATAGCTCCAGTATTCATAATGCGTACTGGAACATAAATGAATTCCGCGGCTTTAGAGGGTTCAATCGCCACGTCTACCCAAAGCTCATTACGATCAACGCGATCAGGTGTGTTGTTTGTGGTGTCACACAAAACAAGATAATCGTAAAGTCCACGATTTACCTGGATACTGTTGAGTTCTTTTTCGATCTGATTCTTGATTTCCTTGCGGGTAATCTCATCATTGGGTTCGAAAATATACTGTCGTGAAATCAGGTCCAGTTGGCGACGCAAGTAAACGATCAGACGAGCAACGTTTACACGATCCAACGCACTGGTAGTCGCGCTGCGTGTTTTTTGCCCGTAAATCACAATACCTGAACCACTGAGTACGCTGATAGGGTTGACCTTACCATTGTAAAGAACATCACGCAGGTTACTGGGCATGCCAATACTCTGGAATCGGCCAGTTGCTCCGTCAATGTATCCCACGGCAGTGGCATTGTCTACTGTGCCACGACGCAGGCCAGCAGGTGCAAACCAGGGGTAACTCTTCTGGTCACTGCGGATCATGCTGCGAAGCACCATGTGACTTGCAGGAACCACAGCATTAACACCATCCAGGTCGGTGGTGTATCCGCTGGGATAATATCCTGCCATGTATTCATAATAGCTGTTAAATCCAGCTTCGCCATCCTCGACGGCCAGGCTGAGATTACGTGACCAACTATCCAGCGCAGTGCTGTTATCTGACAGTCTAAGTGGGCTATCAGCAATAATAAATGCTGTTTCCTTGCGGTTGATGTTCAGCTGTTCCAGTGTGCTGTTGAGTTCTGGATAACCCGGTGCTACCATGAGATTAAAGTTGCGTGTCTCTTCAGTAGCCTCAGTGCTGTTGGTCACAGCCGCTGCCATCTTTTCCACCACCAAGTTACGCTGAGCCCTGCGTCCCAGATAAGCAACACCGTTGGAGTCGTTGCCGCTGGCGCTGACCCAGGCATTTTTATAAGACTGAGCAGGGAAGTGATTCACCACAAATTCTTTAACATTCATGCCGCTTCTGCGAGTGTTGAACAGCAGGGTACCACGCGGATAAAGTGTATAGCTGGGGCAATCGGCATCCACTGTATCCGAGAGCAACAGTGATTTAATAGTGGGCAATGTGCCTGTCACTATATCAGTAGTAGGATCTGCTGACCAGCGTGCATCAGCAAACACAATACCATCACTGGTGGTGTGATCCATGTTGTCAATCAGTGTCCAGGATGCGGTAGCCACGGAGTAACGATAAACTCTGGGGAAGTCTTCAAAGTTTGCTGTATCAATCCAAAGATCACCATTCACCAACGCGCTGTTATCACTCTGTGTGCTGGGCTGACTTGCACTGACAATGGGTCCAGCAGGATCGGTCTGGCTAAGATCATAACCACGACTGTCGGGATTAACTCCCTGATAGCCTTTCCAGCCAGTACCATTGTGAATCATGATATCAAATTCAGTGGAATTATTGTAGTACCAGTAAGTTCCGTCAGCTGGATCAGCTGCGGGCTGAACACTGCTGGTCACGGTGTTGGCATAGGCTTCCAGCCAGTTGCTGACCACGATGGTGCCAGCAGTGGCATCAGATTCTCTAGCACCAACTGAAGCAGTGGTGATACCTGCCGCCGACAATGGTGTGTTTGTGACATCAACTAGTTCCAAGTAGCCGCCAGTGCTGTGAGTAATGCTTACAGCACCACTGGTTTCAATAGCAGCACTGATATAACTGATACCTGATCCGTTGATTGCGCTGACCAACTGATCAATAGATGTGCCAGCAGTGGTGAAGCTCACGGTTGCAGTACCACCCAAAGCAGCCACGCCTGGTACGGATCGTTTAATAGTAAAGCTATAAGTTGTGCTGGCTACCAATGCCGGAGTAGTATCTGATCCAGTTACCTTGCTGACCCCAGCTTTGCGAGTAAACAGTTTAAATGTAAAGGTGGTGTCCTGCACAACATCGCTTTGCATATAAGTTGCACCAGAGGTAATAGTTAATCCACCACTGATCGCATCCAAGCCATAAATTGCAGCAGCATCTGTTGCGTATACCGGAGTGTTCAGTGTGGTCCAGGTGCTGCTGGCACTGTTATACTGTTTAACACTGAAATTCGCACCGTTATTGGGTGCGCTGGTCTTGAACCATACACTACCAGTGGGGCGAGGATTAACTGCATGTGTGGCCCAGGCTGGAACATCAGTATGTTTGCTGGCCTGGAACTCTGCACGATAATAAGATGGCACAGTGCTGATACCCAGGGCAGCGGCTACACCAGCAGTGTCAGTAATGGTCATGCTGTGTGATGCATCAGTGTCATAGAAGTAGAGAGCCAGCCGATTGTCTGCGGTTGCTCCAGCTTTGACGGTGGCAGCTAACGGTGTACTGCCATTAATATCAGCAACCAAGAAACTCAGCTCTGAAGCACCATTAGTGAAGTTAAACACCTGTGAGTTAATAACTATTGTACCTGTGGGCCCAGTGTATAATCCACCAGTGTCGAACGGTGAATTAGCTCCCACCACAGCTGGCCATGCTTTGAACCAATCAGCACTGCCCACTTCTACCCATTGTCCAGCTACTGGAGAAGGTGCAGCGGCTTTGAAGAATACTGGGTTGTTGGCATTGGTGGCGTCCACCGCGTAATCGCCTGGCTTACCCAGTCTGGATACCGGTATATTAGTGTCAATGTCAGCAGCGGATGTGATCACCAGCAACTGTGGATCCCACGCTGCATTGGCTGCGCTAATAGATCTAAAGCCAGTCTGGCTGTTCCATTCAAAAATACCAAAGCTGGTGGCAGCAGTGTCTAACCACAGCTGGCCGTTGGCTACTGCGCCGCTGGGACGAGTTTGTGTGCCAGTCAGCTGATCCAGATCCACATCTGCACGAATGATATAAGCAGCATTGCTCACACCCAGTGCGCTGTACGCAGCCAGCAAACCATATTCATTGAGTTCATAACCATGAACTGGTGTACCCTGAACTACCATGAAATTGGGTTTGCCGTAATTGCTTACTAATTCTCTCTGACTTGTAACTAAGAATACCTTGCCAGCATTGGCAGCAGTGGTATATGATGCCACGGTGCCGCTGGGATTGATCTTATTTTCGGCGGTTGCCACCACCACAAAGGGAACTGTGCCTGTGGGTGATGGTGTATAATTACTTTCGTCGATGATAGTAACCTGTACGCCCGGTGATTGTAAAGCCATATTTGTCTAGCCTCCAGTTACTGATATTTAGCAAACATACTGAAAAACCCCCAGTTCAGTAAGTCTTTAAAGGGAATCATCAAATAAATATGGAGGTGACCATCAGACCATTATGTCGAACCTGTAATTTACGACCCTGTGCGGTTAACTATCACCTCAATTCTCGAGTTTATTTTCGCAGCAAATGTGAGCGATGTTGGCGACAGCATGGTGTCCAACGGCATCTCAAGCCCAGATGGCAAAGCAGAGGCTACGAAAAGAAAAATCGCTGTGAACGCTGTGGCTTTCACAACACATTATCTCAGATATTTGCCGTGTATGTAGTTGATGGAGATCTCAACAACACTGCCCCCAACAATCTCAGAACAGTGTGTGCCAACTGTCAGATACTGTTAAGTGTTACTGGGCAGGGTTGGCGAAAAGCTGACTTGATTAGTGATTTCTGAGCCCATAAATTCAGAAAACATCATCTGACCCAGACCAGCATATAAGTCCGCCAGTGTGCCCTGATTCCAGATCTCGTGGTGTACTGCTCGCCCTACCCAGTGCCATTCACTGGCATGCACACCAGGCCATAGTGTTTCCATGGTCATGCCATGCTGATGCAGATACTCCAGTTCAGCAGGTGTGGCGTTGTTCTGGGTCAGCGCACAATGATGCCATATGGGAAAACGCTGATCTCGGGTGATAGCAACCAGCCGACCATGTAAGCTGTTGATGCTGGCAAACTCGTTGGCAAACCTACAGTCACTAATCACTACATTCTGGCCCTGGCTCAGTGTGTCCTGGATGGCACGTTCAGTGCTGGCCACCCAAATATCTGGGTGGAAATGATTTCTGAATACCTCAGTGCCCACATGCTGTAATACCCATCTGGGAGTTAATTCAGCAATACCCAGTCGAGTTGACCACCAGGGATCTACTGTTTCACGCCATGCTCGGCTGAAGTCAGTACGACCTTCCAGCAGGTCACGATCCCAGCCAAATACTGCTGATACTGCATCTTTGAGATGCTGAGCATAACTGATTCTCTCAAAGTTATATTTGTTGACCAGAAAATCTGCGGCTGTGTCTTTACCGCAGCCAATCCATCCTACCAGTCCGTACACCTTGGGCATATATGTATATATTATTATAACATATTTGCGAGGAATTTTCAAGCAACAACTATCCCGTCACGAAGTAAACTGTCTAACCTGTCACCCACCAAAGAGGCTGAGAGCCGTCTAGGTAAAGTTTAAGTTCTTCGATCAGTTTATCCATTTCAGCCTGAGCTTCAGTTTTCAATTCACCACCGTTGAGCTGTGTTCCGCCCTGTGGACCAGCAATGCTGGCAAATTTACTACGAGCTTCACCCAGGGTATATTTGGCCATGCTGTAGGTATAATCTTTAATCCAGTTACTGGTCTGATAATCCTGCAACAGATAAACTTCAGGCTTCATGTTGAATGTCCACAGACACACAATTTCACCCGATGCTTGCGGCATACGCACAATCACCATCTTCTTGGTAACTGGGTTAAAGGTAAAGTTGATGTAACCACCAAACATTCTAGCAGTCATTTCCTGGTACTGAGTATACAGTTCATAGCTGAGCAATCCGCCAGTGCGGCCCGCAGTCAGCAAGTAGGTATTGATATATCCAGCTTCAAACGGCTCAAATTGATTACCAGATCCACTGCTGCCAATAGTTCTGCGCATGATCTGTCTGACCATGGTGATTTCCTGCGGCAAGATGTATTCCTGCTGAAACTCAACCAGAGTTAGAAAACTGTAGCTTTCTTCTGTGGCGTTCTGGCTGCGAGCACGATAGGTAGACACTGCTTTATTATAAGCCATCTCCAAGTGAACTGGGTCCAGTTCCACGTCAACCATTCCTGAACCCAGTCTGGTCATCGTGTAGTCAAATATACCTTGTTTAAGTTCGTCTAATGATGGCATACAGATATTTATACCATCACTAGCCATAAATAGCAGTGGAGACTCACAATGCCCAGACTATCACTTTGGCAGAATGGCAAACACACCAACGATTACAAATTCTTTGATCGCAATATCCAGGAAATGTTCACCGTGGGTGGCACCAGTGTCTATATACACAAGTATCTGGGGCCGCAAAGTTCAGCCAACACTCTCGCTGTCAGTGTCACACAACCCGCGACCGGAGTCACTGTAAACTTCGCCAGTACCACAGGTGTCACAGTGGGGAAATATGTATATGCTGTGGGTGTTGCTGCTAAAACGCAGGTGGGTGCGGTCACGGCCAATACTATAACACTGACCCAGGCTTCCATCACACCCATAACTCAGGGTGCATTGATCAGTTTCAGCGATACGTATGACCCCACCAATCCAGTTTATGTGAATCAAAGCGCACTGAACATACAAGATCTGTTGTTGTTGGAAAATCGTGATCGCAAATACGACAGCAGCATATATGATCTCAGAGGATTGTACAATGTTCAAGATCTGGACTTTGATCTCAGTCAGTTTGGATTATTTCTGCAAAATGATACCTTGTTTATCACCTTTCATTTAAACGACATGGTGAATCGCATGGGCCGTAAGCTGATGAGTGGTGATGTGCTGGAGCTGCCACACCTCAAGGACTTCTACAGCTTGGATGAATCAGTACCAGTGGCACTGAAGCGATTCTATGTGGTCAAAGATGCTATCAGCAGTGCTGAAGGTTATAGTGCCACTTGGTGGAGTCATCTGTGGCGTGTCAAAGCTACTCCACTGGTGGACAGCCAGGAATACAAGCAAATTCTCCAAGAAATTCAAGCTGGCACTGGCGGCAGCACGCTGGGTGACTTAATCAGCACAGCCAGCCAGCTGAATAAGATTAATGATGCAGTGATTGCTGAGGCTGAAAATCGTGTGCCACTAAGCGGATATGACACCACTCCGTTCTGGATTCCGCCCATGACCAATGGCGACAAAAATCAGCCACCATTACCGCCAGACAGCAGTCCCACTGAAGTTGTGGGAGGGTATCTGGTGGGAGATGGCATTCCACCCAATGGTTATCCCTGTGGCACTGGTGCCAGCTTCCCAGCTGATCCAGCCACTGGCGATTGGTTTCTCAGAACAGATTTCCAACCCAATCGTTTGTTCAAATACACTGGCAAACGCTGGACACGAGTGGAAGACAGGGTCAGAACCAGTCTTACTCCAGGTGATGGCAACACTCTCAGAGATACTTTTGTCAACAACACCAATAACTTCACCAATAGTCAGGGTCAGGCTGAGGCCAGCAAACAAACGCTGAGTGACTTACTTAAACCCGGGAGCGATTTCTAATGGCATACGAGACGTTTTTCTATGATGAGCAAATACGCAG
>Ga0194060_10002848_pt1 | contig 12335 bp, 9 predicted proteins | sample SepL225m_MetaG_FD_163427 | JGI IMG/M metagenome (GOLD analysis project Ga0194060, IMG submission 163427) | Anoxic zone freshwater microbial communities from boreal shield lake in IISD Experimental Lakes Area, Ontario, Canada - Sep2016-L222-5m | ecosystem: Environmental > Aquatic > Freshwater >... | reverse complement strand
CATCTCTGCGAATGTCGCCGCCGCCGTGGGGCTGAAGCCCCCGGCTACGGGTACGACGCCCGCGTGCGCGGGCTCGGACAGCCCGCAAGGCGGGCGTCGCACATGGAGCCGGGGGCTTCAGCCCCACAGCGATCTCGGAGGAGCCGATAAACCGCAGTGTATTGCGGTAAAAACAGATGTGGGTAAAGATATGCGCTCAGGGAGAGGGGCTGGGGGTGAGGGCTGTCCGGCAGCAGACTTCTTGATCTGAAAAGTGTTGCTCCTAGATCGACGCCGCGCTGTGTGGGAAGGTGATCGTAACCGTGACGCCCGCGTCGCTTGTGATGACGGCGGTGCCACGAAGCTGACGCACCAGGTCGTGAACGAGAGTCATCCCCAGTGATGGAAGCTGGGTCACTTCGGCACTGGTGGGCAGCCCGACCCCCGTATCCCAGACCGTCAGGGTGATCACGTCTGGGCTGGTGGCGCGCAGAGCGACCCCGATCACCCCGCGCTGCCCATCGGGAAAGGCATACTTCAGGCTATTGGTAAACAGCTCGCTGACGATCAGCCCGCACGGCACGGCCTGATCCAAGCTTAGCCACACCCCCTCGATGGCGACTGACAGCGAGATCTGGTCGGGTGCCGTCGTGTAGATCTGGGTGAGCCGAGTCGTGAGATGGTGAAGATACTGCTTTGTATCGATTGTGGCCAGATCGCCGGTGCGGTAGAGCAGCTCGTGGACGAGGGCCATCACCTCGACGCGCTGGCGACTGTCGCGCAGCGCGGCTAACGCCTGCACATCGCGCACCTGGCGACTCTGGAGGCGGAGCAAGCTCATCACTACCTGCAAGTTATTTTTGACTCGGTGGTGAATCTCTTTGAGCAGCACATCTTTCTCGTGCAGCACGGTGCGCAGGCTCTTTGCATTCGCCAGTAACTCCTGGGCCTGACGCTCCAGATTCGTATTGGCGTGCGTGAGCGCCTCCATCGCCTGGTGTAATGCGACCTCGGCCTGTTTACGCTCGGTAATGTCGCGGCCAAAGATCGTGACTCCCACGATCTGCCCGGTCACGGTGGTGATCGGACTCAGACAATATTCCACCGTATGCGGTGTGGTCGTAAAGCGTGTGGATGTCTCAACGCTGAACGACCCGTGGCGCATGGCGTGGTCATAGTAATCACGCCATTCCTCCAGAGCAGACTGTGGCAACTCCGGTGCCAGCACACACTCCCCTAGAGTCTGGCTTCGCCCAAGTGCCGCACGGACATTGTCGTGGTACATGCGGTTGGCCACGATCAGCCGGTACTGGGTGTCCACCGACCAGATGCTGCCATCAGTATTCTCGATCAATGACTCAAGATTCTGTCGGCTCTCGCGCAGCGCGTCCTCGGAGTGTCGGCGCTCGGTGATGTCTACGCTGACGATAATCACGTGCCAATCGTGAAATGTGACCGGAACCGCGCTCACACTGACCCACACCACCTGACCGTCTTCCTTGACGATGCCCGTCTCGACACCGTGGATGGCCCGTTGCTCGGCAAATACCCGTGTGCTGGCAAACGCCTCGGTCGGCATCGGCGTCCCATCTGGTCGGAGATAGCGACGGGTGCGGTACCCGCCTTGCAGAAGTATTTTGTGTTCAATATCCAGAATCTGTTCCAATGCCGGGTTCACAAAGACGATCCGCCGCTCGGCATCAAGGATGGACACGCCCACCGGGAGCAGATCGAAGAGCGCATGTAATTTACGTTCGCTTTCCTGTAGCGCCGCTTCGGCGCGCATACGTGCGGTGACATCCATCGAACTGGTCTGTTGCTCTACCACCGTATTCTGCTCTTGCACGCGCTGCTCGTTGTGGTGTTGCATTGCCAACGCCCGCTCCGCCTCGGCGAGGCGGGCTCGCAAGACACGGTTCTCCCTGACAAGCTGGGCGCGTGATGGGCGTGGTGCTGGCATGACAACCTTTTTTGTCAACATAAACAAGGTTCAAGGATACGTTACAGTTTGTGATGTTCGTAGTGGCGGCTTCAGCCGCACAGGCGCTGAAGCGCCTACTACGATCCTGAACCCTCACCCCCTGCCCTCTCCCTCACGGGGAGAGGGGGCAGGGGGGTGAGGGCTGAGCGGCGGTAGATTCGTTATGTGAAACGTATTAACCTTAACACCCTACGTGTGCATGATCGTCCACCGGGAGAAAGACCTCGAAAGTGGTGCCCTGGCCGACGGCGCTCGTGACTCGCAGGGCGCCTCGGTGCTGGCGCACGATCCCCTGAACCGCCGCAAGTCCGAGTCCACGTCCGGTGATCTTGGTGGTGAAGAACGGGTCAAAAATCTTTGTCAGGGTCGCCGGTGCCATTCCATCGCCGGTATCGCAGACGCTCAGGCAGAGGTGCGGGCCGGGGGCCGCCACATCGCCAAATACCAGGTGTTCGCGCAGCGCCGGGGTGAGTTCCGCAAGGCTGGTGGAGACGGTTACCTGACTCGTGATCTTGGTGCTGGACTCGGCGGCGTTGATCAGGAGGTTCATCGCTACCTGACGGATCTGGGTGCTATCGCCACGCACCGGCGGCAGATTTGCTTCGAGATTGACATGGAGGTCTACACTGCGCATCAGTGACCCGTGGAGCAGATCGATCAGCTCAGACACGATAGTATTCAGAGAGACTGCGCCCATATGGATCTCATCCTTGCCGGCGTAGGTCATTAGCTGTTTCGTCAGACTAGCCGCCTGCCAGATGCCGCTGCTGGCGCGGGCGAGGTACACGTTTGCCTCCGACCCCGTCGGGAGGAGATCGATGGCGAGATCTACGTGGCCAAGCACACTTGTGAGAATGTTGTTGAAATCGTGGGCAATACTGCCCGCCAGCAAGTCCAGGCTCTCCAGGCGCTGCGCCTCGACCAGTTTGCTCTCTAGCGCCTGGTGGGCTGCCGCTGCATCTCGTTGCGCAGTCACGTTCTGAAAGACTATCACGGCACCCTGAACCCTGCCGATAGCATCGACCAGAAGGGCGATGCTATTGGCGACATAGCGCACCGCCCCCGTCCGTGGGATCATGGTACAGTTCTCCGGCAGCGTCATGATTCGGCCCTGCTCCATCGCCACGCCGATCAGAACGCTGATGGGCGCACACCCGTCTACAGATTGGACGACGAAGACGTCGGTGAGCGAGCGACCGACCGCCTCATGCCGTGACCAGCCGGTAAGTGACTCGGCAGCGGGGTTGAGGAAGGCGACCCGGCTGGTCGCATCAATGATGATGATCCCCTCTGCAATGCTGTGGAGAGTGGTGGAGAAGAGGCGCTCGTTGACCCGTAGGCGCTGGTCGCTGGCGCTCTTGGCGAGGGCCATCTGCACACCGATTGCCACCTCACGCTCGTGAAAGGGTTTGAGCAGGTAGCCATAGGGCACCGTCGCCGCCGCCCGTGCGACCGTGGCCGCATCTGCGTGCGCGGTGAGGAAAATCACTGGAATCTCCCAGTGTGTGAGAATCGTCTCGGCGACGGTAATACCATCCGATCCGTCGGCCAGTCGAATATCCAGCAGCACCAGATCCGGCAGTGATGCACCGATGTGCATAAGCGCCTCATCTGCCGTGGTCGCGATGGCCGACACACAATACCCAAGATCTTCCAGTAGGAACTGCAAGTCGCGCGCGATGACTGCTTCGTCTTCGACGATCAGAATAGTTTTGGATGTCATGAGGCGCTACCTTGTGCTGTTGTGATCGGTTTCGACACTATGCCCTGCGGGAACGTGATCGTGACAGAGACCCCCGCGTTGTACTCGGTAACAGTGGTGCCGTGCAGTTGGTGTACGAGGTCGTGTACCAACGTGACTCCGAGCGATGTGAGGGGAGGGAAGGGTGTATCCGTGGACAGCCCAACGCCCGTATCCCAGACCTTGAGTGTCAGCATATCAGGAGGACTGGCTTGCAGGATAATCCCGACGGTGCCATGTCGCCCATCGGGAAAGGCGTACTTGAGGCTATTGGAGAGCAGTTCGTTAATGATTAGCCCACACGGCACCGCCTGATCCAGAGTCAGTCCAATCTCCTCGATGGACAGCGATAGTATCACCTGGTCGGACGCAACACCGTAGACCCGCAGCAACTGGGTGCTGAATTGCCGGATGTAGGCAGCAGCGTTGATTACGGCCATGTCGCCCGTGCGATAGAGCAACTCGTGAACCATCGCCATCACCTCGACCCGCTGGCGGCTGTCGCGTAGGGCGGCGGTGGCGTGCGGGTCGGTTACCTGGCGGCTTTGCAGGCGCAGCAGGCTCATCACCACTTGCAGATTATTCTTGACCCGGTGGTGGATCTCTTTGAGCAGGATCTCTTTCTCGTGAAGTGAGTCGCGCAGACTGTCAGCACTCGTCATCAGCGCCTGGGTCTGGCGCTCCAGAAGGGCGTTGGCGCTGGCGAGGGCGGCAGTACGCTCGACCACACGCGCCTCCAGTTCGTCGTGCGCGGCGCGCAGCGCCTCCGCCTGACGGCGCTGCTCGGTCACGTCACGGGTCACCTTGGCAAAGCCGGTCAGATGACCAGTCGCGTCACGGAGCGGGGTAATGACCACGCTGGCCCAGAAGCGGGTACCGTCCTTGCGCACGCGCCAGCCCTCACCCGCGTAGCGACCCGTCGCCGCCGTGCGCAGCGCCGCCTGCGGCAGTCCCGCCGCGACATCCTCGGGCGTATAGAAGCGCGTGAAGGACTGACCGATCATCTCCGCCGCCTCATAGCCCTTGATACGAACGGCACCCCGGTTCCAGCTCACGATAAAGCCCATCGGATCGAGCAGGAAGATGGCGTAGTCCTGAACCCCATCAATCAGCAAGCTGAGTTCGGCCTCGTGGCGCGTTGCACGGGCCGCCGTGGACTGGAGCTGGCCGGTGATCATCGTAATCAGCAGGCCGTCAATTGCGAACAACACGATCAGGATGCTGAGGCCGACCGGACTCATGCCGAACTGTGCGTCGGAAATCAGAAAGAAGGGTCCGACGAGCAGCGCGGTCATGATCGTCGCGGCGATACCGGCGACGTTCCCGCCCACCCAGGCGCTGAGCATAACTGCGCTAAAAAAGAGCAGAAAGGGACCCTCGCGGCCCGTGAGCGGGACAAGCAGCAGGCGAACTCCGAAGGCCACGAGAACAGCCACCGGGGCGATGCTGAAGCGCTTCCAGCGTGAGTAGTAGGTGGGCTGCACCAGTGGCCTCCTTCGATCCACATGCACGGGCAATCAGTCTGGCTCTTGCGTGACCACGCGGTTGCGCCCGGCACGTTTGGCGGCGTAGAGCGCGGCGTCGGCCTGCGCAAGGGCATCGCTGATGCTGGCCTGCGGGTTCGCCACCACACTCGCCCCCAGCGAAGCCGTAATCGGCGGCAGCGCCAGATTGTCGTGCGCAATCTCCAGCGAACTAATCGCATTGCGGATGGCCTCAGCACGGTCAGCGACCACTGCTATGGGGGCTGCCGGCAGGATGAGGACGAATTCCTCTCCGCCGTAGCGGCATGCCACATCCTCGGCCCGCACCATGCCGCCTAGCAGCACGCCCAGCGCACGCAGCACCGAGTCGCCGGCATCGTGACCATAGGTATCATTGATCCGCTTGAAGTGATCCACATCGAGCATGATCACCCCCACCGGGTAGCAGTCACGCGAGGCGCGGCGCAGCTCACGCATCAGGGTTTCTTCCAGATAGCGCCGGTTCATCAGCCCGGTGAGCGGGTCGCGAATAGCCTGTTCGCGCAGGGTGGCCCGCAGGCGCACGTTGGCCAGCCCGAGGGCCGCCTGCTCGCCGAGGGCCATAGCGAGCTGCCGCTGAAGCGCCTTCGCGACACCAGTCGAATCAGGGGTCATGAGGTGTGTGTGGATCACACCAAGGGTTTCGCCCGCAACCGAGAGCAGTACACACAGCGCATCGGTAGACATGCCGGGCGGAAGCGCCTCACAGCGGCAGCCGCCGCAGGTTCCGGCCCCCAGGAAATTCCGCTGCTCGCGCAGCACCCGACAGTGCGCGGCATGCAGGGGCGGGTGCGGGTGCGGGGCAGAACCCCAGACAACCACCGGATCAAGGGTGTTCGGCGTATGGCATGCCACATAGAGTCCCCCCGCCACCTCGGGGAAGAGCTGCTGCGCCGCGTGTGCGATGACGGTATATCCCTGCTCCACGGTGGCGCAACTCGTCAGCGCCCGACCGAGGTTGCCGAGGATGCTCAGCTCAATGATGCGGCGCTCTTGTGCGCGAAGCACGACCTCCAACTCGGCGTTGCGTTCGCGCAGCGATGCCTCGCTGATCTGAAGCTGGTGTTCCAGATATGATCGATGAGCGGCCAGCTCCAGCGTACTCCAGAGGGCGCGCTCGTCGAAGGGCTTGAGCAAATAGCCCGCCGGCTGTGTGGCGGCGGCTCGCCGCATCGTCTCATCATCGGCGTGGGCCGTCAGATAGACCGTCGGGATGTGCATCTGCTGAGCGGTGGCGATCCCATCAAGCGAGCCAGATAGGCGGATGTCCATCAGCACTAAATCCGGCTGCTGCGTTGCCGCCAGCGTCAGTGCATCCTCGCCTGAGCTGGTTACCCCAACGACGGCATGACCAAACGACTCGACCGTGGTGGCAAGATCGCGGGCAATCAGGGCTTCATCTTCAACGATGAGGATCCGCATAGGGAGCCTATATCAATGATATGGCGAGAACGTCTCGTCGGCCACATACCCATCTCTTCGTGGTGGCGGAGATGTTTATTGTAACATCGGGAGGATTGCCGTGCCTCGCCCCGCGACAAGCTGAACCAGACGTTCAGCTCGCCGACCTTGGACTCCACGGACGTGTCGTTGATAGTGAGGGTAGTCACAAGGTATAATCGCACTACCGCATAAGGCACGCTGTCAGGCACCGCCCGCCGGGGGGCTGAAGCCCCCGGCTACGGGTGACGAAGGCCGCCTGCGCGGCCTGCCTGAGGCGGCGCAGGCGGCCTTCGCAGAATCTAGCCCGCCCGTTTACGGGCCGGGCGCTCGATGTGACAGGGCGAGTTTTGCGGTATTGCATAACGGAAGTGTAGCGAAAGGACTTTTTCGATGACTGAGCAGCGACCCATCCCTCTCACCGACCTGCGCCGCCGAGCGCCGGTGGCTCGTACGCTGATCCGCGAGGTGCTGACCGAGCTGATCGGCCCGGTCGACCTGGTCTACGACTTTTACCGCGAGTGGAACGGCTGCTGGAAGGTGCGCGTAACCATCAGCGGATCAGCCAGCGGACGCCTTGAGTTTACTCTCCTCGATACTCCCGGCGGCGGCATGCTGGCTATGCCCCGCCCTTTGCCCGAACGCTGGCGGGCCGTCGGCATCCCCGCGACGGACGGCTCGCGCTGGAGTCTCGACGAACAGGGTGGTCTGGTGGCTGTTGTCGCATCCCGATGACGAATGTGCCGCCGCAGAGGTCTAGGGCGCTGCCCTGCGATCACGCATGAGGCAGCCTGACAGTTCAGCGACGAAACGATGAGGCGGTGAGGCGCTCCGTATCGCCTCATCGCCTCATCGCCGCCTCGCCCAGCAGTAAAGCGGGACTGAATTTTTTTTACAAAGATGGTAGTGACGCACCCGTTACTTTTTGTTGCCAACCGCGACGTAGAGTGTAGAGATGCTTGAGGCGCTGGTATCTCACCCGATTATTCTCATTCCTATTCTTAAACAGAGCGCCACACGATGATGAAAGGGCAGACTGAATGAACACTCGTACGGTTCGCATGTTCTCGGCCATGCTCGTAGCTATTTTTCTGATGTTTGCGGGCGATGTGGTCTGGAACGTCTCCGACAATGCCACGAGCGCCGTCGAGACGCCCGCCTACTCGCTCTCGTTTGCTCAAGCAGACTCTATCGCTCGCGACACCGAGCCACATGCGGTGATTGTCGGGGATACGACGCTGACGAACTACCAGGGATCTGTTGCTTACGCGGTGCCCATGGACGCGGGGGTGATCTACGTAGAGGCGAATACCGGGCGGATTTTGGCTAATATGACGATGGGTGCGATGGGTGCCGGGAAGAGTGAGAAGATCAACCAGTAGCACCTCAAAACCTACAGAAGTCTGATTGACAGTGCCAGCGAATCTGGCACTATCAACCAGACTTCTTATTATGTCGGGGGCCTATCGCGGGACAGTTACCGTGCGTAGAGCCTGAACCAACTCGACCGACGCCGCCAATTCCTCCTTATGGATCGAGACGCTCTCGATATTGATCCCCAACGGAATCCCTTCGGTGGCCGCGATATCGGCCAGGATCGCAAGGTTCGCGCAGCAGATCTGGATCGACTTCGCGAAGGGTGCCCGATCACCCAGGATGGCCTGCTCGGTTTCCGGGGGCACGGCCACACCCAGCCATTTGAGAAAGGTCATGGTCGCGGGGCGCCCGCAGGGCGAGAAAGTCAGGATGATCCGCTGCGGCGACACCCCCTGCTGGCGGCAATCCTGCGCATAGTCGGCGAGCAGCCGGGCGGTCGGCGCAGGGTCGTACACCACCTGCGAAATAAAGAAGCGGCAGCCCTGGGCGGCCTTGGCAATCAGGCGCTGGCTCTCGCGGTAGGCGGGGGAGTGGCGCTCGGCGATCACGACGCCGCCCAGCACCACGTGTGGGGCGTGTGTACGTGCAAGCTGCATGGCCAGGTCGGCTGACAGCGCATCCGGCGGTGGGTTGGGAGTGGCCGCGCCCACGAGGGCAAGCAGGCCGAGGCCGAAGCCCTGGTGCGCCTCCTCCAGCCAGTTCAGCCACGTTGGCTCACTGAACGTGCCCACACTCTTGTAGGTGATCGTTGCCAGGCCCGTGTACTCCTGAAGCAACTGAGCGTAGATTCGCGGATCGATGGTCGGCTGGTAGGGGAAGGGCCGAGGCACATCGGTGCGCTCATGCTCGTCCTGAACATCGTAGACCACCAACCCGTCAAGGCCAAGGTCGCGTACGTTCTCGGTCAGACGCATCGCCGCACGGGAACACGCCTCCGGCGATACGCCCGCACGGGGCGGGGTCGAGCCATAGAGCGTCACCGATTGCTGCGGGTCGCCAATCTGCTCCTGTAGCGTTGTCGTCATGTTCTATTCTCTCTTCCACAATGAAGAAGGCGCTTCGCGCTCAGTTTTCAGCACGTATTATAGCCCACCATGTTGGTAGGGGCGATGCATGCGCAGCCTCATTCACCGGGAACGGTGGTATGATAGGGCATCATGCGCCCGACGATGACGTGGGGGCGAGGCGTGTCTGGGCAATCCGAAGACGCTTCGCCCCTTATGGTTTGTACGATGCACGTGTCCTTTCGCGACCAGCTTGATGAGAGCGCCGCCGTTTTCCAGTCCTTCGCGGCCCAGTCCGATGCGGTTGACGCGATCTGTTGCCTGGTAGCCGACGCCGTGCTGAGTGGGAGTACCCTCTTCACCTGCGGCAATGGTGGCAGCGCCACCGATGCCATCCACCTCGCCGAGGAGATGGTCGGTCGTTACCGGGCCACCCGTCGGCCTCTCCCGGCCGTCTGCCTGAACACCGATGTCGGCGCGATCACCTGCATCGCCAACGACTTCGGGTTTGAGCAGATTTTCGCCCGCCAGCTTGAGGCGCTGGCCCGCCCTGGCGACCTGCTGGTGATCTTTAGCACGAGCGGTGGATCGCCCAATATCCTGGCCGTCATGCACGTCGCCCGCGTCGTTGGCGTCACCTGCGTCGCCCTGCTTGGCAAGGATGGCGGAACCGCCCGCGAACTGGCCGATCACGCCCTAGTGGTGCCGAGCGCGAGCAGCGCCCGCATCCAGGAGGTTCATACCCTCATTCTCCACGCAATCTGCGAGGAGATCGAGGGCCGTTTTGTTGTGTAAGGCATGGTTTCAAAATGGGCACATTCAGCTTGACAGTCTTGCGATGAGGCGATGAGGCGATGAGGCGATACGGAACGACTCACCGCGTCATCGTTTCATCGCTGAACTGTCACGCTGGATTGAACCATCCCTAAGGCATGTTTCAAAATGGGTACATTCAGCTTTACAGTCTTGCGATGAGGCGATGAGGCGATGAGGCGATACGGAACGCCTCACCGCGTCATCGTTTCATCGCAAGACTGTAAAGCTGGATTGAACCATCCCTAAGGCATGTTTCAAAATGGGTACATTCAGCTTTACAGTCTTGCGATGAGGCGATGAGGCGATGAGGCGATGAGGCGATACGGAACGCCTCACCGCGTCATCGTTTCATCGCTGAACTGTCACGCTGGATTGAACCATCCCTAAGGCATGTTTCAAACCAGCGTGACAGTTGCGTAGGCTTCCAGCCTGCGGTGGTACTCTTGACCGCCTGGAAGGCGGTGCTACGTTCACGACAAACTGTCACGCTGGATCGCCCGATTCTGAAACACGCCTAAGAGTTTGTGAGCAGCTTTGCCGCTTTAATTAAGGAGTAGCGCTGTGGATCGTATTCTTGTTACGGAGAAGATCGCCGACGAGGGCATCGCCGTCCTGAGCCGCGCCGGCCAAGTGGATGTGCGGCTCGATCTGGATAAGGCCGGCCTGCTGGCCGCCATCGCCGACTACGACGCCCTGGTGGTGCGCTCGGCCACCAAGGTCACTGCCGAGGTGATCGATGCCGGTGTGAAGCTGCGTGTGGTGGGCCGCGCTGGCACCGGTGTGGATAATATTGATGTGGACGCTGCCACCCGCCGGGGGATCATCGTCGTGAATGCGCCGGCATCCAACAATATCGCCGTGGCCGAACTGACGATTGGGCTCATCCTCGGGCTGGCCCGTCAGATCCCCCAGGCCCACGCCTCGCTCCAGAGCGGCAAGTGGGAGCGCACCAAGTATAGCGGCTGGGAAGTGCGCGGTAAGACCCTCGGCCTGATCGGGCTGGGCCGGATCGGCTCGGAGGTCGCCCACCGCGCCCGTGGTCTGGAGATGAGCGTCCTCGCCTTTGACCCGGTGGTCTCCTTCGACCGGGCCGAGCAGATCGGTGTGGAGTTGGTGACAATGGACGAACTGGTCCAGCGCAGCGATGTGATCTCCATCCACGTGCCGATCACCGATGGCACCCGCAACCTCTTTAGCGCCGCCCGCATCGCTCAGATGAAGCCCGGTGCCTTCCTGCTCAACGCCTCGCGTGGTGGGATCATCGACGAGGCTGCACTGGTTGAGGCGATCAATGCCGGTAAGCTCGGCGGCGCGGCCCTGGATGTCTACAATGTTGAGCCACCCCCGGCTGATAGCCCGATCTTGCACCACCCGAAGATCCTCACTGTGCCGCACATCGGCGCGTCTACCGCCGAGGCCCAGACCTCGGCGGGCACCGAAGTGGCTGAGGGCGTGGCGACTGCCATCGCCGGGGGTACCCCACGCTACGCCGTGAACGCGCCCTTTGTCGCGCCCGAGGCGTGGCAGGTACTCCAGCCCTACCTCGGCCTGGCCCGCAGCATGGGCGCGCTGATTATGCAGCTCATCCAGGAGCCGGTGCGCGGCTACGAGCTAGAGTACTGCGGCGAACTGGCCAGTGTGGACACCCAGCCGGTTAAGCTGGCGGTGATCCAGGGGCTGCTCTCAGCCAACAGCGCCGAGCGGATCACGCCGGTGAACGCGCCGCTGATCGCCCGCGAGCGTGGCGTGCGGATCAACGAGCGCACGAACTCCGATGCCGAGAACTACTCGGGCCTGCTGGTGGTGCGCGTGCAGACGGCTGACGCCCTGCGTACTTTCAGCGGCACCGTGCTGCGCGGCGAGCCGCACATCGTTCAGTCCGACGGCTACTTTGTGGACTTTGTGCCCCACGGTGCCCTGCTGCTCACGTACCACCGCGACCGACCGGGCATGATCGGGCACGTCGGCACGCTACTCGGCGAGGACGACGTGAACATCTCGGGGATGTATGTGGGCCGCCAGGAGCCTCGCCAGCGCGCCATGATGGTGCTGACCCTCGACGAGCCTGCCTCCGAGAAGGTGATGGCGCGCATCCGCGCCCTCGACGATGTTGACCAGGCGTACAACGTCAAGCTGTAACACCTCCGGGGTGACGCTGACTCCCCTCTCCTCGTGAGGGTTTAGGGGCAATACCTTTCAAATAAGGAATCCGCCGCCGCTCATCCCTCACCCCCCAGCCCCCTCTCCCTGAGCGGGAGAGGGGCTGGGGGTGAGGGATGTCCAACTCCCCTCTCCCCGCATATCTTTACCCACATCTTTTTTTACCGCAGTACAATGCGGTGTATCAGGCTCCTTCGGAGGGTGACGTTAGTCGCCCGCCCGTCCTTTCAACGAGATCGCCGAGGGGCTAAAGCTAATATTTTTCACATAAGCCGATCTCGTGATCACCGGCGGTGCCGGATTTCTCGGGATTA
>Ga0194060_10002847_pt1 | contig 12337 bp, 8 predicted proteins | sample SepL225m_MetaG_FD_163427 | JGI IMG/M metagenome (GOLD analysis project Ga0194060, IMG submission 163427) | Anoxic zone freshwater microbial communities from boreal shield lake in IISD Experimental Lakes Area, Ontario, Canada - Sep2016-L222-5m | ecosystem: Environmental > Aquatic > Freshwater >... | reverse complement strand
GGGTGAAGTAGCCCGCCGGAGCAGGAGCGCCGCGAGAAACACCTGGCCGACATCTACCTGGCCCAGCAGTTATTTAACTATCCGGCGGGCTACTTCACCCCAACGCCGACACCGGAACGCATCCTGGAAACGGTGGAGCGGTTCGAAGAAGATACGACCGACATTGCGCGCGTCCACCGGCCGCTCCGCGCGATCGTGGATGTGGGGGAAGCCATTGACGTGGCTCCGGAAGGTGAATATGGCAGTGACGGCGATCCGCTCATGGGCGAGATCAGGTCGCAATTGCAGGCACTGCTCGCGGCATCGCTGGCGGAAACTCATCCAGGAGTGGAGATGCTGTAAGGCTGATTAATCCATGAATAAAAAACAGATCATCAGCTGGTGCCTTTTTGATTTCGCTAATTCGAGCTATTCGGCGGTCATAGCGGCCGTCATTTTTCAAGTCTATTATATCAATGTTATCGTAGGCAATGCAGCGGGACAGGGCGATCTCTGGTGGGGACGGGCGATCTCGGTCAGCATGCTGGTAGTTTCACTGACCTCTCCCTTTCTCGGCGGCATATCGGACTATTCGGGTTTACGCAAACGTCTGCTGGGCCTCTACACGGCGGTCTGTATCGCCGCCGTTGCGGGCTTTTGCCTCCTTGCCCCCGGAACGATCTTGCCGGGCTTTATCCTGATTGTGCTGGCCACGGTCGGCGTGGAAGGCGGGCTGGTATTCTATAATTCATTTCTGCCCGAGATCGCGCCGGTGCATTACCAGGGAAGGGTATCGGGCTGGGGCTTTGCGGTCGGGTACGCCGGCTCCATCGTCTCTCTGCTCATCGCCATACCGCTGGCAAAAACCGGTCGGTTCGAATTAATTTGGCTCATGGTGGCGGCTTTCTTTGCCCTCTTCTCGCTGCCCGCCTTCCTTTGTCTGCCCCGGGACGTGCGGTCGGCCATGTCCGCCTCTCAGGCCGGCCTCACGGGCATCAAAAAGGCAGGGGAGACCCTGCGGGAGATCTGGGGGAATAAGGAAGCCAGAAAGTTCCTCCTGGCCTACCTCATCTATGAAGACGGGGTGAACACCGTCATTATCTTCTCCAGCAGCCTGGCCACCACCACCTTCGGCTTCCGGCAGGATGAACTGATTATCATGTATCTGGTGGTTCAGGTTACGGCGCTCGCAGGCGCCTTCCTGCTCTCCAAACCCACCGATACCTGGGGACCGAAACGCGTGGTCAGCCTCTCCCTGCTGTTGTGGTGCGTCGTTTCCACGTCGGCTTTCCTGGTGCAGGGGAAATTGCAGTTCTGGTTAGTGGCCTGCATTGCCGGGCTCGGCTTGGGATCGGTCCAGGCGGGCACCCGCGCCTTCTTCACCCAGTTCATCCCCCCGGGAAAGGAAGGGGAATACTTCGGCTTCTATTCCCTGGTGGGGAAAACAGCGGCGATCATCGGCCCCCTTGTTTTTGGCCAGGTGTCCGTGGCTTTCGGCAGCCAACGGCCGGCCATTCTCTCTATCGCTGCCTTTTTCATCACGGGGTTCGTCATTCTGAGCCGCGTCAAAGGCGGCGGGCCAAATGTGCTGCGCCGGGAATGAGATGTCAACAACGGGGTTTGCCTGGTTTTGCCCGCAATGATCCCCGGCCCATCTCAACTAGTCAAACGTGCAGACGCGTAACGGTAATTGTGGTACACACCTGCAAACGTTTCATAACAACAAAAGGAGGAATAGGGTTATGCGCATAATGTTTCTGAATCATACGGTAAAGCGAGAAGGCAGCCCGGCAATGGAGGAGCAAAAAGCTGCCCTTCTCAACAGTTACGCATCGGAAGGAACCACGATAGAAATCCATTATCCTGAAGATCTGGGCAGCACGGAAATCCTGCACCAGCTCCAGAAAAACAAAGCGGCCTCCGGATTGCACCATATTCTCGAAACCCCCGCTCTGGTTAAAAAGATTATTGAAGCGGAACATGCCGGATTCGATGCGGTAGTGCAAAGCAATACCTTCGATCCCGGCGTGGAGGCGGCGCGCCTCGCCGTACGCATCCCCGTGGTAGGCGTGCTGCGTTCCTCCTGCCATTTTGCCGCCTGCCTGTGCGATCGCTTCGCGCTGATTCCCCCCCTGGACAGCTATATCCCCCACGTATTCAGAATGATGGAAAGCTATCGCCTGGGCCATTTCATTTCGGGTATCAAGGCCATTAATCTGTATGAACAGGGAGATCTTTCCCAATACCATGACGCGATTGTGGAGCGGACGCTTGCCGTTGGCCGTGAATTGATTGCCGGAGGGGCCCAGGCAATAATTCCTCTGGGAGGACGTATCATTCCCTATGAGGTGTCCCCGGAGGAATTAGAGTCTCAGCTTGGTGTGCCCGTGATCAATACCAAGATAACGGCCATCCGCTTTGCCGAGCTGATGGTGACGGGCCGCATGCCACACAGTCAAGCCGCCTACCCCTTTTTCCCGGGTTTGCAGTCCGAAGATGTTGCAAAACGGTAACCTCGTCCCGGGCATCATTTTTTCAGTTCCTTCAATTTCCACTCATAGTAGCTCCACTCGCGGGAACTGCCGTGGCCGCCTCGTTGTATACTCAGATGGTACCGGGTTAATTCCTCTTTTTCCTCCTCAGAAATGGGAGAAAGCGGCGCGATGCTGCGGGCCATCCACTGGAACATGGCTGAACGCTCGAGGATCAATGCCGAGTAAACGGCGTCTTCAATGCTTGGCCCTACCGCGACGGCGCCGTGCCCTTTCAGGATGACGGCTTTATTCGCCCCGAGCAGGCGCGCCACTTCCACACCCTGCTCGGGTTTATTGATAAAAACCATTTTCTCGTACACAGCGATGGGTTCAAGCCCCACGGCAGTCATCTGGAGGTTGGCCGGGATCACCGTGACTCCCGCCATGCTCAGACCAATAACATGGGTAGAATGGAAGTGGATAACGCTATTCACCTCGGGCCTGGTTGTATAGACGCCCGTATGGATGACTGTTTCGGAATAGGTATCCTGATACTTCCCCTGGAGAATATTCCCCTCCAGGTCACAGATCAGGATGTCCTTCATGGTGGCCGTGCCCGGAGCAATACTTCTCGTAATAAGAAAGGTCTCTGTCCCGGGGATGCGTACACTCACATGGCCAAAAGGGGTGGCCAGCTTTTCCAGATCCAGGATCTTGTTGGCAACAAGCAGCTTCTGCCGTAATGGCCGGAGCGCCGCTTCTGCGGAGGTTGTTCGGGTTGATTTTGCCTTGTGCATATTCATGTCTCTCACCATCCTTGGATTTTAGTAAGTTAGAAATTGTGCCAGCAGAAAACAGTTCTGTTAACGCACTGAGCCAGTTTTGGGCGTTCAACATAGCTATAAAGTTATGAAAAAAATTTGTCAATGAACTTTGGAGGTATTGTAAATGAAATCGGCATCTGCTACTATCTGCCGCCGAACAGGATCACTCATACCCATCCTTAACCGGATGCCGATGAATCACAACCTAAACGGAGGTAATCAGTTATGAAACGCCCAGGTACCTTGCTTCTTATCGCTTTCTTCACCATCTCCTTCCTCAGCCTCCACCGTGAATCTCTCGCAGCGCCCTACTATGAAGGCAAGGTAATGAGGATAATCGTGGGGTATCAAGTCGGGGGGGGCTATGACCGGATGGCGCGGATCCTCGCAAAACACCTGAGTAAATATATCCCCGGGAAACCGGTTATCATCGTCGAAAATATGATCGGCGCCTCAAGCATGATTGCGACGAATTATCTTTACAATGTCGCCAAGCCCGATGGCTTGACGATCGGCACGTTTGACAGGAACATCCCCTTTACCCAGTTGTTGAAAATGGACGGGGTCAAGTTCGATGTAACAAAATTTGCCTGGATCGGATCGGCCGCTTCGGAAACATTTCTCCTGACCATGAGATCCGATCTCCCCTTCAAGACCGTTGATGACCTGCGGAAGGCAAAAGAGCCGATCAACCTGGCAGGAGGAGCAGCAGGGGCATCGGACACCACGTTCCCAACACTGCTCAAAGAATTCGCCGGATTTAACTTCAACATTATCAACTACGATTCAAGCGCCTCCGAAATGTTGGCGATCGAGAGGAAAGAAGCAGATGGCAGGGCAGGCTCCTACAGCTCACTCAAACCTTATATAGCAAGCGGTTTGCTGCGGCCGGTTGTACGTTGCCGGGTCTCCGAACCGGGAGTGGAAAATCTGCCGGTCAATGAGGATCTCACCACCAGCAAGATGGGAAAAACCATTATGGCCTTGATGGGTTCGGCAGACTATATCGGCCGGCCCTATGTTGCACCTCCGAAAACTCCTGCCGATATCATGACTATTATCAGGTCGGCTTTTGCCAAAGTCGCCCAGGATCCGCAACTCAAAGAAGACACGAAAAAGCTGATGATGTCCATGAATTATACGTCGGCGGAGGAAACCTTGAAGGTATTGAACTATGTCATGAGCCAACCGGATGCCGTTATCAAAGAATTCGGCAAATACATAAAATGATATTGAAAGGCCTCCAGACACCCATTGGCCTCAGCCGTTATTTCATCCCCACAGCATGAGCCCCAGATCGTATTTGGAGGCCAGGTTCTTGTGGTACGGCGCCACCCGTATTCCGTAAGAATATAAGCCATTCTGGCTGATCTCGTATTGACCCGCAAAGGTGAGGATGCCGTCCGGTCCCCGCTCGGCTATTTCCAGTGGCACGCTGGCGGGGCTTTCAATAAAATCGTTGCCCTCGGCCCGGCCGATCATCAGTTCCACAATAATTTCGTTTTCATCCATCTTGCCCGGATCAATTCTGGCTTTGACAATCATCGGCCGGCCGACATCGATCGTGTCGCCTTGTACCCCGTCAATAGTAAAATCGAGAACTTTCAGGGATGAAAAACGCATGGGGGTCTTGAGCTTCCAGTCGGCAAGTTCTCGAGCCAGCTTAAAGGAGTGCGCCGTCACGGCCTGTTCTCTTCTCATGGTCGGCACGTACATCTGCTCGTAATATTCGGTCAGCATCCGCTCCGTATTGAATTGCGGGGTCAGGGTTTGCATTGACCGCTTGATCATGGCTACCCATTTTTCCGGAACGCCTGAGGAGGAACGGTCATAGAAGAGCGGAATAATAGCGTTTTCCAGGTGTGCATAGAGGGACAGAGCATCTTCCTCGTCGGCATTGGTCCTGTTGTCGGGGCGCTCCCTTACCACGGGCCCGATGTTCCATCCATTCGTTCCGTCATATCCTTCGCACCACCAGCCGTCGGAAACACTGAGATTCAGCACGCCGTTGATCACCACTTTTTCGCCGCTCGTGCCGCTCGCCTCGTAAGGGCGCCGCGGGGTGTTCAGCCAGACATCGACGCCTTGCACCAGATGCCGGGCAACGCGGATATCATAGTCTTCTATAAAGAAGATCTTGCCCCGGAACCGTTCCTCTTTGCAGACATCAATGACCTTCTTGATCAGGCTTTTCCCCATCTCATCGCTGGGATGGGCCTTGCCCGCCATGACGATATGAACGGGGCGGGCTTTATTGTTCAATATGGTTGCCAGGCGATCGAGATCAGACAAAATCAAATCAGCGCGCTTATAGGGGGCAAACCTCCGGGCAAAGCCGATGATCAGCGCGGAGGGGTTGATTTTGCTCAGGAGATCTTCCCGCCAGGTTTTGGAATCGCCGTATTTTGACCATTGCCGGGAAATATTTTCGATCAGAAAATCGAAGTTTTTTTGTTTCAGCTCATAGCGGGTGCGCCACAAAACCGTATCCGGAACTTCTTGAATGCGCTTCCACATTTCCTGATCGGCGATATTTTTCCACCAATCCATGCCCAGATAGACCTCCAGCAGCTCCCGCATCCGCGGGGCAATGTAGGACTTCATGTGAACGCCATTGGTGATGTGGCCGATCGGCACGTCGGAGTCGTAAAAACCTTTCCAGACGTCACGCCACATATGCCGCGATATCCGTCCGTGCAGTCTGCTGACGGCGTTTGTCATAAAACTCATTTTCAGCGCCAGAATCGTCAGGAAAAAATTCTTATCATCGCCGCTCTCTTTGCAACCCAATTCCCATAATTGCGGCCAGGTCAGGCCGCACTTCTTGACAAAAGATGCAAAGTAATACTCCATCAATTCCCTGGGGAAGCGTTCGTTGCCTGCTTCCACGGGGGTATGCGTGGTAAAGATGGTGCTGCCGCGGACAACCTCGCAGGCCTCCTCATAGCGGAGCCCCTCCTCACTCATGAGGCTGGCAATTCTTTCCAGAATGAGAAACGCCGAGTGGCCCTCGTTGATGTGATATACGCTCGGTTTGATGCCGAGTTTTTTGAGCAGCCGCACTCCCCCCATGCCGAGCAGAATCTCCTGCTCGATCCGCGTCCGTTGATCGCCGCTGTACAGACGATCGGTTATCCGCCGATCTTGCGGGGTATTCGCCGGGACATCGGTATTCAAGAGATAGATAGACGTCCGTCCGACCTTGATTTCCCAGATATTGGCAAAAAGGATACGTCCCGGCAGTTCCAGGGAAATCTGCGCGGCAATGCCCCGATCGTCCTGCACCAATTGCACGGGCATGGTAGAAAAATCGTTTTCCGGATATTCCGCCAGCTGTACCCCGTTGCTGTCTATGACCTGCCGGAAGAACCCATTCTTGTAGAGCAAGCCCACCCCCACCAGAGGGATACTCAAATCGCTGGCCGTTTTGAGGTGATCTCCCGAGAGCGTTCCTAATCCGCCGGAATAAATGGGAATGGTCTCATGCAGGCCATATTCCGTAGAAAAATAGGCGACGGGAGCAGAACTTTTCATTTCCAGCAAGGCAAGGCGGCCGGCAGCCTCCTTGCCTTCATCCATGTATTGGTCGAAGCGTTCCAGTACCTGGTTGTAAAGGGTGAGATAACTGGCGCTTTCCGAGGCCTCTAACAACCTCTTCGGCGATGTAGTCTCCAGTATCCGGATCGGATTTTTCCCTGTTTCACCCCATGACTTCGGATCGAGCGTGGCGAACAGGTTCAGCGCCCGGGGATTCCAGGCCAGCCAAACGTTGTAAGCGATCTCCCTGAGCCGGGAAATGTTTGCCGGTAGATTGGCCACGGCAACAAACGAGCGAAAGTGAGGCTGGGTTGATACCGTACCGGCAAAGACGCGCACCTTTTCCTCCTTTTCCGCTCTGGCCATCAACTTCGCGTAGCGCTCTTTCGCAACGGTCAAGGCCATCTCATAGGCCTGCTGATAGGCAATAAAAAAGTCTTGCCAGTTAGCTTGTTCGGCGGTATGGCGGGCCGCTTTTCTTCTCTCCTGCCTCTCCGCTTCCGTCCAGCTGAGAAAATTATTCAAAATGACGTAGAGCTTGTCTTCGATCGTATTGTAATCCTTCCCCTTGCGCCTGAGCAGGATAATGCCGCCGCTGTCGCCAATCTTTTGCTCCACCCAGATACCGAACCCGGCCTGATCAGTAGTTATGGTCGGGACGGCGTAGGCGGCGCTTTCTAAAGGCGTATAGCCCCACGGCTCATAATAGGAGGGGAAAACACCGAGGTCGCAACCGGAAAGCGCTTCATAATAGGTCATGTTGATCAGACCATCATGTCCATTCAGATAGGCCGGAACAAATATGACAAAAACCTTGTTCTGCGGCCCATTCTTGAGCCCCAGGCGGCTGCATGTCTGCAGGATCGGGTCTGATGCCTCGTAATCCAGCCGGTGGCTGGCAATGGGTGGGGCCCCGCCCGCCTCATACCGTGTGTAATCGCAGTATAGCGAGGGCTGTTCGCACTGGAGAGAGGGGATCAGGTCCGTATGGCCGCCTAACACGAACAGGTAGGCAATAGCGGTTTCATTATCCTTCAGGCTCTTCTCAAGACGACTCAGGGCGCTGAGAAACAGATCGATCCCCTTGTTATGGAATTCATACCGTCCCGAAATGGCCATAATCTTCGTGTCGCCGGGAAAATCTTTCCGTAAAAAATGGGCGGCGGCCTCCAGCAGTTTTCCCCGTGACTTCAGCGCGGGCACTCTATCTTCAACCAGGTTGGGCACATGCTCCATGTCCAGCCCATTGGGCGTGATGACATTCGGCTCCCGGCCTAAAAAATTTTTCGCCTCGGCAGCGGTGATATGGCTGACCGTAGTAAAACAATCGGCTTCCCGCGCGACTGACGCTTCCATAGAGTATTTAGCCGTAATATTATGGGCGTTCGCTTCCTTTTGCGGTGAGATCTTCTCCATGTTGGTGTAAATGTCCATCCCCGAACTGGCTAACGTTCTCCCCAGAATAGTGGCATGGGTGGTAAATACGGTGCCTATTTCCGGAGCCATCTGCTTGACGGCAAGCAGCCCAGCGCCGCACATCCATTCGTGAAAATGCGCAACGGCCTTTTCGCCTTTGGGCTTGACGTGTACATTATATATGGTTTCAATTACCTCACCGCAGGCGTAGCTGAACATGACGGGTTCCACATAATCCCAGCCTCCCGCGATAGAGTCCACGCCATATCGTTCCCAGAGACGGAAGAGCAGCTGATCTTTATCGTATTTCTTGCCGAAACCGATCAGAATCGCTTTTGGGTTCCCGGGAATGCGCCACCGGCCAAAACGGCAGGGAAGGTCCCGAATAGCCGTGCCTTCCCTGATCTTGGTCCAGCAATCCTCCTCTGTCTCCTCAAATTCGAGATTATTTTTGAGATCAGGCCCCAGGAAGTAGTAGTTTTCGCCGTAGGCCTTGCTTGCCTCACTGGCTTTACTGGTGATCACCGTGTAGATGCCGCCGACTTTGTTGCACACTTCCCAGCTTACCTCGAAGAGATAGCCATTTTGTTCTTCCGTCATGAGATATATCTCCTTGTTAAACTGCACCTCTCCCGCTGCCTTTCATTAGGCGGCCGGTAAAATCATCCAAAATATTCATGTAATTGATATAGGCATCGTAGGGAGACTCGTAGGGATTAAAATATTTGTGTACGTCGCCGTCTTCAAGCCACTTGGTGCACATGTAGTAGAAATGATCGGATGTCTGTAACTTACGCCAAACCTGCTTTAGCGCCGGGTCTTTGGTGCGGCGCACGGGAACCTCCAAAGCATAGAGATTACGAAGCGCATCCTGCTGCATGGCATTGCCGAGCCAGGCGGTTAAATCCCGCTCCGTATCGGCCCAGGAAGTAAGTTCGGGCACATCCAGGTCGGCTACCGGTTCGTGATCGCGAACTACCTCCGCCGGCGTCTGGAAGCGGAAGCCGTCCTGCTTGAGGATTTCCCGGGGCAAAAAGCGCAGGAAATCAAAAATACCCGTCTCCTGCCACTGGTGCTCACCAAAGGTCTCATAATCCATAAACAGGTTGACAACTTCGCCGCCGGCCGGAAGCTCGTGCAACCAATGGGCAAACTTGTCAGCCAGGAGCGGATGCTCGACCCAGCGGGAATCGGAAAATCTGAAGGCAAGATCATCAGAAAGGCGGTAGTTTTTCAAGAGCAATTTTATCCGGGTGCAGCCGGACGGACGGTAGACGAAATTGGGACTGCGCCAGCCAAGAATTTTATCGGCTCCTTCCGCCAGGATAGCCTGATAGCCCATCTCTTCCACCAGACCGGCCAGGGCGTTATTGTAGATCAGTTCCGTATGGCGGAAGGTGAGGGGGGTAAAACCGAAGAGGGACTGGATTTTCTCCCGGTGCAGCTCGACCTGTTCCTTGAATTCCCGCGGGGAGAACAGGAAGGCCAGGGAGTGGAAATAGGTCTCGCTTAAAAATTCGACGCAACCGGTATCGGCCAAGCGTTGGAAGCTCTCGATCACCTCAGGACGGTAGTGCTGTAACTGTTCCAGGACAACCCCGGTGAGGGAAAAGGCTAACCGGAAAGCACCGTGATGCTCTTGAATCAGCTTAAGCAGGATGGCATTGGTGGGCAGATAACATTTATCGGCAATTTTGTTCAGGATGGCCTGATTGTTGGATTCATCATCGTAGTCGTGGTTGATGCCGATGTCAAAAAACGAGAACGGCCGGAGTCGGTAGGGTTGATGGACCTGAAAATATATGCATACACTTGGCATTATGATTCCTGCAAAAGGGTGTATAAGCGGATGATCTCTCCCACGCTCCAGGCTTGCGCCACGCAACCCCGCGGATCATGGGGCGGATCGCCGTCAAATATCTCTGAAACCGTCCCCAGCCCCGCTACCGGTAGATGCCGGCCAAGAAAGTTCCGGAGATGTTTCCGCAAAAAAACTTTGGCCTCCTCCTTGTCCCGGGCGTACTTCAGCATGGCTTCTCCGAAAGCGCCCAGCAGCCAGGGCCAGACCGTTCCCTGATGATAGGCGCCATCCCGTTGGGCAGGATCTCCTTCGTAACGTCCCCGGTAGGCCGGATCGCCAGCGGCCAACGTTCTCAGTCCGCAGGGTGTCAGGAGGTGCTCCCGAACAACTTGCAGTACACCGGCGGCCTGAGCTGGCGTGACAGGGGAAAAGGGCAGGGACAGGGCAAAAATTTGATTCGGACGGATGGCATGGTCAAGGACGCCTTCCGCATACACATCGCCCAGGTAACTGCCATCGGCAATCCAAAAGACATCTTGAAAGGCGAGGCGAATGCGTTCCGGCAAACCGGCCGGGAAGAGCGCCTCCTGATTGAAAGCAGCTGCCAGTTCCCCGGCGAAGCACAGGGCGTTAAACCAGAGTGCATTGATCTCCACGGCAAAACCCCCGCGGGGCGTTACCGGCCGGCCGCCGATCTTGGCATCCATCCAGGTGAGATGGGTGACGGCATCGCCGGCATGCAACAAGCCGTTATCGGCCATGTAAATGTTATAGACGGTGCCGGACAGGAATTTTTTGATAATCCTCTGCATAACCGGCCACAGGGTGTGTTCTATCCTACCCGGGTCGCCGGTAAATTTCAGCTGCTGCTGCACCGACCAGAACAACCACAGAGAGGCATCTACCGAATTATAGGCATGGTTTTTCTCATCGGGCGCAAAGAAATTGGGCAGGAGGCCATCCCGTTCATGTTGGCCCAGGGAGGTCAGGATATCCATGCCTTCCTGTTCGCGGCCACTGCAGAACGTCAGGCCCGGCAGCGCAATCAGGGTGTCCCGTCCCCAGGCGTCAAACCAGTGATAGCCGGCGATGATGGCCGGACGCCCGGCCGGGCTCGTGATCAGGAATTGCCGCCCCGCCTTGAGAAGCTGCCGGACCGGGTCGCGGTCTTCCGGCGGAAAACCGGCGGCGAGAGCTTGTTCCTGTTCCTGACTGCGGGAACGCCGGCGCAGTTCGGAAGTCCATTTCTTTTGCAGTTCCAGCGGCTTTTCCTGAAGCGATGCGGCCACGATGACGCTCTGCCCATTCTGGACGGCAATCTCCAGCACCCCGGGCATAACAAGGTCTTCCTGCCAGCCATACCCCCTTTCCCGCTCTGCCGGATACTCGAAATTATTGTACCAGTGGGAACCAGGTGAAAATTGAGCATTTACATTCGCCCTGATGAAGAGCGTCGGCATCTCCGGATAGGGCGTAACGAGAAAACCGTTGTTCAACGGCGCCGTGACGGCAGCGAAGCGGCCATTCTGCTTTGCCAGCCCATGGAAATTGCGAAAGGCCAGAAAAGGCTTGAGACGGAGCACCATATTGTCGGGGGCATTTTCGAAATCGTACTTGATGAGCACGCAATTCTCGCCCTGCATGAGCATAATGGTCTTGCAAATAATGATCTTCCCCGGTTGCCCGTCTATCTGCCTGCCTATCTCATAGGTAAACCGGGGGGCCGGATCAAGGCTGAATTGGCTCAGGCAATGCCGCACGGGGGGGAAGAAAAAGTCGGGATACTGGTGGCAGGAAAAAAAATGCTCTTCCGGCCCGAGGCTCAGGGAGTCCTCAAACTTGGAAAGCATGACATACCGGCCGGCCGGTTGAGCAAGATTAGCCACCAAAAGACCATGGTACTTACGGGTATGGCAATTCATAACGGTGCTGGAGGCATATCCGCCGCAGCCATTCGCTTCCAACCACTCCCATCCCAAAGCCGCCCGGGGATACAGGCAGGCACTGCCCTCTATCTTGAGGTCTTCCATCTCTGGTCCTCGTATATCGTAGAACGTTATGCACCTACCGGACAAAAAGAAAATTCAGCGGTTGCGATAGACCTCTGTCCCCGCCGGCGGGATGAAGCTGAAAAACTTTTCCGGCAGACTATTGTTGACCTTGATGTTGCGAAAGATAAGGCGTGTCGCGTTGCCATAGCTATCGGTGAAGCTTACCTGGGAAATATGAAATTGCTTGTCCAGGGAGAGAAAAAGTTCTCCCACGCCGAAATCGCCACCCTGCGGAACGAGTTTCAGCAGGTACTC
>Ga0194060_10002845_pt1 | contig 12342 bp, 7 predicted proteins | sample SepL225m_MetaG_FD_163427 | JGI IMG/M metagenome (GOLD analysis project Ga0194060, IMG submission 163427) | Anoxic zone freshwater microbial communities from boreal shield lake in IISD Experimental Lakes Area, Ontario, Canada - Sep2016-L222-5m | ecosystem: Environmental > Aquatic > Freshwater >... | reverse complement strand
GTCGTATCGCTCACGCTCGGCTCCTGCGCCTTGTGGCTTGCCGACCTGTTCAACCATGCGAATCTGGCGTTGATCGTGATGATGACCGAGTCAGCCCGCTGGTTCGCCGCCGTCCCCTACGGTTGCATCACCGCCCCGCCCGTGCCGCTGTGGGGGATTCTGGTGTTTTACGGACTCCTGCTGATGTTCAGGTTTACGATCTGGATTTACTCGAAGGAGAAGGTGAATGTCCGAGTTGAAGGAGATGAATAGCCCCTCACAAATCTAATGAATGAAAAAGACCCTCAGTCCGGCTCATGGCAGCGAAATGAAGGGGCTTGATGACGCGTGAATTCGCAATTCAAAGTCGCACCAGCAATTTTTCGGGGGACTGAGCAACATGAAACACGGCATAGACAGTAATTTTGCTGTCCCCATGTTCATAAAATAGAGCGAAAGGAAATCGGCGCAAGAGTGCACGGCGGTAATACTCATGAACCATCTGATGCATCAGGGGATGCCGCTGGATCAATTGGACACAAGCTTCAACGGCTCGAAGGAAATCCAACCCCAAACCCAACGATTGATCTTCATACCATTCATAGGCGGTCCGGATATCGTCCCGCGCCTCCTGTAAGAAAATCAATTCTTCACTCATTGTGGCCCAGGACTGACATTTTCACGGCGTCCCAAGTCATCGCAGATTGCGGGTTATGGAGAAACAAGGCTTTCCGTTTGGCGAGCTCCTTTTTCTGCCAATCCGCCACAGGCATGTTGTCACCGTCCTTGGCAATACTATCCCACAAATCCTCGACGAGTATAATTCGCTCAGGTACGGAGAGTTCTTCCAACGTGTCCAGTGCTACATTCATCATGGTGTAATTATTATCGGTCTAAACTGTAAATGCAACATGATTTCAGACTCCCTAGTCACGAATCAAACCCAGTTTGATTTCATCCCACTCACAGAACAAGGTGACAGGCTAATCAGAACCCGCTACTGTGCGCGCCATGCTTGAGTTCACAAGTTCACAATGGCTCATGATGGCGGCAGGCGCGCTTATCATCGGCTTGTCGAAAAGCGGCCTTCCCGGACTTGGCATCCTGGCTGTTCCCCTGTTCGCCTCGGTCATCCCGGCCAAAGACTCCACGGGCTTCATCCTCCCCATGCTGGTTGCGGGGGACATCATTGGCGTTGTCATGTTCAGGCAACATGCCCAGTGGAAATTTCTCTGGAAACTGTTTCCCTGGACTGTCGCCGGCGTCATTGTGGGTTGGCAGGCTCTGGGCTGGCTCGCTAACGCCCAGATCCGCCCGCTCATCGGCGGCATCGTCCTGGTCATGCTGGGGCTGAACGTCTGGCGGCAACGGCATCCCGACCTGAAAGACATCATTCCCACAGGCTGGTGGTTTGCCGCCATCATCGGCCTGCTTGCCGGCTTTACAACGATGATGGCTAACGCCGCCGGACCCATCATGATCATTTATCTGCTGGCCATGCGACTGCCGCCTGCCGCCTTCATCGGAACCAGCGCCTGGTTCTTTCTCCTCGTGAACTCCTTCAAGATCCCCTTTAGCGCGCAACTGGGACTGGTTACCCTGGCCTCCCTCAAGTTTAACGCCATGCTTTTTCCCGTCATTGCACTGGGCGCCTTCATTGGCATCCGCTTCGCCCGGCGCATCCCGCGCCACATCTTCGAAAGACTCGTCCAGATTCTCGCCGCCGCCGGAGCCGTGAAGTTGTTTTTCTGAATCACAATATGACCCTGCGGATGAGCATCACGCGACTCATCGTCTTGTCCGAATTTCTAGCGTAGGTTCAGATATCTGAAAGGACGGCGACTCCGAACGCAGGTAAAAGCAGAGTCTGTTTCCGGCTGTTGTCCAGCAGGTTTCGCAAGGGCCCAGGCAGACGAATCTTCACTGTCTTGTCCTGGTAGTTGCACAGAATAAAGATGTTTCCCCTGGGTCCTTGACGGGTACTGACTTCAATGCCCTGCGGCAACGGATACCAGGGAAGATCAATGCTGGCGTGTTGAGAAACCACTTGGGCAATGCGGGTCCACAGGGTTTCGTTCGGCCAACATCCAAGGTAACTGATGGCGCCCCGGCCATAGTGTCTTTGTACCCAGGCGGCACGGCCTGAAAGCCAGGGATGGCGCTCATCATAGCGGGCCAAAATCTGACAGTCGTCTGTCTCGGGTTCCAACCATTCCGCCCAAATGTTTACTTCTCCATTCCCAGCCATTTTGCTGGAAAATCCCAAAGGCGCATGGAGAGCGTAATACTCATCAACACGGGCGCCCAAGGCTTGGGCCAGGCGTCCGCCGGGTTGTCCATCCACCCTGCGAGCCCCCTCCTCATCCGCCCAACCGCTACGCGGACCAACAAGAAGATGACCACCAGTCTGTACCCAAGCCAATAGAGATTCTTCCAATGCCGTATCGACCAGATGCAGATAAGGTGCGATAAGAAGGCGATAATCAGACAGGTTTTGTGCAGAGCCAATGACTTCGACATCCAAGCCGAGTCGGCGAAAGGCTCCGTACTGATCATGTGCATTTTTCCAGGCGTCGAAATCCGGGTGGAATCGTTGCCGATCAAGGTGCAGGCGATCCCGAGTACGCCAGAGCATGGCCACGCTGGGTTTGACGGCTGTACCGGCCAGATGGGAATCCAAGGCCTTCAGTTCCTGAACGGCCCCGGAGATTTCAGATAAAATGGGACGCGGACGACCATCAGAATTGACCAAAGAACCATGATATTGTTCGGCGCCAGTTCGGGATGCCCGCCATTGCCAGAACGAAACCATATCCGCGCCATGGCCGATCTGGTGATACATCATCCGTCGAACCTCGCCCGGGGGTAAGGCCACATTGGGTGAACCCCATCCTGTCGTATTGGGTTGAGTTTCCAGAACCCAAAACGGTGCACGTTTGGCTCCTCGCGTGATGGCGAGGTAAAAACCCATGCGATCCGGATTATGACATGTCAGCGGCGAAATATAGGGGTCGACACCCATGATGTCCAAGGCTCGCCCCGCATGTTCAGCGTCCTGGCGGGCGTAATCATAAGAAAAATTGTGGCTTATGGGTTGAGGCCGACGGCGATGGTGACGAATGGCCTCGGCCTGCACGCGCAGGTAGTTCTCCCAGACCTCATCCTGCCAATCAAAAATCGCCAGATTCAGATGCACCACATGCGTATCGACCCTCAGGGGAATATCCGCCCAAGATTGGAAACGACCACTCCAGATTGCCGTTCCCCATTTTTGGTTCAGGTTGTCCAGTGTGCCATACCGATGCTGCAACCAATTCTGGAAACGCCCGGCCGCCGCCAGACTCCATGACGATTCCCCGATTTCGTTGTCAAGTTGCCAACCGATCACCGAAGGATGCTCACCAAAACGCCGGGCTAAAACTTCGGCAATGCGGGCAACTTCGATCAGGTACTGCGGATCAGACGGGTCAAAATGCTGACGATTAATGCCCGAAATCTGCTTCGTTCCATTCGCCCGTTGACCCATGATCCAGGGATACTTGTGCGCGAGCCAAGCCGGGACACAGGGCGTTGGCGTACAGAGAATCGTTGAAATCCCGTACTGCGCCGCTTTCTCAATCGCTCGCTGAACCCAGTCAAGGGCATACTGCCCATCCGCAGGCTCCATATCCGACCACGCAAACTCACCCATGCGTACGGTGTTGAGACCCACTTCCCGCATCTGAACCAGATCCTGATCCCAAGTGGACTCAGGACGCTGTTCGGGATACCAAGCAGAACCAAACAGCAAGGATCGCTTTTCCGGGGACGCGGGCACACGCTCGTTGAGACTGACCTGATTCGGCGCTTTCATGTGGGACAGTGTCCAAAAATGGGACGGCTGAGTCAAACACAACGGCCAACGTGCTCTAAATCGGTTGAGATCACCATGGCCTGCAACGGCCGCAAGGGGATGTCCCGCCCGGTCGTGTTCCCTGTCAGAAGATCGATGCCATCCGTCTCCAGTCGCAGAGTCTGCGGCGTTTCCGCCATATTGACGACACACCAACCTGACCGGATATCTCCCACCCCGCGCGGCACGACCGCGACCTTCGAGGATCCTTCGGCGACGGGTACGATCCCTGCCGCCGTGAGTTCGCCCTGCACCAGACGGATCCAGGAATCCGGATCAAGCGGACACCCCAGGGTTACGACGCGCCCCTTGCCGAATGTGTTTGCCAGAACGGCCACGGCCCCATCGCCATATCCGCCGGGTGTCGTGTAGTGGTAGTGAGCAACGGCCCGCGCGCCCCTTGGCGTGAAACCATCGCACCACTGACGGGTCCTGGCAACCGTTCCGTCATTGAACCTGATCTCCAGGCGCTCTTCCATCCACGATGGCGGAAACCGAACCGTGCATTCAGCGCCGATGAGTTCCTCCAGGCCGCCGAATTCATGATCAGTAAATACCGTAAATTCATACGTCCGATACCCGCACAACGGCCCCAGAATGAGAAGACCGCCCGATTCGACAAAACCATGAAGACGGCGCCGGACATCCTCTGGCAGGATAGGAACCCACGGAAGTATCAACGCCCGGTACGGCGAGAAATCGGCATGAATGCTGAGGACGTCTCTCCAGATATGCTTCTCCACCAAAGCAAGATGGATGGCATCACGCCATCGGGATTCGTAGATGAACTTGCCTTCCAAGGGATCGATGGACAGGGCACACCCGGCTTCGTTATCGACCAGAAGACCGACTTGGGCCTTCATCGGCGGATTCGCCAGGAGCCACTTTTCGGCCTTGGAAATATCCGAAATCAGTCCGGCCATGGCATCCCGGTTCGGTCGCCATTTTCCGGTGGCCGTCACGAGCGTGCCATGCTGCACCTCCTGACCCGCCCAATGCTCACGCCATTGCCAGAACAGGGTCATCGTTCCTCCATGGGCAATCGACAGCCATGTCATGGCCTGCACCCCGGCGGCATCGTGATGGATGTTCCAGACCTGCCCCCCGCCCGACCAGTTCGGGGCTGTCTCCAGTAGCCAGTACGGCGCCTGTTTCTCGGCGCGCATACGGTCGAACTTCCACAGCAGCCAGGGGTAATGCTCAACATCGTGATACATGCTGTAGCCAACACGGTCAAGGGCCTGGTTATGCTGGAACCAGAACATGCCACCCAAGCCGCCAACCATGTTGGTGGTGATCGGTTGCGGGCAGAAACGGCGGATGCAGGCACATTGTTCGGAAATGTAGGTCGTCCAGCCTTCATTCTGAAAACGCGCCATGGCCATGAGTAGCGAGGGGTGGTGCCGCTCCAGAATCTCCGATCCACCGGTCACGACGGCGGCCAGCGGGACATCATCAAAACGGTCATAGGCCTGACTCCAGATCGCCAGGCCCCACGCCTGGTTAAGCGCCTCAATGGAACCATACCACGTCTCAAGCCACCGGTGAAAAAGGGACCGTGTTTCGGGGCCAAAATCATCGCCGGACATCTCATTGTCAATCTGCCAGGCATGGACGGCGGGATGGGCGCCGAGTTCGCGGGCCATGGCTTCGACAATGCGTTGGCAATACACTCGATAGAGAGGACTATGATGGTTGAAATGCTTCCTCATGCCGTGCGTCTTCCGGCGTCCATCCGAACCCGTCCCGAGGACTTCGGGATATCGCGTGGTCAGCCAGGAGGGCGGCGCGGCCGTCGGTGTCCCAAGCATGACGCGGATTCCCGCCGCATGAAGTTGATCCAGAATGCTCCGGGCCCAGCCAAAATCAAAGACGCCTTCACTTGGCTCCAGCCGTCGCCAGGCAAACTCGAAAAGGCGCACCATGGTAATCCCCACCTCCCGCATACGGGCAATATCGGCCGGCCATTCGGATTCAGGCCACGCTTCGGGATACCAACTGAAACCGGTATGGATCCGGTCATCACTCTTACGGGGATCATTCATAGGGTCTCTCCGCCTCATCGCACGGTTCATCCGGCCACTTCCTTCCTCCTGTATTTAGTATCGTATTACCTGAACCGAATCAAAGCAGGAAATGTATTTGCGTCGTCATGTTATTTTCTGTAGTAGCAAGGAATGCTTTTCAAAACGGCTCAACCGATTTGGCTTAGCGGACGTCACCAGGACATGAATCTGACTGCCGGTTTCCGCTGTCGGCTCGAACTGTCAGGCGCTGTCGGCAATGCCGTGTTGCGTTTGACGGCGCGCTCCGCTTACCGGGCGTGGGTCAACGGCCGCTTTGCCGGCTACGGTCCCGCGCGCACAGCACACGGACATGCCCGCGTGGACGAGTGGAACCTCACCGCGCTGCTCCAGCCCGGCGCGAACATCGTCGCGCTGGAAATCAACGCGCTCAACGTTCCCTGTTACGTTTCGGCGGAGGAGTACCCTTTCGTGCAAGCTGAGCTCGTCGTGGACGGCGACCTCGTCGCCGCGACCGGCAGCGATCAACCGTGGGAATCGCTCGTGCCGGGCGAACGCCTCCAGCGCGTCCAGCGTCTCAGCCGGCAACGCGGTTTCGTCGATGCCTACCGGCTCACGCCGTCATCGTCGGATTGGCGGAACTCGCCGGATGCTCGCTTCGTCACGCACCCGACAGAGCGCGTGGCGCAACCGGTTTTGCTGCCACGGCGTGTGCCGTATCCGCGATTCGAGTGCGTATCGCCAGGCCGGATCATCGCCGAAGGCAGCCTGTCACGTGGCGAACCCGGCAAGTTATATCCGTGGGAAGAATGGCTTTACAAGGAAAGCGGCGGCAATCTGGCCGGGTATCCGCGCCATGAGTGGGAGTTGGATTTTACAAATGAGGTTAGCCGGTGGCGTCATGAACGCGGGGTTGGCCGTTACCGCATTCTTGACTTCGGCGTGAATCGGACCGGTTTTCTGAAGGCGCGCGTGCGTTGTACACAACCGGTAACACTGTATCTGGTCGGCGACGAGTATTTGACCGACGGCGACGTGGATTGCCGACGGCTCGAATATATGGCGGGCGTCCGGTGGGAACTCGCGCCGGGCAACTACGAACTGGAATCGTTTGAGGTCTTCACGTTGCGCTATCTCAAAGTCGTCATCCTCGGCGGTGCCGTTGAGGTTGAGGTGTTATCCCTGCGCGAATACGTCCGCCCGACGATGGCCGAGTTCGCCGCGTCCGATCCCGCGCTGGGGCGCATCTTCGCGGCGGCGGATCGAACGTTTGCCGCCAACACCGTGGACGTGTTCATGGATTGTCCATCGCGCGAACGGGCTGGTTGGTTGTGCGACAGTTTTTTCATGGCGCGAGTCGAACCCCTGTTTACCGGCAACGACGACGGCAACGCGCTATTCATCGAGAACTACGCCGTCGCGCCCGCGTCATCCGATTTGCCGCCCGGCATGATGGCGAAGTGTTATCCCGGCGACGGCCTGCCGTCGCGCAATTTCCAACCCGGCACGCTCTCCAATTACATTCCGAATTGGCCGTTGTGGCTGGTGTTGCAGGTTGCCGAGTTCAAGCAGAACGGCGGCGATACCGGGATCGTCTCGGCGATGGAACGCAAGATCGCCGACCTGTTCCGCTTCTTCGAGAATTACCGGAACAGCGACGGCTTGCTGGAGAAACTCGACAAATGGGTATTCGTCAGTTGGGACGACTCCAACAAGCATGTCCAGGACGTGAATTATCCGACCAACATGCTCTACGCCGCCGCGCTCGAATCCGCCGGTCGCGTGTACGGACGCGACGAGTGGGTGAATCAGGCTGCCGCCGTACGCGGGCAAATCCGAAGGCAGTCGTGGGACGGCCGTTTTTTCGTGGACAACGCCACACGCGACGCCACCGGCCAACTCAACGCGAGCGGCAACCACACTGAGGCGTGTCAGTACTACGCGTTTTTCTGCGACGTCGCGACGCCGCACACTCATCCCGCGTTGTGGCGCGAACTGGTCGAACAATGCAGTCTCACGCCCGGTGTGGCGCATCCGGAATTGCCCCGTGCCGGCGCACTGCCGGCGCAACACCTCCGCATGATCCTGTTGTCCCGGTATGGCGAAACGCGCCGTCTTGCGCGCGAGATCCGCGATAGTTTCCTGCCCATGGTTGACCTGACCGGCACGCTTTGGGAGCACGAACACCCTCGCAACTCCTGCAACCACGGTTTCGCCAGCCACGCCGCCCCTCTGCTCATCCAAAACATCCTCGGCGTAACGGTGGATCGGCGGGCGCGCACGATTCAACTGCGCGTCCCCGACCATGATTTGACGTGGTGCCGGGCGCGCATTCCGCTTGGCGATTCGGCGCTGGAAATCGGTTGGGAGCGCGACGATGCCGGTGTGCGCGTTTATTTGGATCGGGTGCCGGCAGGCTGGACGTTTTCCGAACAAACAACGACATGATGATTGGGTGAAAACACAATCCATCGCCCAATCTTCGTTGACCCCGCTCCGGCCCGCTATTTGGCGCCGATGCAGTACACCATCCAGCAACCACGGACATAGAGGCGGTCTCCGTCCACAGTGAACGGCATCGAATAACTGAACCAGTTCGGGATACCGGCCACCGTCTGCATCGTCTTGAACTCGCCTTCCAGCTTCGGGCCGTAGAGAGCGTTGACCGCGAGTTGTTTGCCGTCGAGGCTGAACACGTCCATGGACACTTTTGCTTCCAGATCGTCCTTGCGCTTTTCGCAGCCGTGTTCGCCGCCTGCGCCGGTTCCGTAGATGCGCCCGTTGGCAATGGCGTAGATGGATCCCGTGGCGGCGGCGGCCTTCTTTGCGGCTCCCGACAACACTTTCCCGGTCTTGGCGTCTAATACCTGCACTCCGCGGTTGCTGTAGTACACCTTGCCGGCATCGTAGGCCAGCGTCGCGCAATTCGATGGCAGGCCTTTGCCGTCAATACCGCTCCACAAGACCGTCGGCTTCAACGCGTCGCCCTCGATCATGAACTTCACCGCAGCCGGCGGTGGATTGGTTCCGTGCCCTTTGTCGGCCCACGCTCCGTGCTCGCCGCCGCCGGTCAGGAACAGGGTGTCGCGTTCGTCGGTGTTGAGCACGGCCATCATGCCTGAGTTCGGCCAGTTCTCCACCTTGAGCGGTTTCCCCTCCGGCAACCGGATCGCCAGCGGCCCGTTGCACCACAAGACATCCACTCCGCCAATGGTCATCACCACCGGCGACGTGATTTCGTGTTGGCCGATCCCCAACGCGTCGCGCGACACCTCCCACACCACCTTGCCGGTTTTGCGATCCAGCGCGCGAACCCAGCCAAACGTATCCGCAATGAACAGGTCGCCCCATAACAAGGGCGACCGGCTACCGCCACACCCGTCTCCATAATCCGCACTCTTCCCGGGGCGGCCGCCTCCCTGCGGAAACCACTGCAACCATTTCTGGTTCCCGTTGAAATCGAAACAGGCGTATTGCCGCCACGCCGTCGCGATGTACACGAACTCGCCATCGCTGCAGGGCGTGGCGAACGTCGCGCCCGGCCACCATCCACCGTAACTGCCCCGCCACGCATCGAAAAACAGCCCGGCCTTGCCGATTTCCGGATGCTCCTTCCCCATTCGCCAGTGCGAGAGCGGCGACGCCTTCTCCGGGGTCGCTTTCTTGTCGGCGGTCCACATCCCTTTCGTTTTCATCGTCTCGGTGACCACCGCCCTGGCAGCCTCATCGGCGGCGCCCGCCAACTCCGCCTTCAACGTCATGTATTCCCGCCGCCAGGCCAGATGATCGTGCCAGACGGTGGCAACCTTCTGGCGCTCCGCTGCATCTTGCACCGCTAGCGCGAGGTGGTTGATTTCCCGTTTCCACAGCCGTTTGCCGGTGGTCGCGTCCATGCAGACCAATTCCGGGAAGTCGCTCTGGTACCCGAACTCGCTCATCAGAAACACCCGGTTCTTGACGGCAATCAACCCGCCGTAACTCACATACGGTAGCGGTGTCTGCCAGAGGATATTCGTGCCGGTCTTGCCATCCCATTCCACCGGCGGATTGCTGTTCGGGTACACCTGCGTGCCGTTCGGTCCGTGATAACCGATGTAGTTTTACCCGGCCCCGGAGAGCCCGGCCAATGCGAACAGCAGAACCGACGCGGCAGCGCTACGACCGACTCGGTAACTTGAAAACCGATTTGAAACCCATTTCATTCTTGTTGCGTCCTTTCTAATTTCATCTTTGTTCCGTCCTTTCAAAAGACCGTTGTGGGGCATCTATTTCGCCCCCTGTTTCCCCGCCGACAGTGCCGCCAGTAGTTTCTTCGCCTTTTCCACCTGCGCCGGCCGCGTACCGTACTGCGCGATTCGTTCCAGCACCGGCTTCGCCTGGAGCAGCGATCTCTGCCATGCGTTACGCTCCGCCGCAACGTCCGCGGAGTCGTCGAACCGGAAATATAAGCCGGGCGCGACCGGCCATTCTTCCGTGTGATAAGCGCGCCCGACCAGCGTATAGGTCCCCGGCTTCAGCCGCACACGCGTTCCCTCCGGTATGCGCTGCCCGGCAATCCAGACATCCGGCGGTTCCTGCGAAGCCCAGACGCGAACCACACGGTCCCGGTCGTTGACGAGCAACGCGCGGAAATAGGCGCCCTTGCCGGTCGGCACGTCGCGGAAATGAAGGTTTTCGACCAGTGCGGAGCGACCGTACATGCCGCAGTTTGGATACGTGTTGCGCGTGATGGTCTCGCCGGCAATGTCCCACGCATTGGTTCCGGGTTTGGCGCGCGGTTCCGGCAGCGCGCTCAGACCGCCGAGTTTGGCCAGGACGGCATCAGCGTTGGAGATGCTGAAGTAGCCGTACACCTCGACCGGGAACGAGATGAAGTTGGCGAACGGCGATGAGTTGTTCGGCGTGACAGCGCCGGATGGGGCAATCTCAACCGGAGGTGTGTCGGCGGGCGGCTGCGTCTCCAAGTCGCCGAGCATCCAACGGGCGTTGACGTCGGCTTCGTACGCGCGGCCTTCGTTGCCGGTGTAGCCGAGGCAGACAATGGACGGGTCGGTGCGGACGTAAATGCGGTCGCCCTCGAAGACGGGCGGCGCGGTCCACGCTTTCTCGACCATGCTCTTGCCCAGCAGCAATCCGTCCCAGTTCCGCTGCACCACGCCGCAGATCGCGCCGCGGGCCACCGGTCCGTGGAACACACTTCCGTGTTCGCCAATGAACACGACATCGCCGGCGACGGTGATCGGCACGTACTGGCGGCCGTTGGACTGTGGCGGCATGCCGCGCCAGACGGTGCACCGATCACCGTGGCCGGGCCACTCGTACCTCAACAGCGCGCGGTGAACCGCGTCGAACACCACATACCCGCCCATGCCCTGCCCGCCGCCGGATCCGTAGAGCAGTCCGTCCGCGAACGCCATCCCCCCATCGAATCCGGTGGGCAGCCGCTGTGTCCACAGGCGTTGCAGGCCGACGCTGTCGCGGTCGTACATGACCGGGCGCGAGGCCGTGAGCAAGCCGGGCTCGCTGGGGTGATAGACCACGGAACCGCCGACGGTGGGCGTGCCCTGGCCGGCGTCCAACAGCCAGGTCTGTGACAGGATTTTACCGTCGTCGGCCCGGATCAACGTGCCGCCATCGGTCACAATGACATCCATGTCCTCGCGACCGTTGGTGAGTTTCATAGCCACCGGCGAACTGGTCGCCGTCGGATGAAACAGCGGCTCCGTGCGCCACACTTCCTTGCCGGTCTCCGCATCAAGACCGATCAACCGGGTCCAGTCCCAAGCGAACCGATCCTGGCCAGGCCGCTCCGACTTCGCGCCCACCTCGACCACAAACCGGCCAGCCACCAGGATCGGCGACGGACAGACCGTGGTCTCGCCCTCGGCGGGGATCGGCGTCATCCAGCGACGGTTTCCTTCCCGGTCGAAACATGCAGCCACCCCGGTCCCGAACTTCACCCAGACCCGCTCGCCGTCGGTAACCGGAGACGCGAACGAATAGCCGGTCCAACCGCCATAGGCGGACCGGCCAAACTTGCCGTGTTGGGTCAGAAAACCATAGAACCCCTCGGTGTTGCCCTTCTTGGCGGTGCCGCCCTTCTCGCCGACCAGGCCCGTCACGCGGCGGATCTCCGCCTTGGCCTCGTCCTTGGTCATCCCCTGTTTCATCAGCGTCGCCTCGCGCTCGGTGTGGTCGCGTCCGAGTTTCTGGAGTGCGGCGCGCGCCTGCGCGTACTCGGCCCAGAGCCTGCGGCACTCGTCGAGTTTGTCGGGCGCGGTGAACTCGAGCACGTTGCACTCGCGCTCCCACAACACCTTGCCGGTCGCCTTGTCGAGGCAACAGACGAAGTGTGGTTCGCGCAGCACAATCAGCCGGTCGCCCATGATGACCGGCGGCGCTTTGCTGCTGTTGACGTTCGATCCGTAGCCGCCCCTCGAACTGGAA
>Ga0194060_10002844_pt1 | contig 12343 bp, 4 predicted proteins | sample SepL225m_MetaG_FD_163427 | JGI IMG/M metagenome (GOLD analysis project Ga0194060, IMG submission 163427) | Anoxic zone freshwater microbial communities from boreal shield lake in IISD Experimental Lakes Area, Ontario, Canada - Sep2016-L222-5m | ecosystem: Environmental > Aquatic > Freshwater >... | reverse complement strand
CCAACATCTGTCACCCCGGAGCCGGTAATTGTCGGACAGATCACCTCCACCCCACCACCCCCTTCTCCTGAGCAGGTTCTGGAGGAGGTCGCGAAGAGGATCGCAGCAAAACAGAAAGCTAAAGAGAATAAATAATAAGCCATCTGATTGACGGAGATTATGTCGGAGTCGAGAAAACTTACCTTTGAAAAGCTGGCTCATCTGATGGTGAGCCGCAAACTGTTGTCGTCAGATCAACTCCGGGATGTACTGGCACGAGGAGCAGCGCAGGAATCGCGCCTGTTTACTCACTATCACTCCGGAGCATCCCGCAGAACCGGTACAGGCTCCGAGATTGTCTCCCCCTCTGAAGTACTCGCATCATTTAATCTCGAAATTCATGGTTCGCAAGGGAAACTCCTCACAGAAGATCTGATAACTGAGGGACTTGCCGCCGCCACAGCTCTTCCATATTTAAAAATTGATCCCTTACGGCTTGATCTGAATGTCGTTACCGATCATATACCCCGACCGTTCGCCCTTAAAAATCTGATCGTTGCCGTAGATGAATCAAATGGGGTCATAACCGTAGCCGTTGCTGACCCCTACAATGAGGCGACAGTCAACGAACTGGCAGCAGCACGACGCCTTAAAATAAAACGTGTGCTGAGCTCAAAAAGCGATATTTTAAAGATATTGCGGGAGTTTTATGGATTCCGTGCATCGGTGCTGGCTGCGGAGGCGGAGGCATCATCAGCGATAGATCTTGGCAATCTTGAACAGTTTTTCAAACTTAAAGGTCATCAGGATCTGGATGTTACCGACAGGCATGTAATATCCGCCGTCGACTTTCTTCTTAATTATGCCTTTGACCAGCACGCAAGTGATATCCATATCGAACCGAAACGAGAAACATCACTGATCCGTTTCAGGATAGACGGCGTCATACACAACATACATGTTGTTCCAAAGCCGCTGCACGCACCTATTGTCTCACGCATAAAGATGCTGGCTCGGATGGATCTTGCCGAAAAGCGTCGCCCGCAGGATGGCCGCATCAAAACCCGCCATAACAACAAAGACATCGAACTCCGTGTCTCTACCGTGCCGGTGGCCTTCGGAGAAAAAACAGTTGTCAGGATATTTGATCCGGACATTCTCCTGCAGGATCTGGACAGCATGGGGTTTTACCCACGTGAGATGGCGCTCTACAACTCCTTTCTGCGTCGTCCGAACGGCATCATACTTGTAACCGGCCCAACCGGCAGCGGTAAGACGACAACCCTCTACTCCTCACTCAGGTCGCTCTCATCACCGGAGGTCAATATCGTAACAGTTGAAGATCCGATAGAGATGGTGATGGAGGAGTTCAACCAGATCGGCGTCCAGCAGGGGATCGGCGTCGGTTTTGACACAATTTTGCGCAACATACTCCGTCAGGATCCGGACATCATCATGATCGGCGAAATCCGCGACAGGGAAACGGCTGAAAACGCGGTTCAGGCAGCACTGACCGGACATCTTGTACTTTCTACACTGCATACAAATGACAGTGCTTCAACTATCGTCCGTTTACTCGATCTCGGCGTGCCACCCTTTCTGATTTCAGCCACCCTGCTCGGCATAGTTGCCCAACGGCTTGTTCGTAAAATCTGCCCGCACTGCAAGAAAATCCGCACACTTTCCGAGCCGGAAGCAGACTATCTGCAGTTGCCGAAAAAGCCTTATACCGTCTGGGAAGGGGAAGGGTGCAAAGAGTGTCGCGGCACCGGCTACAGGGGACGGTGCGGTCTGTTCGAGGTGATGGATATGAATGACCGGATGAAGGCGCTGGTATCAGCCTCTGCCGAACTGGCTCAGATATCATCAGCCGCCCGCCAGGAGGGGCTTGTAACCCTGCGTGAAATTGCGATCAGCAAGATGCTGGAGGGGGTCACAACATATGAAGAGGTTGTGGCAATGACCGGGTAGGAACGATCCATCCAACATTTACACAAGAAGACGCCGCCAACAGTAATAGTTTCACAATGGTAATCACATCTACTTTCCTGCCTATTTTATAGCCAAAGAAGCCCCGCTTACAATATTTCCGTTATTGTCAACAAGATGGGTGGCGCTCAATGCGAAGGCACTGGCCGCAGGGGCTGTGCCACCCGCTGACAGATTGGCGTTAATGATGATAATATCTCCGGCCACTAGATTCTTTGAGGTGATAAGTCCCAAAGTCAACAAACCGGGTGCGGCACCTGCCGCCGGGGTATATTTACTATCCAGGTACCCGTTCACTGCACTCCCGGTGGTTTTAATAGTATCGGTCAACGGCTTGCCGGATGAATCGGCTGACAGAGAAACTCCGGCAGGCAGCGTGATGGTTGCCTGAACCCCATTGACACTGGCGGCGATCCCCTGCAGAACAACGGTCAACTTGATCGATGTCGAACCGACATTTTGCAAAGATGTCTCTGAAATTGATGTAACGCCTGTCTTGTTGTTACTGTTCGCAATGAAATCGGTTATGGCAGTCGTAAATGCGGAGGCTGTCTGCGGACTCATCCCTGTTGAGCTTAAGCCACTGTTAAGCGTAGCAAGTGTGGTCTCAAGGGTCGAACCCGATGACATTTGCTGAGCAATTGCAGCCAACGCCAGAGCATAGTCCTTTTGAGCCTGGGTTGTTGTGCTTGATTGAAAAGCTCCGGCTGTAGGAGCAGATGGTACCGTGTTGACGATATCAATCTTGAAGAGATCTGATATCAATGCATTGGCTGCGGTTATTTTCTGTGGAGTAAGTGCTGAACCTGCCTGGCGCACAGCCAGATCGGTCAATGGAGTAACAGGCAGGGTTACAGTGCCACTTGCGCTGCCTAGCGCCGCCCGCAGTGGAGCAGCAGCCGGAACTGATTTGGCCAGTCCGGTTGCCTCATCGGTATAGCTACCATAAACCTCGACAATCAAAGATCCGGCATAGCTGCCGATAGATATGCTGTAGGCACCATTTGCGTCAGTTCTGCCGGTAGCAAGTTGTGCGCCTTTGCTGCCATCTGCATTCAAGGCAAAGATTGTCACAGTGCCATTGTTGATGAGTCCTTTGGAGGCGACACCTCCGATGGTTGTAGGCGAAGCTGAAACGGGGGTTGCCGAGCCGCCCGCACCTGCATTCGCCCCATCACTCGCGCCTGCACCAGCACTCACGCCCGCACTGGCACCTGCCGCCGTTCCCGTAGCCGTACCCGTAGCCGTACCCATAGCCGTACCCGTAGCCGTTCCCGTTCCAGCCGCCGTTCCCGTAGCCGTTCCCGCAACAGCAGTTGCGCCCGCACCTGCACCTCCTCCCCCACCACCACAAGCGGTCAGAAGGGAAAGGGATATGAGTACCAGAAGTCGTCGAATGTTATTCATGAAAGCCTCCTTAATGTTTTTAAATTGGAATGTGCAGACACAATATTTTACCAGTTCTTCAAGCCAACCGCCTTCTCCAGTATTACCAGCGCGTCAGCAATATTGATAACTCCATCCGGTGCAGGTATGCCGTCACTCAACGGGGCAACGTCTGCGGTGGCATAGTTGTATGAAGTGGCAATATCCAATCCTACAGCAATCCGTAAAACTTTTAATGCGTCTGCAACATCCACCACACCATCACCGTTAATATCACCGTTTGGAGTGGTAGTGCTTTTTATTATGTTGCGCTGAACCATAGCCTGATTTCCTGCCTGATCGGTGGCTGTTACGATCACAGCGTAGGTCATATCAGTAGGCAGATTTATGGTCTGAGTGAAATCGCCACCAGGAGCGATAGTCGGCGTATAGGTCTGCCCTTCAACTGTGATGCTGACGGTGCTGCTTGTATCGGTATCGGTAACCCTGCCGCTGATGATAAAATTGCTCTGTGCAGTACTGATGTCCTGTGCAGGTGAGCTAACGGACAGGCTTGGTTCTGAAGAGTCGGACGTTACTGTACGTTTAACACTGCTGCTGTTCCCGGCCACATCGGTTGCAGTGATATCTATGGTGTTAAGACCGGCGATAAGGTTGAGAGTTAAACGGAAGTCAGTGCCGCTCATGGTTGCGCTTATGGCCGAACCTCCGTTGATTTTGGCGGTTACAGTTGCTGTTGCATCATCGACGCTGCCTGTGACATCGACGGAAGTATTGCCGGTTATGATGTTATCGGCAGGCTGTGTGATTGTCAGACCGGGTGCCATACTGTCAAGGGTAACAGTGCGGCTGATTGATGTTGTGTTGTCGCTGTTATCAGTTGCGGTAATTGTTATGCTGTTTGCTCCGCCTGCAAGGGTGATGGCGATACTGAAGCTGCCAGCGGTTATGGTTGCCGGAGTACCGTTTACTGTTACACTCTTAGCACCGCTTTCGCTATCACTTACAGTGCCGGTTATATTCAGAGTAGCATTGTTAGTTACGGATCCGTCAGCAAGTGAAGAAAGAGTCAATGTAGGACCTGAGTTATCAATTACAAAGGTTGCGCTGGCTCCGGAAGCAAGTGCCGTGTTGCCGGCGGTGTCACTGGCTGTGCCGGATGCGATACTGATGCCAAGTGTGCCGGTTCCGCTTATGCCGGAGATGGTCACGGTGCGGGTAGTGCTGCCGCTGCCGCTGACAGTAGCAGTGCCGTTGGTGCTGCCGCTCTTGTTCAGGGTGATATTGACGTCGGCAAGGGTTACGCTGTCGGCTCCGCTGTAGGTAACTGTGTAGGTGACATTACTGTTTTTAGTGAGAGTCAGAGATGGGGAACCGATGGAAACAGTCGGGGCTGTGTTGTCAACAGTGAAAGTTGTGCTGGCTCCGGAAGCGAGTGCCGTATTGCCGGCGGTGTCGCTGGCTGTGCCGGCGGCTATACTGATACCCAGGGTGCCGGTTCCGCTTATGCCGGAGATGGTCACGGTGCGGGTAGTGCTGCCGCTGCCGCTGACAGTAGCGGTGCCGTTGGTGCTGCCGCTCTTGTTCAGGGTGATATTGGCGTCGGCAAGGGTTACGCTGTCGGCACCGCTGTAGGTAACTGTGTAGGTGACATCACTGTTTTTAGTGAGAGTCAGAGATGGGGAACCGATGGAAACAGTCGGGGCGGTCGTGTCAACAGTCACGTTTGCAACCGAAACGGTTGTTGCAGGGTTGCCGACTAAATCCATGGCCTCAATAGAAAGTGTGTAGAGTGCACCGTCAACCAAAGTCAGCCCTGTGGCCGCAGTATGTACACCGATCGTGAGGTCCCCCGCCTGCATGGTGTAGCTGTGCGGTGAAGATGCGTCCGCTGTCCCGCCGGTTCTGGTGAAGGTAATTGTGCCGCTCCGGGCAGCCTCACTCAGGGTGAAGTTTACTGAAGCGGCGTTGATTGTGCCGCTGGCTGCAGGAGAAACCGCGGTGATTGCAACGGAGGTGGTGTCAAAGGTTACGTTGCTGTTACTTACCGTGGCACTGCTGTTGCCGGCCAGGTCAGCTATGCCGTCGAAGGACACCGTATATATGGTTCCATCCACAAGAGTCTTGCCGGTGTTGACGGTGTGTGATCCGGAAGTTAGTTCTGTGCCTGCAAGCTGGTATGAGTGCGGCGAGCTGCCGTCAGCAGTGCCGCCTGTCCGGGTGAAGGTTAAACTGCCGGTACCGATGGCTTCGTTCAGGGTGTAGGTAACGGCAGAGGTGTTGGTTCTGCTCCCGGCAGTGGGGGCGGTGAGGCTGGCGGTCGCCCCGGTGGTGTCATACATTACGGTGGTGGCAACAACCTGGCTGGCACTGTTGCCGGCAGCATCGGCGGCATCAAAGGTGACTGTGTAGACGGTGCCGTTCTGGAGTGTGATGTTCTGGATACTGTGGCTGCCGGAGGTCATGTCGGCTGCGGTGAATGTATAAACTCGCGGTGAGGAGGTATCGGCAGCCCCGCCGGTGCGGGTAAAGGTGATGTTACCCGATGCTACCGCTTCACTCAGGGTGTACGACCCCTGTCCCTGGTTGATGAAGCTTCCGGTGGCCGGCGATGTGGAGGATATGGCAGGGGCGGTGTTGTCAACAGTGAATGTCGTGCTGGCTCCGGAAGCAAGTGCCGTGTTGCCGGCGGTGTCACTGGCTGTGCCGGATGCGATACTGATGCCAAGTGTGCCGGTTCCGCTTATGCCGGAGATGGTAACAGTGCGGGTGGTGGTGCCACTGCCGCTGACAGTAGCGGTGCCGTTGGTGCTGCCGCTCTTGTTCAGGGTGATATTGGCGTCGGCAAGGGTTACGCTGTCTGCGCCGCTGTAGGTAACTGTGTAGGTGACATCACTGTTTTTAGTGAGAGTCAGAGATGGGGAGCTGATGTTGATGGTTGGCAGTATTGTATTTGGGCAAGCAGCAGTTGTAAATATTGCATCACTGCCGTTAGTTGCCATGAAACTGTTCTGCCCGACAACTCGGTAGTGATAGGTTGTATTGCAGGTGAGGCCAGAGATGGCTGCAGATACGGTGGAGCCACTTGCATCAGGGGGCAACGGGCTTTGAACAGCGGCAGCACTTTGGCCATAGATGGCAGTAGTGCCGTAGTCAAAGGTGACGGAGGTTGCTGCGCCGTTTGAACTCACAGTGCCGCTAAGAGTGGCGGTGGTTGTAGTGATGGATAAAGCTGCGCCGGTTGTGGCAATAACTGTGTACTGGTCAGCAGCGTAGTTGGCTGTGATTGTCATGTTTGCGGCAACATTTGATATCGTCAGCGGGTTGGTCGTGGTAGTTGCAAATCCATCGGAACCGGTCCAGTTGACAAAGTGGTAACCCGTATTTGGAACCGCCGTAACTGCCGTTGTACTTTCGTTGTTATTGACTGTCTGCGAGGTATCGCCGGTAATGGAGCCATTGCCACCAGATGCAAAATTTATCGTATAGCGCTGTACTCTTGACCAGACTCCTCCCCGCTCGACATACAGGGCACTCCCTGATGTTGCTCCATCTTCATTCCTGACATTGCCCTGCATATTGTACGAATATGATGTGGCGGACATGGCACCGTTTGTTGTCCCGGCATCACGCAAGAGATAACTGGTGCTGCTCATCTGTGCGGCCAGAGCTGGCGTGCAGACAGAAAAGAGGCATACAACAAAAAGATAAAACCGGAGCATTCGCATGGGCTGCACCTAAGGTGCAACTGCCGAAACTTGTGTACTGGCGGCACTTTCGGTCGAACCGGCATCCGCTGTCACCACATAGTAATACGTTGTACCCGGCGTAAGTCCGGTATGGGTAAAAGGTGGCATGGCTCCCACAATTTTGGTGCCATTTGCAATGGTTACTCCCGTTGTAGTGGACCAGTAGACATTATAGGTGGTTGCCCCGCTGATGGTCTGCCAGGAGAGCGATATTTGATTGCCCCCTGCAGCGCCCGGTGAAGCGGTCACAACCGGTATACCAAGATCTGCAGTGGTAAATGACCAGCTATAGGGGGTCATCATGTTACCGGCAGTGTCTTTGACACCGCTGACGGTAGCGGTATAGGTGGTGCCATAATTGAACGAGGATGATGAAATATACCAACTGATTGTAGTGCCAGAAATATAATAAGTGCTAGCAGTTACAATCACTCCGTTACACAATATTTGAACAGTATTTGAAGTTACGCTGTCTGTATCAATCGGTTCGTTAAAGCCAACATTTAGATAGGGACTGCCAGCAGTACCGTTAGTTTTAGAAGTCACAACAGGTGGCGTAGTATCAAACGATACCTTGACCTCATTACTCAAGTCGCTCTCATTCCCCCCGATTACTGCCGACACACGGTAAACGTAGGTAGATCCATTGGCGAGGTTGGTGTGGCTGTATAAATTTGCCGCACTGCCGGTATCAATCTTGATGCTGTTGGACTTGGTGACGCCGGAGGCGTTGAACCAGTAGATGTTGTACGATGAGGCACCGGCAACTGCTGTCCAGGAAAGATTTGCCTGGAGAGCACCACCCGATGCTGTCAAATCCATTGGTGTGGCCAGGGCTGTTGTAAAGCTGAAACTATACGGTGCTGCCAGACTATTTCCGGCATTATCCTGTACGCCTGTGCCGATAGTCATGGTATAGGTTGTATTGAAGCCGAGCGCAGGACTTGGGGAGAAACCTATGCCATTACATCCACTTATGTAGCCAGCATAAGATCCGTTCACAACAGCACCGGCTGCATCCCTGAAATAGACGTTGGCATTATTCCAGGTGCTGCTATTCATATATTTACTAAAGTTGACACAAACAGAGCTGCTGATGGAAGTGCCTGTTGAACCTCCAACCGGTGTAGTGCTGACGACTGTTGGTAGTACGTTATCAATCAATACCGATGCCTGGTTGCTTGCCTGCCCTTCTGCCGCCCCATTGACTGCTGTTACCACATAATAATATGTAGTGCCATTTCTCAGTCCGGTGTGAGTATAGGTAGTCCCGGTTGTTCCGCTGATTTTGGTACCGTTCTGCGGGGTTACTCCATAAGAGGTTGACCAGTAGATATTGTAACCGGTGGCAGCAGATGCCGGAGACCAGGTAAGCACCGACTGGAGATTCCCTTTTGCTGCTGTCAGACCGGAGGGGGTGCCGACTGCTGCTGTTGTAAAGCTGAAACTATACGGAGTTACCAGACCATTTCCCGCGTTGTCCTGGACGCCGGTGCCGATGGTCATGGTGTAGGTGGTGTTTAATCCCAGTGCCGGACTTGGGGAGAAACCTAAGTTATTACTGCCACTACAACCACTAAAATAGCTACCATAAGATCCATTCACCACGGCTCCCGTGGCATCCTTAAAAGAGACATTAGCATTATTCCAGGTGCTGCTATTCATGGATTTACTAAAATTTACACAAACAGGGTTGCTGATGGAAACGCCGGTCGAGTTGCCAACCGGTGTAGTGCTGACAACTGTCGGTAGTACGTTGTCTATCAATACCAATGCCTCGTTGCTTGCCAGACCTTCTGTCGCCCCGTTGACTGCCGTAACCACATAGTGATAGGTAGTGCCGTTTGTCAGTCCGGTGTGAGTATAGGTAGTCCCGGTTATTCCGCTGATTTTGGTACCGTTCTGCGGCGTTAATCCGTAATAGGTTGACCAGTAGATGTTGTAGCTGGTGGCGCCAGTCGCGGGGTTCCAGGTAAGCGTAGTCTGGAGATTCCCTTTTGCTGCTGACAGGCCGGAGGGCACGGCAGCGGGTGTGCTGAAACTCCATGTGTACGGCGTTTGGAGTGTATTCCCGGCTTTGTCCCTCACACCGGATATAGTGATGCTGTAGCTTGTCCCCTGCTGAAATGGCGAAGAGGGTTGAAACTGTATCGTTGAAGAGACACTATATGATGGATATGAGAAATATTGCGATTGCGTGTACGTTCCGGCAACTGGTGATGAGCCGTTGGCAGTGACTGCAAAGGTCGCTGCAGAAACATTCTGGATATCCGGTTCGCTGAAAGTCACACTTATTGTACTTGGTACAGATGTGAGATTGCCGCTTGGAGTGACGCCTGTCACAACAGGGGCCAAAGAATCAATGTTTGCTGCCACCAGATACCCACCGGGACTTTCACCGGTAGCACTGGTGGCAGAAACTCTAAAACAGTAGAGTGTGCCTGCAGTGCCGGTTTGCGCAATAGTAAGATTCATACCGCTGACTGGACTTCCGTTTGAGTCGAGTATGCGGACATTACTCAAAGAAAAATCTGCCATAGTTTTTCCGGCAAAATCTCCACTGAATATTATTGTTGCCGGGAGACTCATACTATAACTGGACATACTTGATACCGATAGTCTGATAAGCGTCGGTGAAATCTGGATATACTGAAAAACGGCGGCTGAGCCATATATGGATATGGCATTAGCAACAGTCACCCCGGTTGGCACGGTAAGATCAAACGTAACACTATAGCTATAGCCATAGGAAGATGTCGGAGTCCCTGTAGTAGAAACCTGCAGTACACCGGTAAATGGGAGAGAAACTGGGGGGGTAAAGGTAAAAGGCGATGTAACACCGCTGATTTTAAGTGGCGGCATTGGAGGGATAGAAATTGATGTTCCACTACTTGTTCCTATAGTAGTGGTTTCACAACTGTTAAATATCCCGGTAGACCAATATAAATTATAGCCGGTCGCGCCTGTAACCGGTTGCCAGGTAATTCGCGCATTATTTGTAGCGGCTACTACTCCGACACCGGAAGGGGCTGTGATAGTGGCGGTGCTGAAACTCCATACGTAGGGGGTTGACTGGATATTTCCGGCGATATCCTTTGCGCCGCTAACGGTTGCTGTGTAGGTACTGCCCAACGCCAGTGGTGCATCCGGTAAAAATCTAACTGTTGCACCGGAAACCTGCAACTGCCCTGAAATCAGAGTGCCTGCACCATTCACAACCGTCAAGAGACCTGTCAGATTTGTCAGGCGGTCAATCTGTTCGTTGAAGGTTGCCGAAATGGAAACAGTCGGCAAAACCGCAGGGCTTTTATCCAGAGGGATAACAGAAAGTACGGCAGGAGGGGTGGTATCCGGTGCCGCACCAGATAAGAAAAATGACCATTTATAGGGTGCGACAAGTTTCCCACCCGTCATATCAAGTACACCGGTTGTGATAGTGGCAACAAAATATCCGCCAAGTGGCACACTCGGGGTAAATGTCGCAGTTCGAGTGCCTGCATCATACTGCACGGTTCCGTTAATATTAGCGCCGGTCCCCGAATCCAGCACAGTAAATGTGGTTGTAGAGATGGTGGCTGGATTCACATCATTATTAAACTGGGCTTTGATCAGGGCATTCGCCTGCTGTGTACTGATACTGGCACCGGTGCTGACACTGGTAGCAATACTGGGAGTGTCAAAATATGATGGCTGGGTACCAATTACGTTCAGCACTTGAAACGGCGGGCATGTGTCAGCGTAGAAGCTGTTTTTTCCGTCGCGAGATGCGTTGCAGACAAGAGTGCCTGCATTGCTGACCGTACCGATGTTAAATGCAGTGTAATCAGTAGAAGCGCTACCACTGCCAGTATTGTATATCGTGTAGCTAGGCGCTTCCAGAAGTGAATGACTGACCCGTACATTGGTTCCGGTGTTATAGAACGCATAAGTTTTTAATGCGCTACCTGTGGTTCGGGCGACGACATGAAAGATATGAAATGACTGGCTGCTGTTGAAGATGGCAATTGCGTTCTGAGCACCGGAGCCAACCGTGTTTTTGACCGTCAGGTTTGCCAGGGTGGCATTTGCGCCATTGACAACTCCCGCTACAAGTGCGTCGACACTACTGGTGATAATCGTATTTGTTTCGCCGGAGCCTTCGACATCGATATAATCCACCATATTCATCGTCGCTGTACCCAGGTCGTAGATGCCGGGCATTATCTTTACAAGGCAGGGATTGCCTGAGGTTGGTGTTCCACACCAGTTTACAGCATCTGCCAAAGCAGTAGCAGGTGTCGTATATCCACCACCACTTTGGGCAACGACCGCCACCTTGCCATGTTTCTTCTGATAAATCGCGTCATGATCGTGATCACTGCGAGCCGCACCGTTAGCCGAACCATTGCCCCCAAAAATCACATCGATCTGTGGCGATGTACTGGTTCCGCTGACAGCAATTCCGTTTCCAGCGATCAACATCCCTATACTGCTCCCGGTTCCACCAGTCGAAACAGTACCGCATCCCCAGGCGTTTGTTGCTCGGACTAATACCTGGCCGGTTGCGCAACTGATGCCCAGTTTTGTTGCCGTGACGGAGCCATCAGCTATTGCAGCCGTTCCTATAACACCATCGGCAACGCCATCGGCGGTTGCAGCACGTATGCTGAACGGGGAACTGGTAAATTGCTGACGCGGAACCATTTCCTGATCGGCGTCAAACTTGATGCCCAGATAATATGATTTGTCAAACGGTAGGGTCAAAGGGGTTACAACGCCAAGATTAACGCTGAACTGACCGCCGTTGACAGTAACATTTTGCTGTTCACTCCAGAGTGCAGTGCCTCCAGTTGCGACATCATATAGTTTTAGCTGTAACACCGCTGTTTTGTTGACAAGAGTGCCGCTTGGCGAGGTCAGATACCCCTGATAGGTAACAATCTGAGGTACAGAGGCGGACGCAGGTGATGGAGCAAATAGAATCCAAATTACAAAAAAGAGAAGCTGGATGAATAAGACTTTTGATTTCATGACATTCTGTACTCCTTAATCTAAAAAATAAGTCAGCAACATGCCGATATTTGATGCAGACTATAAGGTATAAGGGGACAGGCTACTTATTGCACCGTTTTTTTGTGTACCGCCGCCAGAACCCGCCCCATCTCCGCAATAATAGCTTTCATATCAGTTCCCTCCATATTGTCTGAACCACGATTTGCGGGATTCAAGGATTTACAGGATTACGATCCGACGAATCCACA
>Ga0194060_10002842_pt1 | contig 12348 bp, 9 predicted proteins | sample SepL225m_MetaG_FD_163427 | JGI IMG/M metagenome (GOLD analysis project Ga0194060, IMG submission 163427) | Anoxic zone freshwater microbial communities from boreal shield lake in IISD Experimental Lakes Area, Ontario, Canada - Sep2016-L222-5m | ecosystem: Environmental > Aquatic > Freshwater >... | reverse complement strand
GACGAAGCGAAGAGCGCATCCGCCGCGTTGCCACCCGTGCCTGGTGCACGAATTCCGTATCGATGTCCTGCTCAATGCCGGGCAGCTGCTCATGAAATTTCTGGAGTTGGTAGGTGAGGATCTTCCGGACCGCCAGATCAAGGCGGTCACCGGGCCGCACCATATAGCGGACCGGCGGTTTTTTAGACGGGATGGTGATCTTGAAACGCTCGCAGGCCAGTTCAAATTTGGCATGGGTTGACGGCGGATAGTCAAGGGGGGCCGAAAAGAGCGCGGCAAGGTCTTCCAGAGCCGCCGGCGGACCGGTCAGGAGTTCTGCCTCCAACTCATAAAGCTTCCGCATACTGTGCCGCGGGTGAAATCCTTTGAGCTGGAAAGCCGCCTTGTCAAAGGCCAGCTCAAACTTGGCCGACTCCGGCGACACAACCCGATAACGGCGGCGTTCCGTATGAATCTGAATCTGTTCGAGGAGCTTGCGCGGAAAGATTATCTCAGCAATCACATTACTGATCTGTTTCAGCTCGATATCCGTTGGCGTGGCAGCCGGTTTGTCAAGCGCAACCTCCGTTTCCCTGCGGACAGCGATCCCGTCCTCAATGAGTCCGAGGCTCTTGATCGTGTACAGGGCCTTGCCATCGGCAATACGGTAGCGCAGGGATAATTTTTTTTTCATGAGCACCCAGTCGAAGGTGTCCAGGTAGAGATCGACATTGGTTACCGTGGGCACCGCTTTGACCCGGTATCCCTGCGCCCGGATCATTTCCACAATCAGGGTTTCGGCTTCAGGACCGGGCAAGGTGAGCTTCAGTTCCCTCTCTACCGCTTTGTGCGCATTAGTCACTGCAAAACCTCCGCTTCGGTGTTGTTCTTAGGCCTGCCGCTGATTATTTTTTAACCCCTTCTTCTTGCCGATCTGTCTGATGCTTTCTTCATAGGGCAGTGATTTCAAGCCTCCCTGCCGGGCGAGGGCGATCAGTTCACTCTGGCTCCGAAAGGGTTTTTCCCTTTCCTTCGGCGTCCGCCGCACATATGACCCATCCGGTTGCATGAGGCGGGCCTTCACGTTGTCTTTCAGGTAGGTCATCAGAATTTCGTTCATGAGGCGGGATTTCAGATCATTGTCCATGATCGGATAGAGGATCTCGGCGCGTTTTTTAAAATTGCGCGGCATCCAATCGGCACTGCCCGAATATATTTCCGGATTGCCGCCGTTATGAAAGTAATAAATCCGTGAATGCTCCAGGAACCGGTCGAGGATGCTGATAACGCGGATGTTTTCGCTGACCCCCGGTATGCCGGGGCGGAGGCAGCAGATGCCCCGGACGATCAGGTCAATATATACGCCGGCGCGGGAAGCCTCATAGAGTTTGCTGATCGTTTCCTGGTCGATGAGGGCGTTCATCTTGGCGATGATGCGGCCCGGCGACTTCAGCGTCGATTTTTTTGTCTCCCGCTCGATGAGACCCAAGATCGTCTCCTTGGTGGTAACCGGGGAGAGCATGAATTTACGGAACAGGGAGGCAACGGTTGTTTTGGTGAACATCTCGCCGCTGGTCCAGGAATTGAACCCCGTGAGAACATTGAATAGTGAGGAAACGTCATTGCCGAAATCGGGATCGCAGGTCAGCAGCCCGATGTCGGTGTATAATTTGGCGGTTACCGTATTGTAGTTGCCCGTGGATACGTGGACATAGCGCCGCAACTGTTTGCCCTCCCGACGGACGACAAGGGTCGATTTGCAATGGGTTTTCCAGCGGACGAACCCGAAGACGGCGTTGACGCCGGACTCCTGCATCTGCCGCGACCAGTCGATGTTGTATTCCTCGTCGAAGCGGGCCTTGAGCTCGATGACTGCGGTCACCTGCTTGCCGCGCTCGGCGGCCCGCCGTAAGGCGGCAATAATCGGAGAATCTTTGCCGATCCGGTACAGGGTCTGCTTGATGGCCAGCACATCGGGATCATCGGCGGCGGAGTTGATGAAATCCATGACCACGGCAAAGGAATCGTAGGGGTGGTGCAGAAGTACGTCGCCCTCGCGGATGACCGTAAAAATGTCCTTACCCTCGGCGAACCGCGGCGGGATGCGCGGGTTGAAGGGCGGGTCCTTATGGCAGGCCTCCACGGGCAGGTCATACAGAGCAAGGAGATCGCAGATGTTGAGGGGGCCATTGATCTCATAGATAAAGCGCTCCTCGATCTGGAGCTTCTGGGAAAGCAGATTAACAATCTTTTTCGGCGCGCCCGGTTCGATTTCGATCCGGACGGCAATCTGCTTCGCCCGATCGCTGAGCTCGGACTCTACCGCCTGCACCAGATCGATGACTTCGTCTTCATGGAGATCGTAGTCGTGGCTCCGGGTGACTCTGAACGTAAGGGCATGGGTGATTTCCATACCCGGAAACAACTGCTGGATGTGCTGGCGGATGAGATCTTCCAGGAGGATAAAATGGTGGCCTTTTTTATCATTCGCCTGTACGGCAATAAGCCGCGGCACGACGGTGGGCACCTCAACGAAGGCGTATGCTTTCGTGACCTTCGCCTTGCTGGGCTCCCGGAAAACGACCAGGATATTGAGGCGCAGATTGCCGAGAAACGGAAAGGGGTGTCCCGCATCGACGGCAAAAGGCGTCAAAATGGGAAATACCTGCTCGTCAAAGTAAAGGCTCAATCTCTTTGTTTCATTGGCATCGAGCTCATCAAGGCGATGGATAAAAATTCTCCCGGCCTTTTCCAGAAGGGGCAGAATCTCGCCCCTGATGCAGTTATACTGTTCATTAACCAGTTCGCGCACCCGGGCGGCGATTTCTTCGAGCTCCTGACGGAGCGTATGGCCGCTGGGGTCCATATGCTCAAGATCGGAGCCGAGGATTTGATGGAGACCGCCCACACGGACCATGAAATACTCATCCAAGTTCGAACTGAAAATAGAGGCAAACTTGAGTTTATCCAGAGCCGGCGTGAGTAGGTCCTGCGCCTCTTCGAGCACCCGCCGGTTGAACTCCAGCCACGAGAGTTCCCGATTGACGTAGAGGGAAGGATCTTTGAGATTGATCCCCACTTTAGAAATAGTCTTTGAAACTGGCATAGCTTGCTGAGGTGCAACGCAAACGACTGTTTTCTCCGGCGTCTCGACTGATCTCCGGATAGTCTTTGCTTGATGACGGGACTTTGAGTCCATGTTCACCCCCTGAGTCTGCTGGTCTGCTGTTATAAAGGACACTCGGTGTGCAGAAATTAGTTTTATATTGCCGCTCTTGTTGTTCGTCTTTAGCACCGTCTGACAGCGATATTTGCGCCGGTGCGATTGATCCGTTCGCATAACTATACTTAATAATTAGCACCTTTCTTGCCGGACATGCAAGTTATATTTCAACAGCTACCTTTAAAAGTGATTGCTTAACCGGCTGAAAACGATTATATATCCCGCAAAATGGGAAAGGAGGACGCCATGAAGGAAGGCCATATTTCTGCGCATTTTGATAGGGAACTGGAAGAATTAAAAGGTAATCTTATTTACGAGGGCGCCCTGGTGGAGAAGGCCATCAGTGAAGCTATAAAATCCCTCGTGGAAAGAGACTCCGACCTCGCCCGTAAGGTAATTGCCGACGATGATGTTATCAATGACAAGGAAGTGAAAGTCGATGAATTCTGTCTGCGCCTGCTGGCGTTGCGACAGCCGGCGGCGAAAGATTTACGGTTTATAACCATGGCGATCAAGATCAATTACGATCTGGAGAGAATCGGGGACATGGCGGTCAACATTTCTGAGCGTGTACTGGAGCTCAATGAGGAACCGCAATTGAAACCCTATATTGATTTGCCGAGGATGGCGGTTATCGTGCAACAGATGGTGCGGGAAAGCCTTGATGCCTTCGTCAGGGAGGATGTCGTGCTTGCGGGGAAGGTGACTCGGGATGATCAAGCGGTGGACCAGCTGCACGACCAGATTTTCCGCGAGTTATTGACCTTCATGATGCAGGACATGAAAAACGTTTCCCGGGCCACCAGACTCCTCTTTATCTCAAAATACCTCGAGAGAATGGCTGACCATGCGGTGAACATTGCGGAGCTGGTAATATTCATGGTTGAGGGGAAGATCATCAGGCATCTAAAGAACAACCAAGAGGGATAGATTGATGCAGCGTATGCCGCTCCTTGTATTGTGTATTTTTGCGACGCTGTTCCTCGCCTGCGCGGATCGGTCGTCTACTGATACGGTTAATGGCAAACAAGTCATCAATATTGCCGGATCTACATCAGTAATGCCTTTTACGGAAAAACTAGCCGAATATTTCATGCTGGAAAAAGCTAATTTTATTGTCAACGTGCAAGCCGGAGGTTCAACTGCCGGAATTCAGGCCAGTATGAATCACACCGTCGAGATCGGCATGTCTTCAAGAGAACTCAAACCGGAAGAAAAATCATTGCACGAGATAATCATCTGCTACGATAGTATTGCCATAGCAGTACATCCGACCAATCCTATCCGTTATTTGCAAATGAGCCAGGTAAGAGGTATCTTCAGCGGCAAGATAAGAAACTGGAAGGAACTGGGCTGGCTAGACCGGAAGATCGATGCAGTTACCCGGGAAGAAGGGTCCGGCACCCGGGGCGCCTTTGAAGAATTGGTCATGAAGAAGGATGAGATTGATGAAGGCATAATGGTTCAGGACTCAAACGGTTCGGTGAAGGAGGTTTTAGCGACCGATCCTTACGCCATGGGCTACCTCTCCACGGGAACCGTGGACAGGAAAGTGAAGGCAGTGGCAGTTGATAACGTTGCTCCCACCGTGGAAAATGTCAAGTTGAAGAAATACAAAATCGTCAGACCATTCTTGTATCTGACCATGGGCGAAACGAGTAAAAGCGTAAACGACTTTATCAGTTTCGTCCTTTCGCGAGATGGCCAGAATATCCTAAAAAAAGAGGGACTTATTACCGTACATGACAATTAACGCTGCTCAAAAGGAACGTGTTATCAAACTGGTGTTGACCTTCTGCGCCTTTTCGTCGCTTCTGTTTTTGTTACTCATTTTTATGTTCATCCTGATAGAGGGCTTGCCGCTATTTTTTAAGGTCGGGGTCAAGAATATTATTTTCGGTTTTAAGTGGGCGCCGACCAAGGGGTCTTTCGGCATATTCCCCATGATCGTGTCTTCATTTCTGGTTACCGTCGGCGCCTTGATAATCGGCGCTCCTTTGGGGCTGAGCTGTGCAACCTATCTGTCCGAGTATGCGGGGAAAAAAAGGCGGCTCTTTTTAAAACCGGCGTTGGAGCTGCTGGCCGGTATTCCCTCAGTCGTTTACGGCTTTCTCGGCGTTGTTTACATTGTCCCCATCATCAGAGACAACTTGGGGGGATCGGGGTTTTCGTTGCTCTCCACATCCCTGGTGCTCAGCATCATGATTTTGCCGACCATAATCAGCATATCCTATGACTCTTTGACGAGCGTTCCGCAAGGTTATCGAGAAGGGTCGCTCGCCATGGGAGCGACCACCTGGCAGACGGTTTACCGGGTAGTTATACCATCGGCAAAATCAGGTATTCTGGCCAGTTTCGTACTGGGTATGGGGCGGGCCATTGGTGAGACCATGGCGGTCATCATGGTGGCGGGGAATGCTCTGCGGATACCAACGGGGCTGCTCGACCCCTTACGAACCTTGACCAGCAATATTGCCCTGGAACTTGCCTACGCCAGCGGTGATCACCGGAGAGCGTTGTTCTCGGCGGGAGTTGTCCTTTTGGTAATAATCATGGCCCTCAACTACATTGCCAATTTTGTCATGAAAAGGAAAATCGCCAAGTGAGACTAAATCCGCGGTTTATTGACAGATTGGTCAAAATCATCCTGAATGCGCAAGCCTATTTTACCGTCGGCATACTGGTGGTCATTGTCTTTATCATCTTCTTCAAAGGCATCGCTGATTTAAATCTGGAGTTCCTCTTCTATTATCCCGAGGATATGGGCCGGCATGGCGGTATATTCCCCGCCATCGTGGGAACGTTGTTTTTAGTAGTGCTTTCCATTCTATTGGCAACGCCGCTGGGAATCGGCACCGCCATTTTCTTAACGGAATACACCAAGGAGTCGCGTCTCACCAGAATCATCCGCTTCGGAGTTGAATCACTGGCCGGTATTCCCTCGATTATATATGGTCTTTTCGGATTCATCTTTTTTGTGAATAAACTGCACATGGGTTGGTCGTTGCTGGCCGGGGCCCTCACGCTGACGATCATGATTCTGCCGACCATTATCAGAACCAGTGAAGAAGCGATAAAGTCAGTCCCCCGAAACCTCAGGCTGGTCAGCTACTCGCTCAGCGCCACCCGATGGGAGACGACGACCAAAGTGGTTCTACCCGCAGCAGCACCGGGAATACTCACCGGGATCATGCTGAGTATCGGCAGGGCAGTGGGAGAGACCGCGGCAGTCATATTTACGATGGGCAGCTCGCTTCGACTTCCTACGTCGCTCATGGATTCCGGCCGGACCATGGCCGTTCATTTCTACATCCTGGCCCGCGAGGGCATATCCATGGAGATGGCCTATTCAACGGCACTGGTCCTGGTTTTAAGCATTCTGGCGGTCAATATCTTGGCTTATTATTTCATGAATAAAGTTATGAAACGATACTCCTGATCCCGATAAACGGGATAAGTGCGTTAACGAATTTGTTTACCGGCAGTGAACAAATTCTAACTTACTAAGGCCTCATGGACGTTAAAATAAAAATAGAAAACATTTCCTTGATGATAGGCAAAGATCGCGTTGTAAAAGACGTGACTCTGGATATTTATAAGAATATGATCACGGGTTTTATGGGGCCTGCCGGGAGTGGCAAATCGACTTTGATATCCCTCATCAACCGGATGATTGATTTTGAAGGCGATGTCAACATCGCCGGGCGGGTATGTATAGACGGTGGAAACATCCTGAGCGGTGCAATTGACGGCGTAGATCTGCGGCGCCGGGTCGGCACCGTCTTTGCAGTACCGATGCCACTCCCCCGTTCCATATATGAGAATATTGTCTATGGTCCCAAGCTCAAGGGCATAAGCAAACGGGAACAACTGAATGCAATCGTGGAAGAAAGTTTGGGAAAGGCGTTCCTCTGGGATGAGGTTAAGGACCGGTTGAACTCTTCGGCGCTAAAGCTTTCCGGTGGTCAACAGCAGCGCTTGTGCCTGGCCAGAACGCTCGCCTTAAAACCCGAGATAATCCTGATGGATGAACCCTGTTCCGGCCTGGACCCGATATCCACCGCCAAAATTGAAGGGGCCTTGAGTGAACTGAAAGAAGAGTACACGATAATTCTCGTTTCCAACAATACCAAACAGATTGCTCGTGCCACGGATTATGTCGCCTTCTTTTACATGGGTGAATTGATAGAATTCGGAACAACGGAAATGATCTTCACCAAACCATTACTGCAGAAAACCGAAGACTATATACAGGGGAAATTTGGATAATGCTGGAATGCGCACTTAAAACAGAAAAACTAAACCTGTATTACGGCACTTTGTGCGGCTTAAAGGATGTGGATTTGTGCGTTTACCGGAATAACATTACCGCACTCATCGGGCCGTCAGGATGTGGGAAATCGACCCTGCTGCGCTGTTTTAACCGGATGAACGAACTCATTGATGATGTCACAACAACGGGTACCGTTCTCGTTAATGACGAAGAAGTACAAAATAGTGACATCATACAGTTGCGCAGGAAAGTCGGCATGGTGTTTCAGCGGCCTAATCCATTTCCCTTTTCCGTGTACGAAAACATGGTTTACGGGCTCAAGATCCATGGCATCGGCGACAAGCGGCACGCTCAGGAAATGGTTGAGAAATGCCTGCTCGCGGTTGGCTTGTGGGATGACCTCAAGGATAAATTGACGATATCGGCACTAAGCATTTCCGAGGAGATGAAACAACGGCTTTGTATCGCGAGGTTACTCACGGTAGAACCGGAAGTCATCCTGCTGGATGAGCCCTGTTCCGCACTTGATCCCATTGCCACGATGCATATTGAGGAACTGATTATTGAACTCAAAAGAAAGTACACGATCCTGATCGTTACCCACAATATGCAGCAGGCGGCAAGGGTATCCGATTACACCGCCTTTATGCTGCTGGGGGAACTCAGAGAATTTGGTGAAACCGCACAAATATTCACATCGCCCAAAGATCTGAAAACTGAAGAGTATTTAACGGGTCGTTTTGGATAGGATGTAAGCTTTAAATAAGATTTAACCGTGTTTTAGTAACCCACCCGTGGTATAACTTGCCCATGAAACTAACCCTGCAATACTTTCTTCACACCCCTGTCATCAACCTGCAATAATTTTCTGGTAAGCAAACGATACTTGATCTTTGCAGAGCAAATCTGCGTTCACATCGGCAATGGTGTTGCAACGACCCGTTGTTGAACAAAAAATCAGGGGGAGGTGGCATGCAGAAAACCTATGTCTTGGATACGAATGTTCTTTTGCATAATTCTCAGGCGCTTTTTGCCTTTGAGGATAACGAAGTGGTACTGCCGCTGGCCGTCATTGAAGAAATTGATCACCAGAAGAGGCGTCAGGATGACGTGGGGAAAAATGCCCGGGAAGTATCCCGGGCGCTGGATGACCTGCGCAGCAACGGCAGTCTGGCCGATGGCGTTGGGAATCCCGGCGGCGGGACCATCCGGATTGAAGTGAATCACTGGGCCACCACGGAACTGCCGGCGGGACTGGATTGGAACAAGCTGGACAACCGCATACTGGCCGTTGCCTGGCAGCTGCACCGGGAAAAACAAAATGTGCATTTTGTTACCAAGGATCTGAATCTGCGCATCAAGGCCGATGTCATCGGCATCCCCTCGGAAGATTTCTACAATGATAAAATTCAATACAATTCCTTATATAGCGGCATCGGCACGGTAAACTTGACTGCCGCTCAGATCGCCGCCTTTCATCGCGACAAGAAATTGCCCATGACTGATGAATGGAGCGGCTCTCCGCATGAATTTTTTATTTTGAGAAATCCGGATAATCCTTCCCAATCTGCTCTCGGCAGGAATTGCCAGAACACGCTCCTGCCCCTGCTCCATGGCGATACGGAGTGCTTCGGCATCAAGGCGCGGAACAAGGAACAGAAATTTGCCATGGAGCTTTTGCAAAACGATAAGATCAAGGCCGTTACCCTCGTAGGCCGGGCCGGCACCGGCAAGACCCTGCTCGCCATCGCCGTGGGATTGCAGAAGGTCCTTGATGAAAACAGCTATTCCCGGCTGCTGATTACGCGGCCTATTGTGCCGGTGGGGAATGACATCGGTTTCCTGCCCGGTGATAAGCAGGAAAAAATGCGGCCCTGGATGCAACCCATTTTTGATAATGTAGAGTATATTTTCAGCAATGCCCAGGAAACAAAGGGTATGCGCTTCGGTCTTCCCGGTCTGGGAAGAAACAGCAAGGACTGCGATGAGGAACGGACCAAGTCGATCAAAATTGTCGATTATTTGATTGACCGCGGCGTTCTGGAGATGGAGCCTCTTACCTATATCCGGGGCAGGAGCATTCCGCGTCAGTTCATTATCTGTGATGAAGCTCAGAACCTGAGTCCCCAGATGATCAAGACGATCGTGACCAGGATCGGGGAAGGTTCAAAAGTAGTTTTCACCGGGGACCCGGAACAGATCGATCACCCTTACCTGGATTCCAGCAGCAATGGCTTAACCTACTTTGTGGAACGGTTTAAAGGGGAAGAGATTGCCGGTCATGTGACCCTCTGTCGGGGAGAGCGTTCCGCGCTGGCCGAACTCGGGGCTATGATCTTATGAAAGTAATCGGCAAGACAAACAAGAATGTGGAAAACCAATAAAAGGAGAATCTTTGATGAAAAAACTATGTTGCTTTAAAACAGCGTTGGTATTGGCCTTGGCGGTGTGCATCGGCGCCACCTCGTCATGGGCGGCGCCCTGGAGCTTCGGAGTCATGGCGGACACACAATGGACGGCGCCCACCGATCCGGCCAAGCAGAATCCCAATGGCGTCGCCGTATCGATCATCAACCAGATCAATCAGCAATTCATTACATCGGGGGTAAAGTTCGTCATTCAGGTCGGCGACTTGACGGAAAAAGGGAACGACGCCGACATCCACGTCCGCGCCCTGGCCGCCCATGAGCTCTACCTGGCCGGCATCGGCTTCTTCCCCCTGCGCGGCAATCACGAGGTGTCCGCCAAGCCGGCCGGCGTTAACAAATACGGCATTCCGGCGTTCCGGGAGAACTTTCCCCAGACCCGGGGCAAGGGCAGCGATGTTTTCGGCGCCGCCAATTTCAACAGCCCAACCACAGTCAGCGCTGATTTGGATGGTATGAGCTACTCCTTCGATTACGGCGAGGCAGGCAACAACGTCCGTTTTGTCATCATTGACAACTGGGCAACGCCCGGCAAAAGTTTCGCCCACGAAAACGGCTACACCTACGGCTATTCCATTGACGACCAACAGGCATGGATCAGCAGCCGGCTGAACAAGAACAACCGCGGCACCGAGCATGCGATAGTGATCTCTCACCAGAATCTCATCGGCGAAAACCATCAGGATTCCCTCTTCACGGGCTACGCGAATGCAAACCCGGCCTGGCAGAACGCGTTCTTCGCGAGTCTGCAGAACAATGGCGTGCAGTACTACCTGAGCGGCCACGATCACGTCCACCAGCGCTCCATCATCACGAGCCCCGACGGCGCCTCCCGGGTAGAGGAGCTCATCTGCGCCTCCAACAGCAGCAAGTTCTACACCCCCAAGCCCGCCGACGACGCCAAGTGGTATGGTCAGAAGACCCGCGAAAAGTCTCTGTCCCAGGATCTGTACACCGTGGGCTACTACATTTTCACCGTCGATGGCCCGCGGGTGACGGTCGATTACTATGCCGACGACCACGGCAAATGGCAGTCCGACGACAGCTATCCCAATGGGAAGGGCCTGCCCGACACCGGTATCACCCCTACGTTCAAATTCGTCAAGAAGGAGAGTTGGGGCTATAGTCTGAACACCAAGTAATTCCTCAGATCAGGAGCCCCTGAACACATCACGGGCTCCTGGTCGATAATCTGCAAAATGAACCGCCGCTCGGCCTTCCCTTCTTTTCATAAAATTTTCATCCATTCTTAATCATCCTGTAACAAAACACGTGTAAATGACATCCTCACACGCATTCGTGCGGCGGAATAAAATAAAAATAGGAGAAATTATGGAGAGAAAAACGGGTAGAAACAGTTCTTTATTGAATAGGCTCCGATCGAGGACGGGCGCCGCATTGATTGTTTTCATTATGATAACCGGCCTTTTCGGATGCGGCAGCAACGCCGACGTGGTCATGCCGGACCAAGCCAAACACGTTATCCTGATTATCGGGGACGGCATGCAGCTTGAACACGAACGGGCTTACAACGACTATTTGACGGGAGCCTATGACAGCGGGCTGGAGCATCAGACATTCCCCTACAAAGGTGTCTCAACGACCTGGGATGTCACTACCTATAACCGGTATGCCTTCACTGCCGGGTCGACAACCATCACCGACACGGGATTTGATCCGCAGGTGACCGCGAGCTTTACCGCTGCCCTGGGCTATGACCCTGCCAAAGGCGGCAAGCTGCCCTATCCTCAGGATACACTGGCGACAGTCAATTCGACGGCGGCCCTGAACTACTACGGAACAAAGTTGAAGCGGTCTGCCACCGATTCTGCTGCTATTCCCGCCACCGACTCGGCCTCTGCAGGCACGGCACTGAGCACAGGGTTCAAAAACGACGGTGGTGTGGTCAACTGGCGCACGGGCGTGCCGGCGGTCGGCAAGCTGACCACCATTGCCGAGATGTACCGCAACCAGAAGAAAGCGGCCATCGGGGTCGTCTCCACGGTACCCTTCTCCCATGCCACACCGGCCGCTTTTGTGAGCCACAACGTCAGCCGCAACAACTATCAGGCGATTGCCCAGGAGATCATCACCTCAGTCCGGCCCGATGTCGTCATCGGCGGCGGCCATCCTGCCTATAATGACGCCGCCGGACTTACGGGCGCCAATGCGTACCAGTATATCGGCGCCCCCGAATATACCAACCTGAAGGGCTCTACGGAATATACCTTTGCCGAGCGCCAGGCCGGGGTTGACGGCGGGACGGCGCTGCTTGCCAAGGCCGACGATGCCGTGAAGAACAAGAAGAAGCTCTTCGGCCTCTTCGGCGGCGTGGGGGGCAATTTCGAATATCACAATGCCTCCAATGACGGATCAGCTTCCATCACCCGGGGTTCCACGGAAAACCCGACCCTTGCCCAGGCGGCAACAGCCGCGCTGAAGGTGGT
>Ga0194060_10002840_pt1 | contig 12351 bp, 8 predicted proteins | sample SepL225m_MetaG_FD_163427 | JGI IMG/M metagenome (GOLD analysis project Ga0194060, IMG submission 163427) | Anoxic zone freshwater microbial communities from boreal shield lake in IISD Experimental Lakes Area, Ontario, Canada - Sep2016-L222-5m | ecosystem: Environmental > Aquatic > Freshwater >... | reverse complement strand
ATTTTGTTCCATCGGCGATAGAGACTTGACCAGCATGAATTGAACGACCCATGCCAACGCCGCCACCGTGATGAATGGATACCCATGATGCGCCCGATGAAATGTTGACCATTGCATTCAATAGTGGCCAGTCTGCAATCGCGTCCGACCCATCCATCATCGCTTCGGTTTCGCGATATGGCGAGGCAACAGAGCCACAATCCAAGTGGTCACGGCCAATAACAATCGGGGCCGAGACTTCACCGCGTGCGACTAAGTCGTTAAAGGCAAGACCTGCCTTATCGCGCTCTCCATATCCCAGCCAACAGATTCGAGCAGGCAGACCTTGGAACGCCACTTTTTCCTGAGCCATTGTTATCCAGCGATGTAGACCTTCATTCTCTGGAAATAAATCCAAGACGGCCTTGTCGGTGCGGTAAATATCTTTTGGATCGCCCGATAAAGCCACCCAGCGAAATGGACCTTTGCCTTCACAAAAGAGGGGGCGAATATATGCTGGAACAAATCCAGGGAAGGCAAAGGCGCGCGTGTACCCACCTTGACGGGCCTCATCACGAATCGAATTACCGTAATCGAAAACTTCGGCGCCCTTGTCCATAAAACCGACCATCGCTTCAACATGTTTTGCCATTGAACTTTGGGAGCGTTTAGTGAAATCGACTGGATCATCTTTAGCCATTTGTGCAGCCTCATGAACATCTACACCGATTGGAATATATGAAAATGGATCATGGGCCGAGGTTTGATCGGTGACGATGTCAATGGGAACATCCATTGATAGTAGAAGTGGGAAAAGTACGGCGGCATTTCCAACTAGTCCAACCGATAATGGCAGGCCAAGAGATTTAGCTTTTAATACCCGTTCGATTGCATCATCGACGCCATCTGCGATTTCATCTAAGTAGCGAGTTTGAATCCGCTTTTCTAAGCGAGACTTATCGACATCGATAATTAAACACACCCCGCCGTTCATTGTTACTGCAAGTGGTTGAGCTCCACCCATTCCGCCACATCCACCAGTTAAAGTGAGTGTTCCCTGCAATGTGCCTTTAAAACGTTTCTGTGCAACTGCGGCAAAAGTTTCATATGTTCCCTGCAAAATTCCTTGAGTTCCAATGTAGATCCACGATCCGGCAGTCATCTGTCCATACATTGTTAAACCTAAATGCTCTAAGCGGCGAAACTCTGGCCAGTTCGCCCAATCCCCAACAAGGTTTGAGTTAGCGATTAATACTCGCGGTGCCCACTCATGCGTTTGAAATACTCCAACGGGTTTTCCCGATTGAACTAATAGAGTCTCATCATCTTTCAAGTTAGTAAGACTCTTAACGATTGCATCAAAAGAGGGCCAGTTGCGTGCAGCTTTGCCAGTGCCCCCATAGACAACTAAGTTCTCGGGATGTTCTGCGACGGCCGGATCTAGGTTGTTGTGCAACATGCGAATCGCAGCCTCTTGCGCCCAGCCTTTGGCCGTTAAATTTGTACCCGTTGCAGCATGGAGAATTCGAGCAGAACTATTCATGCGGGCAAGACTATCGGGCCGTCAAGCGTTTTTGGTCATCAAGAGTTAGCCCGTTTGTGGCTAACAACCGTAGCTTTAGCGTAGGTGTGACTGCTCGTTAAGGGTTCGAAGTGCACGTAGGCCATCACTTGGCCAAATTGATATCGTTGTGATTGAACATGGTGAGATATCAATATGAAAAATTGAATCCGCATGTGCGCCGATTGCTAGCTTGGCCGCAGTTTTTACGGTTCCATTGTGAGTTACTACTACCACGCGCTGACCGGGATACATAGCCACAATTTGCTCCAAGGCTTCATCAACGCGCACAGCAACGGCGTCATAGGACTCACCTTGTGGCGGTGCAAAGCCCGTTGAACTAACAAAAGCTTGGTAATCAGCTGGATACTTCGCTTTAACTTCCTCGATGGACATGCCATCCCAAATTCCAAATGAACATTCAATCCATGCTTCATCAAAGTTAATCGGCAAGCCCGTTGCCCGTGAAATTGCTTCGGCCGTTTGTTTAGTGCGATTTTGAGGAGAGGCAATAATTACTTCTGGTTTTAACTCAGCCACTGCTTTAGCAACGAGTTCGGCTTGAGCTAAACCAATGTCAGTTAGCTCTGGATTGAGTGGACCAGAGCCTGAGAACTTCTTGAAAGGCGTCAAAGGAGTCTCACCATGGCGAATGAGAAATATTGTTGTAGCTATTTCTGGCGACATGAGACGCTCAGTTAAGTAGTTTTTTCGGATTGAAATTATCTCTCCGCCGCCAGCCTCTTGATCTAAAGCCTTATTAGCTAAGCGATCGGCATGTGAATTTTGATCGCGCGGAATCCACGTATATGTAACGAGGGAAGGTGTATGAGCGGCTCTGGCATCTTGGGCAAGGGAACGCATATCGGCATGTTTAATTTGCCAGCGGCCTGACATTTGTTCGACTACTAATTTACTATCCATTTTTACATCAATAGTTGCATCGGGATCAATGGCGTTAATTGCTGTAAGGCCCGCGATGAGTCCACTGTATTCGGCAACGTTATTAGTTGCGATACCGATGAAATCATAGAGTTCGGCGATTATCGATCCATTTTCAGTGATAACCGAACCATATCCAGCAGGTCCAGGGTTTCCGCGAGATCCGCCATCGGCAGTTAATGAAAAATGACGCGCCATCTACTTAAACCCCGCGCACCAAGATGCAACGGCACTCTTCGCAGCGAATAACTTCATCCGGCGCTAGATCGGCAATACGTTTTAGTTCGACGGCATTAATTGAAAGATGACAACCGTTGCACGTTCCACCGCTTAGGACCGCAGCTCCCGTACCATTATTTGATGCGCGAATTTTCTCGTACAGAGCAATAAATTCAGGTGATACAGAGGCTAGGGCCTCGCTGCGCTCTTTAGCGATTGATTTGAGTTCGGTATTAAAAGCTGCGAGCGCATTCTCTTTACGAATCTCAAGGTCGGCAATTTCGGCAGCATATGTAGTCTCTTGGGCCGTGAGTTCGTCGATGCGTGCATTGATTTCATCTACCCGCATCATTATTTCGAGTTCAATCTCCTCAAGCTCACTACGGCGAACGCCAAGAGTTCCAACCTCGTGTTGCAACTGCTCTAACTCTTTTGGAGATGCTGAGCCACCATTGAGGCGGGCTTCATCGCGTGTTATGCGTAGAACAATCTGCTCTACATCGGCTTCAGCGCGTAAAAGTTCGCGTTTAACATCGCTCAATTCGGTTTGTGCGCCTATGCGAAGATCGCGAGCGTTGTGGGATTTTGTCGTAACGCTTGAAAGGAGGGCGTGCTCTGGAAGGGTTTGCACTTTGTGGTTGATGGCAGTGGTCGCTTGATCTAAACGGGCAACAAGTAAAACTTGCCCTTGATCACTTGGACTTGCCTTCATGATCAACCCCTTCGCATCCTTTTGTGGGCGCTGAGGGTTTCGAACCCCCGACATTCTCGGTGTAAACGAGACGCTCTACCACTGAGCTAAGCACCCGCGCACTCTTAACGAGCACTGGGGAATCTTACTTCACGTAAGTGAGAAACAGTAAATCCGCTTATAAAGCGGCGATGGCCGCCTTGTAATCGCCCACATTTCGCGCATCACCCATGCCATTGATGACTTGCCAGCGCACAATGCCGGACTTATCAATGATGAAAGTGCCACGAACTGCGCACCCACGTGTTTCCTCGAATACTCCATATGCCTTAGCTACTGCGCCGTGTGGCCAGAAATCACTGAGCACTGGGAATGTGTAACTCTCTTTTTCAGCAAAGATCCGCTGTGTAAACATCGAATCACAGGAAATTGCTAACACTTGAACACTTTCGTTTTGAAATGCCGAAAGGTCATCACGCACGGCGCAGAGTTCGCCAGTGCACTTTCCAGTAAATGAGAATGGATAAAAGAGGAGCACAACATTTTTCTCACCTTTAAAAGATGATAGTGAAACTTTCTCACCATTCTGATTATTTACTTCAAAATCTGGGGCAGCTTGACCGATTGTTATTGACATGCGGGCAAACCTATCGCTTGACCGTCTTACGTGCCACTAGACGCGTTGCCGCCCAATCGGGAGCTACTGAAATAGTTGACGTTTGGCTTAACCCTGCTGTGGGCGCGGCATCTTGAATGTCACTGGGCTCAACATGGCCCTTACGATTGACCTTAGGAGTCAATATCCAAATCGCGCCGTGCTGAGATAAATATGTGAGCGAATCCATTAACTCATCGACTAAGTCACCATCACCATCGCGCCACCAAATAATTACGGCATCGACAACTTCTTGAGAATCTCGATCCAGAAATTCAGTTCCGGTTATTGCCGATAATTCATCCCGAACTTTGATATCACAGTCGTCGCTATAGCCGACCTCTAGAATCAGGTCACCTTTCTTGAATCCCATTCTGGCTGGCACGGGCTAAGTCCACACAATCTCGCCGAGATATGCAAGGGGTAGAGGGCTTTGATTTTCTATTTCGACTTACTGGCCAGTTCAGGCAAGAATAGACCCATGAGCAAAACCTTCGAAGCGCCAGATCAAATCATCGACCAGCTGGTCGACACTGACCCAGCAGAAACGGCCGAATGGCAGGCGTCTTTTGATGCCGCTCTCGCCCATGCTGGACCTGTTCGTGCGCGATATTTGATGCTTAGCCTTCTAAAACGTGCACATGAGAAAAATATTGGAGTCTCAAGTCTTCGCACCACCGATTACATGAACACAATTTCACCTGAAAATGAACCGGTTTTCCCAGGTGATGAAAATATCGAACGTCGAATTCGCGCAATAAATCGATGGAATGCGGCGATGTTGGTGCACCGTGCTCAACGCCCTGGAGTTGGCGTCGGCGGACATATTTCAACGTATGCCTCATCTGCCTCGCTCTATGAAGTTGGATTTAACCACTTCTTCCGCGGGCAAGATCATGCCGGTGGTGGAGACCAGATTTTTTTCCAAGGCCATGCAAGTCCTGGAATGTATGCTCGTGCTTTTCTTGAAGGTCGATTGAGTGAAGATCAGTTAGATGGTTTCAGACAAGAGCTTTCACACCCATCTGGAAGTTTGTCTTCATACCCACATCCACGATTGATGCCAGATTTTTGGCAGTTCCCAACTGTGTCAATGGGAATTGGGCCGCTCAATGCAATTTACCAAGCGCGCTACAACCGCTATTTACATAACCGCGGATTTAAAGATACGACCGATCAACATGTCTGGGCATTTCTAGGTGACGGCGAAGTTGACGAAGTTGATTCACTCGGCGCAATTGGACTGGCCACTCGTGAAAAATTAGATAATCTAACTTTTGTTATTAACTGCAACTTACAGCGCCTAGATGGCCCAGTTCGCGGTAATGGAAAGATTATTCAGGAGCTTGAATCAATCTTCGGCGGCGCCGGGTGGAACGTAATTAAGGTCGTATGGGGCCGCGAATGGGATCCACTTCTTGCCCAAGATCGCGAAGGCGCACTGGTTAAAATAATGAACGACACGTTAGATGGCGACTACCAAACATTTAAAGCTGAATCTGGCGCCTACGTACGCGAAAACTTCTTTGGTCGCGATCCTCGCACTGCTGCGATGGTTGCCGATTGGAGCGATGAGAAGATTTGGAACCTCAAACGTGGCGGCCATGATTACAAAAAGCTATTTGCCGCCTATACCGCTTCAGTTCAACATAATGGCCGCCCAACAGTCATCTTGGCTAAGACCATCAAGGGTTGGACTTTAGGCTCAACTTTCGAAGGGCGTAACTCAACGCACCAAATGAAGAAGATGAGCCTTGAAGATATTATGCAATTTCGCGATACGTTGCATTTAGATATTCCAGATGAGAAGTTAGATAAATATCTTCCTCCTTATTACAAACCTGCCGAAGATTCTGAGGAAGCAAAGTACATCGCTGAACGTCGCGCAGCACTTGGTGGCTCGATTCCACGCAGACGTTCGATTTCGCGTCCATTGCCTCAGCCCGATGACTCAGTCTATGAATCGGTTAAACGCGGTTCGGGTCATCAGGAGATTGCAACGACGATGGCATTTGTTCGAATGTTAAAAGATCTCATTAAAGATCCAGGTCTTGGCTCGCGAATTGTGCCAATCATTCCAGATGAGGCGCGCACCTTTGGAATGGATTCGCTTTTTCCAACGTTGAAGATCTACTCTCCAAATGGTCAGCAATATAAGGCCGTTGATCGTGAACTTATGTTGTCGTACAAAGAGTCAACATCAGGTGTGATCCTGCACGAAGGTATTAATGAGGCGGGCTCAGTGGCATCCTTTACCGCAGTCGGATCCTCATACTCAACACATGACGAACCAATGATTCCGGTGTACATCTTCTACTCAATGTTTGGCTTCCAGCGCACTGGAGATGGTTTCTGGGCAGCAGCTGATCAATTAGTACGTGGCTTTGTTATCGGTGCAACAGCTGGTCGAACTACGCTCAATGGCGAAGGTCTGCAGCATGAAGATGGGCACTCACATCTTTTGGCATCAACTAACCCAGCCGTCGTTGCTTATGATCCAGCTTTTGCTTTCGAACTCGGGCATATCGTCAAGGATGGACTTCGTCGTATGTATGGCGAAAATAGTGAGAACATCTACTTCTACATCACTATGTATAACGAACCATATGTACACCCAGCCGAGCCAGAAAATCTAGATGTCGATGGCTTGCTAAAGGGCATCTATCTGTATTCACCTGCGGCTAATCCTCGTAAAAAAAGCGCGCAGATTTTAGCCTCTGGAGTTGGCGTTAACTGGGCGCTGAAAGCCCAAGAGCTTTTACGTCAAGATTGGGGCGTTGAAGCTTCGGTCTGGTCTGTTACCTCGTGGAATGAACTTCGCCGCGATGGTTTGAAAACCGATCGTCATAATCTGCTCAACCCAAGTGATACACGACGTGCCTATGTTTCTACCAAGCTCGATGGTCGCAATGGTCCAGTAATCGCTGTCAGTGATTACATGCGCGCAGTGCAAGATCAGATCGCGCCTTGGATCCAAGCCCCATTTATGTCACTCGGAACCGATGGTTTTGGACTCTCCGATACTCGCGGGGCTCTGCGTCGACACTTCAAAGTCGATGCGCAATCTATTGCCGTTGCAACGCTTCAAGAGCTTGCAAAATTAGGCCAAGTGAAGCAAAGCGTTGTAAAGGCTGCCATGGATAAATATCGTATTCACGATGTATCTGCCGCCGATGCTGGAAATACCGAAGGTTCAGGTTGATCTCAAGAATTGCAATTAGCGATGTCTCCCCCGCAACTTACTTCGGGGGAGAATTTCTTCCCGTTAAGGCAGTTCCGAATGAGGCAATTACTGTTAGTGCAACTGCAGTCATAGAGGGCCACGAAAAATTAACTGCCGAAGTTGTGGTGCATAGAATTGATGGCAAAGTTCTCTCTCGCACTCCTATGCTCGAGAATTGGCCAGGATCAAACCGATATGAAGCATCAATCACCGTTCCTAGCGAAGGTGATTATTTCTTTATCGTTGAGGCCGATTCAACCTCCCAATATCGCACAGTCTTAGGTTCAAGTGAGAAATATCCGATACGCGCAGTTCGCGAACGCGCACTGGTTGGCTCTTGGTATGAGTTCTTTCCACGAAGTGAAGGCGCAGTTAAAAATACCGATGGCACAATTACAAGTGGAACATTCAAGAGCGCGAGCAAACGAATCCCAGCAGTTGCGGCAATGGGCTTTAACGTTTTATATCTACCTCCAATTCATCCGATTGGCCTGTCCTTTCGCAAAGGTGCCAATAACTCGCTAACACCAACTGAGAATGAGCCTGGCGTCCCCTGGGCAATCGGTAGCGCACAAGGTGGGCACGATGCAATACATCCAGATCTCGGAACAATGGCCGATTTTGAAAACTTTGTTGCTGTCGCCACAAAGAGCGGTATTGAAATCGCTTTGGATTTAGCACTGCAAACCTCCCCCGATCATCCATGGGTTACTTCAAATCCTGAGTGGTTTAACAAGCGCACCGATGGAACCATTGCTTACGCTGAAAATCCGCCCAAAAAATACCAAGATATCTATCCATTGAATTTTGATGATGACTACGAGGGTTTGAAGGATGAAGTTCTGCGCATTATCCGACTATGGGTTTCAAAAGGTGTAAAAATCTTTCGAGTAGATAATCCACACACTAAGCCCGTGCATTTCTGGCAAAACTTGCTTGAAATCATTTACAGCGAAGCCCCCGATGTAATCTTCTTAGCCGAGGCATTTACGGCCCCTGCCATGATGCACACGCTCGGAAAAGCCGGTTTTCACCAGTCTTATACGTATTTTACCTGGCGTACGAGCAAGAGCGAGTTAACTGATTACGGCCGTGAAGTATCACAGCAAACGAGTGCATTCTTCCGGCCAAATTTCTGGGTCAATACCCCCGACATCAATCCATTTCATTTGCACAGCGGCAATCCCGCAGTTTTTGCTCAGCGCGCAGTTCTGGCTTCAACCCTTTCGCCCTCATGGGGAATGTATGCAGGGTACGAACTCTATGAACATCTCCCAGTAAAACCCGATGGCGAAGAATATCTTCATTCGGAGAAATATGAGATTAAAATTCGCGACTGGGATGGTGCAGCTAAAAAAGGTTTAACTCTTGCGCCATTTATCACGCAATTAAACGCCATTCGTGCTACCAATCCAGCCCTGCATCGTTTGCGCAACTTAGTTTTCCATGCAAGCGACTCTGAAGCCATAATCGCTTATTCAAAGCGCGAAGGTAAGAACTTAATTTTAGTTGTTGTAAATCTAGATCCGAGTTATGCCCAAGGCACAATTGTTCACTGGGATATGAAGGCGCTAGGCCTGGATGGAACAAACTTCGAAGTCAAAGATTTACTCGATGGCTCAGTTTTTAATTGGTCTCCCGACACCTACGTCTCATTAGATCCAACCCGCCCAATCGGCAAAGTTGCCCATATTTGTAAAGTTAAGATTTAAAAGTGGGGACTCTCTCAAAGTTTTTTAAGAAGAAGACCAATCAAGAAGTTAGTGCGGTTAGCTTCCTTAATCCGAATTCGACTTTGGGAGAGCTCGATCTTCACTTAATTTCCGAGGGTCGACATGAGCAGTTGTGGAAAGCACTTGGTGCCCATGTTCGCCGCGACAAGGAAGGCGTATTGCTAGGCACCGCATTTTCAGTTTGGGCACCTAATGCCCGCGCAGTGTCCTTAATTGGAGATCACAACTTTTGGGATAGAAATACTCACCAAATGATTAGAATCGCCTCAACTGGTATCTGGGAAATCTTTATCGCCGATATCGGATGTGGAATGAAATATAAATTTGCCGTATGTGGAATAGATGGACATTGGGTTGATCACGCCGATCCTTTAGCCCGGGCGACGCAGATTCCACCTCTGACTGCCTCAATCATTGAAGAGTCGAGCTACCTTTGGCAGGACGAGAACTGGATTACGGCACGTAAGGAATTCCAGTCTTGGCGAGCCCCGGTGAGTGTTTACGAAGTTCATTTGGGCTCATGGAAGTTAGGTCTTACCTACGTCGAATTAGCAACCGAGCTAGTCTTCTACGTTAAGTCTCAAGGTTTTACGCATGTTGAATTCATGCCAGTGACCGAACACCCATACGGCCCATCATGGGGATATCAAGTCACATCTTTCTTTGCACCAACATCGCGTTTTGGATCTCCCGATGAATTTAAGTTTTTAGTTGATGCACTCCATGCCGCAGATATTGGAGTAATTCTGGATTGGGTCCCGGCACACTTTCCTAAGGATGAATGGGCCTTAGCTAACTTTGATGGAACTGCTCTTTACGAGCACTCCGACCCACGCTTAGGTGAGCATCCAGACTGGGGAACGTTAATCTTTAACTTCGGACGAAATGAAGTCCGAAACTTTCTGGTCGCAAGCGCCTTGTACTGGCTTACTGAGTTCCATATCGATGGTCTACGTGTCGATGCCGTTGCCTCCATGTTGTATTTAGATTATTCGCGCGAGGAAGGTCAATGGCTTCCTAATAAAAACGGTGGCCGTGAGAATTTAGAGGCCGTTCAACTACTACAAGAGGCGACATCGACGGCTTACAAAACTCACCCAGGCATCATGATGATTGCCGAAGAATCTACAGCGTGGTCAGGGGTAACTCGAGAGACATCATCGGGTGGACTTGGCTTTGGTTTTAAGTGGAACATGGGCTGGATGCATGACACTTTGCAGTATTTGCAGCATGATCCGATTCACCGAATTTATCACCATAATGAAATTACTTTTTCAATTCTCTACGCGTGGAGTGAAAACTTCATGTTGCCGCTCTCTCATGATGAAGTTGTCCATGGTAAGGGCCAGCTCGTAAATAAATTCCCTGGCGACCGCTGGCAAAAATTAGCTACGTTGCGTGCGCTCTATGGATATATGTGGGCTCACCCAGGTAAGAAACTTATCTTCATGGGAAGTGAGTTTGCTCAAAATGACGAGTGGAGTGAAAGCGCTGGCCTGCAGTGGTATTTAACCGAATTCGATGAGCACAAGTCGATCCAAAAGACTGTCGCCGCCCTTAACACACACTATGTAGCCACCCCCGCGCTGTGGCAGAAGGACACATCTCCTGAGGGTTTTACTTGGCTAGTAGGCAATGACGGTGCGGCCAACGTTTTAGCTTTTGCGCGCTGGGATGATGCGGGTACACCGCTTGTTTGCGTTACTAATTTTTCTCCTATGCCACACGATCGCTACCTACTCCCATTTCCAACTACTGGTACATGGCACGAAGTTCTAAATACTGATGATCTCGCTTTTGGTGGAAGTGGCGTCGTAAATTCGCAAATAACTTTAAATGATGGAGCTCATCTCATAGCTTCCATTTCAATTCCACCGCTAGCCACAGTCTGGTTTAAACGTTCTTAAAGGCCTTCGCGAAAAATGGCACCATAAGCACTATGAGCGCGGGAATAAGTAGCGCCGTTGAAAGCGAAAGCGCTTGCGCGGTCCACGCAATTACTAAACGCATAAGGAACGCCGCTAGGTTATTAACCAAACTCAATTGAGCTACAACGACGCTCGATGGAGACTTAGATCGCTTATTGGCAGCGTTCATAACACTCGGTGATAGAAAAGATGAGCCAAGTCCGGCCATCATGAAACTAAGGCTCAATATTGCTAAGGCGAGGTGCTTATTTTCTATCCCAATGATTCTGATTACGAGAATTCCTGCCAAAAAGGAAGTTCCAGAAACAATTGAGGCTACTTTGACTAAGTTAAGGATTGAAAACCGGCTAAATAAGCGATGAACTGTCAATCGGCCAGCAATCATGGCAAAAGTAAAGAGGATATATGGAAGGGTGTTTAACCCTCCTTTTATTCCAATATCCTCCTTAAGGAAAATAGAGGCCCAATCCCCTACGCTCAATTCAAGAAGTCCGGCACAAAATAGAACGCCGGAAATAATTCCATCGATTCTAAAACTCTTCAAGATATCGGAAATTCTAAAATCTGACTCTAGACTCTTATTCGGCTCTAATAGATTGCCACTTATAGCTGTAATTATGAAGAGCATGAGAATTAAAACAATAATTGCAAGACTAGAAATATGTCTACTCAACGATATTCGATCAACAAGAACTCCGGAAATTACCGCTGTAATTAGCGCTCCACCACTCCAGAATCCACTCAACAAGGTCACTACGTGCCGCCCATTTCGATCCTGAAAATTGAATCCTTGGGCATTAATTGAGACGTGGAAAGCTGCAATTGAGGCACCTTGAACGACGTTAACGATGAAAAATAGCAATGGTGAGTGTGTGCTCGTCAAGAGAATCAGACTTGCGGCCATAGAAATAGCAGCAATACGCAAAACTAATTTGGCTCCGAAATTATGTACGAGGTGCCCGACCGTAAATAGTGAAATAAGCGAGCCGACTGCCGAAAGACTCATCAGAGAGCCAAAGGCGCCATTTGATAGACCTAAATTAACTTTAACCTCAGGAAATCGAGGCAGCCACGACATAATTAATAGGCCGAATAAGAAAAATAGCGCCTTTAAATAGTTGAGTTCCCTACTGGCAGCCGTGGCTTTCATTAAAATAATGCATTCGCAAGCGCGCTCCGTGCGGTTACGAGTCTTGGGTCTGTTGGATCGACCAAAGTGAAGAGAGTAAGCAAGTGTTCTCGTACCTTGGTGCGTTCTTCTCCAGAGGTCTCTTTCACCAAGTGCAATAAGCGGTTAAAAGCATTCTCTACGCCACCATGTGCAATCTCCATATCGGCCGCCTGTAACTGCAACGCGATATCGTTTGGGGTCTCTTTAGCTTTCTCAAGTACGGTGCTCAGTTCTAATCCATTAGTTCGA
>Ga0194060_10002839_pt1 | contig 12361 bp, 14 predicted proteins | sample SepL225m_MetaG_FD_163427 | JGI IMG/M metagenome (GOLD analysis project Ga0194060, IMG submission 163427) | Anoxic zone freshwater microbial communities from boreal shield lake in IISD Experimental Lakes Area, Ontario, Canada - Sep2016-L222-5m | ecosystem: Environmental > Aquatic > Freshwater >... | reverse complement strand
TCGTCGATGAACAGGATCGCATTACAGTTGTCCAGCAACTGCTTCAGCACCGCTTTCAGGCGCTGCTCGAAATCCCCGCGGTATTTGGTGCCCGCAAGCAATGCGCCCATATCGAGCGCGTATACCTGGCAGCGCGCCAGTACCTCGGGTACGTTGCCTTCGACGATGCGCCGCGCCAGGCCTTCGGCAATCGCGGTCTTGCCCACGCCGGCTTCGCCAACCAGCAGCGGATTGTTCTTGCGCCGCCGGCACAGGGTCTGGATGACACGCTCGAGTTCGCGTTCGCGTCCGATGAGCGGGTCTATCTTTCCCACCAGTGCCTGCGCGTTGAGATTGAGGGTGTAGGTTTCGAGTGCGCCGTGGCTGCCCGGTTCGTCCTGCTGCTCCTCGCCGGTCTCCGGTTTGGCGCCCGGGGTTTGGGGCGTCTTGGTGATGCCATGGGAGATGAAATTGACCACGTCCAGCCGGGTGATGCCCTGCTGGTGCAGGAAATACACCGCGTGCGAGTCCTTCTCGCCGAAAATCGCCACCAGTACATTGGCGCCGGTAACCTCTTTTTTGCCCGACGACTGCACGTGCAGGATGGCGCGCTGAATCACACGCTGGAAACCGAGCGTCGGCTGCGTGTCTATTTCTTCGGTGCCGGCCACGGTTGGGGTATGCTCGGCGACGAAGCCGGAGAGGCTCTTGCGCAGTTCGTCGATGTTGGCGGCGCAAGCCCGCAACACCTCGGCGGCGGTGGGATTGTCGAGCAACGCGAGCAACAGATGCTCGACCGTGATGAATTCATGGCGCTTCTGCCGCGCTTCGACAAAAGCCATGTGCAAGCTGACTTCGAGTTCCTGCGCAATCATCCAGTTTCCTCCATCACGCATTGAAGCGGATGTTGATACTTCCGGGCAAAACTGCCCACCTGCTCTACCTTCGTCGAGGCGACGTCCTTCGGATAAACGCCGCAGACGCCCATGCCCTCGCGATGCACCTTCAGCATGACCTGTGTCGCTTGTTCGCGGCTCAGACTGAAGAACGTTTGCAGGACCACGACCACGAACTCCATCGGCGTATAGTCGTCGTTCAGCAACATCACCTTGAACAGCGGCGGCGGCTTGACCTTGGCCTTTTTCGCCTCTAAAACGGTGCCTTCACGCGGCCGGTTCGCCATACTTGCCCACTCATCCAAACACTATGCCAGATTCAGTACTCAGTCAATTCCGATTAGACTTGCTTTTCATCATAAAGTGCGGCGGATCATTTCGCCCGCCAGGCTTATTTTAGCGTATCGCCCTCTGGCCCACCGCTTCCGGTGCCACTCGATGCATGAGTGTAATCCTAATCGCTGCTGCGATGCGGCGCAATGCTCGAATCTGCGCCGCATCTGCGCCCTAATCATCCGCGTCCGCGTCAGGCCCGGCAACCCTGGGGCGAATTCTATTCGCACGCCAATCGGACGGATTCAAATCGTTCGAACAGGGGCAATAAGTGAGATAATCAAAAGATGGGCCGACAAGGGAACGGCAAAGGGCGCATGCGGCACGAACCCACTCGCCGATTTCGTCTGTGCGCCTCCATGCCCGGTGCTACGCGCCGGGCACCTTACTGACCACATCCGAACGGAGACGAAGCGACATGACTCAAAAACTCGACCTGTTAAAGATCGCGCAGGAAGAACAAGACGGCGACCTTTTCAAGTACCTGGACGGGATCTACAAGCGGTCCAAGATTCAGCCGAAGGGGTTCACCGACGCGATCATCTGGGAGGGTGGAAACCAGTCCGGCAATGTGAAGCCGGTCGCGCACGCGTTCACAGACATGTTCGCGCTGAACGGGACGTTGATGGCGCTGGACGTGTTGGGCTTGCCATTCCTTGGCGTGCCCATGATGGCGCAGTTTCGCCATGACACGAAGCTGATATCGCTCGAGTGGTTCGGCAAGCTGGAATACACCGCCCTCAAGTGGTCCACCGCCGGCGATTTCATGGTCAACGAAAACGGCAAAAAGGTCGTGGTTGCGGGCAAGTCCGCCAATGCGCCGCTGCGCACGGCGGCGGGCGTGTATTGCAATGTCCGCCCCTACGGGACGATCACCAGCGTCCGGTTCATGCCGGGTTTGCCCTATTCGCAGGACAAGAAGAAGTTCCGCGTCGACCGCGACACCGGCATCGTCCATTCCGAGATGAACACCCCGGGCGTCAGAATGGCCTATGCCGTTCGCCTGTTCCTGAAGATGGTGCACGAGACCGGTTCCGTCGGCCGCGTCGCCACCAAGCCGACACAGGCACAGGAAGACGCAGTGAATGCCGGTATCGTTCGGTGGATGTTACAGGGCACGAAGTTTCAGCTCAAGCGCCGTTACTCGGTCGATGCCTACCAGGAACACAAGGGGAACGTCGATGCCATCGTTGCCTTGCTGCCCAAGGACTTCAAGGCAGGCATGGAGAACTGGGGAGGGGAGATTCACGAGCATATCTCGGATACCAACTTTGGACTCCTGTTGCACGACATGATGCAGCAGCGCAATGCCATCGTCTATGCAACCGACCTGGACGGCGACCGGCTTACCGACCTGATGGCTGACGCGCCCGACGCCTTGCGCGCGTGGGGGCAGAAGGTGATCGATCACGTAAAGCCGGGCGTGGACATGAACAAAGTCTGGGGCGAAATGGGCTTCACCATGAAGAACGGCAAGGACATGACCAGCGTCATGTACCGCATCGAGGGCGAGCCGATTTACGAGCAGACTCTCGGGTCCGCGGACGCGATGCTGCTGCGCCTGCTGGCCGGCGACGAAACTGTCGGCGGGGAAAAGCAGCCCTACGATCCGCGCATTCATTTCGTCCTGATCAATGAAGCTTACAAGGCGGCCAATCCGGACAACAAGGAATTGGCGCGCTGGCTCGACGCGCAGCTGGAAATCGTCGATCGGGTGTACGGCGAAAAGCGGCCCCGCTACCTCGACGCTTACAATCAGTTCAAGGAAGCGATCAAGCCCTGGGGCAGCAAGTAGGCGCCGGCGCTTTCAGCCCGTACGCTTCACGCAACGCCCGCTGCCGCGGGCGTTGCGCATTTTCTTCGGTCGGAAGCGAACTTCCGCGTTTTTCGCCCTCGCGGTCCGGATCGGCCGGAGCAATTGGAAATCCGCGCGGAACCTAGCGAAGGCGCACCGGAGGGGGTGCAGGCATGGCCACAGTAATCCTGTTCAACAAACCCTGCGGGGTGCTGTGCCAGTTCACATCCACCGCGGGACGTCCCTGCCTCAAGGACTACGTTCCCGTCCCGGCCGTCTATCCCGCCGGACGGCTCGATAGCGACAGCGAAGGGCTGCTCGTACTCACCGGCGACGGGGCGCTGCAGGCGCGCATCGCGGAACCCAGGCGCAAGCTGCCCAAGACGTATTGGGCGCAGGTCGAGGGAGTTCCGTCAGCGGAAGCGCTGCAAACCCTGCGCAGCGGGCTGGATCTGGGCGATTTCGTCAGTCGGCCCTGCAGGGCGCGGCGCATCGACGAACCAGAAGGCCTGTGGCCGCGCGATCCGCCGATCCGGGTGCGGCGGAACCTCCCGACGGCCTGGATCGAACTGGAGCTTGAAGAGGGCAAGAACCGCCAGGTGAGGCGCATGACAGCGAAGGTCGGGCACCCGACTCTGCGCCTGATACGCCGGGCGGTAGGCCCGTGGACGCTGGAGGGACTCGCCCCCGGGCAATGGCGGCAGGCTATTGTGCCGGATAAATGGCTATAGCTTGTCAACCTGGGCGCTTTCGGTTCGTTATTGCGGGTGACACCGCATTTTTGCCTGTCGCCGAACTATAACTTTTGAGAGGAATGTCCATGAACAAGCTGATCTCCGCCCTGGTTGCAACCGTATTCGCCGCCGCGAGCGCCACCGCTTTCGCGCAAGCCAAGCCTGCTGCGCCCGCCGCTCCTGCGCCGGCTGCCGCGCCCGCCGCCGCCCCGGCTGCTAAAGCCGAGGCGCCGAAAGCCGACGCCCCCAAAGCCGAAGGCAAGGCCAAAAAAGCCAAGAAAGCCAAGAAAGCCAAGAAAGCTTCCTAATTTAAGTAATTGATTAAAAACATTAAAGCTGGTGTCAGGCAACTCCTGGCGCCGGTTTTTTTGTTGTAGAATGCCAGTCGGTCTGAGTCAACCAAGCGCCGCAAGAAGCGTTATTCGGGCTGGCTAGCTATGTAGGCTGGTTTAATTAAACTTAACTCAAATAGAGAGGATACAAATGAGCAAACTACTGTCACTGATGATCGCCGCGGCTTTCGCTTCCGTTAACGTCGCTGCCGTTGCTGCCGATGCGCCCAAGAAGGAAGAGAAGGCGGAAGTAAAGGCAGAAGCCAAAGACGCCAAGAAAGATGCAAAGAAAGACGCAAAGAAAGAAGTGAAGAAAGAAGAGAAGAAAGAAGCGAAAAAAGAGGAAGCGAAGAAGTAAGTTCGCTTTTCTTCAAAAGGCAGGGTTCATCCCTGCCTTTTTTATTTCTGGAACGGCTATTTGCTTATGAATCAGGAACCCCAGTCCAACTGGATGCGACTTTCCGGCATTCTGGGCGCAGCCCTTGCCGGCACGGTACTTTCCATCGGATCTGCCTGGTCGCAGCAACCCATGTTGCCGACGACCAAACTCAGCGCTGGCATCCATGTAATTCAGGCCGAAGTGGCCAGCACCATGGGAACGCGCTCCCAGGGCTTGATGCTGCGCAAGTCCATGACCCAGGGCGCAGGCATGCTGTTCCTGTTCGACGAGCCGGCAGGCCATTGCATGTGGATGAAAAATACCCTTATCCCCCTGAGTGTCGCATTCATCGACGAGCGCGGCGAAATCGCCAACATCGCCGACATGCAGCCGCTGGACGAGAGTACGCATTGTGCTGCGCGCCCGGTGCGCTACGCGCTGGAAATGAATCAGGGCTGGTTCAAGAAGCGCGGAATATCTGCTGGAACCGTTATACAGGGACTGGAGAGGTTCTCCGCGCCGCCGCGTTAGACTGCTACGGGCGCTTCAGAAATAATGCGCCGAGTGGCCGGCTGCGCCCATGAAGAACAGCAGCGGGAACGACAGCGCCAGATTCAGCCGAGATACGAGCAGCGCCCGGCGGCGCGCCGCGCTTTTTTGCCCTTCGGTCGCTTCGACCAGCCCCAAAGCCTGCTTTTGCGCCGGCCACAACAGCACCCAGACATTAACCAGCATGATGGTACCGAGCCAGGCGCCGATGCCGATGGGCAGATGGCCCGCTTCCAGCGCAAAGGCGGCGGTAAAGTTCTTGCCGAGCAGCGCTGCGCCGGTGATCCAGGTCGCGACTGCGGCCCAGCGGAACCAGGCAAGTGCTCGCGGCGCGATGTGGCGATTGATGGCGGCCGCACTGCCGTCGGCTGCGGCGGATTTCAATGCCGCCATTTGCACGAAATTGAAGTAGTACAGCAGGCCTACCCACATGATGCCGGCCATGAAGTGAAACCAGCGCGCGAATACCGGGACGGCATCCATGTCAGGTTCCGATCGCGTGGCGCGCGAGAAGATATAGCGCCAGTGTCAGCGCCAGCCCGAAGGCGACCGTGGCCGGAAGCGAGTCAAGCGGGTTCTTCATCGGTGGGCGCGCGCTGCCGCGCGGCGATGCGGGCGCCGCACCGTCTCAGCCGGCAAGGTTTTTCGACACGAAATCCCAGTTCACCAGATTCCAGAACATCTCCACGTACTTTGGCCGGGCATTACGATAGTCGACGTAATAAGCGTGCTCCCAGACATCGCAGGTCAAAAGCGGCTTGTCCGTGCCGGTCAACGGCGTGGCCGCGTTGCTGGTATTGACGATGTCGACAGAGCCATCCGCCTTCTTCACCAGCCAGGTCCACCCGGAGCCGAAGTTTCCGACAGCCGACTTGGAGAACGCCTCCTTGAATGCCGCGAAGGAACCCCATTTCTTGTCGATTGCCGCGCCCAGGGCGCCGGCCGGCGCGCCTCCCGCTTTGGGGGTCAGGCAGTTCCAGTAAAATGTGTGGTTCCATACCTGTGCGGCGTTGTTGAAAATCCCGCCGGACGCTTTTTTTATAATATCTTCCAGGCTGGAGTTTTCGAATTCGGTGCCCTTGATCAGATTGTTCAGGTTGGTGACATAGGCCTGATGGTGCTTGCCGTAATGGAATTCGAGTGTTTCCTTGGAGATATGCGGCTGCAGCGCGTCCATTGCGTAGGGCAGAGGTGGCAATTTGTGTTCCATTCTTGATTCTCCTTGTCGGGCTGTCGCGGATACGGAAAGCGGCGATTGTAGGCGCATGCGCTGGCGGAGGCAACGAAACCCTGCCGGTCAATGGGGTTTTTCGACGCTCACCGTGGCGCCGCCGCGCGCGAACGACAGCTCCAGCGCTTCGCCGGCATGCAAGCCGGCGCTCGAGCGCACGACGCTTCCGTCTGCGCGGCGCGCAATGGCGTAGCCCCGCTCCAGAACGGCGGCCGGATTCAGGTGAGCGAGCGCCAGGGTAAGGCGTGCGAGATCTTCCGCCACCGCGCCCAGCCGCTGGGGTGTCGCGCGCTTGAGCGAGATTTCCAGTTGCGCAACTCGTTGCTGAAGCATGCCGAGATTGGGCATGGCCGTCGCAAGTCTGCGGGCTGAATGCTCCAGACGCCGCTCCGCGTTGCGCCTGCAGTGCGCGAATGCCGCGGTGAGGCGCGTGCGCGCGGCGGCAACGCGGGCGGAGCTTGCGTCCAGCCGCTCCGCGGGGCTTTGCAGGCGGCCAGTCATCGTATCCAGGCGTTGCGCGCGTGCTTCGAGCGCGAACCGCATCTGTCGCTGCAGCGATTGCCCCAGTTGTCGCAACACGGCGATCAATTCGGCACGCGCCGGAGCCGCCAGCTCGGCCGCAGCGGTCGGGGTGGGGGCGCGCCAATCGGCCACGAATTCGGCGATGGTAAAGTCGGTTTCGTGCCCGATCCCGGTCACGACCGGGATCGGGCAGGCATAGATTGCGCGCGCCAGGCCCTCGTCGTTGAATGCCCACAGGTCTTCGATCGAGCCGCCTCCGCGGCAAAGGATGAGCACGTCGCATTCGTCGCGTTTGGCTGCGGCCGCAATCGCCGCCTCGAGTTGCCGTGCCGCGCCTTCCCCCTGAACCTGAGCCGGGTAGATGATCACGGGAATCGAGGGATTGCGGCGCGCAAGCGTGGTCAGCACGTCGCGCAGTGCCGCCGCCTGGAGCGAGGTCACGATTCCTATGCACCGGGGGGAGACGGGCAGCGCTTTCTTGTGCGCGGCGTCAAACAGCCCTTCCTTGTCCAGTTTGTCGCGCAGCCTCAGAAAGGCTTCGAACAGGGCTCCGGCGCCCGCGCGGCGCATCGTTTCCGCATTGAGTTGGAAATCCCCGCGCGCTTCATACAACGTGACCAGCGCGCGAACTTCCACCCTGAGTCCGTCGCGCGGCTCCCAATCCAGGTATTGGCAGCGATTTCGAAACATGACGCAACGCACCTGCGCCGTTTCATCCTTGAGCGAGAAATACAGGTGTCCGGACCTGGCGCGCATGAAATTGGATATTTCGCCCGCCACCCACAGTAGCGGAAAGCGATGCTCAAGCAGGTCGCGAACGCTCCGCGCCAAAGCAGAAACGGTGAGAATTTCCGCAGGGAGAGGGCTGGAAACCCGCGTCAAATCTGGCTCTGGAGGCATGCTTGGATATTACACTATCCACAGCAAGGCCTTGCGCGCGGCCTGCTCGTTTTTTAGGCAAAATCTCCTCGTCTGAAGCGTTCATAACATATTGTATTTAAATAATAAAAAAGTCGGTCTAAATTGTGGGCAGTCGAAAAAAAGCCTTTTGCGAAGTCCACTTAAGTCTGTTTCACGCAAACTATGCACAACTTTATCCACACAAATTGTGGATAAGCTTGGAGCGTGATTCCTCATGGCTGGGAAATAGAGACCAGAACCAGGCCAGCCTTGCTGAAACGGCCTGCAGAAGCTAAAGTGTCGGCGGCAAAAAATATTCAGGAGAATTAACTTTGTTTGCGCTCATCACCGCCGCAGGATGGCCGGTTTATCCGCTGTTGATCGCTTCGATCATCGCGGTGGCCTTGATAATCGAGCGCCTCATTATGCTGCGCAAAGAAAAAATAGTGCCTTCCGACCTGCTGGGCAAGGTGGTCAATGCCTACAGGCAGCAGGGCGTGAATCCGCAGATGCTGGAGCAGCTTTCCCAGGATTCGCCGCTGGGCAAGGTGCTGGCAGCGGGCCTGCGAAACCACGCGAGTCCGCGCCATGTCATGAAGGAATCGATCGAGGAGGCGGGGCACGCCGTGTCGCACGAACTGGAGCGCTTCCTAACCACCCTTGGCACCCTGGCCACCATCGCCCCGCTGATGGGATTGTTCGGAACGGTGGTGGGCATGATCGAAATCTTCGGTTCGCAATCGCCCTCGGGCACCAATCCGCAGGTGCTGGCGCACGGCATCTCGGTTGCGCTGTATAACACCGCTCTGGGCCTGGTCATTGCGATACCGGCGATGATTTTTTACCGCCATTTTCGCGCAAAAGTGGAAAGCTTCTTGGTGGACATGGAGCAGCAGGCGAGCAAACTGGTCGACCTGATTCACGGCGATCGGCTCGACGTCGATGCCAAATCGCAGCGGTCCCCGGGCAAAGCATGAATTTCCAGCGTTACCGGGCCAGGGAACCCCTGGAGATCAATTTGATTCCGCTGATAGACGTACTGCTGGTGATCCTCATTTTCCTAATGATCACCACCACCTATTCAAAATTCGCTGAATTGCAGATCAATCTGCCGACTGCCGATGCGCAGAAGCAACTGGAGCGGCCGAACGAAATCAATATCACGGTCAATTCCGGCGGGCAATACACCATCAACCGCCGGGCGGTGGCATACCGCGATGTGGCCGGCCTGTCGGACGAGATGCGCCGCGCTGCGGGGGAGCTCAAGGATCCGATCGTGGTGATCAGCGCCGATTCCAATGCCACGCACCAGTCAGTGATCAACATCATGGAAGCGTCGCGGCTGGCCGGATATGGCCATATTTCCTTCGCCACGCAGACCCAAACCAAGTAAGTCGCCGCGGCGCCCGCGCGTCTCCGGGAGCGCATGCAGTGGATGAAGGCTTTCCCGAACGGCACTGGTATCGTCTGAGTGCGCTGTCGCTCGCCCTGTGGCCGGCGAGCCTGGTTTATCGCCTCCTGGTCGCATCGCGCCGAATTGCATATCGCGCCGGCGCATTGTCCCCGGTGCGACTGCCGGTGGCGGTAATCGTCGTCGGTAACATCGTGGCCGGCGGCACCGGCAAGACGCCGCTGGTTTTAGCGCTGGCCGCGATGCTGAAAAAGAGCGGCCACAGGCCCGGCATCGTCAGCCGCGGCTACCGCGGCAGCGCCGCGACGCCGATGGCGGTGGCTGCCGGCAGCCCCGCGGGCCTGGTCGGCGACGAGCCGTTGTTGCTTGCGCGCAGGAGCGGCTGCCCGGTGTGGATCGGGAGCGACCGCGTCGGGGCCGCGCAGGGACTGCTCGCCGCCCATCCGGAGTGCGACGTGCTTATACTCGACGATGGACTGCAGCATTACCGGCTCGCGCGCGACATCGAAATCGCGGTGGAGGACGCGCGCGGCGTCGGCAACGGATTGTTTCTGCCCGCGGGGCCGCTGCGCGAACCTGCCTCGCGCCCGGTCGACGCCTGGGTGGTCAACTCGGCCCCCGTCGGGATGCGCAGTCCCGCATTCCGGATGGACCTGCGCGGCGACAGGTTTCGCCGCCTGCAACAGCCGCCCGAAGAATTGCCGGCTTCGGCGCTGGCGGGCAGGCATCTGCACGCGATGGCCGGCATTGGCAACCCGGGGCGCTTCTTCGATCACTTGGCGCAACTCGGCCTGGTGACCGAAAATCACGCTTTCCCCGATCACCACGCCTATACGGCGCCCGAACTCGACTTCGGCAATTGCGACGCGCTGCTTATGACGGAGAAGGATGCGGTAAAATGCGAAGCGTTTGCACGCGGGCACTGGTACGCGCTGCAGGTCGAGGCCGAACTGGCGCCGGCATTTTTCGATTTCATCCTGGCGAAACTGGAAGCGTCCAATAGCCGCTCTATTGGACGTCCGATTTAGGGGAGCACGAGGGGCTAAGGAAGGGGAGGGGCCCTTCCGTTCCCTCCTGTTCCCCTCGTATTGTAAGGACCTTCAATGGACTCAAGGCTGCTTGACATCCTGGTGTGCCCGATCTGCAAGGGCCCGCTGCTCTACCGCAAGGCCGAGCAGGAACTCGTCTGCAAAGCCGACCGGCTGGCGTTCGCGATACGCGACGGCATTCCGGTGATGCTGGAAGACGAGGCGCGCAAGCTCGATCCCGCCGAAGAAATCAAGCAGTAAATTCGGTGCGCCCGGAACGCCCCGGCCGGTGCGCGGCCGTACGGGCGCAGCGGTTGTGACCGCAGGGGGCAGGGCAGTTGCCTGCGCCGCCCCGAGACCAGGCAATAGAACCTACCGCCCAAAATGATCACACTACGTCAACTTACTCTGGCGCGCGGCAGCAAGCTGCTGCTCGAAGGCATAGACCTGACCTTGCACGCCAGCCAGAAAATTGGCGTGGTGGGGCCGAACGGCTGCGGCAAGTCGAGCCTGTTCGCGCTGCTGCTGGGCGAGTTGCACCAGGAGGCGGGCGATCTGGAACTTCCCGGGCGACTCACCATCGCCCATGTGTCGCAGGAAGTCCCGTCAGGCCCGCAGGCGGCGATCGAATACGTCATTGACGGCGATGCGCCATTGCGCGCCCTTGAGCAGGGACTCGCGCGAGCGCACGAGCAGGACGACGGCGAACGCCTGGCTTCGCTGTACGAAGCGTTCGAGCACGCCGGCGGTTATGCCGCGCGCAGCCGCGCCGCCAGCCTGATGCACGGACTGGGCTTCACCGCGGGTGAGCAGGAACAGGCGGTGGATGCGTTCTCCGGCGGCTGGCGCATGCGGCTGAAGCTCGCGCGCGCGCTCATGTGCCGCTCCGACCTGCTGCTGCTCGACGAGCCCACCAACCACCTCGATCTTGATGCGGTGATCTGGCTCGAGCAATGGCTGCGCGATTATCCCGGAACGCTGCTCGCGATTTCCCACGACCGGGATTTTCTCGACGGCACCGTCGGGCACATCCTGGCGATAGAGCAATGCCGGATGAAGCTCTATAGCGGCAACTACTCCGCGTTCGAGGAGCAGCGCGCGATGCAGCTTGCGCAGCAGCAGGCGGCGTTCCAGAAGCAGCAGCGCGAGATCGCGCATCTGCATTCCTACGTGGAGCGCTTCCGCGCCAAGGCGACCAAAGCGCGCCAGGCGCAGAGCCGTTTGAAGGCGCTGGCGCGCATGGAAATCATCTCGCCGGCGCACGTCGACACGCCGTTTGATTTTCGCATGCGCGAGCCTCTGGCCGGCCCCGATCCCCTGCTGGTGCTCGAGGATGCGGCGGCCGGCTACGACGCGCGCGCGGTGCTCGCCGGCATCAGGCTCGGCATCGGTGCGGGCGCGCGCATCGGGCTCCTCGGCCGCAATGGCGCGGGCAAATCGACCCTGATCAAGCTCTTGGCGGGCGAGCTTGCGCCGCTCGCCGGCCTGCGGCACGAAGGCAAGGGCCTGGCCATCGGCTATTTCGCCCAGCACCAGATCGACGTGCTGCGGCCGGACGAATCGCCGCTGCGCCATCTCATGCGCCTCGATCCGCGCACGCGCGAGCAGGAACTGCGCAATTTCCTCGGCGGTTTCGATTTCCGCGGCGACATGGCGCTGGCCCCGGTGGCGCCTTTTTCCGGCGGCGAGAAAGCGAGACTGGCCCTGGCCCTGCTGGTGTGGCAGCGGCCCAACCTGATCCTGCTGGACGAGCCGACCAACCACCTGGACCTGGAAATGCGCCACGCGCTCACCCTGGCGCTGCAGGAGTACGAAGGCGCGATCGTGCTGGTATCCCACGACCGGCACCTGTTGCGCACCACCGCCGACAGCCTGTGGCTGGTGGCGGAGGGCGGGGTGCAGCCTTTTGACGGCGATCTGGATGACTACCGCGATTGGCTACGCCAGCGCGAAGCGGGCGTGGGCACGGCCGAACCGGCGGGGGTGAAGCGCAAACAGCAAAAGCGCGACGAAGCCGCGGCGCGCAACCAGCGCTATGCGCAGAAGCGGCCGCTGGAGCAGCGCCTGGCCAAGCTCGAACGGCGCATCGCCGAACTCGAGCGCGCGCGCGCGCTGCTGGGCAAATGGCTCGCGGACCCGGAAAGTTACGCCGACGCCAACAAGTTCAAGACCGAGCTGGTGCGCGAAGGGAAAATGGCCTCCGAATTGACCAAGGCCGAGGAAGAATGGCTGGCGCTGCAGGCCGAACTCGAGCAATTCGATTAGTTAAGCG
>Ga0194060_10002837_pt1 | contig 12362 bp, 8 predicted proteins | sample SepL225m_MetaG_FD_163427 | JGI IMG/M metagenome (GOLD analysis project Ga0194060, IMG submission 163427) | Anoxic zone freshwater microbial communities from boreal shield lake in IISD Experimental Lakes Area, Ontario, Canada - Sep2016-L222-5m | ecosystem: Environmental > Aquatic > Freshwater >... | reverse complement strand
TTGGCGTAGTGAAAGTTTTTTTTGATTTTGAGGAGGGTGAGGGGGAGGATGTATTGTTCAAAGCCGTTGGGGCTGGTATCCATGTATGTTTTTATAAGAGGTTCTTTTTGGTTTTGGAAAGGGACTTTTATGAAGATGACGTGTTCAAGTGCTGGTAGTGGATTTTGGAGTAGCCAAAAGAAGGCAAATGGGGCAACGAAGATGCCTGGATTTTCGCTTTGTGTAAGTTCGAGAAGTTTGGGAGGATGATGGGGAATTTTGTGAGCAAAGACTGGGATTTTAGCTTTTTCTGCCAGAGGAGCTAGGTGTTCATAGCAATTGGCCAAGTGAGGTTGGGTTCCGAAGATAACGAGTGTTTTTGTGCCAGTCTTGTGCAGTTTGATTATTTCTTGGGCTAGTTGTTGTTGATACTCTGGGTTGCCGGAGGAAGGGAGGACGTTTGGGAAATCTAGGATGCAGGTGCGGGTGCTTTCTACTTTAAGGAACGGTGTTTCTGGATCTAGATTTAATTGTTCGGTTATAAATTTATTTGTTGTTTTTGTTTGTAGTGCTGGGGCAAGAAATATTTTTTTTCTGGTGTTTGTGAGGTTGTGGATGATAGTTTCATCGAGGGTGTATGGTGAAAGTTGTAGGGTGTATTGCCCACGATCTGCTCGCCAGGATAGCCAACGCACCCAGTTGTCTTCAGGATTTGGTGTGAAAAATAAGGTGAGATGGCGGAGTTTCTTTTTTAACTTACTGAACTGAAAGCGTACTGTGGCAAGGATTACTTTGTCGAGAAGTGTGCTGCCGTCTACTATTTCGGTAAGTGTGGGGAGAATTGCGGCAATTTTTTCACGGATTAAGGTGCATTTGAAATGTTGAGTACTCCAGAACGTCATTAGTGTTTTCCAGCGACTATTTTCCAGGTAGTCGTTGATAAGTGCTCTGTTGTCTGCATCGATGGGGAGTGAGGAGCAAAATTCGCTTACTAGTTTCCAAAGTTCTCTAGTACAGTCATAGGCTGGTTGGAGTTGATCGCGGATTGTCGTGATAGCTTTGATGAGTTGGGTATCTCCGATGCTTTCTTTACGAAACATGAAGAGTAATTGGTCTATGGTTCCAGTTGTGTGGTTATTTTCTTCACTATCTACTGAGAACAATTCTAGTTGATTTTCCTCCTTTTTTTTCTTTAGCACTGAACCACCAAGGTTTTCAATTAATGCCAGCATTTCTTTTCCCACAACGCGGAGGCTCGATGCTGATTGGAAGTGATCATGTGCCATTGTGGCATCGGTGATGATTGCCGACTGAAATGATGGTAGATAATGAGAAAGAAGTTGCCGGTGTTGCATGAGAAACAAGTATTGTTTTTCAGTGGAGAATTCCGTTCGTTTGTGACAAGAGCAGAGCGCAGGATGACAGAATTCTTCGTGCGAGGAACTATTTTCCCAAAGCAGATTCTCATCACTGAGGATTGAGATTTCATCTCTATTCCCAGTTGTGGTTGTTGGTAGCCAGATAAGGATTTTGGTGATGAAGTTTGCTTCTTTTTGCGTGAGCGTCGGTTGGTTGAGAAAGTATTCAAAGCGAGTGAGGCAGAGGTAACTTTCTGCGGGCTTAATTTCCTGAACTGTGAGTGGGCTGTTATTTGTAAGGTTGTTGATGATAGATTCAATTTTTCCAGGATGAGGTTTTGTGCCAGCGATAAGAGCAATGTCATTTCCCTGCTCAGCACATGCTTGTACTAGTGGGGGTAAGTAGGTTTCTTCATGCTGATCCTGTGTTTCTAGGAGCAATTCGGAATGTTCTTTTACGGTTTGATACATCAGCGAAAACAGTTCTTGATTAGTTGTTTTGATTGATGAGGGTGTGGTTGTTTTTTCTTCTACAGGAAAGTTAATTTGTATAGCAAGAGATGGTTTGTAGGTTCCGGAGCTGTTTCCTGAAGGTAACACTCTGCCTACTTGCCATGTGTATTGTGTTTTTTCTTCAATTTTAAGGAGATAGCTGAGGAGTTCTGGTTTGAGGCTGTGCATTTTTTTCAGCATGTGTTGGAAAATTTGGGCGGTGGCTTGTGCATCGGCAAGGGCTCTATGGTAATTTTCCAGCTTCACTTCGTAATAATCGGCGAGGTAGGAGAGTTTGTAGGATGGCAGTTTTTTTTCTAGAATACCGGCAAATATGAAGGTGTCGAAAGAGAGTGTGTTGAGGCGAATGTGATTGTTTTTGAGGAAGTTGATGTCGAACTGAACACTTTGTCCGACGATGGGAAGACCTTCGACGAATGTCTGGATTTTTGCATGGCGTTCGCTCCAGATGGGGGCGTGTTCGAGTTCTTCGGGTTGGATGGAGGTGAGGAGGGAAACAAATTTTGGGATGGGGGTAGTAGGTTTTATTGTTGTGGTGTAAGTTTCTAGGATTTCGTCTTTGGTAAATTTTACGAGGCCAACTTCGATGATTTCATCTTTTGCGGGATCTAGGCCGGTTGTTTCGAGGTCGATGGCTACGAATGTTGTTATCGGTGGGAGCATACTTTGTTATGGTTATTCTGGGGGTTATTGTACAGGAGATACGGGGGGAATGCTTGTTTGGAAATGTTTTGTTGTAGGCTGAGTATTCGTGTTGGAGGAATGCTTACAAATGTTTTTGTTGTGGTTGGGGTTTTATTTTCTGGTTGTTAGGGTTTGGGGGCGCCGCACATCGTTTTCTACGTAGTCGTTATTGGCGCTAACTACTTTTTGTCCGTCGTCACAAAAAGTAGCAAAAAGGACTCGCCTCTCAAACGTCGCAGAGGGGGTGTCGGCCATTGAGAGGCGGAATGCCAGAGAGCTGCGGAGCTGAGGATTGTTCTTGGGTGGTTATGTTTGTGCCATGGAAGTACCGCGTTGGGAGAATGCGTTTTGGTGCGTTCTGGAACTGGGTTCCTGAATGGCGGTTATTGAGAAAAAGTTAAGAGTTGGGTTCTGGGGGTATTATTTCGTTGGAAAATCTTGTTACTACGCCAAAGGCGATCCAGAAGTAGAGGAGGATGAAGGGGTAGAGGAGGCTGTTGACGAATTGGCTGTGGACGATGAGTCCGATGAGGATTGCGGTGAAGGAGAGGCCGAACATGCCGGTGAGGGTGTTTTTGTTTTTTAGGTAGGTTTGGAGACCTAAGTAGAGGCTGCGGAGCAGGATGAGTAGGTAGAGGATGAGGCCACCAATGCCGGTTGTTACGAGTATGAGGAGTAGGCTGCTGTCTGTGCCGGCGCCGGAGCGGGCGAGTTCTTCATCAGTGATGAGTCCGTAGGAAATTTGTGCTGAGCGATAGGTGTTATAACCAATACCAATAAATGGGTTGGTATCTTCAAGAATGGTTGTGGCGTTGCTCCAAGATTCTATCCGTTTGTTTGCGGAAGTGTCGGGATCGAAAGTTTCTGTAAGCCGTTCTTGGTATCGTGGGAAGAAAGAGAGGACGATTAGAGCAGAAAAAGCAGTGAGGATCAGTATTTTTCGATCATGGGCGAAACCAAATACTACTAGAACGAGTAAAAACGCCAGCATAGCACTTCGTGAGTAGGTGAGAATCAGGGCTAATCCATTAAAAAGCATGAGTAGAAGAATTATTGTAATAAATTTATTTTTCTTTGATTTATGCCAGACAACTTTTTTTTCATCAGGCTGAGGTTTTCTTAAGAGTGCTTGATAGAAGATGCTCAGAAGGAGCGAGAGGGTGATTACGAGGTACATTCCGGTGAAATTGGGGTCGAAAAAGGTTGATACTAAGCGTTCAAGATGTGGGTCCCATCCAAACTCTACCATGAAGCTGAAGTCGGGGAAGATGAGATATTGAAGAAACCCCAGAAAGGCGATGACGGTTCCGCCTCCGATAAAAAGCCAAGTGAGAAATTTAACCTGTTGTGCTGTTCTGATGAGATCCCAAGAAATGAAGAATAAGGCTGCAAATTCCAACCATCTAAAGAGGTATAAACCACCTGAAAGAATATCGGAGAATGGCATGGATAAAGCTGCAAAAGCCAGAGAGATGGTTGCGGTGGCACTAAATCCAATAATTATCACGCTATTTTTGGGAAAATTAAAAGGTTCTTTTACTAGTATTTTTCTGATGATCCATGTGAGTAGTAGAAAGGGGATGAGTAAGTCTGTTGCCATTATGGCAATTTCTTGCGCACCTTGTTGTGAGATGGGGAGACGGGCGAACTGGCCAAGAGGGACAAAAAGTAGGAGGAGCCAAATGCCGAGGATTGGTTTTTTTAAAAATAGTACGAAGGTAGCTAATGCAATTGCAGCTATGAGAATTAGGAGAGGGTGGATGAATGGGATCAGAAAGCATAGAACACACACTGTTGCAATGAAAAGTGGGGTGTTCCAGCTGTTAGCAATAGTGAGTATTGTTTTTGGCATTGGTTGCTAGTGTCGTGTTTTTTCTCATTGTTAATAGTAGGTGGTGGAGGGGTGGTTTGCAATTGGTGTTGAGTTTTTATAGTCCGTAGAAGGTCTGAATTATCAAAATGTTGTTAAGTGTCTTTTTGTGTAGGTTCTGTAATATTTCTTCTCATTCTGATCCTATTTGTTAGACTTTTTAAAATTAGTGTTTACAAATATCTTTTACCACCTATAATGGAAATAACTTTAACATATAGAGATGATAAATTTTTATGAAAAAAGCAAATTTTAGGTCCTTTGTTATTTCTGTGTTGAGTGTCTTGGTGCTTTCGTTGATTTCTGTTAATCCGATGCATGCTGCTACTTATGGTAAACGGGTATATAAATATATCGGAAGTCCTTTGTTGTGGGTGCAGAGTAATGTTGACTTTTATTATACAGGTATGGCGATTACTTCAGCGTACCCTTATCAACAATCTGGTTGTATTTATCCCAACAGTGTTAGTAATAGTGGTGTTTCAACAGTAACAAATACATCAACGCAAAAGCGATATGATTTTAAATATTTTGTGGGTGTGGGACCGTGGCAGGGGATGAATATTTATAACCGAACGGTGATTTATAGAATTACAGTGAATAAGGATGGATCTTATTCTGGACAAGCAATGTAATTTTACTGTTTGAATAGTAGTTTTCAAGAAGATAGCTTCTTAGCAGCGGGATGCTCAATTATTCTTTTTCGAACAGCGATTAAGATTTTATCAAATATCAGTACAGCACTCGTTGTTAGCAAAGAAATTTCGCTAATATGAACTTGTTGCTTTAAATGGCAAGCAAGTTCTGCTAGTTGACTAGATTTGAGAAACAACTTTTTAGAAAGTATTTTTAATGATTAAAGTAGAAAAACTTAGTAAAAGTTACGGTAAGAAAGTAGTGTTAAATGATGTTACTTTGGAGATTCCTAATAACAAGATAACGTTTTTAATTGGTGAAAATGGAGTAGGAAAAACTACTTTACTGAAAACAATTCTAAAGCTGGAGAGTTATACTGGAGATGTTTCTTTTGATGGTCAAAGTATTGATGCTGCGTACGGAAACATCTCTGCGGTCTATGATGATTCACCTTTATATTCTGGGCTTTCTGGATATAGAAATATTCAGCTTCTCACCAATGATGAAATAGGTAGAGAAGAGATAACCGCAGTCGCTTCACGTTTTCTGAGTCCTGAGGAGTTGAAACGAAAAATTTCTAATTTTTCCTATGGACAAAGAAAGAAAATTTCAATCATTATTGCGTTACTTAACAATTCAAAATATGTATTTATGGATGAGGTCTCTAGTGGTTTAGATTATGAAAGTATGAAATATCTGAAATCTTATCTGAAGGATTTGGGAAAGCATTCAGTAGTTTTTCTCACCGGACATCAGTTTGATTTTTATAATGATATTGTGGATGAGGTTTTTATTCTAAAAAACGGTTTTATTAGCTCATATTCTGTGGCAGCTGAACAAAAAATTAATTTAGGGAATATCTATGAAGAAACTATTAAGGGTGTTCGTGACTGATTTTCGGTTTTTTATTCATTCAAAAGCAATTTATGTCCTGTTGGCTTTACTAACTATCATAGCTGTTGGTAATGCTTTAACCAGCTTAGATATGCTCAAACAAAACCTGAGCAATTTTGAACGGACAAAATCTGAGCATGTGGCAAACGGAGAAGACGTGGAGAAGGCTCTTCAAGATGAGGTTCATATACAGGAAAATAAGCAGAGTGATGATTCTGTTCTTGTGGAAATTGATAATCCAGTTAAATATGATTTTATTCAAGCAGGACGGAGTTTGTTTGTGCTTACACGTGAGTATTATGTTCGAAATACTTTGGAGCAATTGATATTTCTTTTTGGGCCGATCTTTTTTCCTTTACTAGGTTTGTGGTTTGCTACGTACGAGTTTTCTAATAAAACTGTGAAAATTAGAGCAATTCAACGAAGTTGGCAATCAACAGTCTTGGCAAAACAGATTTTTTTGATTGTGCTTGCTGTAGCGGTTGTGTGTGTTTATGCCATTACCACCGGTATAGTGGGAATTTTTATATACAACTATGCAGTTAAAAATGTTTCTAATACTGGCGAGTTATTGCAGGGTGTGGTTTTTGTTTCTCATGCTTCACTGTTTGTTAAAATTCTTGTTTCTACTTTTATTAGTAGTTTGCTTTTGTTGTTGGGATTTTCTCTAGGAATTTTGTTTAAAAAAATGGCGGTGCCAGCGGGTATTATTTTGTTGTATATGTTGTCTTTCCCAATTGTAGGTCCGTATGATTTGAGGAGTCTTATTGCGGTTTTAGGGCATGAGTATTTTGAGTTTCAGGGAAATTTTCAATACCCTCTTAGGGGAGATGCTTCGTTTATGGAAGCGGTGTGGTTGTTGTCTCTGCTTTTTATAGCGCTATTTGTGCTGAACCTTGTTATTGCCAAGCGACAGAGTAAGTATATTTCTTAGAAGATGTTGCTAGAAATCATCTTGTATTGGGACATTACTATTTTTACGTGAAAATTTGATATAAAGAACCCAGAAATGTGATTACAAGCGAATTTTCGAGCGTGGTAATCAACATCAGGCTTAATACACCCCAAAGGATTGCCACGTCGCAAAAGCCTTCCTTCGACAAGCTCAGTACAGGCCTCGCAATGACATGTAGTCCATCTAAAGCCATTGCAATGCAAACTTTTGTATCGAACACTCGTTAGTTATTCTTCAGTAGTGGTGTTCTGGTAGTAGGGGAAGTAGGCTGGAATTTAATAGGAAGTTTGATGGTGAAGGTGGTGCCTTTGCCTAAGGAGCTGTCTGCGGAAATTGTGCCTTGATGGGCTTCGATGATGTTTTTTGCTAGGTAAAGTCCTATTCCTGAACCGTCGGGGCGAATTTTTCTGGCGTTTTCGGCGCGGGCGAATTTGGTGAAGAGGTCTTTGCGGTATTCTTTGGGGAGGCCGATGCCGGTATCTTGTACTTTGATGACGATATGATCATCAGGTGAGATTTCTAGGGACAGACTGATACCACCTTTGGGCGTGTAGTGAATGGCGTTATCTATGAGGTTGCTGATTACTTCTGTTATTTTTTGGCGGTCGAGGGTGAGGGTTGGTAGTTTTGTTTTTGGGAGGGTGATGTTGAGGTAGAGTTTGTGTTCTTCGGCTTGAGGGCGTAGTTGTTCTGTAATTTCTGAGATGATATCGTTTAAGTCTTCTTTTTGAAAGTTCATGACTAGTTTGCCAGCTTCGATATGAGCAACATTGAGGAGATCATCAACAATATTGATTAGTCGGTCTATATTTTCTTGGGTTTTGAGGAGGGAGTGGGAGATTCTTTCTGGGAGTTCCCCGTAATCACCTTCTTTCATCATGGATACGTAGCCTCGAATAATGGATAGTGGGGTGCGGAGTTGGTGGCTGGCGAGGGAGACGAATTCTGTTTTTGCTTTGTCGAGTTCTTGGAGTTCGGCGTAGGCTTTCTGGAGGTCTTCTGTGGCTTTTTTAAGGTTATTGAACATGTTTGCATTGTTGATCGCGAGGGCTACTTGATCAGCGAATGATTGCATCATTCTAATTTTACGGTGATCGATGGTTTCCTTGGGCGTGTTGAAAATGAATTCAATCATGCCAACTACTTCATCGTTGAAGATGACGGGAAAGGCGGCTGTGGATTTGATGCCGACGATTTGTTGAATGGGTGGACAGAGTACTTTTGGAGCAGGGGGAGAAACGACATCAGCTACTTTATCACTGATGAAGTATTGTTTTTCTCCAAAGATTTTCTGGAGCATTTTGCTTTTTCGTTGTTCTTTTTGAATATCAATTGAGTATGTTTTGAAATCTTTTGGCAGGAGCTTTAGTGCTTTTGTTATTGTGGGTGTTTCACTGACAGCCCAGGCTTTGAGTATGCTGGTGTTGGTTTCTTTTAGTGCTATGAAGCCACCTATATAACCGTTTTCTGTTCCGAGTTGTTGGGGTATGGCATCTGCGATTTTTTGGCAGATTTCTTCGATGTCGAGAGATGCGGTGATGTAGTTGGTTATGTTTTGAATGGTTTGGAGGTCTTGGTTTTGTTGAATGGATGTTTCGTAGAGTCTGGCGTTTCCGATTGTTATAGCTATTTGGTCTGCAAAGGCTTTCATCATGTTTATGTGACGTTCATTAATAGCTTTTGCAGGTATACGAAACGCAAAAAATAGAAATCCAATTACTACGTCATGTAGAATTATGGGAATTGAACCTATTCCACCCAGATTAAGTAGTTTTTTTACTGCGTTGAGAGTAGCCGTTTTTATTGATGAAGGTGCGAAATCTCTAAAATTATCTGAAATGTAATGTGTTCTAGATACTATTACGTGCTGATGTAAATTACTAAGAGTTTCAATATCGTCTGAAAAATTATATATGTAGTCATTTATTGAAAGATTGAGAAATTTTTGAGCTTCCTTTATTTGAGGCGTATTTGTCATTGAAGAAAGTCTGTAGAAATTTGCATTATCATTTTCTTTGTAAGCAAATACGCCCCCTACATAATCCTTTCCAAGTTGATCAGGTATAATATCGACAATTTTTTGAGGTAATTCTGAGAAATCGAGTGTGCTTGTTATATAATTGCTAACTCTTTGAAGGGCTTGTAAATCTTGAAATTGTTGTTTCTTTTCAACAAGTTGTTCTTGAATCTGTTGATAAAGTCTGGTGTTTTGAATTGCAATTGCTGTTTGGTTTGTAAAGGTTTGTACTGCTTCTTTGTCATGTTGTGTGAATTCAGATTTTTTCCACCCAAGAGCAAGAACTCCAATGGCTTCGTTGTTTATGATTAATGGAGCGCTTACGAGTAATTTAATTTGGCTTTTGATTAAACTTATCACTGCTTTTGCATAATTTTCACCAGTTACTGGGATGAGCATTGCATAGATATTTTCAGTTGTTAAAACGGCTTTTTGCTTCATTGAATTTTTAAACAGATTTTCATCGGTGTTACCTGGATAAGAAAAACCATCAACCTTGTGAAGAGCAGTTTCTATGATTTTTGCAACTTTTTTGGGAATAGAGTTTTTTGCAACTTTAAAATTTTCGTTATTTGTATCCCAAAGTAAAATACTTGCGAATGAGATGCCAAGGGCTGAGGGTAAAAGTTGGGTGATATTTTCGAGGATACTATCTAAGGGGAGGCTAGAAACCAATAGGGAAGAAATTTTTTCTAGAGATTGCAGCTGATTCGTGTAATTATTTAGGTTTTCGTTATTAATTTTTTCACTTTTTGTGAAGAATTTTTCTAGCATATCTTTATTTTTTTGCTGCTACTGTGCTAATTATAGCGATTTTGTTAAAAGTATGCGATTGTGTTCAACGGCAGGGGGGATGGCTTGCGCAAAAAGGGAGTATTTTAGTAGTTTATTGAATGCTTGTTTTCTTAAGCTGGAGTAGTGTTCTGCTCGATCATGCCATTTGCATGCTTCAGCTAGTCTTTCTGCAGCATGTTTTGCTACGTTATGCGTTAGTTGATGACTGACTTCAAAAAGTGTTGTTGAGTATTCAGTAAACTCCCTGTACTTTTTTCTGTGATGAGTCTGCCATTGGTGACATTCATAATATGCTTCAACTTGTGATTTTTTTATTATTTCTGAGCTACTATCAGTGAAAAGTTGGTTATTAACTGAAAGCCAGCTCGTAAGATACTCTAATGGTGTTTTTCCTTCTTTTTCGCTTGTTGTTTGTATATTTTGTAGTATTGAAAATACGTTTTCTCTAGATTCTCTTTTAGCAGCATGCCAGATATTTTTTACAGCATATCTTATTGCAAGGTTTTGTTGAACATTTGCCCATGCTTCTGAAGCTGCCAAAATTCCTTTTTGGTCTTCAATTTCTTCTGCCTTGTCATGCAATCCTGATGCACTACCAAGCCATTGCGCTGTCAATCTTGCAACTGGTCTAGGGAGCTTGAAGATCGCTGCTTCTACAGGTGTTTTTGCTCTAACAAAAATTTCCAATCCCTTCTCGTGAGAATCTCTATTTCCCATGTTTTCTTGAGCTGTTCCGTGGAGCATCCAACTTCTTATATCTTTTGCAGTTACTTCAACGGCTCTAAGAGTGCTTCTAATTTTCATGACAAAATCCTAATTAGAATTTGTTTGTTCTGAGGGTACTTCTTCACATTAAATATAACAAAAAAGCAATTATTTTTCAGCTAATATAGAAAATTACCTGAAAACCGCATAAAAGTCAATAGTGAAGCGGTTTCGGTTATTGTGTATAAGAGGTTATACTGATTCTGTAAAATACAGTAATTTGTTATGCGCCCATTTGTGTTTGTTGTAGGTCTCCTATCCTTTGTTTTTCTTACAATTTCTTCGATTATTCTTCTGATTAGCCTCTCTCCCCGCCTCTATGTCCATGGGTTTGAAAAGTATGATGTCTATGCGACGCTGTCTCTATCTAAAGAAGATGTTAATCGCGAAGGTCTGGATGTGGTTTCGTATTTGAAGGGTGGTATCTCTCAGCTGGATGCAGAATTTTTTTCTCAGCAGGCGTTAGTGCATATGGAAGATGTTCGTGGGCTTTTTGCTGCAGTTCGTTGGTTGTTTTACCTTTCGTTGGTTTTTGCAGCGGTTGTTATCGGTTATTTGTTGAAGGTAAGAAAGTTTGACCAGTTGGGAGGGATACTGATTTGGTCTGGAGTTGTTCTTATTGGCTTTGTTTTGTTGCTGGGTTTATTTTCGTTGACTGGTTGGGAAGAGGCTTTTACCCGCTTTCATAAGATTTTCTTTCGAAATGATCTTTGGTTGTTTGATCCATCAGATACTCTTATTCTTTTATTTCCTGATGGTTTCTTTCAGGACATGTTTATGTACATGGCTACTGGAATGGCGGTTTTTGGCGTTGTTGTGGCGATATCTGGAATGTCGCTCTTGCGATTTTGGAAGGTTTGTGTTACAATGAACAAAGTTTCGACTTAAGGAGGGTTACATATGGCTAGACGACCCAAAAAGCGTATTCTGCTTGTCGAAGATGACTTTTATATCTTGGACATTTATCAGACTAAGTTGGCTCAGGAAGGCTATAAAGTCCTGATCGCTGAGGATGGTGAAGTTGCTCTTGATATAGTGCAACGAGAGAAAGGGAAGATTGATCTTATTCTTCTCGATATTTCGATGCCACACGTAAATGGCCTTGAGTTTATCAAGAAAGTTCGTGCGGACAAGGATCATGCTGAGATTCCTTTCCTTGTTTTGACTAATCTTGTGAAGCAGTCGCTTGTGGAAGAGTTTAAGGCGCTTGGTTCGCTTGACTACATTGTGAAGGCTAATTATACGCCTCGTCAGGTTATGGCGAAGATTAAGGCGTATATTCGTGGTGAGGCTGAGGAAGCTGCGTAAGCGATTACAAAACGGTTTACTTTTTTAGCGTATGCAATTATTTGCATACGCTTTTTTTGTTTTTTTTGTTCGTTCAAGGTTGTACCTTGAGCGTTTTTATTATGGGTATATATAGCTGATGTTTATGGTGGGTACTGTTAGTTCTGTAGAGACATGGCATGCCTTGTCTCGGGAGGTGTGGGTTTATTGAATACTTCTGTTTGCGGTCTTTATACTATGGGGTGGAGTTCTTGCATCTTTTTCATCCTACTTTTTGTGCTTGGCAACACTTCGACAAGCTCAGTGACCGCTCTTCGATAGGCTCAGGGCGGGTGTAGCAAAAACTGCGTCACTTTTTTAATCTCAGTAAGTGGTGGGTATCGAAGAGGAAAAAAGTGACATAAAAAGTTATCAGAGAGCGGGTTTGAGGATGGAGCTCATCAGGTTGTGATGCTGCAGAAGTAACTTCCCTGATGCGGGGGTGCTTTGCTCGGGATTACTTTTATTTTCCTGCGTATGCTTTTTTGATGCGCTTAGGTAGGTTCTTATTGGCTGCTTTCGCTTTTTGTTGTGTGCGTTAGTATTAGAGTAGTAGAGGAGGTTTGTATG
>Ga0194060_10002835_pt1 | contig 12367 bp, 10 predicted proteins | sample SepL225m_MetaG_FD_163427 | JGI IMG/M metagenome (GOLD analysis project Ga0194060, IMG submission 163427) | Anoxic zone freshwater microbial communities from boreal shield lake in IISD Experimental Lakes Area, Ontario, Canada - Sep2016-L222-5m | ecosystem: Environmental > Aquatic > Freshwater >... | reverse complement strand
ACGCCGGGCAAGAAACCAGGAACGTCAACGAATGTAAGAAGCGGAATGTTGAAGGCGTCGCATGTACGAACAAAGCGTGCTGCTTTTTCACTTGATTCAATATCAAGAACACCAGCGAATGCCATTGGTTGGTTACCAACAACACCAACGGTCATTCCGTCGACGCGAGAGAAACCGCACACGATGCTCTTGGCCCAGTGTTCGAAATATTCAAAGAACTCGCCGTCATCGACAACTTCCTTGATGACTTTCTTCATGTCGTATGGCTGGTTAGCCGATGCGGGAAGAATGTCGCGCAACATAGGGCATGAACGCTGTGGATCATCTGATGTTTCAACTGTTGGTGCAGATTCCATGTTGTTCTGCGGCAAGAACGACAACAAGAAGCGAACATCTTCGAGACACGCTTGCTCATCTGCTGAAACGAATGTTGCAACACCACTCTTTGATGCGTGACTCATTGCGCCACCAAGTTCTTCAAGTGTTACGTCTTCACCTGTCACTGTCTTTACAACGTCAGGACCAGTAATGAACATGTGGCTTGATTCGCGCACCATGAAAATAAAGTCGGTCATTGCAGGTGAGTACACAGCACCACCGGCGCATGGTCCGAGAATCACAGAAATTTGTGGCACAACACCAGACGACTGCACATTGCGATAAAAGATTCCGCCGTATGACGCAAGTGATACAACGCCCTCTTGAATACGGGCACCAGCTCCGTCATTCAAACCAATAACCGGTGCACCAACTTTGAGTGCAAGATCCATGAGCTTGTGAATTTTCTCGGCGAACACTTCACCAAGTGCTCCACCAAAAACTGTGAAGTCTTGGCTGAACAGAAATACTTTGCGACCTTCAATGGTTCCCCATCCGGTGATGACACCGTCTGTATAAGGACGCTCTTCAAGACCAGATGCGTGTGCGCGATGGCGTGCCAACATGTCGAGCTCATGGAATGAGCCGGGATCGCAGAGGAAGTCGATGCGCTCACGAGCGAGCAATTTGCCCTTGCCCTTGTGGCGCTCGACCGAGCGAGGGCTTCCGGCGTTAATCGCCTGCTGCTGACGGTCCCGAAGGTCGTCAATTTTGTCCTGCATCGAAAAGCCAGAGGTATCAGTCACCTGCGAAACGCTAGTGCCGGCGGGGCCTCATCGCCTATCTGATGGCTAATTACCCTGCGGCGGGAACCGTTGTGGTGGTCACTATTGGGGTGGCAATGGTGGTTGTAGGTGTCGTTGCGGGCACAAGGGTGGTGACTACAGGTGCGGGGGCAACCGAGCTGGTTGTGGTGGCCGCCGCAATCGTGGTGGTCGACTTCTTCAGGCCCTGCTTTGGCTGGGTGGTCACGGTGGTGCCATCGGCGATGGTGAAGGTGGTGCTCATCGGGGGCAGATCACCAATTGTGGTGACACCCGTGACGGTGGCGGTCCATTCGCCTGGGGCACGAAGCAAGAGACCTGCATCTTCAGCGACTAGTGCACCACCCGGACGAGTGATGGGGACATTGATTGTGTAGCCAGCGAAGTTTGGATTCGACGGAGTCAGAGTAACGACAAAGTTTTGTATCCGTGAGGGCCCGAATAATTCAATGAGAATTCTGTTGGCACCAACATCACCCGGCGTGATGGATAAACGAACATGGAAATCATCTTTCGCAGTCATGTCTTGCACGATGGCGTATTCAACACGCGGACCAGTATCACGATTCAGAACATACGGCGGACGCATTGCCATTAACCATGAAGACGCTGCAAGCACAACAATGCTGAGAGACAATTCAACTCCAACAGGACGCTTGAGACGGTATACAACTTTTTCGTTGAGAGATTTTGCACGTTGCATCCCGCGCAAAATAAATTGACGCACTGCAGCACTGACAAACAACAGTGCGCTCACCAAAAGTACTTTGATGATTACTAATCGTCCATGACCACTGTTAATCAAACTGATGCCGTCAATGCGCCACACCTGAAAAACACCAGTAGCTACTATGCCAATTGTTAATGGCGTTGCAAGGCGTGCCCATCCGCGAAGAGCATCTACGAGATCAACATCTCCAGGCCCATGAAGAATGACTCGCCAAATCATTGTGATACTTCCCACCCACATTGCAATGAATGCCATGTGAAGAATTGCAATCGCGATTCCTAAAACAACAGCTCGTCCTGTTGCTCGGTCGAAGCCGTAGGAGATCATCATGAGCGCTAAGAGAACTGTGGTGGGAACAAGGTTCGTCGGCTCAAGAACTCGTTCTGTGATCCATGCGTAATAGCCAAGTCCACCGACAACAAGAAGGCGAACAAAAACTGCACGGCCTTCGTTTGTTTGAAACAGTGGACCCCACGACGTAGGAGAAATTGACGAAGCGATTCCTCCGCCTGATTGTCGAGCTGTCATAAGAATGATGAGTACAAAAATTGCGACGCCCGCAATGATCGACACTTGTCGGAAATACTTTTCCGTGATTCCGTATTCGACGCCTTCTGGCCAGACGAGTTTGATGAACATCAATCCGCCAAAAAGAGCACAAACGGCAAAGAAGACAATGAGCTTCATGAGGCCAATGGGGCCACCCAGTCTTGGTGCGGCAACTGGGGTTGCAGTTCCATCAGCGGGAATGGTGGTCGCGGGGGCGCCTGGCACAGTGACCGGAACTGAGGTGGTCACTTGGGTTTGAGCTGTGAAATTAAATGACCCAGTGCTGCCATCAGGAAGAGACCAGTTCACGACACACGACCCGTTTTGCGGAACCTGGGTGAGAGCGGCCGAGATGGTGACGCCATCGGCCGACAACTGAGGAGGTCCAAGATTGGTCAGTTTGGACTCGCAGGCAAGAGAAAGTCCCATTTGGGCGGCGATCTCGGCCCCGCCGACCGGCAACGTGAATTTCAGCTGCAACTGGGTGGGGGCAAGGGTGACCACTTCGCCAGCGGTGGGGCTAGAAGAGGCAAGGGTGTTGTCGCCTGCGGCATGGGCGGGGCCGGCCGAAAAGGCAAGGGCAGAGACGACTGCAATGAAAAGGAGAGGAAGGCGACGCATGGTGTGAGAAAACGGTAGCCAAGAATGACCCCCGCAGAGTGTTTCACCTTTTCACACAGCGGTCCTCGGTGCACCGCATTGGTAGGGTCGTTTCGATGGCCACCCAGTCCCTGTACCGACGTTTCCGCCCGCGGAAGTTCTCTGAGCTCTACGGACAAGACCATGTGGTCATGGCTTTGCGCAATGCCGTTATTAATGGCCGCGAGGGCCAGGCCTATTTATTCTCTGGCCCCCGAGGCACCGGAAAGACCTCAACGGCGCGAATCTTGGCGAAGGTCTTGAACTGTGCCGCCCCTGTCGACGGCGAACCATGCTGCGAATGTGACTCGTGCAAAGCAGTGGAACTGGGCACCAGTTACGACGTGCTGGAACTTGATGCTGCAAGCAACAACGGTGTTCAAGAAATTCGCGACATTATTGAAGCAGCTGCATTAACGAGTCCTGGACGTCACCGCGTTTTCATTCTCGACGAAGTGCACATGCTCACACGTGGTGCCGAAGCAGCTCTTCTCAAGACTTTGGAAGAACCACCTGATCAAGTGGTCTTTGTATTGGCTACAACTGATCCACAAAAAGTGTCAGAGACAATTCGCAGCCGTGTACAGCACCTGCAATTTCATTTGTTGCCTGTTGGCGAACTGAAGAAATATGTCAAGTTCGTTATAAAAGAAGCTCAACTCACTGTCGATGAAGATTCCATTGACTTGGTATTGCGCCAAGGTGGCGGAAGTGCGCGAGACACATTGTCAGCACTTGAACTTGTTGTTTCCGGTGGCGGCGAACCAGAAGTTGCATTGCACACTGAAGACATCATCAAGTCACTTGTTGCCCGTGATCATGCTGCAGCGTTAGGTGCTGTTGCGCGCGCAATGCAACAAGGTCGTGACCCACATACATACGCACAAGATGTTGTACGCACCATGCGCGATTGTTTCCTAGCGTTAATGTCGCCTGAGTTAGTACAACTACCCGCTGATCGAATTACTGAACTCACTCGTTACGCGCAAGACATGGGCACCCAGCGAGTTGTCCGGATTATGGAAACACTTGGCGCCACCATGGTGGAGATGCGACATGCTCCTGATGCTCGGTTGCTGCTTGAAGTTGCAGTAGTGCAGTTGGCGTCTCCTGTGTTTGATGACAGTGCAGAGAATCTTCTTGCACGTATTTCGCAATTAGAAGAAGCAGTAAAGACGTTGCGTGAAAATGGCATTGCTGCAGCGTTGCCACAAGCGCCAATTAATCCAGCAACTGGTCGCGCAAAAATTGGTGGGCTCGCTGGCAATACTGCACCTGTTGCAGTTCCCGTTGCTGATGCCACGCCGGTGATTGCAGTAGTTGCTGCACCAGCTGCGGTTACCAAAGAAATTCCTGTTCCTGTCGCCGCTGAAACACGGGCAAAACCTGCTGAACCTGTAGCTGCCCCCGCTTCTGTTAGCACTGCAGATCCGGCACAGATGTGGCCGCAAATTACTGACGCCATGCGTGGTCTTGCTAAGGCAATGTTTAAGCCTGCAGTTGTGCAGTCGGTTGACGGTAAGAAAATTATGTTGCGTCTTCCTAGCAATACACCTATGAAGCGCGCACAAGAACAGTTACCCACAGTGGTTGAAGCAATTAAACAAGTCTGCGGTGCAACATTTGTTGTCACTCTGGTTCAGGCAGATCCCACCGCACCTGGCGGCATGACTCGTCCGGTTCTTACAGAACCAGAAGTGCGCACCATTGTTGATGATGTTGCTGATGATCCGTTTGCAGCAATTGACATCGCCGACACGGTGCTTGCGGTTGACGCAGTTGACCCGTTGCTCGCAGCGTTGCACGACACGTTCCCTGGCGGAAGCATTGTTGAAAAAACTGCTGAAGTAAACCCGGACACGACAAAGTCACCGCGCGGAAAGAAGTAACTAGTGGCCTCGCCCTACACGCCACCCGTTCAATTACTTATCGACGAACTTGGACGCTTGCCTGGTATTGGTCCTCGCAGCGCTCAAAGACTCGCACTTCATCTCATCAAAGGCGACGTTGAAGATGTCACGCGACTTGCACGCGCACTTGTAGAAGCAAAAGAGCGAGTTCGTTTCTGCGCATTGTGTTTCAACTTGGCTGATGCCGACTTGTGCAATATCTGTGGTGATACAAAACGCGATTCATCAATCGTGTGTGTTGTTGAAGACTCCCGCGATGTCGTTGCTATCGAACGCACCGGAGAATTCCGCGGTCGTTACCACGTGTTGCTCGGGCTCATTGATCCGTTGCAAGGCGTGAACCCGGAACATTTGAAGGTTCGCGAACTGCTCACACGTATTCGTCCTGAGAACATTCAAGAAGTAGTTGTGTGCACCAGTAACAACACCGAAGGCGATGTAACCGCAATGTATTTGGCGCGATTACTGAACCCACTGGGCGTCAATGTGACTCGTTTAGCTAGCGGTCTGCCTGTTGGCGGAGACATTGAATTTGCTGACGAAGTCACACTTGGTCGCGCGTTTGGCAATCGCCAAAAACTTGATAGCTAAGTAATAGCTTCGCCTGATTTGTGGGCGACAACTTTTTGAGCGTGGTAGATACCGGTGTGACCACTAGTTGCATATGCGGCAACACATGCAAGAGCAAAAAGAATTGCACCGTTGCCACCGAATAGTTCAATGCCAATAAACGTGCACGCCAAAGGTGTGTTGGCTGCGCCGGCCAAAACTGCAACTGATCCGACTATTGCAAACACTGCAACGTTTGCCCCGATGAGGTTTGCGAACATTGCGCCAGCCATGGCACCTGTTGCCAAAAGTGGAATTACTTCTCCACCCACAAAACCAGTACCGATAGTAAGTGCGGTCAAAAACAACTTCACTTCAAAGTGGCCAGTTGTCGCGCCGTTCATTGCCTCCAACATCAGAGGGAACGAGAAACCTTGATAATCGCGCCACCCACACACGCCGATGAGAATCGCAAGAAGAACGCCGCCAATCAATGGGCGAGCGGGAGACCACGCAACATATTTCTTCATTGCACCGCGTATGAACAGCGTGAGCCGTACAAATACCAACGCAATGATTCCGGCTAACAAACCAAACAGTGCCACTTGCCATGCAATAGTTGGTGACCATTTCACATCAATAATGTGCGGGTACTTCGTGTAGTGGACTCCGAGGCCACGAACAACAGCATTGCCAACAAAACTTGCGACAAGTGCCGGCACAAGTGCTTCGTATCGCACGCGCCCAATGCGCTGCACTTCAAGTGCGAACACTGCGCCTGCAATAGGCACACCGGCAATGGAACCGAATCCGCCAGCGATTGCGGTGATGAGCATAAGTGCACGATCAGCAGGGTCTAGTCCGAGTCGCTTACTGATGGGGTCTGTTGCGCCGGCTGCAATTTGTAAAGCTGCACCTTCGCGACCAGTTGAACCACCGGCAAGGTGCGACACAACGCTTGTAATGAAAACAAGTGGAGCTAAGCGAAGAGGCACCCATTCTGAATGTGTATGAATTTCATCAATCAGTAGGTTGCTACCGCGTTCAAGTCCGCGACCCAAATAATGATACGAAGCACCAACGAGTAGCCCTGATAGCGGCAACAACAAAAGCAGCCACGTGTTGTCATTGCGGGTATTAGTAGCCCATGTCAATGACTCAATGAATCCGGCAGAAAGTACGCCGGAGATAACTCCGACCACAACGGCAAGAGCCACCCAACGAGCAACGTGAATTGCGCGATTGAGTGGCTCTTGCAGCATGTAGTTCTTAAACGGTGCGAACGATGATTGCGTCGCCTTGTCCGCCACCACCACAGAGTGCAGCTGCACCAACGCCGCCACCACGGCGATGAAGTTCGTGCAAGATGGTGAGTGCAAGACGGTTACCGCTCATACCGATTGGGTGACCCAATGCAATAGCGCCACCGTTGACGTTCACGATTTCATCTGTGATGCCAAGTTCGCGCATTGATGCGATACCGACAGCAGCAAATGCTTCGTTGAGTTCGAACAAGTTGACATCGCCAATCTTCATGCCGGCACGATCAAGTGCTTTCATGATTGAACGGCTTGGCTGATGCAAGAGCGATGCGTTGTCTGGTCCAGCAACCATGCCGTAGGAAACAACTTCACCAAGCGGCTTGATGCCGCGAGCTTCAGCAGCTTTCTTGCTCATCATGACAATGGCTGAACCACCGTCTGAGATTTGGCTTGCATTTGCAGCGGTGATTGTTCCGTCTTTGTCGAATGCTGGCTTCAATCCACCAAGTGTGTCCATGGTGGTGTCTGCGCGAACACCTTCGTCGTTCTTCACCATTACAGGGTCACCCTTGCGCTGAGGAACAGCTACTTCAACAATTTCAGGTGCAAGGCGACCAGCAGCGATTGCTGCAGCTGCGCGTACGTTGCTCTTCATTGCAAGATCATCTTGTTCTTGACGACTGATTTTTCCGTCGGTGTAACGATCGGTACCAAGACCCATGAGGCACGCATCGAATGCACACCAGAGTCCGTCGCGAATGATTGCGTCTTGCAGTTCAGTGTTGCCGTAGCGGAAACCACCACGTGCACCTTGTGCGAGGTACGGAGCATTGGTCATGCTTTCCATACCGCCAGCAATAACGATGTCTGCTTCACCTGAAGCAATCATCTGGTCAGCCAAGTAAATGGAGTTAAGACCTGACAAGCACACCTTGTTGATGTTGATGGAAGGAACATTCATTGGAATGCCACCCAACGACGCAGCCTGGCGTGAAGGAACTTGTCCCTGACCTGCTGTGAGAACTTGGCCCATGATGACGTGCTCGACGTCTTCTGGCTTTACGCCTGCGCGCTCGAGTGCTGCCTTGATGGCAAAGCCACCGAGTTGGGCAGCAGTAAAAGAGGACAGCGCACCGCTCATTTTTCCGATGGGTGTGCGTGCTCCTGCGACGATGTATGAACCGGCCATGTGTGCCTCCAGATGTACTTGTATCCGACATGGATACGAGATAAATCAGGCTAGGAGATGAAACCCCAGAATTCGCTATCGTCAAAGGATGGAAAAGATCCTTCAGGCAATTCTCAATGGGGCAACGGGCGAGGAAATCGCTGCCCTCCCTCTTCCCGCTACATACCGTGCTGCGTATGTGCGAAAGGAAGACCAGACCATGTGGGATGGGGTTCCCAGCAATGAAAAGGATCCTCGCAAGAGCATCCACATTGGCGAAGTTCCCATGCCTGAACTTGCTGCCGACGAAGTGGTCATTGCGGTCATGGCGTCCTCCATCAACTTCAACACCGTGTGGAGCAGTATTTTTGAGCCCATCAGCACATTTGGTGCATTGGCTCGCCTGGGTAAAGAGAGCAAGTGGGCAAAGCGCCACGATCTCGATAAGCACGTACTCGGTTCTGATGCGTCAGGCATTGTGTTGCGCGTCGGTAGTGCAGTGCGTTTGTGGAACCCTGGCGACAAGGTCACTGTTCATTGCAACCACGTAGATGACCAAGACCCATCATCACATAGCGATTCAATGATGGGTTCGAACCAGCGCATCTGGGGATACGAAACAAACTTTGGTGGACTCGCAGATGTTGCGGTTGTCAAAGCAAACCAACTCATGCCAAAGCCTGCTCACCTCACGTGGGAAGAGTCAGCAGTGAACGCACTGTGTAACTCAACTAGCTATCGCATGCTCGTTTCGAAAAATGGCGCCAACATGAAACAAGGCGATGTTGTTCTTATCTGGGGTGCATCTGGTGGTATCGGTTCTTATGCAGTGCAGTACGTATTGAACGGCGGCGGAATTCCTGTCGGTGTTGTGTCATCTCCTGAGAAGGCAGCGATCCTTCGCGAGATGGGTTGCGAAGCAGTCATTGACCGTAAAGCAGCTAACTATCAATTCTGGAATGAAGATGGCACGCACAACGAAAAAGAATGGCGTCGCCTTGGCGGAGACATTCGCGCACTCGTTGGCGAAGATCCAGACATCGTGTTTGAACATCCTGGTCGCAGCACATTTGCTGCCTCCATGTATGTCGTGAAGCGTGGCGGAACAGTTGTTACATGTGCCGCAACAAGTGGCTTCATGCTCGAGTTCGACAACCGTCACTTCTGGATGCGTTTGAAGAAGCTTGTTGGTTCACACTTTGCAAACTACAAAGAGGCCTACGAAGCAAACCGTTTGGTTGCAAAGGGAATGATTCATCCTGTGATGTCTCAAGTATTCACCCTTGAACAAACTGGTGAAGCTGCCTACCAAGTGCATAACAACATGCACGAAGGAAAACTTGGCGTGTTGTGCCTGGCCCCGGAAGAAGGCCTTGGCGTTGATGATCATGAGTTGCGTGCAAAAGTTGCAGACAAACTCACTTGGTTCCGTCGATAGAAACTACAGAGGAAACACAATGATTCTCACTGAAATTGACCACGTTGCAATTGCTGTTCGCGATTTAGAAGCAGCGATCAAGTATTACCAAGAAGCATTTGGTGCAACTGTTGATCACCGCGAAGTCGTGGAGAGCGATGGCGTTGAAGAAGCGTTGTTGAAGGTTGCCGAAAGCTACATTCAGTTGCTCACGCCTACGAACCCAGATTCACCAGTTGCAAAAGCAATTGAGAAGCGTGGCGAAGGTCTTCATCACATCGGATACCGCGTCGACAATTGTGCAGAGGCTCTTGCCAGCATGATTGCTGCTGGTGCAACACCCATTGATAAAGCACCTCGTCCGGGTAGTCGCGGCACAACTGTTGCGTTCATTCACCCCAAGGGCAGCTTCGGCACTCTGATCGAGCTCGTTCAGGAATAACTTTTCCATGTCATATGCGTGACATTGTTTTTGCTCTTGTTGGTGCCGCTAGCGGTTACAAAGCAATTACTCGCGCGCGCATCGATATTGCACGTGTGCGTGCTGTTGGTGAAACATTTGGTGAGTCACACTTCACTGACACCTCAGTAGTTACTCCCATTGTCGTCTCAGTAAATGCTGCGCTGTATTTCTTGCTTGCGCATCGTTTCGATCATGACCTGACAGTTTTGACTTACGGAGTGTTGGTGGGCGCGGGCATGTGGTTGTCGCTGATTGATATCGATACTCATTTGCTCCCGCGGCGCATTGTGTATCGCACCATTGCTGTAGCAATGCCACTCCTCGTTCTTTCGGCGTTCTTTGACAACACAGGCTCTATCGCTGGCATGTTCATTGGCGGGTTCGGCATGTGGTGCATGTTGCGAGTGCTTGAGGTTTTGTCTCGCGGTGACTTAGGAGGAGGCGATGTCGGGCTTGGCGGTCTGCTTGGTCTGTATCTCGGATGGGTCTCGTATGAAGCGATATTGGTTGGCCTCATCGCAGCTTTCTTTGTTGGTGGCCTCTTTGCAGTGGCTCTGCTGGTTACACGAAAGGCCAACAGAAATACACATTTCGCGTTTGGCCCCTTTCTCATCGTCGGAACACTCGTCGCTGTTCTACGATGACCTCACACACGTAAGGGGTTTCACATGTCGGAATTATCAGGAATGGTCGCAATCGTCACCGGTTCATCAAGTGGTATCGGTGAACGCACCGCACAACGTCTCGCTGAATTAGGCGCGCATGTTGTGGTGAACTCAGCAAGTTCAGTTGAGGCAGGGGAGAAACTGGCTGCTTCACTTCCGAACAGTGCCATCTATATACAAGCCGACATCAGTGACAAAGCGCAGTGCGAAAATCTCATCAATGGCACCATTGCAAAGTTTGGCAAGTTAGACCTTCTCGTAAACAATGCTGGGTGGACCACATTGGTTCCACACGGCGATCTTGAAGCACTTACAGATGAAATCTTTGAACGCACATTTGAAGTGAACGTGTTTGGTACATGGCAACTCACAAAGATGGCTATGCCTCACTTGCGTAAGTCTGAAGATGGCAACGTTGTCAACATCACTTCCGTTGCTGGTGTTCGTCCGATGGGTTCTTCCATTGCTTACTCAATGACAAAGGCAGCACTAAACCAAATGACTCGCCTCATGGCAAAGAGCCACGGGCCAGTGCGTCATAATGCAGTTGCTCCTGGGTTGGTGGAAACACCATGGACTAAAGATTGGGCAACACAACATGCAGGTGTTGCAGCAATGGCACCACTAAAGCGCTCAGCTACGGCAGACGATTGTGCAGAAGCAGTTCTTGCATTGGTTCGTAACAAGTACGTCACCGGACAAATTTTCGTTGTTGATGGCGGACTGACCCAAGTCAGTTAACTATTTGCGTGGGCCGCGATACGGCTGCACGCCACCTGAAGGAACCGTGCCTAAACGTCCGCGTTGGTAATCATCCATAGCTTGCTGCAGTTCTGCGCGTGTGTTCATTACAAACGGACCGTATTGTTCCACCGGCTCGCCGATTGGTTGGCCGCCAAGCAAGATCACATCAAGTGCTTCATGTGGTGATGCTTCCAATGTGATGGAATCACCAGTACCGAACACAGCTGTTTGTCCGACAACGAACGAATGATGATCGATGCCCACAAAGCCTGAACCTTTCACCACGTGTGCAAGTGCGTTGAAGGCAGGGTTCCACGGAAGCACCATTTGTGATCCGGGAAGAATTGTTGCGTGCGCCATAACAATTGGTGTGCGCGTTGAGCCTGGCCCCTGAATGCCTGCAATGTCACCAGCAATAAGTCGGACCAATGTTCCGGCATCAGGAGTAGTAAACAACTTCACTTGATCTGCATCAAGGTTTTGATACGCAGGAGAAACCATTTTTTGTGCAGCAGGTAAATTCACCCACAGCTGCAAACCGTGAAAGAGGCCACCGCTGATCACCAATTGTTCTGGTGGAGTTTCAATGTGCAAGATGCCGCCACCGGCAGTCATCCATTGCGTTGAACCATCTTTAATGATTCCGCCACCACCATGTGAGTCTTGGTGAATGAATGCACCGTCCATGATGTAGGTAACGGTTTCGAAACCGCGATGAGGATGCCAATCGGTTCCACGCGCTTCATACGGCGGGTAATCAACTGAACCCATTTGGTCCATCATGATGAATGGGTCGAGTACTTCTTTTGGAATGCCGGCGAATGCGCGACGCACGGGGAAGCCTTCACCTTCGAAACCACTGGGGGCAGTGGTGAGGGAAATGAGTGGACGATCTTGGGCAAGAACTGTTGGCGCTTCAATACGAGGAAGCGTGAGGGTATCGGCGGTAACTGCAGGCATATATGGACCTTTCGGATCAGTGGTATATAGTTGCGCACGCAACCATTTCCCATATCGGCAATGGTATTGGGTTTTTACGGCAACGACAACCAACCCTGCGATACTGAAGAACCATGATTGTTCATCTCATCGACGGAACCTACGAGCTGTACCGCCAACACTTTGGCCA
>Ga0194060_10002834_pt1 | contig 12368 bp, 6 predicted proteins | sample SepL225m_MetaG_FD_163427 | JGI IMG/M metagenome (GOLD analysis project Ga0194060, IMG submission 163427) | Anoxic zone freshwater microbial communities from boreal shield lake in IISD Experimental Lakes Area, Ontario, Canada - Sep2016-L222-5m | ecosystem: Environmental > Aquatic > Freshwater >... | reverse complement strand
CGGCGGGCCTGCGGCATAAACCGGCGGGCCTGCGGCATAAACCGGCGGGCCTGCGGCATAAACCGGCGGGCCTGCGGCATAAACCGGCGGGCCTGCGGCGTAAACCGGCGGGCCTGCGGCATAAACCGGCGGGCCTGCGGCGTAAACCGGCGGGCCTGCGGCGTAAACCGGCGGGCCTGCGGCATAAACCGGCGGGCCTGCGGCATAAACCGGCGGGCCTGCGGCGTAAACCGAATCTGTCAACGCACCAGACAACCAGCATGCATTCTTCCAGGTACTATTCGCATACCAGTACCTCTGGGGGGGTTGTCAAATTCGATGCGCAATGGTAAAAATATACACGTACGCCTCTGTGGCGTCCAGGTACGAACGAGTATCGAAGAAAGGAACGCAGTCATGCCACATCAACTCTCCCCGTCCATCATCGCCGCTGATCGCGCCGCCCTCAAGGCCATCGAAGAGCTCGTTGATTACCAGTCCGTCAACCCAGCCTACACCACCTCACAACTCCAACAGATGGAGGCCACCATGTCGGCGGCTCAGCAGGCCAGTGAGCGGGCGCGGCGGGCCTACGAGCAGGCCCGCGCCGTGGAGTCCGAGACGACGCTGGCCTTCCACGCGAGTATGCTTGCCGCACGGAGCCAGGTGATCGTTCAGTACGGCGACGACTCCTATGCCGCGCAGTCGGTTGGGCGCACCCGTAGGTCGGATCGGAAGCGCCCGGTGCGGAGGGTGGCCGCCGCCGGGTAATGTTCCCATAAGACAAGGTTCACGGATACGGTATAGTACTACAGTTGTAAATATCTTCGCAGAAAGGCTCTCGCCGATCACCCCCCCTAGCCCCCCCGCACGCGGGGGGGAACAACGCATTATCCCCCCCCCGCTTGCGGGGGGGCTAGGGGGGGTAATTCAAACTACAACTGTAGTAATAGGCAATAACGTAAAAGTCACCCTGTCACATCGAGCGCCCGGCCCGTAAACGGGCGGGCTAGGTTCTACGACGGCCGCTGAAGCGGCCTCAGACAGGCCGCTTCAGCGGCCGTCGTAGACCTAGCCGGGGGCTTCCGCCCATAGTACTACAGTTGTAAATATCTTCGCAGAAAGGCTCCCGCCGATCACCCCCCCTAGCCCCCCCGCACGCGGGGGGGAACCAATGCATTGTTCCCCCCCGCGTGCGGGGGGGCTAGGGGGGGTGATTCAAACTACAACTGTAGTAATATAGCAATCCTCTTGGGGTTGTTGTGTGGAGTCAAGGCTTTAGCCGGATAAGACCGCCTAAAGGCTCGACTCCTTTTCATAACCAATTTAGGATTGCTATATGCCCTTATGGAGAGAGGAAAGATTCTGCAATAGGACGCTTCCGACTCCCCCTCTCCCGCTCAGGGAGAGGGGGTTGGGGGGTGAGGGCGCGCGTTACCCTACCTCTCCCCATACGTCGCCCACGCCTGGGTGATCCGGTCAAGGATGATTGCGATAATCACAATCGCCAGGCCCGACTCGATCCCGCGCCCGGTCTGGTTTTTGCCTAGACCAATGACCACCTCCAGGCCGAGTCCGGCACCGCCCACTAGCCCGGCGATGATCACCATTGCCAGTACCATCATAATCATCTGGTTGACGGCGAGCATGATCGCTGGCAGAGCCAGGGGCAACTGCACCCGCAGCATGGTCTGAGCGCGGGTTGCGCCGAAGGCGCGGGCCACCTCCACCGTTTCGGCGGGCACTTGGCTGAGGCCAAGCTCGGTGAGCTTCATACCGGGCGGCACGGCGTAGAGTACGGCGGCGATCAGCCCCGGTACCCGACCGATATTCACGAGCATGATCACCGGCACGAGGTAGACAAAGGCCGGGATCGTCTGGAAGAAGTCGAGGATGGGGCGCAGCACCGCCCGTGTGACCGGACTCTGCGATGAGAGTATCCCGAGGGGTACGGCGATCAGGACACTGATCAAGACGCTGATCAGGACTTGGCTGAGGGTGTCCATGCTCGGTGTCCACATGCCCAGCAGGCCGATCAGCAGCATCCCGCTGGCGCAGATTGCGGCCAGACGCCACTTGCCTGCCGCATAGCCAACCCCGGCAACGGCCAGGATTACGGCGGGCCAGGGCAGCCAGTCGAGCAGCAGGTTGCGCCCTGGGTTGAGCAGGTAGATGGTCAGCGCATCACTGAGCGGGCCGGTGCCAATCGGCAGCCCGCCGATTTGGTAGAGGTTGTCGCGTGCCCAGGCCACAGCGGCGTTGGCTGGTTCGCGCAGCGAGATCCGCCAGTCCGCAGGGAAGCGACCCAGGTGGAGTAGGGCCACGTCAGCCACGACGATGATGATCAGCAGCGCGGCGGCGTTGATTGCTCGGGCGAAGCGCCGCAGATCCTGGGCGCGGGCCGAATGAGCCTGGCGCGTGGCGAGGGCGTTGACCGGCCAGATCGCTAGGAAGTCGCGTCGGCCCGTCTTGGGCGGGACGGCTAGGTCGATCGTGCCCAGGGCGGCGCTCAGCCGGTCGAGGGTGATTGCCAAGGCGACGATCACCAGCCCGGCCTCCAGAGCTTGACCCACGTTCAGGCGCTGGAGCGCCACCAGTACTTCGCGGCCAAGCCCGCCCGCGCCGATCATCGCCGCAATGACCACCATGCCCAGGGCCATCATGATCGTCTGGTTCACCCCGGCCATGATCTCCGGCAGGGCCAGGGGCATTTGGACACGTAGCAGCAACTGGCGCGGGGTGGCACCAAAGGCCCGCGCCGCCTCGACGGCGGCCGGGTCGGCCTGACGGATGCCCAGGCTGGTCAGGCGGATGATCGGCGGTAGGGCGTAGATCAGGGTAGCTACCACCGCCGGTGCCCGTGCAATCCCAAAGAAGAGCAGCACCGGGGCCAGGTAGACAAAGGCGGGCATGGTCTGCATTGCGTCGAGCAGCGGGCGCAGGCGGCGCTCAAATTGCGGACTAAGCCCAGCGGCGATGCCGAGCGGAATACCGCACAGCAGCGACAGGCCCACCGCACAGTTCATCAGCGCCAACGTCTGCATGCTCGGCTCCCAAAGCCCAAACAGGCCAGCCAGCAGCAACCCGCCCACGCACAGCAGAGCCAGGCGCAGCCCCGCGCCAAGGTAGCCGAGCAGGCCGATGATTGCCAGCACACTCAGCCACGAAAGCCCGAGCAGCCAGTTTTCCACCAGGCGCAAACTCGCATCGATCCCGCCGCGCAGCGGGTCAAAGCCGAGCGTGAAGATCGGATTGGTCGCCCGGTTCGCGACCGACCAGTTCTGGAAGGCATCGACCGGCCCGCGCAGGCCGAGGTTCCAGCTCTCGGGGAAACGACGGGCCTCGGCTGGCCAGACCAGCGCGCTGAGGATCAGCACGATCAGCAGAGTGGCCCCTGTCAGCAGCCGCAGCCGTGCGCGTGTGCCGATCTGGGCCTCAGCTAGCGCTGGTGTTCGGATCGCCATGAATACTCCTCACGTCATACACCTCTGGTTGACTGTGCCAGTCTCGCTGGCACAGTCAACCAGAGGTATTAATTACAGAAATAGCCCGTAAAGCCCAGCAGCTTTAGCGCTGGGATAGAAGGGCTTCACCCGCTTGAGCGGCTTTAGCTGATATGGTTGCACTTCCACGTGTATTGCGGTACAATTGTTCGTATACAGTATTCGTACCGTTGCACGTTTCCAACTGAGTTGTGGGCGTTCCGACGAGCAATCCATCGTCGGGTAAAAAGCTCATGGTCATGTGGCGTACTGGTTCGGCGGAAGGGGCCAACCTGAGAGCCAGCACAGGCACGTACACGGTAGGCCACACACCAACCTCCGTTCTCGAAAGAGGACAAGGGATGGGGCGGCATCCCTTTGAAGCCCAAGCGTTTACGCTTGGGAGCCGTCACACAGCGCGTGCAGTACCAGCGCCCGGTCGAGGTGGCCGCGTGTCATGTGCGCCTCGTCCACGACGGCCACCGGGCCATCGTGGGCGGCTACCACGGGCATAGCCTCCTCAAGTTTGGTCGCCAGGGCCACCGTCGGCCCGTCCGGCCCAGCGGGAGACGCCGTGCAGGGGATCATGATCGCCCCTGCCGTGAGCACCCGCGCCCGTGGCGCATCCTTCACAAAGGCGCGCACATAATCATTGTGGGGACGCAGCACCAACTCCTCGGGCGTGCCCACCTGCACCAATTGGCCGTGGCGCATAATCGCAATCCGGTCGCCCAGGCGCAGAGCCTCGGCAAAATCGTGGGTGATGAAGATGCTGGTCTTACGCAGACTGCTCTGGAGGCGCAGCAGTTCATCCTGCATCTCGCGGCGGATGAGCGGGTCAAGGGCGCTGAAGGGTTCGTCAAAGAGCAGGATGGCCGGGTTCACCGCGAGAGCGCGGGCCAGTCCCACCCGCTGCTGCATGCCGCCACTGAGCTGGCGCGGCAGGTGGTTGCCCCAGCCGGTCAGCCCCACCAGATCGATCATACGCTCGGCCTGCTCCTGACGCTCGCGTCGGCCAATCCCGCGCACCTCCAGGCCGTAAGCCACGTTATCGATCACCCGGCGGTGCGGGAAAAGCCCGAAGTGCTGGAAGACCATGCTCACTGTATGGCGGCGCAGTTCACGTAGCTCGGCCTCGCCCATCGTCAGGATGTCGCGCCCGTCGATCTGCACCTCGCCGTGGGTTGGCTCCGCCAGCCGCGACAGGCAGCGCACCAGCGTAGACTTGCCGCTGCCCGAGAGTCCCATCACCACAAAGGTTTCGCCGCGCCGTACACTAAACGAGACGCCGCGCACGGCCACCACATGGTCAGCGTAACGCCCGGCATCGGCGGTTCCGGCGTGCAGCGCGGCGTATGCCTGCGCCGGCTCCCGCCCGAAAATCTTCCATACATCACGGCAGATCAGCGTAGGCTGGGCAGTGGGTGCTGTTGTCATGAACTCGTACTCACAATTCCTCCAGGGCGAACGTATTTCAGGGAGGGCGTTGCCCTCCCTGAAATTCCTTCCTACTTCTTCGCCACCCACGTCTGCCAGACATCCTTGTGGGCATCGATCCATGCCCGTGCGGCCTGCTCGGTCGTCTTCTTATCCAGATCGACCGCCGCGATCATGCTGATCTGAGCGGCGTTGTCGTAGCTCATCGCCTTGAGCAGCGTGTAGGCGTCAGGAGCCTTCTCTTTCAACCCCGACCAGACCGCCTTAAAGAGAACGTCCTTAGGATAATCGCAGCTTACGCTGCCCGCCTTTGCGTTCGCGTAGCAGCTTTCGCTATAGTCCGGCAGGGTTACGGGAGTGAGCTTGTACTTGGCGTGAATGGAGTGCGGTGTCCAGAAGTAGAACAGCAGCGGCGACTTGCGGCTGTAGGCCGCGTCGAGGGCCGCCAGCACCGCCTGCTCTGAGCCAGCCTGCACCACCTGAAGGTTCAGCCCCAGGTTCTTGATAATGTCAGCGTCGTACTGCACCCAGCTTGGGTCGCCGGTGAGGAACTGGCCTTTGTTGCCGGTCTCGGCGGTCTTAAACAACTCGGCGTTCGCCTTGATCCCCTCCCACGTCGCCAACTCGGGGCGCTGCTCGACCATATAGGTCGGCACGTACCAACTAATCTTGCCGACCACGCCGAGCGGGCCAAGGTTCTCAACCACCTTCTGCGTGTCGATGTACAGCTTGATATGTTCGGCATGACCAGAGGGCCAGACCTCCAGGGTGGCGCTCAGATCGCCGCTGGCGAGGGCGGCCCACTGGGCATTCTCATCAATCGTGACAAGCTCAACCTTATAGCCGAGTTGCTCCTCCAGAAGAATCTTCGCGACGTTCACATTGACCGACGAACCGGTCCAGGCATTCTCGGCGAGCTTGATCGAGATCTTTGGTGCGGCGGGCGGCGGGGTACTGGCGCAGGCGGTAAACAATACCAGGGCGGCCACAATCATCAGCGGGCGAAGGAACCAGCGCGAGCGGGGGAAGGTCATGCACATCTCCTTGTACGGTGGGCGGGATCACCCCTATATAATAAACTAAGAACCCTCACTGTAGATCTGTGCCAAAACAAGGTTTCAGCCACCCTATCACCGTGTCACCCTATCACCGTGTCACCTGGCATCCTGATGCCAGGTGTGGGCGGACATCTATCACCCTATCACCGTGTCACCTGGCATCCTGATGCCAGATGTGGGCGATCATCTATGGTACACTGAGAAAACCCGCACCTGTCCGTAATTAAAGAAGCAGGGATCATGGCTAATACGACGATCTCCTTCTACGAGCGCGTTGATCACGCCATCCACGACGCCTCGCTGAAGACGGCCCTCGCACGGGCTACCGGACGCTTTATCGGCAACCGCGCCGGGGCCATCGGTGTGCTGAGCGATGCCGACGCTCTGCGCGACACGGCCCGCGCCATCCGCGCCGACGCGCTTGCGCACCTCGACGAGCTGCTCGTCCAGCTCGCTACGAACGTCGAGCGACGCGGCGGCACAGTCTGTTGGGCCAGCGACGGTGAGGAGGCTCGCCGCTATATTGCCGAACTGGCCAAGGCTCGCGGCGTCCGTACTATCGTCAAGTCGAAGTCTATGGCCTCTGAGGAGATCCAGCTCAACCACGCTCTTGAAGAGGCTGGCCTGGAGGTGGTTGAGACCGACCTGGGCGAGTATATCATCCAACTCGCCGGTGAGACGCCCTCGCACATCATCGCACCTTCCATTCACAAGACCCGCGAGCAGGTGAGCGATCTGTTCTCCACGCACCTGGGGATGCCGCCAACCGATGACATCCCGACGATGACTCAGACGGCGCGGGCGGCTTTGCGTCAGCGCTTCCTCAGAGCCGACATGGGCATCAGCGGGGTGAACTTTGGTGTGGCCGACGAGGGCGCGGTGGTGATTGTGGAGAATGAGGGCAATGCCCGTCTTTCCACCAGCGTGCCACGTATCCATGTGGCGATCATGGGCATCGAACGAATCGTCGCTCGCATGGAAGATCTCGGCGTGATGCTGCAAGTCCTGGCTCGCTCGGCTACCGGCCAGAAGCTCAGCGTCTACACCAGCATCATCAGCGGCCCCGCCCGCGTTGGTGAGGATGACGGGCCTGAGGAGTTCCACCTCGTGCTGCTGGACAACGGGCGCTCGCAAATCCTCGGCGGCCAGTACGCCGAAGCCCTGATGTGCATCCGCTGCGGAGCCTGCCTGAACGCCTGCCCGGTCTACCAGGCCATCGGCGGCCACGCCTACGGCGGGGTTTACTCCGGCCCTATCGGGGCCATCCTCACGCCGTTGCTCCAGCCGGATCTGCCCGAGGCATATATGCTGCCCCAGGCCAGTTCGCTCTGCGGAGCCTGCCAGGAGGTCTGCCCGGTGCGGATCGCCATCCCCGACCTGCTGCTGCGCCTGCGCGCCGACGGCGTCAAGGCCGGGAAGGCCCACCCGGTCGAGAAGGCCGCGATGACTGGCTACGCGCTCACGATGAACAACCCCGCGCTCTACCGCGCTGGCGGGCGGCTGGCCCGTCTCGGCTCGCGCCTGATCGGGCGCAAGGGCCGCATCCGAAGGCTGCCGCCACCGCTGAGCGGGTGGACGCACGGACGGGATTTTCCACAGCCAGAGCATACGTCGTTCTCTGAGTGGTGGGAGGAGCGGGAGAAGGAACGACCTAAACAATAATCGTCCTAAGCATGGTTCAGAACCGCGTGACAGTTTGCAGTGAATGTAGCACCGCCTTCCAGGCGGTCAAGAGCATCACCGCAGGCTGGAAGCCCGCGCTACGAACTGTCACGCTGAAACCTGGTACCTGAAACCTTGTCCTACCGCAAAAGGCACGCGGTCATTCCAAGCGCCCGGCCCGTAAACGGGCGGGCTACGATCTACAAAGCCCGCCTTCGCGGGCTCGGACAGCCCGCGAAGGCGGGCTTCGTACCCGTAGCCGGGGGCTTCAGCCCCCCGGCGATCTCGGAGAATACCCAATGCCTAACTCCGCTGCCCAGGTATTCCTCCCCGCCCTCCAAACCTTCGCCGCCGATACGACCAGCAAGTTTGCCCAGCAGCTCAAGGCGAATCCTGAAGATCAGCTCAAGGGGCCGATCAGCGCGGCGATCAAGGCGGCCGGTGTCGCGCTCGGCGGGATGAAGGTCGAGGTTGTCACTGAGATCCAGGTGGCCGAACTGCACGGTCGCCCCGATATGGGGGTGACGGTCGGCGGTTTGCTGGCGGGTTATGTTGAGTTGAAGGCTCCTGGCAAGGGCGCGAACCCTGAAAAACTCAAGGGCGAAGATAAAATTCAGTGGGAGAAGTTTAAGAATCTGCCCAACCTGATCTATACGGACGGGAATGAGTGGGCGCTTTACCGCAGCGGTGCGCTGGTTGGTAAGCGCATTCGTTTGGCGGGTGATGTGACGGAGGACGGTGCGGCGGCGGTGAGCGCCGAGAACGCGGCCGCGCTGACTGAAATCTTCCGCGATTTCCTGGGCTGGCAGCCGATCACCCCCACTACCCCGCGTGGCCTCGCCGATCTGCTTGCCCCGCTCTGTCGTCTGCTACGCGAAGAGGTTGTCGCCGCCCTGAAAAACCCCGCGTCGAGTCTGTCGAGTTTGGCGAACGATTGGCGGGCTTACTTTTTTCCCCAGGCCGATGATCCGCAGTTCGCTGATGCCTATGCCCAGACCTTCACTTACGCCCTGCTGCTGGCCCGCGTCTCGGGTGCGAGCGATCTCTCGATCACGCAGGCCGTTAAGACCATCCGCCCCGGCCATCGGCTGCTCGCCGATACGCTCAAAACCCTCGATAACCAGGATGCCCGCGATGAGATCGCGGTGCCGCTTAATCTGCTGGAGCGCGTGATCACCGCTGTTGATGCGCGCATGTTTACGCAGCAGATCGGCGATCCCTGGCTCTATTTTTACGAGGATTTCCTAGCTGCCTACGACCCGAAGATGCGCAATGATCGCGGCGTCTACTATACGCCGCTGGAGGTGGTGCGCTGTCAGGTGCGGCTGGTGGCCGAGTTGCTGGCGGATCGTTTCGATAAGGAGTTCTCCTTCGTTGATGAGGATGTGATCACCCTTGACCCGGCTACCGGCACTGGTACCTACATCCTGGCCGCCATGCAGCACGGCCTGGATCAGATTGCGGCGGTGAAGGGTAAGGGCAAACGCGCTTCGGCGGCGACGACCGCTGCCCAGAATATGCACGCCTTCGAGTTGCTGGTCGGCCCGTATGCGGTGGCTCACCTGCGCCTGACCCAGCAGGTTGTCGCCGAGGGCGGTACGCTGCCTGCCGACGGGGTGCATGTCTATCTGGCTGATACGCTGGAATCGCCGAACGCCAAGCCCAAGGATTATCTGCCCCTGCCCTACAAGCAGTTTGGCGAAGAGCAGCAGCGCGCCCAGAAGATCAAGCGCGATACGGCGGTGCTGGTCTGTATTGGCAACCCGCCCTACGACCGGCAGACGATTGACCCCGACGACCCTTCGCAGCAGCGCAAGGGCGGCTGGGTGCGCTTTGGCGATCCCGTCCAGGGCAAGGCGAAGCCTCCGGCGTTGCTCGACGATTTTCTGGCCCCGCTCCAGGCGAGTGGTCAGGGCGTCCACGCCAAGAACCTGTTCAATGATTATGTCTACTTCTGGCGCTGGGCGCTCTGGAAGATCTGCGAACAGCAACCGGGTTACGGCATCATCAGTTTTATTACCGCCGCCTCGTACCTGCGCGGCCCTGGCTTCGCCGGGATGCGCGAGCTGATGCGGCGTAGCTTCGATGAACTGTGGATTATTGACCTGGAGGGCGATAATCTCGGCGCACGCAAGAGCGAGAACGTGTTTGCCATCCAGACCCCGGTGGCGATTGCCCTGGGCATCCGTAACGGCCCGGCCCGGCCCGATACCCCGGCCACCGTGCGCTACGCCCGCATCACCGGCAACCGCGCCGAGAAACTGGCCTCTCTGGACGCCGTGACGCAGATGGCCGATCTGCCCTGGCGTACCTGCTTTAGCGGCTGGGCCGACCTGTTCCTGCCCAGTTCGGATACGCCCTACTGGGGCTGGCCGCTGCTTACCGACCTGTTTCCCTGGCAGGCCAATGGCATGCAGTTCAAGCGCTCCTGGCCGATTGGTGAGAGCAAGGAGGTGATTGAGCGGCGCTGGAGCGTCTTCCTCAGTGCGACCAACCGGCGGGCCAGCTTCAAAGAGAGCCGCGACCGCGTGATCACGGGGCGTTACCCGACGCTTGATGGCTCAGGCAGCAAAGACCCCGCTCTCGCCAGTCTCAAGCCCGGTGATGCGGTTCCTTCGTTGCGTCAGATCGCCTTCCGTAGCTTTGACCGGCAGTGGGCGCTGGTTGACTCGCGGATTGGCGATTACCTGCGGCCCGTCCTGCACCAGACCCACGGCGACCAGCAGATCTACCTCACCAGCTTGCTGACCAAAGTGCTTGGCGAAGGATCAGCAGCCGTCGCTACCGCACTTATCCCAGATATGGATCACTTCTGCAATCGCGGCGCAAAAGATGTCATCCCGCTTTGGCGAGACAGCGCAGCGACCGAGGCAAACATCACCGCCGGGGTGCTGGAGCAACTGACGACAGGCTACGGCCAGACCGTGACGCCGCAGCGGTTTGTGGCCTACGCCTACGCCATGCTCGCCTCACCGGGCTACGTGAGCCGTTTTTGGGAAGAATTGACCATCCCCGGCCCGCGCCTGCCAATCACCAAAGACGCGAGTCTCTTCAACGCCGCCGCCAACCTGGGCGAACGGCTGATCTGGCTGCACAGCTACGGCGAACGCTGCGTGCCACCAGGAAAAAAGGCCGGGAAACTGCCGCCAGGCCGAGCGCGGATCGAGGTTGGCGTACCGCAGAGCGAGGCCGACTACCCCGAGGATTTTGCTTACGACGCCATCAAACAAGAATTGCGTGTCGGTAAAGGGCTGTTTAGCGGCGTGCGCCCGGAGCTGTGGGCATTCAGCATCTCCGGCCTAGACGTGATAAAATCCTGGTTAGGCTACCGTATGCGCAACCGATCCGGCAAAAGCTCCTCGCCGCTCGACGCGATCCGCCCGTCAGCGTGGCAGTTCGACGACGAGTTGCTCGACCTGCTGTGGACGCTGGATCACACGGTTGATCTGCTGCCTGAAATAGACGCGCTACTCGGGCAGATCCTGGCGGGTGAACTCTGGACAGCGGGCGACATGCCCACGCCAAGCGAGGCCGAGCGTAAGGGGCCGAAGCCAAAGGGTGATGCGCTGAACCAGAGCATGTTTGTTGAGACAGAAGCGCACGATGCGCAGGAGCTTTAGTCTCAATACTTTTTGAATAATCCCGCCTCGCCCCCTGCCCCTCTCCCCGTGAGGGAGAGGGGAGATTCCGCACCTGGATGCATCCGACGCCCCCTCTCCCGTTCAGGGAGAGGGGGCGAGGGGGTGAGGGCTGAGCGGCGGTAGATTCCTTATGTGAAAAGTATTGGGGCTGAAGCCCTCGGCTCGATTCGACGAAGCCCGCTGAAGCGGCCTGCCTGAGGCCGCTTCAGCGGGCTTCGTCGAATCGAGCCCGCCCGTTTACGGGCCGGGCGACGGGGATGACAGGGCTACTTCTGCGGTAGGACATGGTTCGCGGATACTTTACAGTTCTACCCCCCTAACCCTCCCGCACGCGGGGGGGAACCAATGCATTGATTCCCCCCCGCGTGCGGGGGGGCTAGGGGGGGTAAATATGCCAAGAGTGTAAAGTAAACTCGGCCTTCCCCTCCGTCCTACACGTTGATCATCGGCAGAATAAACCGATAGAGAGCGTCAATCGTGATGCTGCGGGTGACGCCTGCCGAGCTATTGCCCGCCGCGTCGATCTGGGTGACGCTGATGGTGTGCGCCCCGTTCGCCATGTCGGTCGTCGCCGTGCAACTCCACGTGCCGTCGGCGGCCACCGTGGCGCTACAGATCGTCGCCGTCCCCTCGCTCACCGTGACGGTCGCGCCCGTCGCGGTGGTGATCGCCGTGATGCTCGCCGGGGCGACACCCTCGCCGGTGCCTCTGAACGTCGGGCGAAAGCTGTTGACCACCCCACCCGTCGCGGGGCTGTTGATTACCGGCACGCTCGGCGGTGTTGTGTCCACGCGGAAGCTGCGGGTTACGGCGGGCGAAACCGTGAGCGCCGCGTCGGTCTGCGTCGCACTGATGGTGTGTGCGCCTTCGGCCAGATCGGCACTCGGTGTGCAACTCCAGGAGCCGCTGGCGGACACCGTGGCGGTGCAGATCGTCGCCGTACCCTCACTGACCGTAAGGGTCATGCCCGCCGTCCCTCTGCCAGTGATCTTGGGCCGTTTGCTGCTCGTGGGGGCACCCGCTACCGGGGCGTTGATTACCGGCGCACTCGGCGGGATGGCCGTGGGGCTCGCCGTCGGGGTCGCCGTGGGAATGGCGGTGGCGGTGGC
>Ga0194060_10002833_pt1 | contig 12369 bp, 9 predicted proteins | sample SepL225m_MetaG_FD_163427 | JGI IMG/M metagenome (GOLD analysis project Ga0194060, IMG submission 163427) | Anoxic zone freshwater microbial communities from boreal shield lake in IISD Experimental Lakes Area, Ontario, Canada - Sep2016-L222-5m | ecosystem: Environmental > Aquatic > Freshwater >... | reverse complement strand
TGAACAGTTTGCGAAAAACAATCCTGATAAAATACACAAGGCGTCATATTGTCAAAAAACAAAACGTGATATTGAGACCCAATTTTTTTTACCTCTCAATGCACAAAATGTTTTGACATATTACCCACTCGTCATTCTAATATACTTAACAACTCCAATACTTTTTGAGGAATATCTTTATTACTCTTTTTCAGTTCATTTAACAGTTCAGTTATAGTCAATTGGTCTCTTCTTATTGTACCTTTGTTGTCGGGATTGATATTCCTAAGATGAAATGTTAAATAGTCGTATAGACTAGTTATAAATCTTATATTACTAAAAAGCTCATCAATGATCACTTGTTTGGAATCAGAATATTGCAATGTCCATGTAAATAGCTGAATATATTTGGATAAACTCATTGAAGCAGTATACGTTTCAGATATAAATGTACGATATAATTCATTATTAAAGTTATCTTGATGTGTTACATTATTTAGTCTTTCTTTTAAGACCATCCATACTAAGTTTGATATATCCCTTGGATATCTGCCAAAATAAAAAAGATTTATAAGTTGGTCAACAATGATTTGTTTGAAAGTACCAGTGAAATGTAGCGTACCAGCTTGTATTGCTCTAAGATATTGTTCAAGAGCTTCTGCTTTTTGAATGGGTCTTTCTCTCATAGAAAGTACTTGACCATAATTTAGGTTGGGTTCAAACTCTCTTCTAACGGTATCAAATTCACCTACAGAGAATGTCCCTTTAAGCACTGCACCTGCTGGAAATTGATTGGCAGTAAGGATGGCTTTTACACGAGTATGTTGGCTAAAATTGTTCAATATATTTATAAGTACAACTATATTTTCTTGAGAAAGATGTGAAAAAGGCTCATCCAATAAAACTGTTATGTCTTGATTTGTAATAGATAATGCGATACATATCTCTAATATCTTTTCCTGTCCAGCCGATAGAATGTAATTATTATTAAACCACTCATTTTTTACATCTCTAAATCCAAGATTGTTGCAATGGGTTACTATTTTTTGGGTTAAAGTAGCGTTGCTTGAGATATCTGCAGACCAAGCACGTATTATTTGACTATTAGTTTCTATTAAATTAGGATAGGTAGCAAGTAATATTCCAATAGTATTGGATATTGGTCTACTTCTTAATTTTTGAATAATAGGGAACATATATTGCCTTTCTTTTGGATCTAAAGTTCTTAGATCTCTTTTTTCTTCAGAAAATGAAACCCCAACTCTTAGTCGATCATTATCTCCGATATAGCGACCAGATAATGTATAAAGAAAAGTAGTTTTTCCTGATCCATTTGCTCCAGTTACAGTCAGATAACTATTTTGTGGGATTGTAATTCCCATGTTAAAGTATACATTAGGTCCATCGGGAGTTATTGGCGGGATAACAACTTTTTCAAGATAAAGATCTCCATGTGTTGGTGGTATACATGGATCTAAAATATTTGTGCAGCTTTCTCTAATAGGTAGTCTGCTAGCAGATATGATTCCTTGAAGTTCAGATTCAAGTTTGTTACTTAAAATTTTAGCGGTATCTATTTGTGCTTGAATTGATGCTGATTGATCCATTACTGTAGAACTTATAGATGCGATATATCGATGGAAGGCAATTATAGTAGAAGCATAGTTTGGATTACTATTTAATAATAATAAAAATCCGGTTGTTCCTAGCGTTCCAAGTTTTATCAATAAATCTTTAAAGGTACGAGTGTAAAAATTTTTTAACCAAATTGAATTTTTTAATTCTTTATTTAATTCAATAGTTCTTTCGTCAACTGCTATCTCTCCTGAATTTTGTAGAAATGGAGTAATTTTTTGTATATATTGGCGAAGAAAAGCATCTGCTTCACTGAAGAAATGTGAAAAAGGTATGAGATATTTTTCTGATAATTTGCTCATTGAAAATAAACCCAAAGTCATACCAGTTCCTGTAATAGTTCCTTTCATTAATCCGTTTAAGGGGCCATTTCGAAGGGCTTCTGATGTTGCGATACCAAACGATAGTCCAAGAATTGTTATGGGTAGTGTAATACTAAGCATTCTACGATCAACCTTTGCTTGAGCCCCCATTAAGATTTGCTGAAGTGTATCTGTCATGTTTGTAGTAATATTATGTTCTTTTTGAAAGGTATCCATTTCTGCAATAAGACCTCGCCTTAATGAAGAGATGTCATGCATTATGGATCCAGACGCAGCCACCATAGATTCTGGTGTTTGCATTAGTAGTTGAGTTGCTATTAATGCTATAATTTGATTTGGAGTAGATAGATCTGCATTAAAAATAAAACCATTCATAAAAGATCCAAGTCCTGCTTCTGTGAGATTTTTAGCAGGTGCAAGAACCGCTAACTGTCCGACTTTTAGCACTTCATCTTTCCATCTACTAAATCGAGGATCCAAACGAATTATGTCATCGAGGAGGTTTTGAGGAATAATAGAATTTGCCAAATACTTAGAAGCTAATTCTAATTGGTCAACTGTTCTTAAAATCGAAGGATCTGGTTTTTCTTTCCCATGCTTTTTTTGATCATCTTTGACATACCATATTTCCCATGGCATTAAGGCAATTGGAGTTTCTATAGAACGTAAAAGAGTGAGAATTGACAATCCCGCATAGGTTAACGTGTTAAGGGAATTATCCAATCTATCTCGAACTGTTAAAATACCATTTGCAATATTTTTTGTTATTTGTGGTTTGGCCTCATGTAGGAACCTTTGCACATCATCTGGAAGTGATGAAAATACCATATTATCTTGTGCAACTAAAATATCTAGAGATTCATTCCTTCCCTCCAATCGAAGTGCTCTTTCTACAGGACTTACTCTTGCACCATAATTATAAGCATGCATTCCATATTTATGTAGTAGGTGTGCTCGTTCCATTGGACAGTATACTATTACTATGGGTTTTATTCAACTCCCAAAGGTGAAAGTTGAATCATTGAATTTGTGCGAGCAAATTGGTTTGAGATGTGCAAATTAAGTTTTAGTCTTAATCATTATTAGATAATATCCTATTTAGCACACGAAGTCTATTATCGATATTGCCAGAAATTGTCTGTAGCCTACCAAGTTCTAATAGTTGACAATTTGTTTCAATTTGTAACTGATCTTGAATATCAGGATTTGCAGTTACAATTGTTATGAATAAATTCAAAAAACTTGAAATAATATTAAAAGTTTCAAGACGGGATGAATCAATACTAGAATTTTGAAACAACTGAATATATTGAATCAAAGTATTTCCAAATTTTTTTACATTTGGATCAGTTTGAAAATCGCTCAAGATTTCTCTAATTTTTTGTTCATTTGCGTAGGATATGAGTGAAGTTAATGTAGTTATATAATTTAGTCCAGAATAAATAGCGAGATCATCTAGATATCGTGGAAACACAATTTTTGTATCATTATCGGAAAATTTTGTTTTTAGGATATTCCATACGAGATCCACTACTATTGATTTATTTCGATAATTTTCAAGAAAATCTTGCAAATCGAAGAGTCTGAATTCTAGATATTTCATTGAACTATCTGTACGATAGGATTCTAATAGATTTTTTATAGTTGTTCGAATAGTAGCTATTTTATTATAATCTTTATATCCTTTCCTATGGTTATGTGGTTCAAACGTCATAGTATCAGTAACATATTCTCCACATGAATGAGGAAGACTGGTGATTGCATCGGGGAATTCATTTGCCGTCAGAATGATTCTACCTTTAAAGTGGTTTGGTAGGTTTTGAAATATAGTAGCCATAGTACCTCTGTTTTCTTCTGAAAATGAAGAAAATGGTTCGTCCCAAAGTAAAGTAATATTTCCATCATTTATTGCGAGTGATCCAAGGTACATTAACATATCGCGTTGTGCCGTCGATAATTCTATGCTCGCAGTGAACCAATCAGCAGTAACATCCATAAAACCTACTGAATGATAATGGGCAACTAATTGCGTTGTAAAGTCTGACCTAGAGTCATCATCAGAAGTCCACTTTATCATATCTGACTCTGTAGCTCCAAATTTGTTTGAATATCCGGATAGAAGCACACCTAATTTAGAACGGATGTTACTTTTTTTATCGAGTTGTATTAATGGAAATAGATGTTGTCGTTCTTGTATCGGAACTGTTCTTAAATCTTGTGGTCCGTTACTCGTAATGACACCAACTCTTTGATTAGCATTTCCCGCGCTAAAATCTCCTCGTAATGTATGAAGAATTGATGTTTTTCCTGTACCATTTTGTCCTGTAATCGTTAAAAAACTACTAGCAGGCATATTTACATGAAGATTTTTCATATGAATATTCAGTTCACCTGGTTTGATGGGAGGTATGATTAGACTTTCAATTGCGAGAGGAAATTCACTTATTACAGGATCATCAACAGATTCTAAATGATCTTGGAGTGGAAGTCGTCCCATGGATATTCTTCCATTTAGTTCAATTAGAAGAGATTCTACCGCAATTCTAGTATGTTCTATTGATGCAACATATGTCCCATACTTAGTAATACGTTCTCTTAATAATGATGCGTATCGCTGATTTCCGATCATCATAGCCGCTGACAATCCTTTTGTTTGACTGAATAGTGCAGTTGCAAGTACAGCAAACCAAGTAGATTGTTTTGGAATACCTTTTATTAATAAATCTGAAAGAAAATTTTTCCACCAAATTTTCACTTTTAGCTCCGAATTTTTTTGCTCTGTTTCTTTATTTATTGCAATTTCACCTTTAGCTTCTTGAAATGGTTCTATTTCTGATGTTATTTTTCGTATTTGTGCATGACTCAAACCATATTGTGCACCAAAATCTTTAAGCCATTTTTCGGTAAAAAAGTCTATAGTGAGCGAACCTGCTTTTAAAAAGCTACCTGTGATAAGAGTAGTTGCTAGTCCATTCAGAGGGCCTGTTTTTTGCATTTCAGCGACACCAATTCCGATCGATACTCCAATGAGAGTTGCAGGAAGTCCACATGATATTAATCGTTGCTCAAATTTTTTCTCTGCTGTAGTAAATATTTCTTCAAAGATGGATGATATATTATTCGTTAATCTATGTTTTTGATGGAACGAGCTTATATCTTGCATCAACCCACGACGCAATCTATATATTTCATGGATATATTCTTGAGCAGATGCTCTAAGTAAAGACTCAGGGAAGATCATAGCTTGTTGTTCGATAATAAGTTTGAGTATACGATCATTATCAGCTGTTGAATTGAATATGTATCCATCAGCTACAGAACCAATTAAATAGGATAATCTCATTTTATTTGGTGCCCCGATCATTTTTTTACCTGTTTTATAAATTTCTTCTTCCCAAAGTGAAAATCGAGGATCCAATTTAGCAAGAGTTTGTAGGAGCCTTTTTGGAACTATACCATCAGCAATAAAATGTGCTGCGATCTCCTCTTGATGTATAGTTCGAAGAATTCCCAAATCACGTTCTGGCTTATGATTGCATTCTTGGTCTTCATTAACATACCATTCCTCCCATGATATCAAAGGTCCTTGGTACCCCTTTGCACGTGCATAAGTAAGTGCAGATAATCCAGCATGGGTGAGTGCATCAGGAATTACTTCTGTTCCACTTTTCATTGCTAATACTCCTTTTTGGATATCATCAGTTATTCGGGGCATTTGTGATCGTAAAAAGTTTTGGATGTCAACAGGAAATGTATTTATTCTTTTTTCATCTATAGCAGAAAGTAAATCATGTTGAGGATTTCTTCCTTCTTGTTGAAGCGCACGTTCCCATGGTTGAGGGGCTTTATATAGGTGATGTGGTATTCCGTAATGATGTAATAGTTCGTGTCTATGCATCGATAAGTATACTCTTACTATGGGTTTAATTCAACTCCCAAACATATACAACTCTTCCTCTGCGCGGGTGATGCCTGTGTAGAGCCATCGTTTCCAATCTTCTTCAGACTGATTCTTAAATCGTTCTTCAAATAGAATTACGCGTTTTGATTGGCTACCTTGTGCCTTGTGAACAGTGAGGGCATATCCAAAATCAAATAAATCACCATGCATGATGAGCGCGCGTTGTTCGGTATAATTCATGGCTTTTGGTGCATTAAATTGTTTTTTTGCTATGAGTCCTTTATATATGTGTTCTTCTCCATCCATACTTACCTCTACTTTATACCAATGTTCATCAACACTTTCGATAGATTCAATTGTTCCAATCATGCCATTAAAGATCTGTTTTTTATGATTATTTCGTAGACATATTATGCGATCTCCTGTTTTTGGTTCAGGAGTTTCAAATCCAAGTGATTGACGAATATGATTATTTATTTTTATCCGAGTCGTGTTATATCCACATAAAATCAACGTTTCTTTATTATAATTCGTAATAAGTTCATTCATCTGTTCCTGCATATCTGAATCTTCATAGGTATATTTTTTTACTGTATCAGAGTATATTCCTCTGCGAACCATTCCATGTTCACGAGCCTGAATTGAAAGTCCAATAATGGGATTGAGCTTTGCTTGACGATAAATTTCTTCAAGTCGAAGTTGTGGATGTTCCATCAGATTAAATGTTCCCGAAATTGGTGGAAGTTGTCCATGATCCCCCACTGCAATAATCGGGACATTAAATGATCGAAGATGACGCCACATTTCTCCATCGACCATAGATGCTTCATCAACGATGATAAGATTGCGATCTATCGTATCTTTTTTTTGCCATCCTATAATTTCTTCTCGATCATTTAGCATTGGTGAATAAATCAATGAATGAATAGTGCTTATCGTATCGCGCTTTGTAACGATATCTTGTAATTTTGATCGAAGCACACGGGAGGCTTTGCCGGTATAACTGATAAAACCAATTTTTATATTTTCATCTATTGCTTCAAGCTCCTTTTTTAGGTTGCCTATGAGTGTGGTTTTTCCTGTTCCTGCATATCCTCCAAGAGTGATGTAGGGTTTTGTTTCTTTTTCATTTTTATACCAGCGAAGAATGATGTTGAGAACTTGTTGCTGATTGTCTGAAAGGATGATCATAAAGATGTGTCTCATTATATCAAATTACATAAAACATCTTTGAAAGTGAAAATTTGTTATTATATTAAGGTGAAGAGATACATCATATTTATTATATTGTTATTTATTGTAACTGGTGTATTGATTTTATTTCTCAATTCTTTTGCCCTTCCAAATACATATCTAGGTGCTACCAATATTGGGCTGTGGAATAAATCAAAAGTGAGATCGTTTTTGATTTCAGCTTCTTATACTCCTGTAAGAGTGCAGGTGGTTGATAAGGTCTATACGGATAGATATGAGGATTTGGGAATTCGTATTGATATAAATAAGACATTAGACACGATCTTTAATAACAATACATTTTCTTCTTTTTTCAAGCGTCGGACTGTTCTTCCTGAGATGGAATTTACACAAAATTTTTATTCGTTTGCAGAAAATAATATTTATAATGTTGGTAATATATCTGATGAAGTAAGGATAGATCAAAATTCAAAACAACTCACCTATATTGAAAATGAACAAAAGTATCAACTTGATTCTCAAAACTTACGGGATCAAATTATTCAACGATTTGGAACTTCAGATATTATCCACGTTAATGTGTCAAAAATTCCCAATGAAAAAAATAAACGGGTGCTTAGTCTTAATCAACGGATCGAATATGTGTTTGGTAAGCCAGTTACCATTATTGTAAAAAGAGAGCAATCAGAGACTTCTTTTGCGTTAAGGGTGCCAAAATTGAAAGAATTAGTTACTGTTGAATCTGATACAAATCTTGAAAAAATATCAATAAAACTTGATGAAGCAAAATATAGTGACATTGTTTCTGAAATTAAAAATCTGATACAACTTCCGAAAGAATTGGGTATTCAAGAAGGTAAGCTTAAGTCAGATTTACTTTCATTGATGTCCTCACGAACTCTATTAGTAGATAATAATACGATTATTCTTGAAGTAGATTATCAACCAACCACTTCGGGAACTATTGCGCAAAAATATATAGAGGTTGATATTTCTCAGCAACGAATGTATTTATTTGAAAACGGATCTATTTTGCATCGATTACAGATTTCATCTGGATTATATTATCCCACTCCTCGGGGACAATTTAAGATTCTCAATAAAGCTACAAATGCTTTTTCAAAAATTTACAATGTATGGATGCCGCATTGGATGGCTTTTTATTATTCACCAATTATTAAGGCTTACTTTGGTATTCATGAACTTCCATATAGCGTAAGAAATGGTGAAAAAATACAACGTCCACCCGAGTTTATCGGATCGCCACACACAGGAGGGTGTATAGCTCTCGGATTAAATGATTCTCAAAAAGTATACAATTTTGCTGAACTGGGCATGCCTGTAATTGTTGTGGATTAACTTCTTTGTTCTATTCAGTGATTATAAATTGCCTTTATTAATCCAAGAGAGCCATTTAATTTCGATAGCTTGAGAAATGTTGATATTATTGTGATGGGCTAATAGGAGTGTATGTGCTAGCACATCTGCTAATTCATTTGCAAAGTCTTCGTTCAGTTCAGATTCAGTTTTACCTTTTGTACGAGCTTGTTTGATCTTCATTAAGTATGATTGGATGAGTTCTCCCATCTCTTCTTGAAGTTTAAGTAAAAACCATTCATTACTACGATTGATATCATAATTTGTTGCATAGTGTTTTGAGATTTTTTCTAGTTGTATGGTTAGTTCATCAAGATTCATGAGATATTATATACCTAAAAATAAATAAATTACAAAATATGATAAAATAGTGCATATGATAAACACAATTTCTGCAGATGATTTATATAATGCTATTCAAGAAAAGAAAGATTTTGTTCTCATTGATGTGCGTACTCCCGAAGAAAATAAACGCGGAACGATTGAAAATAGTATCAATGTTGTTATAGACAATCTTGACAGTACGATTATTCAGACAATTCCTGATAAAACAAAAACTGTATATTTATTTTGTGCGAGTGGTGCACGAAGTGAGATTGGCGCCGATGTAATGCAAAAACTAGGATACACGAATGTATTTAGTCTTCAACATGGTATTCTTATGTGGAGAATGAAAAAATATCCAGAAAAGAAGGGATAATCAGGATATGGAAAATAAAGATCATAAACCAAATTACTATCTGACTTTCAATATTATAATTGTGTTATTCCTGTGTTTTTATGTTTTGTATCGAATGGGTTGGGTTGCAAAAAACATTGCATTGATCGCAAGTCCTGTCCTAACCCCTACATTGATACCAACTCCTACAATTACTCCTTCTCCTACACCCGTAAGTAATTTATCAAAGAATACGCAACAGTGGTTGATAGCATTAGGAGCAATTTTATCTGTTCAAAATAGAGAAAGTCTTGATACATTGGATTGTCAAATTCCACTTGATGTTATGAAGAATCAGCTTCTTGATGCATATTGGGGCGTAACAGATAAAAAATCTGCAATCAACACACTTGAATGGTTGAAAAATGAAGGTCATAGCGCTGAATTTCGAGTTTCACGTGCAGAATTGGTGCGAGATATGCATGATAATGATGTGTATTATCAAAAATCTCGAAAAACATTGTCAGATCAGGAAGCCAAAGAATATATTAAGGAGTTGTATGTTGCTGATTTTGTATGGAAATATCGTAAAGAACTTGCAACAAAAAATCTGATGGCTTGGGATTATATGCGTATGGTAAATGTTGCTCGATGGTCGTATAGTGTGGGATACATCTCAGAATTAGAGGCATGGAATTATATGTATTTTGCAGGTGTTCAATTGCAAAAAAATTATTCTTCGTGGAAGGAAATTGGAGATCATTATGTGTTGGGGCGAACATACTGGCAGGCTTCTACATCTCATCCTAATGCAGAGGCGTCTTTATTGTGGTTGAACTCTTATGCGAGTAGTCCGTGGAAAAAATATGCATGGAACATGTCATTGAATTGAGAACTCACTGTGTAATTACGGTTGTGCCGACATCGGCCCATTCGTAGAGACGCGTTACGATATTAAGAGGTATGTTGACGCATCCATGACTTCCAATATTGGGATAATCCATTGTTCCATATACGCTTCTCCATGATGCGTCATGAAGGCCAAATCCTTCATAAAATGGCATCCAATATTTAACCATACTATCATAAAATATTCCCGGAAAAGGTGATCGCATACGAAAATTTGTTGTTTTGAGATAGATTTGAAATTGTCCCTTGACAGTATCAAATCCTCGCATACCTGTCGTTACTGATACAGGTGAATCAAAAATACTAAGCCCATTTTCATAGGCATATAATCGTTGTTTTGTGATATCAACGACGATAAGTTTTGGTACATCAACTTGTGGAATGGGTATTCCCTTCTCTGCTTCAAATTGACGCTGTTTTTTATAGAGTTCCAGTTTTTCTTGTTGTTTTACTTTTGCTTCTGTGAGTTTTGGTACATTTAATATTGCAACTAACTCGCTATTTACCTTGTCTTGAAGTTGTATGCTCGAAATCGTGCGTATTTGTGCTTCTGAAAAATATTCTCTTCTTTTTTTAAAATCATTGAGAATTTGTAGTTCATTGGTATATCCTTGTCGTTGTGAAAAGAATAAAATCATTGTGTCAACTTCTGCCGTAAGTGAATTTATTGTATGAATTACGACTTGTTTTTTTGCTTCTTCTACCTCATATTCAAGTTGTGATATGAGCTGTGAGATTCGTTTTAAATAAGCAATCTGAGTTGAAATACCCGGTTTGGAGCCAGAAATATATCCACCTTTTGTTTCTATAAAATCATTGAGTATTGGGCGAGAAGGGATATCGTAGTAGGTCATCTGCGACATTTTTGTTTGAAGTATAGAAAATCGCTCGTGAATTAGTGTCTCAATGTCATTACTCATCTCTGATATGACTGATTGACATTCATTCAAAATATTATTTTTTATGACAATAGTATCTGATGGTTGTGAAATTTCTTTTCGACCTTGTATAAGAATTTTTTGTGCCTTAGATTGAGACGGATAGCGATACATAGAAGAGCTCTGTAATAATTGATCAAGAAAATTGACAGTTGATCTGAGTTGTTTTGAAAGGAAGGTGTCTAGTTTTTCATGATCTTTTTGCATTGTAATCGTCAAAGAATCTAGTTCCTTTTCAATAGATGAGTTAATAAAAAGCGTTGATGAATTGTGAAGTAGGTTATTTTGAATAGTAAGCGATTGTTCGTACGATGAAATATCGATACTATTATTTTTCATTAATAATAATTCGATACGAAGATTAGAGACACGAGTTTTTAATGATTGCATTTCATTTTGTCTATCGTTTATATAAATACACAGAGTGATAAATAAGAGAGAAATAAAAATGATATTAATCCAAAAATATCGAGATTTTGACTGTATAATTCGTACTATAGTATCCATATTTCCTCAACTATGACAGATCTTTATAATACGATTCCAATCTATTTTTGCTATCAAGAAGTGGTTTTAGAGATACTTCTTCGACAAGATTTTCTTCTAAAGCATAACCAAAAGGGTTATCAAGATCCTTAATAAAGAATATCATGTATATCAAGATAAAACTTACAAAAGATACAAAAAAACAACTTTCATAAAAAGGATCCATTTTTATAAAGATGAGACCAGATATTAGAATTGTTGTGATGATCTCTGCAATTGCATAGCCTGTGCCTAAGAATGAAGTCTCTCGTATTGTATGAATTCGAGTGATCATTCGTCTCATTGCATTCTGCTCCTGTTTCATGCGCACAATGAAATTAGCTTGTGTTTGAGATTCAAACGCTAGAAAAAAAGTATTAAATTCCAATAATTTTTGCATGAGCGTATTTGTTCGTTCTTTTTTATAAAACCAGTCAATAAGAAGTTTGTTAAACTGTAAAATATGAAATATACAGTCCTTTGATTCTTTACTTTTTTTATTTTGATAAATTATCAAGGTTTCATCCGTGATTGCTTCGATACTTACGGATAAATCGCCGGGTAACTTTTCACTTTCTTTATAATCAACTAAAACACCCGATATTAAAAAACCTATTAAAAAAATATTCGCGGAGATGATTGCTGTAAACAGTGAATTGAGATTGAGAAATTCGTATCCAATGCTATGAACCGTAAATTTTAATAATAAAATTATTAAGAGAAACGGAATAGTTTTGATTGCGAGTTTCCATCTATTGTCAATTGAAAATAGTTTGAACTTCATTATTTATTATATCAAATTTGTGGTGTATTCCTGAAGATGTGTAGTTCATATGAGTTCTCAACGGAATCCGAACACTTGTAATACAATACAAGGATATGAAAAGGAGTACAAAACTCAAAAAGAAAGAGCGTAGCACAATAGCTATG
>Ga0194060_10002832_pt1 | contig 12370 bp, 13 predicted proteins | sample SepL225m_MetaG_FD_163427 | JGI IMG/M metagenome (GOLD analysis project Ga0194060, IMG submission 163427) | Anoxic zone freshwater microbial communities from boreal shield lake in IISD Experimental Lakes Area, Ontario, Canada - Sep2016-L222-5m | ecosystem: Environmental > Aquatic > Freshwater >... | reverse complement strand
GGTTCCCTTCGCACGCGGGGGGAATCTGCGTCCGGCCTCCCCCCGCGTGCGGGGGGACTGAGGGGGGTTAATACGAGTGTCCCTTTTCGTACGCACGTCGGATCGAACACTATGTCGCCGGGGTCGGTGGTCATCAGGAGGCAGCGTTGAATGACTTTTGGTGTCGTCTGAACCACATATAACTTATCTGCCATGAAACTGGCACCCGTGTCATTCCATTTATTCGTGAGAGGATAAAGCGGAAAGTCATCAAAAAATCTCACGTAACCAACTCTATTCTCGGTCGACTCAAGACGACATGCATCCATCAATCGCTGCATGCCTTCTTCATTTGTTTTCCACGTTGCTTGGTAACTTGGTAGGTATTCTCGTCCATTAATTGATACTGGAAACCAACAGGCTGCGCCTTCTCCTTTATCGCGACCAACACTTTGACTAGTCAAGTTGTCAAGACTGTAGATGCGACTATTCAGAGGTAGAAGAGATAAATCTCCCTTTTCTTCACCAGTTAAATACCTACGTGTACCATCAGGTAAAATAACTCGATTGTAGTTAGTAGCACCATCCTCGCCTACTACCTTCGGAAGATACAGATTACGATATTTCACTTGTTCGATATTCCTGGCATACCAGATTACATAGTCTGTAGTTCCAGGTAGATAATTAACAGTTGCTCCAGTTGTCTTAGCAAAAGTAATTAGACTTACACAATTAGCACTTCCGAAAACCTCATCTAGTAACACCCTAACCCGATGCACATTTTCTTCGCCAATTTGCACAAAAATACTGCCCGTCTCACTCAGCATCTCGCGCATGAGCAACAGCCGGTCGCGGATGTAGGTCAGGTACGAGTGAATGCCTAGCTCCCAGGTATCGCGGAAGGCGCGGATCTGCTCCGGCTCGCGGGTCAGGTCGCCATCGGCACCGTCTTTCACATCGCGCTTGTTGGTGAAGGGCTGGAAGTTGGAGCCGTACTTAATGCCGTAGGGCGGGTCAAAATAGATCGTCTGCACCGTACCCGCCATCAACTCGCGCTCTAGCAGGCTGTTCATCACCAGCAGGCTATCGCCAAGCACGAGGCGGTTAGCCCAGGGCTGGGGGTGTTGGTAGAACTCGACGGCCTGGTTCAGATCGAATTCGGGGTCGGCGAAGAGGCTGGCCTGCACGGGGCCACTGCGGATGCTCTCGATAATGGCGGCGGGGGCCACGCGCTCGTGGATGTGCAGCGGCACCGTCTCCACATCGAAGGTGAGATGCTCGGCCTTGCCCGCCCACTGGAGCTGTGGGTCGAGGCGGGGGTCGTACTCGTAGCGTTTCCTGCCAGGGGTCACCGGGTTCATATCAGCGATACCAGCGGGCGGGTTATTCAACCGCGTCTCGTCGTGGCGATAGTCGGCGGCGTTCGTCGTCGTGGTGGCGGGACGCTTACGAGGGGGCATAGATAGCTTTACCGGCTCGCCACTCCCGCAGCGACGCTTCACCTTACCGTTGAGGGCAGAGGCGTGGTATGCCACAAGGCGCAGCGGACTATTTTATTTATCATCAGTCCCACTCCAATGCGTGTCGGCGGGGGTGGGCTTTGTGCATGCGGGGGAAAGTATAGCATGTTTCTTATGCAAAAAAGTCGCGCTGTCTTCGTCCTCTTTGCGTCTTCGCGTCTTTGCGTCACACCATATTCATGTGTTCGACGCAAAGACGCAAGGACGCAAAGACTCTCCGTTCGTTCAACGTAACGGCGTTCCTTTTGCGGTAGTGCATTTTTTCTGTGTCTTTCTGTGTGCTTCTGTGGCAAAGTCTGTCGTACGAGGGAGAGGGAGTTGGGAGGTAAGGATCATCGCGCTCAGCATGACATGTCGCCAGGATGCTTAAGAAGCTGTCTGAAAATATCACATATAGCAATCCTCTTGGGGTTGTTGTGTGGAGTCAAGGCTTTAGCCGGATAAGGCCGCCTAAAGGCTCGACTCCTTTTCATAACCAGTTTAGGATTGCTATAGTCGCAGAGATGTGGGTAAAGATATGCCCCATCGGGGGGAGGCTGGCAGGGGGTGAGGGGGCCGGATCTGACTTTGCTCATGCCCTGGGCGGTATTGCGTTTTGGTTGACATCCATTTAGCTGTGCGCTATACTGGCCGACGATGACCCCGTAGCTCAATTGGATAGAGCGTCAGCCTCCGGAGCTGAAGGTTGTTGGTTCAAGCCCAATCGGGGTCGCCACTTTCCGTCAAGCCCGCCACTGTCTCCGCTATGAGACGATAGGCGGGTTTTGGTTTCCACGCCACTCCTTCCACCTGGGTGCGTGTTCCACGTAACCAAATCGTCGCAATGAGTTCACTGATCACTGCCCGCCGCCCAAGAGCGTAGCTGTTGACCGCAGATTCCGCAGTAGCCGATCTGACTGAGTACGCCGCCTGTCCCTCGTACAATTGGTTTCCCTGGCCGCGCCCGCGCATGCTGCTTCCGCAGTTCCTCTAGCCGCTCCCATTCCTCCGGTGTGATCGCAGGTTCGTGCGTGCCTTGCCGTCGTTCGTCTTTGTAACGCACAAAGCCTGCATAGATCGGATTAGCCAGAATACGCGGGGACATATGTAACAACTCGTTTGCCTCTACTGGCAGAAGTGAGATCGTAGAGCCAACAGAGAGCGCCGCAGCAGGCGCAGCCGTCCATGGCGTGCTATGCTGATGCCAGCGGTGATCACGCTGGTCGAAGGGGTAGCGGATCGACCACCTCCCGCTGAATACGGAGGCCCAGCATGAGTGACCTGTGGGGAGAGCTCGGGAAGCTGATCGGCACGGTCCAAACCTCGCTGGATGCGGCCCGCAAGGATGCCGAGCGCCTGGCCCGTGAGGCCGGCGCGGTGGCGCAGGATGTGGCCACAGAGGCCGGGCGTGGGATCACCGGCGCGGTCGGTCAGGTGCAGCAGGCCGTCACCGGCCAGACGAAGGGAGAGCCGGTCAACATCGCCGCGCTCCCCGAGCAGCAGCGCGTGGCCTTCGCTGGCGCGCTTTACGCGCTGGCCGCCGCCGACGGGGCGCTGGATAAGGACGAGATCCAGCTGATCATCGAACTCGTCGATCTCGACGGGCTCTCACCGGTCGGTCGGCAGATCGTGCTCAGCTACGTCTGCGCGCCGCCGGTGTTTGCCGATGCGGTGTCGGCATTCACGGCGGCATCGGAAGACGTGCGCTACGTCCTGATACTCAACCTGCTAGAGATCGCCTGGGCCAACGACTTGCTCGCCCCGGAGCAGGACGCCCTGCTCAGCACGGCGCAGGCAGCGCTGGGCATCAGCGATGACCAGTACCGCGCGCTCTGGCGCTTCGTGCGCGAGCTGCGCGCCGTGCGGCTGCGCGGCCAGAACGACAGCGCGGCGGCGCAGGCCACGAAGGTCGCCGCCGCCGGGCTGGCCGCCGTGGGCGTGCCGATCGCCGCCGTCTATGCGTCGGGCTCGGTGATTGGGCTGAGCGCGGCGGGCATCACGTCCGGCCTGGCCGCTCTCGGCCTCGGGCTCGGGATGGTGCCGGGCATCGGGGTGGCCGTGCTGCTGGGCACGGGGGTTTTCCTCGGCGTGCGGGCGCTGCTCGACGCGGCTAACCAGGGGGCGTCGGATCTGCTGCGTGGGCAGGTGGCGCGCCGCGCCCAGGGGGTGATCGCCAGCCTGGAGGAGATGATCGCGCTCATCGACCAGCAGATCGCCGGGGCGGCATCAACCGATACGCGGACTGCGGGGTTCTGGCTGGCGACGCTTGCGGAGCGACGCCGGGCGCTCCTGCAGATCTTGGCCCGGCGGCGGACAATGGCCGAGAACGTCGCGTAGCCAGTCAGCGATCCGGGCATCCTTAACTCCGCGTTTGCCAGCCTGGCGAGATCAGCTGCGGGCGTAGATCACTACCTGCCACATGCCGCGCGTCTGCCGGAGCCGCTGGGTGAGGCCCGCCTGCCGGATCGCTGCGTCTACGGCGGCGGTCGGGTGGCAGAAGATACGGAAGGCCGAACGCTGGAGCGCCAGCCCGAGGTTACCCACCCGCACCCCCGCCCGCACCCACCAGACATCGCGCAGGTAGACCAGGCCGAGCAGCCGCCCGGCGCGGGCGGCCGCTGCCCCGACCAGCGCCGGCATATCGGGGTAGCAGCAGACTACCCGGTCGAGCGCGACGACATCGGCGAGGGCCACACTAGGGGAGAGGGCCACAAAATCGCCGTGGACGTAGGTGACACGCTCGGCATAGCCCTGCCGCTCGCTCTCGGCGCGGGCGGCGGCGAGGTAGGCCGATGGTGCAGTTGACACCGCAGGCGCTCGCCCACGCTGAGGCAGATGCCAGCCTTGGCCGACTCGCGATCACGAAGCAGTTCCAGGGCGACCTTGTCGGCACCAGCCACGGCGAGATGCTCAGCGCCCGAACCAGCGTCGAGATTTCCGCCGGCTACGTTGCCATCGAGCGAGTCACCGGTGCGCTCCACGGTCGCCAGGGCAGCTTTGTCCTGCCGCATAGCGGCACTGTGGATCGCGGCACCCAGCAACTTGCGATTAGTGTCGTGCCAGACTCCGGCACCGGCGATCTGGTCGGGCTGGTCGGCACAATGACTCTGGACATTGCTGACGGCGTCCACGCCTACGACCTCGCCTATACCCTCCCCGACGCAGCGTAGCCGCCAGCGATGCACTCATAGGCGTACACCATGGATGCCCTCTCGCGCTGACCGAGGTGTTGGTGAACGGCACCCCCGGACCGGCACCTGCGCCGCCGACAACGCCGGTGGCACCTGCGCCGCCGACGGCGCATCCGATAATCTGTCCTGCCTGTGGTGGAGCGCGGATCTGGAAGAATGGAACCTACCTATGCCGTGATCAATTGGGTCTGGCTGCTAACCTTCGGCTGGCTGATCGGACTCCAGCGTGTACGGTAGCACGTTTTCTGCTACGGTTGCAGCAGTGTACAGAATGGTGCATAATCCCTGTGTGCCTGGCCCGTGAATACCTAACCCAGGCCGCGTAGGCGGCCTTCGCAGACAACAGCCGGAGGCTTCAGCCCCCGGTGGACGACTATGCTTAACCGCCTCTACCCGCCGCGCACGAGTACGCGCTATTATTCCCTGGTTCGCCTGCGTGAAGCTATCGAGCGTGTTGCCGACTCCTGGCTACCCGCAGCGCCCACAACGCTGGTCGATCTCGGCTGCGGCGCGATGCCCTACCGACCGATTCTGGAGCCACGAGTCGCCCGCTACATCGGGGTCGATCTGCGGGATAACCCTCGGGCCGATCTGTATATGCCCGCCGATGGCCGTGTGCCTCTGGCCGACGCCTCGGTTGATATTGTCCTCTCCAGCCAGGTGCTTGAGCATGTGGTATCGCCCGCCGCCTACCTGTCCGAGTGCCAGCGCATCCTCCGCCCCGGCGGTATCCTGATCCTCTCGACCCACGGCTACTGGCTCTACCACCCGAACCCCACCGACTACTGGCGCTGGACGGGCAGCGGCCTGGCGCGCCAGATTGCGCTGGCTGGGCTGGAGCTTCAGCACCAGGAGGGGATCATGGGCCTGGGCGCTGCGGCTATTCAGTTGCTCCAGGACGCCATACTCGCGCCCATCCCGCCCCGGCTCCACGCGCCATTTGGCCTGCTGATCCAGCCCTTTGTGGCGCTGGCCGACGCCTGCTCCTCGCCAACCCGGCGCGCCCGTGATGCCTGTATCTATCTGATGGTGGCCCGCCGCCCGCTCGTCGAGGTGCTGTCGTGACGACACCCCGGCTCTGCGTGATCAGGCCCAACCGTGAGAGTTTCTCGGAGAGCTTTATCGAGGCCCATGTGCGCGGCCTCCCGGCAGATATTCGTGTCCTCTACGGCGGCTGGTTCCCGCGCTGGCGTGATCATCATCGTCTGCTGCTGCCACCGCCCCTCGGCGTGGCTCGCGCCCGCCTGACGACCATGCCGCGCCCGCTGCGCGAGCCGCTGCGCCTGGCTTCCGACCTCGGCCTGGCCGCGTTTTTGCGCGCCGTACGCTGCGAGCTTGTGCTGGCTGAGTATGGCCCCACTGGCGCGGAGGTCGCCCGCGCCTGCGCCTGGGCCAACGTGCCCCTCGCTGTACACTTTCACGGTGCCGACGCCTACGAGCGCGATATTCTTGCCACCTACGGCCCGCACTACCCCGCGCTGTTCGCCCGCGCCGCCGCGATCATCGCCGTCTCGCGTGAGATGGAGTCGCGCCTACTGGCCCTCGGTACGCCTCGTGATCGCCTGCACTACCTGCCGTATGGCGCTGATGTCAATCTGTTTCAGGGGGCCAACCCCGCCGCCGCGCCGCCGCACTTCCTGGCTGTCGGTCGCTTCGTTGATAAGAAGGCTCCCCAGCTTACCCTGCTGGCCTTCCAGCAGGTACACGCCGCCATGCCCGAGGCCCACCTGACGATGGTGGGCGACGGGGCGCTGCGCGAGTCGTGTCTGCGTCTGGCCAAGGCCATGGGTCTGGCCGACGTGGTCAGCTTCCCCGGCCCCCTGCCCCACGCCGAGGTTGCCGCCCTGATGGCCCGCTCACGCGCCTTTGTCCAGCACTCCCTGGTGGCGCTGTCCGGCGACTCTGAGGGCACCCCGGTGGCGATCATCGAGGCGGGGGCCGCCGGTCTGCCGGTGGTAGCCACCCGCCACGCCGGGATCATTGATGTGGTTGTTGAGGGTGCGACCGGCCTGCTGGTCGATCAGGGGGACGCGGCGGGCATGGCCGAGGCGATGCTGACTCTGGCCCGCGACCCGGCGCTGGCCGGGCGGATGGGGGCGGCTGCCGCAGACCGCGCCCGCGTCCACTTCGACCAGCGTACCCAGCTCAACCGACTCTGGGCCATTCTCGACGCTGCCCGCATTGCCGGGGTACGCCGATGACTGCTCTGCGTCAGGCAGCCGTGAGCGGCATCAAGTGGGCCGCCGTCAGCCAGATCGGGCGTCAGATATTAGTGTTCGGCACGCTGGTGCTGCTCACCCGGCTTGTCGGCCCGCAGAACTACGGGCTGCTCAGCATGGCGATCACCATCACCGGCTTTGTCGATTTGCTGAAAGACCTGGGCACCGGCGCGGCGATCATCCAGCGCAGCGAGTGCGATGACAGCCTGCTGGCGAGTACGTTCTGGCTCAACCTGGGCATCGGCACCCTCTGCACCGCGTTGATCGCCCTGGGCGCGCCGCTGGCCGCGCTTTACTTCCGCGAGCCGGGCGTCACCCCGGTGCTGCGCCTGCTAAGCATCAGCTTCGTGATCTCTAGCCTCGGCCTGGTGCAACTCGCCCTGATCCAGCGCAGCATCGCCTTCCGCGCCCTGGCGCTGGTCGAGATCAGCGCCGCCGTCGCGGGGGCCACCGTAGGCGTGGGCATGGGCCTGTCGGGCATGGGCGTCTGGAGCCTGGTCGGCCAGACACTGGCCACCACGCTGACCACAACCATCCTGGCCTGGGTGGCGAGTCCCTGGCGTCCGCGCATGCGCTTCGACCGCAGTGCGATTGAGACGATCCGCTCCTACGGCGCGGGGCTGGTCGGATTCAACATCGCCAACTACATCATCCGCAACGCCGACTACGCCCTGGTTGGGCGCTACCTGGGGACTCTGAGCCTGGGCATCTATACGCTCGCCTACCGGATCATGCTCTTCCCGCAGCAGAGCCTGTCGCTGGTGATCAGCCGGGTGATGTTCGCGGTACTGGCGCGGATCGAGGATGACGCCCGTTTCCGCCGCGCCTACCTACAACTGACGGCTATGATCGCCTTCCTGGCCACACCGATCTTCATTGTTCTCGGGACGCTGCGCGAGCCGCTGGTGCGTGCGGCCTTCGGCCCCGAGTGGCTGCCTGCCGCACCGCTCCTGCTCGTGCTGGCTCCAGTTGGCCTGTTCCAGTCGCTCAGCGGCACCGTCGGGCTGATCTACCAGGCCCGCGCCCGCACCGACTGGCTGCTGCGCTGGGGTGTGGGCGCAGGCGTCATCACCGTGATCGGGTTTATCATCGGCCTGCGTTGGGGGATCTTCGGCGTGACCGCAGCCTACGCCATCGTCACTCTGGTGACGGCCTACCCGGCCTTCGCTATTCCCTTCACCCTGATCGGCCTATCCGTGACGGAGTTCGTTTGTGGGCTGCTGCCAGCCCTGGCCTGCGGCGCGGGCATGCTCCTGGTGATCCTCGGGCTTGCGCCCCTGACGACTGGCCTGCCGGATCTGGGAGAACTGGCACTGCTCGGGGCCACCGGCGGCGCGGTCTATCTCGGGCTGAGCTGGTGGCTGAATCGCTCTGCGATCCACGAGGTGGCGCGCATGCTGTCCAATGGGGGTACACAACCATGAGCGGAAACGCACTGATTGGCGGGCTACGCGCCCTGCTGCGCCGAGCCGGGTTCGACATCGTGCGCTATCGTGCGCCCACAGTGCAGGAACTGCCGCCCGACTTCGACGCGGAGATGACCGAGATTGTTCGGCTGGTTCGGCCCTACACACTCACCTCGTCCGAGCGTATCTTCGCCCTCTGCTCGGCGGTGCGCTACATCGAGCGAGCGGGCGTGCCGGGCGACATCGTTGAGTGTGGGGTCTGGCGCGGCGGGAGCATGATGGCGACGGCCTACACCCTGCGTAAGCTGGGTAACGAGCGCCGCCGACTGCTGCTCTTCGATACCTTTGAGGGTATGCCCCCGCCCGACCAGCGCGATGTCTCCTACACCGGTGAGTCCGCCGCCGCCCGGCTGGCCCGCAGCGACCGCGCTGACCCCTCTTCAGTCTGGGCTTACGCGCCCCTGGATGACGTGCGGACGAATATGGCCCGCACAGGCTACCCGGCCACGCAGATCGCTTACGTGCGCGGAAAAGTTGAGGAGACGCTGCCAGCCTCCGCGCCCGACCAGATCGCCCTGCTGCGCCTCGATACCGACTGGTACGAGTCGACACGCCACGAACTCGAACACCTCTTCCCACGGATCGCCCCCGGCGGCGTGCTGATCATCGATGACTACGGCCACTGGAGCGGTGCCCGCCAGGCGCTGGACGAGTACTTGGAGGCGAAGGGGGTGCGACTTCTGCTCAATCGGATCGACTACACCGGGCGGATCGCTGTGATCCCGCCGCGAGATCAGTGACTCAATTATGCTCAAACATCAGATCAAACGCCTCTTCCTGCGCTGGCATCTGGCCCGCGCCCGCGACCTGCGGCTCGTAATCGGGGCCAGTAAACACGCGCCGTCTGGCTGGGTGCCCACCGACATCAACTCGCTCAACCTGCTTGATGAGCGCGACTGGCGCACGATTCTCGCCGAGGGCAGCGTGGCCGCCTTTCTCGCCGAACACGTCTGGGAACACCTGGAGCCGTCCGCTGGCCTGGATGCAGCCCGACGATGCCGCCGCTACCTGCGACCCGGCGGGCACCTGCGCCTCGCCGTGCCCGATGGTCTGCACCCCAATCCTGCCTATATCGCGGCGGTGCGGCCCGGTGGCACCGGTGCCGGTGCTGCTGACCACAAGATCCTCTACACGTACCGCTCGCTGGGAGATATGCTGGAGCAAGCCGGTTTTACCGTGCGCCTCCTGGAGTATTTTGACGAGGCCGCTCAGTTCCACGCCACTGATTGGGAACCTGCGGACGGCATGGTGCGGCGTTCGCGCCGGTTTGATTCACGGAACGCCGGCGGGCAACTCGTCTATACATCGCTGATCGTGGATGCAGTCCGGCCATGACGATTCCGATCATCCTGCTGATCTACCGCCGCCCCGCCGAGTTGGCGCAGGTGCGTGCGGCGCTGCGCCTAGCCCAGCCCAGCCAATTGATCATCGTGGCCGACGGGCCACGCGCCGACCGACCCGGCGACTCCGAGGCGGTGTCCGCCGCCCGCGCCGCTGCCGAGGCGGTTGATTGGCCCTGCGCGATCACCCGCATCTACGCCGACGCGAACATGGGCCTGAGACGGCGGGTTGAGAGCGGGATCACGACCGCCTTCCAGATGGTGGAACGCGCCATCATCCTCGAAGACGACTGTCTGCCCGATCCGAGCTTCTTCCCCTTCTGCGCCGAGCTGCTGGAGCGCTACGCCACGAACCCACAGGTGATGGCGATCTCCGGCGATGACTTCCAGCACGGGCGGCCCGCCCCGGCCAGTTACCGCTTCTCGCGCTACCCGCACTGCTGGGGCTGGGCCACGTGGCGGCGGGCCTGGCAACAGTACGATGGCCCGATGGCCGACTGGCCGACCCTGCGCGACAGCACCTGGCTGGAGGATCTGCTAGGCGAGCGGTGCGCCGTCACCTATTGGCGGCGCGTCTTCGACCAGGTCTACGCCGGGCAGGTTGACTCCTGGGCGTACCGCTGGACCTATAGCTGCTGGCGGCACGGCGGACTCACTGCCCTGCCCACCCGCAATCTGATCAGCAATATCGGTTTCGGGGCCGAGGGAACGCACACCACCGCCGCGCACAACCCCTTTGCCGCCATGCGATCCTACCCGCTGTCCTTCCCGCTGCGCCACCCGCCGGATGTGGCCCGCGACGCCCGCGCCGACGCCTATACGCAGGCCACCCTCTACAGCCCCAGCTTGGCCCGGCGGATCGTCCGGCGAGTTTTTCGTGCCCTGCGTGTGCGAAGGAGCGTGCCCTGATGCAGACGGAACCCGCCAACCTCGCCGATCTCTGGCGGGCCATGGATCGCGTTTGGGACGAACTGGGATTAGATAACCGTGCGCCGAACCCGGTTGGCATGGCCGCCTTCTACCGCCACCCGATCTGGGAGATCAACGGCAGATTCACCGAGCATGACCCAGTCTCACACGGGCACCGCGAGGCGATCACGGGCTGGCTGCGCGGCGTGGACGCGCCCACGATCCTCGACTACGGCGGCGGCTACGGCGGCCTGGCGCGTATGATCGCGGCGGCGCTGCCCGCACGCCAGGTAGATGTCTACGAGCCATTCCCCGGCCAGGACGCCCTTGATCGCGCCGCCGCCTTCCCCAACCTACGCTACGTGGGCCAGATCGAACCCGGCTACGCCTGCGCCCTCTGCGTTGATGTGCTCGAACACGTGCCAGACCCGCTCGCGGTGCTGGCCGAGCTTGCGGCGGGCTTGCGTCTCGGCGGCCATCTGGCAGATGCCAGCAACTTCTACCCGCTGATCAAGTGTCACCTGCCGACAACCTTTCATCTGCGCTACAGCTTCCCGATCTTCGCCCGCATGCTTGGCCTCTCCAGAGTCGGGCGGATTGTAGGCAGCCACGCCAGCGCCTACCAGAAAATCTCCGCCGCTGCGCCAGACTGGGGTCGCCTGCGCGCCGCCGAGTCACTCTCGCGAAGACTCTTTCCGGCCTTGCGTCAGGCCCACCGGATCTACCGCGTGGCCCGACGGCGCGGCGATGATGTGCCGCTGTAGCGGTCCACCACGACGAATTGGCATATAGCAATCCTCTTGGGGTTGTTGCGTGGAGTCAAGGCTTTAGCCGGATAAGGCCGCCTAAAGGCTCGACTCCTTTTCACAACCATTTTAGGATTGCTATATCACAGAGGGGAAGGGTTCAAGGCACATCTGCCTTGAACCCTTCCCCTTTATGTCACCGTATATGAGCGCACTCCGACGCCGCGTGGAGGCGCTACTGGAGCAGCAGGTCGAAGTTCGGATGTCCGTCGTCGCCAGAGATACGGCGAATGCCACGCTGGATGGTACGCACGGTACCCTCGCCGAGCCAGAACGTCAGCAGCGAGCCGAGTACGAGGCCGAACGCGCTACCGAGAGCGGCACCGACGGCGAAGAAGACCACACGTTTGCGACGAAATGCGGCTCTGCGCCGCGAAAGTGCCTTGCTCATAGAAGCCTCACTGAACCACGACGACCGGTGGAACCTTGCTCCAGAGACGATCCAGACGGTAGTACTCGCGCTGAGCGTTACTGAAGACGTGGACGACCACATCGCCGTAGTCGATCACGATCCACCCAGTGTCAGACGAGCCCTCAAGGCGCGGGTTCAAGCTGTACTGCTTCTGAACCTGATCGTCGATGTGATCGACAATTGCGCGGAGCTGCCGGTCGTTGTCACCGGAGCAGATCACAAAGAAGTCGGCAATCGTGCTCTGTGTGCGGATGTCGAGCAGCGCGATCTCGTGAGCCTGTTTATCTTCAGCGAGATCGACGATGCGACGGGCTAGGCTTGATGTCTCTATGGCGTTTTCTCCTGACGATGGCGCGTACAGCAAAGCAATATACCGTGATCCTATCACACATGACGCAGAATGGCAATAGACCAGAGCCGGGAGCCAGGGCATGTGCAAAGTCGTGTGGTCGCCGGACAGCCCTCACCCCCCAGCCCCCTCTCCCTGAACGGGAGAGGGGGAGCCGAGCGCATCCTGATGAAGAAACTCCCCTCTCCCCGTGAGGGAGA
>Ga0194060_10002830_pt1 | contig 12372 bp, 3 predicted proteins | sample SepL225m_MetaG_FD_163427 | JGI IMG/M metagenome (GOLD analysis project Ga0194060, IMG submission 163427) | Anoxic zone freshwater microbial communities from boreal shield lake in IISD Experimental Lakes Area, Ontario, Canada - Sep2016-L222-5m | ecosystem: Environmental > Aquatic > Freshwater >... | reverse complement strand
ACCTTCATATGCTTTTGCAATGTTGTTTACCAACTCCATAATCAATACTGTTTTACCAACTCCCGCACCACCAAACAATCCGATTTTACCTCCTTTTGCATACGGCTCAATCAAATCAACTACTTTTATACCTGTATAAAGAGGTTCTGCATTTGTAGTTAATTCTTCAAATTTAGGTGCCGATCTATGAATCGGACGAACATCACTTTTATCAGAAATTGGAGTCATTCCGTCAATTGCCTGACCGATCACATTAAATAATCGTCCGCGAATATCATCACCTATTGGCATTGAGATTGGGGCATTTGTTGGAAGAACTTCCATTCCACGAACCAATCCATCTGTTGCTTCCATCGCAATGGTACGAACCATACTTTCGCCAAGGTGCTGTTGGCACTCCAACACGATTCTCGAGCCATCAGGCTTATTGATATATAGGGCATCAAGAATTTTGGGTAATTGAATATTGTCGTCAGAAAATCTAACATCCACTACCGGACCGATTACCTGTGCAACTACTCCTGTTTTTGACATAATTTTAATTATTTTATACTTTTAACGAGCCGCAAAAATAACTTTTATACGTTAAAATCAAACTTCGAAAAGCTATTATATTTTAGTGTTGAAAAAATGTTATATGATTTTTATTCGGGGAAGAATAAAGCCTTTAATTCTGTTGCTTCATCAGGCTTCATTTTGCCTGCCAACACAAGCCTAAGTTGTCTTCTGCGTAGGGCGCCATCAAATCTTTTCTTTTCTTCATCGGTTACCGGCTCTACAACTGGAACCTTTAAAGGTGAACCATTTCTATCTAAAGCTACAAAAGTGTAATAGGCTTCGTTACTTTTATATTTTTCTCCATTAGGAATATTGGCAGCATTTACAACAATATGAATTTCCATTGATGTATTAAATGCTCTTGAAATTTTGGCTTCAAGAGTAACAACATCTCCAAGTCGAATAGATTTTCCGAAACTCACGCTATCAACTGATGCTGTTACAACTGTTTTGCCTGAATGTTTTTGCGCAGCTATGGCAGCACATATATCCATCCAGTGAAGCAATCTTCCACCCATCAAATTATTTAATGTATTGGTATCATTGGGCAATACAATCTCATTCATAATGGTATGAGATTCAGCCGGAGTTCTTGTTATTTCCATGTCGATAAATTTTAGGCAAAATTAGTCTTATCCAATTATCATCAAACGAAAAAGAAAAAGGCTTCCGAAAATTCGGAAGCCTTTTTAAAATGATTATCTAAAATCAGGTTTTATTTCTGTTTTAAAATTTGTCTTGTAACAACGTTACCATCAATTTGAATGCGAACTAAATAAACTGCCGAGTTACCAACAAATGAATCTGCATCAATTGAATCAACATGTTTTCCTGCTGCTTGGTTTCCTTTATCTAAATCATAAACCACACGACCTAACATATCAAACACTCTGATATGAACATTAGAAGTACTTTCTAAGTTATACGAAATATTAGTTGTTTGACTAAATGGATTAGGATAAACATTTACATTGTATTGTGCAGCAAGAGCTTCTTCAACACCAACACAAGTTCTTGTATATACACGTTTTGAAGCAATTGAAGCTGAGTCTGTACCACTGCAACCATTGTTATCTGTAACTTTTAATACAACCGCATGATAACCACAAGAGTTGAATACTCTTTTCATTGTATCTCTGTAAGCAGTTTCGATAAATTTATTAGTTCCATCATAAACTGTCCATACATAGCTAGCAAAAATGTTACTTGAAGCAATAAGGGTTGTAGAATATGCATCAATAGTATCAGATTTAAAAGTTATGCTAGGTGATGATGAAATAGACAACACCTTACTGATTGCACTTGTACAACCACTCTTAGCTGTTGCTCTAAGCGAAACAGTATCATTGCCAAAAGTAGTATATGTATGAGAAGGGTTTGCTAAGTTACTTGTTCCTCCATCACCAAACTTCCAAGCATATTTAACAGAGTCGGTAGCTAAAGAGAATGTTCTGTTTACAAAAGGAACTGCATTATTTGCACAACCACCTGTAGGTGCATCAAACTGAGCAACAGGTGTAGTACTGATAGTTACAGTTTTAACAGTAGAATCTGTACAGAAATAAACAGTATCGGTAGCAATCAATGTAATAGTATAGTTACCAATTACACCAAATGACTTAACTGGGTTAAAATCATTTGCAGGTAAAGTTCCATCACTATATTTCCATAAGTAAAGAACCTTATTGTTACCTGCCGCGAATGTAGTTGTGTTGTTAACAACCATATTCGAGAACTGACAAGTTGTTGTTGTGTCGTATGTGAAACCTGAACGAGGTTTGTCATAAACTGTTACAACCTGGCTAGCCGAATCAACACAACCATAGTTAGAAGTAACTTTTAATCGCATTGTAAACGTACCGTTGTTATTGTATCTGAATGTAGGATTATTAGAAAGTGCAGTATCACCGTTACCAGAATACCAAACACTACCGAATGAATTATTAGCTCCCAAAATTGTTGTTCCATTTACGATTGAGGCAACCGAACCTAAACAATGATTTGATATGGTAAACTGAGCATGTGGCTTAGCAAACAACAACACATTATTTGCAGCTGTATCTCTACATCCTAATGAGTTAGTAGAAACCAATTGTACAAAGTAAGTTCCAGTATCAATAGGAGTTGAAAGATAAATATGCGGATTAACTGCAGATGAAGTTCCAAAACCATAACCTCCTGAATAAGTCCAATTGTATGAAACAGCGCCTGTTGTTGAATTTGTAAATACAACAGTATCTCCATTACATGGCTTACTATTCGTAAATGATGACTTAGGAGAAACCAATACTGTAAATGTTTTAGAAACTGTAGTAAACAAACCTGCATTATTGGTAACTGTTAGTTTAACAGCATATGTACCAGAAATCGTATACACTTTATTAGCTGCCGAATTGGTTGAAGTTGTTCCATCACCAAAATCCCATGCATATACGTAAGGCATAGTTGCAGGGTTTTGAGGAGTTGTACTTAAGAAATTAATTGCAGCACCTCTACAAGCTGTGTCTTTTCCTCCATTTGAGAATGAAGTTAAAGGAGCTGAAGTAATTTTAATTACCCTAATAATAGTTGAATCACAACCTGTAGGTAATAAGCGCAGTTTAATATTTAAATAGAATAAACTATCTCCTGATGTTTGAGCAACAATCCAAGTGTATTTACCACTTGTAAGTGGTGTTGGTGCAATATATGTTGGAGTATTAGTAGCTGGAATATTAGTAACAGTTTTTATTGAAGTTGAAACTACAGTCCATTTAGTACCATAATCAGCATTAGTTAAACCTGAAGGAGGAACCAAATTATAAGTTAGGGTATCATACACTTTTCCACCATCTTGAGGATATGTATTTGATGTATTTGGAACTGTGTAAACACCTGCATTGTAAGCTCCACCAAAAGGTGTTCCTGCAGCTGTGAATGGACCGTTTTTGAATAACTTAATGTTAATTTTTGCTGTATCATTCATGAAGTTGTAACATCCAGAAAGAACTGACAAAGTATTTGTTGCTAATATCTTTACCCAAACTGAATCAACATTTGGATTAGCCGCTTTCATTGTTAATGTACCTCCATTACCTTGGTATGCATTCGAAAGTGGTGCATTTGTAAAGAAGTTATACATCATATAACTCATACTAGGTTGCGAATTAGCAATATTTAGCGTTAATGAATCGTAACCGCAAATGGTATTTGTTTTAGGAGTGATTGTAGAATTCACTGAATTATCAATCATCATAATACTATCTATCTGGAAGTTGTTACCACCTCTAGATATTGCCTCTAAACCAATTCTCAATGATGAAGATCCAACATAACTTGAGAGACAAACATCAACTTGCATGTAGCCTGGAGTTGTGTAATTTGGATTTGGTCTCATTACTCCTGTAACTGGAATCCATCCTGTACCAAGATTAATGTTAACAATCAAAGTATCTCTCAAAGTTATTTGATCAGCATTTTGACTAACCCAGAAACGAAGAGTTGGCAAATTAGCTGTACTGATATCGAAACATGGTGATACCAATCTTGATCTTGTTCCTGAAGGTAGTGGCGTAGCCGCTGCAGTTCCGTTTCCGAATAATGCTACCTTAGTTCCGCTGTATGCGCTTTGGTTAGCTGGGTTAGCGTTAGATCCGTATGAACCTAAAATCCATCCACCATTACCAGATACTTGTTGAACTGTCCAGTTGTTTACATTAGGTGCATCAAATCCATATCCATATGGGAATGAATTAATACTTGTAGCAATTGTATCCCATCCTGTTGTAAGGGGTTCAGTTGCTTTCAATCCCAATGCTCCCCATAATGTATCTTTATAGAGAATTAAACTATTAGCAGGTGCAGTTGGTATTGTATATAATCTTCTGTTTCCTATTACAGAGTATGCTTGCACTTTATAAATTGTAGGATTTGGATAAATCATATAATATAAAGTATCTGCAGTAATCGTATTAGCGTATGCTCTCAAATCAATTGTAAATGGTCCATATCCGCATGATGCAGGTGTAAAGTTGTATAACTTTGGTGCCAAGCTATCAATTGGATTACCACCAAATTCCACAGCTCCAATTGTTGGAGTAAATGGACGAGGGTTATTAGAATAATCGGTAGTTACAGAAGAAATATATGACCCTCTATTAACCAAAACTGAAGTTGTACCACCTGGTATTGTAAGTACTGTATCACTTGTAAATACAGAGGTAACAAAACTCATTGAAGATGTATCCTGATTTGTATAACCCGATATCGCATTAACAGTATTTAGTATAACCGGAGAAACAGCTGAATTATATGCCATCAAATTGTTTGTACCTGGACCGGTTGAGTTACTGAAATAATTATTATTGTTACATGCTGAGAAAATGTTTGGACTATTTGCACCAACAACTACAGCATATGAAGTTGATGGGTTAGCAGTTGCAGTGTGTGGTAATCTATTTTGAATAATATTATTCTTCAAAGAAATACCACCTCTAATAAGTGGAGAGAATTGAACTCCATTAGCAGAAGAACTTGCATTAACTAATCCGTATGTTGTACCAGTAATTGCTGAAGACGGACCAAAGTTGATTGAGTTGAACCAAATGTTCAATCCTAAGTTGAAAATATTAGTTGTTGCATCTACATATATAGCAGCAGGATTAAAGAATGAAAGACCAGGTGAACCGAAAGTTCCACTTGCAGAAATTCCTGAAATCCAATTATTAACAATCGTGTTGTTTTTAATACTATCGCTACCAATGTTTAAATACATACCCCAAATAGCTGGCTGATTTGTAACCAAGTTGTAAATGTTGTTTTTAGAAACCATTACACCAGAGTCAACTGAAAGAACTCCCGAAACATTTGAGAACTCAATACCACGAACCTGATTATTTGTACGTATATTATTTTTGATCACATTATTTTCAACAATGGCTGCTGATTGAGCACTTAAGAAAATAGCTGCTGATTGATCAAAACCTCCCCAGAAATTAGTTGGCTGACTTCCTCCTGTATTGATATTACCTCCAATATTATTACCACGAATGATATTTCCAACATCTTGTAGACCTCTAAATTGAGCAGAACCAACTCCACGTAAGTATATTCCATAATGAACACCACCAATAAAGTTATTAATGAAACTATTATTGTTTGATCCTTTGAAAGCAGGGTTACCAATATAATATGGTGCAGCTGCAGAGGTACCTCCTGAATAAATTCCGGCAAAAGTGTTACATCCAATGGTTGTTGAACTACCTAAAATGTTACAGTTTTGAATTGTAATATTTGTAGAAGCAACATTACCAGGAATCAAATCAATAACTTTAAGTGACTGAAATGTATTGGTAATTGAAGGTAATGCAATAGTTAAGTCTCTTGAAGTTGTTCCATTCATCGAACCATCAATTGTAAAATAAGATGCACCGCTAAATCTAATCACACTACCACTGTTATTATATGGTGCGTATGCTCCTCCTAAAGTGGTAATAGTTCTTTGCGAGTCTGTTGTTAAAACAACAACACGGTTTGCATTCATATTAGGATACTCTGTTAAAGGAAGAATCAAAGTATCTCCTTCACCGGCATAACCTGAAGATATCAATAATTTTACTGGAGTTGCTGGTGCTGTATTTCCAACAACGCCATTTGCTATTAAGTATTGGAATGCTTTACTGATAGTTTGGAAAGAACCAACTCCTGGTGATGATTTTAATGGCGGATTTTGAATACCATTAATATTATATGTAGCTCCACCTGTTAATCCTGAATATGGTTGACCAAACTCAACAGCACCAATACAAGGATTTGAGCCTGCTGGTGTTCTGTTGTAACCTCCAAATCCGAAACGGATGTTACTATAAATATCGTAATTTACTGAAGGTATTGTTACACCACCATAAAACACCGGACCTGCTGTTGCTAATTGAACATCAGGCACTGTATCCGAAACAAACAACACTTTACTTGAATAAGAAGAAGTATCTTGTAATGTATAAGCTTTCCATGTTCCTAATGAACTGTAGTTAATACCTGCTGCATATCCAACAAAGTTGTTAGCTACTGCACCACCTGCATAATAAACATTGCTATTAACTATACCATATGCGGTAGATAAAGGGTTAGATGCAGCACCGGTTTGAATAGCATAAGCATAACCTGTAGTTCCAGTAGTTGTTCCTAATGCATTTACTAATAAGTTATTTCTTACAATTAATCCACCTCTGATGTTTGCACCTAAATACAAACATGAAGATCCGCTATTTCCATTAAGGGTTTTTCCGCTTAACTGAATAGTGTTATAATACATTGTTACACCAATATTACTAACTTGGGTAGTACCATCAATAATAAATCCGTTTGGATTACTTGTACTGTAAAAAGTACCTGCTCCAATACCTTGAATTTTACCAATAAAATTATTGATAAAACTTAAGTTACGAAGTGTATCAACTCCTAAATATACTCTGATACCTACACATGAAACACTTGTTGATGTTAAGTTGTATATCTGATTATTTTTAACAGTAATACTTGAATCTGTTCCCGACTCACTTAATGCATCCATATCAATACCTCTGAAATCATTAGATATAGCTGATGCGGAGTTTTTAATAATATTTCCATCTACAATTGAATTGGAAATACCTTTCATGAATATTCCAGCCATACTTGCAGCTCCACCTAAATAAGTGGTATTTGCAGAACCTCCGTAAGGAATATCTCCACCAATTCTGTTAGTTCCAATAAATACATTTTGACTTTGTCCGCTACCAATATTTGGACCTCTAAGGTAAATACCTGTACGAACCGCTTGAATTAAGTTATTTGTAATAAAGATATTATTATTTTGGCTGAATTGTGCACTTGCAGCATTACCAGAAGCCGGAGCATAATGACCTAAATAAATACCAGCGAAAGTATTAATTGCAAAAGGGCTTGAGTTACCTGTAATGATGCAATTTTTAATTGTAATATCTGTTGTAGCCGATTGATCTGAAGGTGTAATTGCAACACAACGAGCACCGGTAATATTATTTGCTAATGACGGCATTAAAATCGTCATATTTTGATTTCTTCCATCTACTGTAATATACCTTGCTCCAATAAAACGAAGAACACTTGAATAATTGAAGTTCGCTTGATTTGGAATTGTCAATGTATCATTAACACCAAGAGCCGGACGAATCGTAACTGTACGAGAAGCCAAAGCATTTGGATAATCGATAATGGCAGGTAAATATTTTGAACCTTCGCCTGTATATGATGCAGCCAATTCGAAAATAATACTTCCAGTTCCTGATGTTCCGTATGCATTTAAATATGAGATCGCATCGGATAATGTATTAAACGAACCAACTGTTGGCGCTGAAAGTGTAGGCCAAGCATTTCCTGTTCCTGTAATAGGATATACAATACCAGCTAAACCTGCAGTAAGCGGAACATTAACGGCTAATGGATTTGATGTAAATTCGAAAGCTCCGATGGAAGGTGTTGTTAATGAGCGAGCATTTCCGTTCACATCTAAACCAACACCTGTTCCTGAAATACCTGATGTTGATATGATAGATGAAGTAGAACTATTTAAATCTAATAATGTATCTGATAAAAACGGAGGAATTGCTGAAATACTTGCAGCATCTTGCGTTGTAAAATTTCTCCAATGGTTAATAGAAACAAGTTGTTTGTTTCCTGTTATACCTGCAGCATATCCTAAAAATGAATTACCACCATCAAAATTGTTTACGTAATAATCATTTCCATTAATTAATGTAAATGGATTTGGTGTAACTGCAGAAACATTATTTACAATCACACAATAGTTTATTGTTCCACCTAATGTTGCCGAAGAAGCTCTTCCCATTCTATTTGCAAGAATGTTATTTGTTAGAACGATACCTCCAGAAACTGTAGCACCAATATTTACACAACCAGAATTTGTGTTGTTAGCCATCAAACTACCATATAAATTTATTGAGTTATGACTTATCGATGCTCCAACGTTTGCTGAGTTATCTTCAATTGAAATTCCTATTGGATACAATAAGCCTGATATACCCGAAACAGCATTTGATGCTGTGATATTTCCGATTGTATTGTTAGTAAAAGAAATGCTTAATGGTTGTGTATGCGACCCCATATTCATTCTGATACCATAAGAACCTTGACCAGGATAACTTGTATTAATATTATAAATTCTATTTCTGTTTACTGTTACACCACTATCTACTGCCGTTGCACCTCCCTCTACTGAAAGTGCTATACCTCTAAAGTTTCCAAAATACGAAACTGAATTTATACTGTTTCTAACAATATTGTTTTCAACTAATGCATTTGCTTGTGCAGCTAAATAAATACCAGCACCTCCTGTAGAATAAATTCCACCACCAAGAAAATCTGTATTTTGTGTACCACCCGGAGCAATTGTTCCTCCAATAGTGTTTCCACGAACAACTAATCCTAAATCATACCCTGTTGTAGCAGGAAAAGAAGAGTTTGCCGGACCACAACCACGAATATAAACTCCATTAGTTACAGCCTTAATCACATTGTTTTGAATGATAATATTATTGCTTCTTCGAAGTGCATTTGAAGGAGCCGAAACACCTCCAAGATATATACCAGCAAAAGGATATACGGTTGCTGTTGTACTACTTCCAACGATATTACAATTTTGAATAGTTATGCTATTACAACTTGCAGTTCCCTGTGGGATGATATCAATAACTTTAATTGTATTTGTAAATGAACTAGCATTCATTTGAAATGTCAAATTCTTCTGTCCAAGTGTTGCTTGTCCATCTATCGTAAAATATGACACACCACTTAATCTGAACAAACTACTTGTACCACTTAAAATTGTACTGGTGGTAATTGTGTAATTATACCCTGGAGTACATTTTAACTGAACAGGTCGATTAGGTGAAATACCCGGATAATTAAGTCCAGTTGCATCAAGACTCATTGGGTTTAATTCAACATAACCTGACCCAGCATTAGCAGTTGAATAACCTGGGGCTAACATAATGGTAATTGTACCAATAGTTGCCGGATCGGAACCCATTAACTGCAAATATGGAATTAACCCTGCTGATGTTGGCACAGGATTAATTGCTGAAGAATAAGTTCCAGAAAGACTCTGAAAAGTATCTTTCACGTTATCCAAATTAGCACCTATTCCATCAACATAATAAGTGGTTCCACCTTGTAATGCGGCCGGGATACCATTCTGCGCATTCGCAAATCCGTAAACACCCAAGGTAACAGTTAAAACGATTGCTTTTAATGCAATCTTAAAGTTTAAAGTAAAGTTAGCTTTCATATCAAATTATAGTTATTGTATTTCAATGTGAATCTCAAAGATTCAAAAAAAAAAACAGAAATCAAAGTTTTAAATGCATAATATTTAGTTAATATTTAATCCTGTTCTTAAAGTGCTGTTTTACAAGCTTTATGTCTGGTTTTAGTTTGTATTGCCACTTAAATCCTTTTAGTCTTAATTCTTCAGGTTTCATTTCATCCAAAGGATAAAAAACGGCATCGGGTTGTGTGATAAATTTACCCTTATCAATTTTGTTATCTTTAAACATAAATTCCATTTCACTGCAATCGATTACATTCACTCCAATGTAGGTGCTATCATCTTTACCATAATAGATACTTTGCCCGTTTCCGTATACCTGCATATACTTGATTTTATTATCATCAAAAAAGCCTTTCATATTTTTACCTTTTACCTGGTTAAATTCCAAAGCCCCTTCTCGTGAAATAATAAAAGCATTGTATCTTAAATAAAATGAGTCGAGTTTATTGTTATTAATAAATAGTATGATGGTATCGGATGTGATTTGGTTTTGCCCCGACCACATAATGGGATTATGGTACAACATGATCAATGAATCATCATAATTATAAACCAACGAATCGCATATCGACTGTATGTCGATTTTTAAAATCTTTGCATGGTAATATGCTTTTACAACCTGTTTGCGATTTTTTAACCTTTGAAAAGAGAATATCGTATCGGCAAATAAATACATCGAATCGTTCGACATTATTTTTTTTGCCATGGCATTTACCGTAACAAAATTTTTTTTCTCCTTTCCTATCATTTCTCCGTAATCGCCATAAATAACAATCTTATTGACTGTATCGGTTAATTCAATGTTTCGGAAAGCTTTACCATATTCGGTTTTACTTTCATAATAAATACTGTCGGCTCTGAGTTTATTCGATTTATTAATCACTTCAGCATTCTTGTTAAACTGCGCTATTTCTTTATCTGTATTGTACCAACCATTTTCGCAATATATCCTGTCTGTTTTACTGATAATATTTGTTGGCCCAAAGAACGAAGAAATATGAGAAACCGTATTATACTTAAGCGTATCGCAAGTCATCGTATAATCGGGATTAACCAATAAAACATCCTTTCGGTAATAAAACTCTTTTGAATCTGTAAAGTAATATCCAATCTGACTGGTAAGCACATTTTCTTTACTGATGATTTTACCTCCTGTATTATAATTTGCCATATTGGTATTCATATCAAAATCCAATTCATTACTAGTAAGGTTCATGGTTTTGTCGTTCATCCGAACATTTCTTTCTAACCTTGCTTTCTTCCTATCACCGTCATATCTCAAAAAATCGGCATACATAAAAACACTGTCGTTATCATTTATCCTAACATTGCTAAAAGCTTCAACGTAATTTGAATCTTCATACAGATAAGCACTATCACAATACAATAATGTTTTAGCTTGTTTCAACTGCACGTTACCAATCATTTTTTTTACTTTGCCCGTTAAACTTTGGTCGTACTCCAGCGAATTAGCCGAAATGATTTCAACCTTAGCCGGTTTTTGCGCCAAGCAGATAGCTGATAGGGTTATAACAAATAGCGTGAGGATATATCTTCTGTACACTTTCTAATAATTGATTTCAAAACTAAAGATTTAAACTAATTTTGATGCATTGAATATGATTTCTCGTTTTGATTTTTTTTTAGCATCTGAACTTAAGTTCCAAAAAACACACCGCATTCTGATTACAGTAAGTGGAGGTGTTGATTCTATGGTGCTGCTTAACCTCTTTCAAAAAACAAAACACCACATTGCTGTGGCCCATTGTAATTTTAATTTAAGAGGTAAAGAAAGCGAGGATGATTATATTTTTGTTAAAAATTATTGTCTCACTCAATCCATTCCTTTTTTTGAAAAGAAATTTGATGTTGGCAAATATCAATTGGAAAACAAGAAAGGGATTCAGGAATCAGCCAGAGAACTTCGATATACTTGGTTCAATGAAATTGCACTTTCAAACAATTATGAATTTATTGCTACTGCTCATCATTTAAGTGACATTGCCGAAACATTGCTTTTAAATATATCAAGAGGAACTGGTATAACAGGATTACATGGAATTAAACCGATAAACGGAAAAATTATTCGCCCTTTATTGTTTGCTAAAAAAGAGGAAATCATTTCATATGCGATTCAAAACAATATTCAGTTTAGATCCGACAGTTCTAATGATTCAAATAAATACTCGAGAAACAAAATAAGGAACACCGTTATCCCTGTTCTTAAAGAAATAAATCCAAAGTTTGAAGAACATGTTTTGATGCTTACCAAAAACATATTTTCTGTTGAAAAAATTTACAAATTATATGTAACAGAAAAATGGAATAATGTACATACATCTGAAAATGGTATTATCAAAATTTCTATTCCATTATTATTAGAAATTGATGATTTAAGTTGTATACTTTTTGAGTTTTTACAACCATTTAATTTTAACTATTTTCAATCATCTCAAATATTCAATTCT
>Ga0194060_10002825_pt1 | contig 12378 bp, 7 predicted proteins | sample SepL225m_MetaG_FD_163427 | JGI IMG/M metagenome (GOLD analysis project Ga0194060, IMG submission 163427) | Anoxic zone freshwater microbial communities from boreal shield lake in IISD Experimental Lakes Area, Ontario, Canada - Sep2016-L222-5m | ecosystem: Environmental > Aquatic > Freshwater >... | reverse complement strand
GGACTGCTGGGGGGGGGGGAAGTCCCTGTCATAGCAACGTTCCATGCCGCCTGCGGCCGTATTCTGCGCCGCGATATTCACCATTTAGGTTTCAAATCCTCCTTTGCCATCTATGACGACCGTGACAGTGATCGACTACTAAAAGACGTCATCGCCGAGATGGATCTGGACGAGAAGCGCTTTGCTGTCAAAGCTGTATCAGGCCGTATCGATGACTTCAAAAATCGCGGCCTCTTTCCTGAAGATATCGGTTCAATCCCGCCTGGGGATGTCTTCAGCCGGAAAATTCTTGAGATATACTCGCTTTACCAGCAGCGCCTGAAAAAATGCAACGCCCTCGACTTTGGCGACCTGATGATCCAGACTGTCCGCCTCCTGACCCTTTTCCCCGATGTGTTAAGCCATTACCACGAACGCTTCAAATGGATTTTAGTAGATGAGTACCAGGATACGAACCCGGTACAGTATCACCTTATCCGCCTTTTGGCAGGCGATCGTCGCAACCTCTGTGTGGTGGGGGACGATGACCAGTCGATCTACTCCTGGCGTGGAGCCGATATCCGTAACATACTGGAATTTGAGAGAGATTTCCCCGGAGTAAAAATTGTCCGACTGGAGCAGAATTACCGCTCCACTGCGACTATCCTTGCGGCTGCCGGAGAGGTCGTCAAGCAGAATTTCGGGCGGAAAGGAAAGACTCTCTGGACAGAAAACCCGCAAGGAGAACCGATCCACTACGAGCGGGCGGAGTCTGATCGGGAGGAGGCGCGTTTTGTCATTCGCGAGATCAGCCGACTTGCAGAGTGCGGCCTCCCGCTTGAGGATATGGCGGTTTTCTACCGCACCAACGCTCAATCCAGACTGATTGAAGAGGCACTGGTCGGGGGGGCACTCCCATACCATATCGTTGGTGGCGTAAGATTCTACTCGCGTATGGAGGTAAAAGATATTCTGGCATACTTAAGGGTGCTGGATAACTCTGCCGACGAAGTCTCGCTGAAGCGGATCATCAATGTGCCGGCCAGAGGCATAGGAAACAGTACGGTTGATAAGATTGCACTCCAGGCTGCCGCAAAGGGGGTCAGTTTTTTCGATGCCATGATGGAGGCTGCAGAAGGTGCCACGCTTGCCGCCGGAGCCCGCAGCAAGGTGAGCGCTTTTTGCAGGATGCTGGAGCGTTTCAGGGAAGCGGCGACCGGCAGCAGGCTTATAGATCTTGCCCGCTCCGTCATGCAGGAGAGCGGCTATCTGACGCGCCTGAAGGAGAGCCGTGATGAGGATGACGCCGAGCGCCTGGAGAACCTGGAACAGTTGCAGGGGGCGATTGAAGAGTTCAGCGAGAAGAACCTGGATGCAGGGCTGTCTGAATTTCTGGAGCAGGTTTCGCTGGTATCCGATCTTGAGCGGGGAGAGGTCGGCAAGCCTTCTGTTACCCTGATGACTCTGCACGCGGCAAAGGGGCTTGAGTTTAAAGCTGTCTTCATGATCGGCATGGAGGAGTGCCTCTTCCCGCATCAGCGCTCACTTGACGATCTGGACGGCATGGAGGAAGAGCGCCGCCTCTGCTATGTCGGCATGACCCGCGCCCGTGAACGGCTATACCTGCTGAACGCCCGGCGGCGGTATATGTTCGGTCAGGAGCAGTGCAATCCGCCTTCGAGATTTATAAAGGATATTCCGCAAGGGTTCCTGGTTCAAGGTTCCGGGTTCAAGGTTCGAGGTTCTGGAGGCGTGGGGAAACCTCTTGATCCGGGTTTCCTTGCCTCTTGCCCCTTGCCCCTTGACCCTTCCACACACAACCTTGCGGCTGCGCTGGAGTATACTGACGAGATAGAGAGCATCCCCGAACCTTGTGAAGAGAACGACGGTGTCTACCCCGGTATGAAAGTGCGACACGGCAAGTTCGGTGTCGGCACAGTGAGGAAAGTCGAAGGGGAGGGGGACGGGCAGAAGGTCATAGTCTGGTTTAACGGTTTCGGGCCTAAAAAACTGCTGCTCCGTTTTGCAGGACTGGAGCGCGTTTAGCTCTGTTCTGGCGGGTTTGTTCGCAAGCCTGCTGCGATATTGAAATTGATGTCAATGACGATGGCGAGTTTCTCCGGTTCGGGAAATGCCAGGGTTTCAAAGAGACGCTTATCGATAAAAACACTCAGGTTAAGGATGTCTTCGCGGAGGTTTTGGGGGAGCGGGTTTTCCGGATCAGAGAGTTCTGCCTGAAAGAAGCTCCATACTTTCTGATTGAACTTAATCGCCTCCAGAAGTTTTTTGTCACGGTCAGTGGCTCCCCAGTTATCTTTTACACTCTTCAGCATCAGACCGGCACGGGACAAAACCGCAGCCTCCAGTTCTCTGCCGGAGATATGATCCTTCTGCATGTTATTGTATGCACTTATGTTGTTCTGACTCATAATAAAAATGCTCTCCTCTTCAAGTCGAATTCAAATGACTGACAATATACTCTCTAAAACTGTAAAAGCAAGAAGTCCGTCGACAATTAGAACGCTTTTCCAGCAAAACCGTCAATCTGATCGCCAGTCGTATCCATTTTTTTGCCATTTACATCAATCCCGTTAAAAGAAAAGATTACTCCGGATGAGTCTATAGTTCCAGTTTTCGAACTGTTTTGAGTCAGGGAAAAAAATATCGTAGCCTCCTGAGTTGACGGGTCATAGAACACTCTCGACGGAAGTGGAGAAACAGCCGTATCTGTAGATTGATACCTGCCGTTGTCATAGAGTCCGGTATATGGATTAAATGATGCCCCCTGAGCTTTACGTATGCTCCAGTTGGCGATGTTACTCACCGATGCAGCGTCCATGCTTGAGTCAAAGAGGAAAGTTACAGAAACCTCCTTTGAAGCATTCGGTTTATTAAATTCGACCGGGGCGATCGCCAGAAGGGTGGTAGGCCCCAGAAGTGTATTGAAAGAGCTTTTTGTTGTTGTATCGATCCTGAAAAACTTGGGCTGCCTGATCGCGTCCGTCAATACTGCTGCATACGAATTGCTTTCGTCTGTGGCGATTGAGTTAAGGGCGTCGATCTGCGCCTGCGCCTGATCCTTCTGCCCATCTGCCGCAAAAGCATTGCCGAGTTCATAGATCGCTGCAGCAAAATCTGTTTTGAGAGAGGTCGCCTGTTTGAATGCATCGATTGCATCAGACGTTTTCCCCTGCTGACTGAGTGAGAGACCGAGCCCATAATATGCGTTGCCGTCCGTGGGAGAGAGTTGTACAGCGCTTCTAAAGAAAGGTTCCGCGTCCTCCGCCCTGTTCTGTTGAAGGAACAACTGCCCGAGAGTGTACGGGGCGACAACGTTCCGGGGATTGGTTCTAATAGCTCCACGCAATGCATTTTCGGCATCGACCGGACGATCCTCCTGAATATAGATGTTAGCCAGATTAACCTGTACCTCGTCCTGGGTGGTGCTGGATGTAGCGGTTGACAGTTTGCTCTGGAAGACAGTCAAAGAGAGCTTGTATGCTGCAATTGCCTTGCTGCTGTCTCCAGCAGAGAGATAGGCCTGCGCCATGAAGTTGTAGGCATCGGTATTAGCAGGGTCGTAAGACGCCGACATCCTGAAAGCCGCCGCCGCTTCCTTGTACTGTTTGTTCTGCATCAAGGTGATGCCGCTATTAAGGGATGTAGTGGCCGCACTGCTTCGCAGACTCTGCGTATCCAGTGCGGTAAACAGCTTTTCTGCGCTGCTTGAAGTATATGTAATCGACATGGCAACCTCGCTTTCCAACCCTGGTTAACAGGGAGCACTCTGAACATGATACCAAGTTATCTTCATTTACCCTTATCGTCAATTCCAAATTGAATTTTACCGGAAAGTGAAGTACACCTGAAACAATTAAACATGCAAAGGCAGTTGCACCGCAGAGGTCGCAGAGGAACGCAGGGAAAGCCAAATACCTGACATTGGAACAGACCATAATGGATATTGACGACAAGCTCGACCTTCTTCGCAGCCTTGAATCGCGGGAGCAGTGGGACGCTGCAGAATCCCTCTGTATCAGCCTGCTTAAGCTTTTCCCCAGATATACACCTCTTCTGTTGGAAGCGGCAGGAATGGCAATGCTACGCTCCAGTCCCTCCGTAGCGGAGTCGCTTCTCTACAGGGTTCTGGCGATAGATCCACTCAATACATCAGCATATCTCTCCCTCGGCATGGCTCGTTATGAACAGGATGATCTGGAAGATGCAGAGCTTTATTTCCGCAAGGTTCTCCTCATAAAACCGCAGGATGGAGAGGGGTGCAGGCATCTTGGCACTCTGCTCAACGAACTTGGGCGTTTCGAAGAGGCTTCAAAATATCTGTCGCAAGCTTATATCCGCAATCCGGAGTCATGCGAAACAGCGCTCAATTTTGCTGATTCACTTTTTGGAACAAGTGAGTATGAAAAGGCTTACACGCTATACCGGCAGGTTCTTGAAGAGAACCCGGATCACGCTGACGCACGGATAAGCATATCTGCTGTTTGTGAAACGCTTGACCGTCTGGACGAGGCGCTGGAGCACCTTTTTCTCGCTCACGAACTGGCACCGGACAACCCTAAGGTTTATCTGAACCTCGGCGGTGTCTTTCTGCGTCTGCAGAAGCTGGACGAGGCTCTTGCCTGCTATCTGAAAACGCTCGAATTGCGCCCTGGTTATCCGACCGCACGATGGAACATCTGCCAGATACATCTGTTACAGGGGTGCTACCGTGAGGGATTTGCCGATTTTGACAGCCGATCCGATTCCGTGAATCCGGTAAGGCTGCGTAAAACAAAACTGCCGCTCTGGAATGGGACGCCTGCTGCCGGCAAACGGATTCTGGTGCAGACGGAGCAGGGGTATGGGGATACGCTCCAGTTTGTTCGATACATTCCTCTACTGGCTGAAGCCGGGCTGAAGGTTGTACTGGAGAATCGCCTCGCACCGCTAAACCCGCTGCTCACCTCACTGGCCGGACTGGCTGGAATATGCGATGGGAGATCAGGCGACGAAGAATCCGAATGTTGCATTCCATTACTATCGCTACCGAGGCTCTTTTCCACTACCCTTGAAAATATCCCAGGTCAGGTTCCTTACCTCGCCCCATCTGCGGAAAAAACGGCTGCATGGCGCGACAGAGTGGCAGGAGACAGAAATTTTAAGGTCGGAATATGCTGGGCAGGGCGTAAAAAGCCGGATCATCGGCGCTCGATTCCTGCCAGCTTTTTAACTGTACTAAATACTATTAAAAATATTTCCTGGTACTCTCTACAGGTGAATGAAACCGATGAAAATCTGAGCAGCGAAGAACCTGGAATAACTGATCTCATAGACTTGACCGTGTATATCCATGATTTTGAGGATACCGCAGCACTTATCGTCTCCCTCGATCTGGTAATAACAATCGATTCATCGGTAGCCCACCTTGCCGGCTCGCTCGCCGCCCCCACCTGGCTTTTGCTCCCGTTTGCGCCGGATTGGCGCTGGCTGCTGGGGCGAACAGGCAGTCCCTGGTATCCGACGATCTGTATTTTCAGGCAACCAAAGCCGGACGATTGGCTTTATATACTGAAAGATATAACTGCAAATCTGCACGAAATTCTGATTACTTAGGCTCTTGCAAAAGTCCAAGAATCTGTCATTCCGGCAGGTTTCTGGCCGGAATCCAGTTTCTAAATACCTGAAAATCTGGATGCCGGATAGAACACGTTCCGGCATGACAATCTTTTTGCAAGAGCCTCTACTGAAAAAAATTTGTAAATCTGCTAAAGTTACCAAACGGCACAACCGATAATAACAAGTAAGCACCATCCATCACGCGGCAAGAATGCCGCCCAAAAACCAGAAAAGGAGAATTATCATGGCTGACATCACTTTAACCCTCGGAATGCGTAGCAACCTTCTCTCCCTCCAGGCTACATCAGATCTTATCAACCGTACCCAGACCCGTATGTCCACAGGCAAGCAGGTCAACACCGCTCTCGACAACCCGACCAACTTCTTTGCCGCTATGAACCACATGGCACGCGTTGACGACCTCAACACCCGCAAAGATGGCATGAGTGAGGCGGTACAACTTGTCAAGGCCGCTGATGCCGGCATAACCGGCGTTTCTGCTCTGATCTCCGCAGCAAAAGGTGTTGCCCAGGCAGCTCTGTCAACAACCAGCTCAACGGATAGAGCCAATTACGCTCAAACCTTTAATACTCTGCTGGTTCAGATCAGAGAACTTGCCAGTGACTCAGGCTACCGGGGCACAAACCTTTTGACTAATGCGCAGCAGACGGTAGAATTCGGGCCGGTGACCGGCGGAGCTACGTTAAATGTCATTGGTTTTGACTCAACCGCAGTTGGTCTCAATATTGCTGGCGCGTCTGCTCAGGCAGTTTTTGCCATAGGAGCTCAGACCGGCATCACCGACGTAAATAGTGTCTCTACCGGAGCCACTTCAGCCAAAGCATGGGTGACGAGTACTGACGAAAGTACTGCTGCTACAGATAAACTTGAAATCCAATCATCATCCACACAGCTTGAAACAGCTCTTAACACTTTGCGTGCCAAGTCTTCCGCACTTTCAGCCAACCTGAACGTCGTTACCACGCGTCAGGACTTCACCAAAAATCTGATCAGTACGCTGAAAACCGGTTCCGACAATCTGACTCTGGCAGATATGAATGAGGAAGGTGCTAACATGCTGATGCTGCAGACTCGTCAGAGCCTCGGCATAACCTCATTGAGTCTGGCATCTCAGGCAGCTCAGGCAATTCTGAGATTGTTCTAGCCTCTACTTGATTGCGGCATAAACTACAGGCATGGGGGGGGAGTGTAAGCTTCCCCCTCTTCTCCTTTAAACCTAGATCATGGCGGGGTATCAACATGGACATCAATTCAATTGCATCTGCAAAATCACCACAAGTAACTTCTGTAACAGAATCGGCTCCTGCCAGGACGCAGGCGCAACCGAAGCAGCGACAAGTTTATCAGCAGCAATTGCAACCTGTGGCTGATCAATCGCAATCCAGCGACAGCAAGGATTCCATTACTATAACTTCTCCAATCCCGGAAAAAGCAGTACAGATCAGAGATATGAATGAACTCCGCAACACTACTGCGCTGAAAGTGAGCCTGACAGATCAGAAGCTTGCTGCGGTCGCAGATGTCGTGGATAAGATGAAGGGGACGTTGGAGGGTATAATCATTAAAAACTTCCCCCCATTCCCTGCGGAGAGCAGTGATCGGCAGAAGCTTTTGATGAGTTATATCTCTCTCCAGAAGGAGCTGATTCAGTTGACCATCCCGCCACCGCCGCCTGCAGTCTATGAAGAGGTAAAACTCCAGTGGCAGGATCTTTTCTCCGATAATTCACCAAAGCACTCCAGATTGCCCGCCGTCACAGAGAGTACGTCGTCTGATTCCGGGCTTAATGCTGCAATCGGCGCATTAAGCAGCTTTTCTGACGGCATCAGCTCAATCCGCGATTCAGTGAAGCAATATCTCACGGGAAACTGAGTCGCTTCCCGTGTCACTGAAGCTTCACTTAAAGCCGGGCGAAAAGATTATAATTGGCGGAGCAGTTGTCAGATGTGGAACTAGACCCGTCGAATTTGTGGTGGAAAATAACGTTCCAATCCTCCGTCATAAAGACATAATGACGGAATCAGCCGCCACTTCACCCGCTCGTCGGGTCTATTTTCTTCTTCAACTTATTTATATCGATAACGGATCTGGCGGTTCCATTGACTCAAACTGTATTGCCGCATATAGAGAACTCGAACAGGAAATTGTCACCTTCGTTCCAAGCACCAGAAAGTATTTTGACCAGATCAACATTGATATTTCAGCAGGCAGGCTCTATCAGGCTCTTAAAGCGGCTCATGGTCTTATGGATTACGAACAGCAGCTTCTGAATCTTTCCCACGGAGCAGGTGAACTTGTTGCCTGAAGAACGCTCTTTAACCAGTTGAATTAATATCCCGCGCATCATGTCCCACAGGCAAACCCTCCAGCATTGAAGGATAGCGTAACTTTATATCCAGACGCTCCAGCATCCGGGAGTTATCAATAATCCTTGATTCACTGATATACGAGAACATGAGCGGCGACATAACCCGTCTTGCCTCCTCCAGAGTCACCTGCGGCTGACGCGGCAGATTGAGGGCATCAGCGCAGGCGTTGAAGTAATACGTCATGCTGGATGGGTGTCCGTCGCTTACGTTGAAGATTTCACCATTCCCCCCTTTTTCCGCCGCCGCAATACATACGGCAGCCAGGTCGTCGGCGTGGATTCGGTTACTCGGCCCGGACTCCTCCTCTCGCAGCAGAGGCTGCCCTTGGCTTATCTGCGCGAGCGGCAGTCTGCCGGGGCCGTATATGCCGCTGACTCTTAAGATGACAACCGGAACACCGTTATTTGCGCCATACGTTTTAAATGCTTCTTCGGCATCAAGCCTCCGTTTACCCATAGCGGACAGAGGGATGTCCGGTGATACCTCCGTCACAACGCCTCCGGATGTTTCAGAGTAAACCGAGGTGGCGCTCATATAGACGATTTTCGCAGACCTTCTCTCCCCGACCATTTCGGCAATAAAATTTCTGGCGCGGCTGTCTGAAATCCCACCGCCAGGAGGCGGAACAAGATAGAAGATGATCGCATCAGCCAGATTCAAGTCCAAAATAGCAGAGGGGTCATCCATAGAAGAGACAACAGTGGTAAATCCTACAGAGCGGAGTCTCTCTGCATGCTCCGGCGACCTGACCATGCAGGTGACATCTGAGCCGACCTCCCGGTACGACCTGGCTAACCGCTCACCGATGTAGCCGCAACCGGCTATGAAGATAGGATTAGGCATTTTTTTCTGACCTCTCTGACCTCTCTGACCTCTCTGACCTCTCTGACCTCTCTGACCTCTCTGACCTTTATGACTTGTATGAACTCTATGAACTCTATGAACTCTATGAACTCTATAAACTCTATAAACTCTATAAACTCTATAAACTCTATAAACTCTATAAACTCTATAAACTCTATGAACTCTCCACCGAAAAAGCCCCGCAGAATGCTCTGCGGGGCTTGGTTGTATCATTGCTGAATGCCGAAACTACTTTTTCTCGTACGTCAGTGCTGCCAGTTTCTGGTAGTACTCAAATCTTCCGGCTGTCCATGCTGTGGCTTTTTTCATCAGGACAGCCGCCGCTTCGGGGTTGTTCTTCTGCAGAACCTTGTAGCGGTTTTCGCCGTAAGCATAATCCTCAAAAGATGTGGTTGGTGATTTGCTGTCCAACTGCAGAGGATTTTTCCCCTCTGCCGCGAGAGCCGGATTGTAGCGATAGAGCGGCCAGTAGCCGCAGGAAACCGCATTTCTGTTCTCATCCACACCTTTGGTCATATCGATGCCGTGAGCGATGCAGTGTGAGTATGCGACGATAAGCGAAGGACCGTTATATGCTTCAGCTTCGATGAAAGCTTTTACAACCTGAGCCGGGTTGGAGAGCGCAACATTGGCTACATAGACGTTGCCGTAGGCCATTGCCATCATGCCGAGATCCTTCTTCGCCATCGCCTTTCCGCCAGCCGCAAACTGAGCGACTGCGCCGGTCGGGGTGGATTTTGATGCCTGTCCGCCGGTGTTGGAATAAACCTCGGTGTCGAGTACCAGGAGATTGACGTTCTTCCCGGATGCGATGACGTGATCAAGACCGCCGTAGCCGATGTCATATGCCCAGCCGTCTCCACCCACACACCATACAGATTTCTTGACCAGATAATCAGCCAGCGGCAGCAGTTGAACGGCTGCCTGTTCCTTGCATCCTTTGAGCACTTTTTTCAAGGCAACTACTCGCTCGCGCTGCTTCTCAATCCCGGTCTGATCGGACTGATCAGCGGCCAGTATCTCCTTCATAACAGGGATGGCCGGTTTACATGTTTTGCAACTGCATGAGGTTAGCTCGGTTAAAAGTTCGCGAGCGGATTCAGCAAATTTATCCACAGCCAGGCGCATACCGAAACCAAATTCGGCGTTGTCCTCGAACAGTGAGTTTGACCAGGCGGGGCCGCGACCATCGGCACGTTTTGCCCAGGGTGTTGTCGGGAGGTTTCCGCCGTAGATTGATGTACAGCCGGTGGCATTGGCGATCATGGCGCGGTCGCCAAAGAGTTGTGACAGCAGCTTCAGATAAGGAGTCTCGCCGCAACCGGCACAGGCACCGGAGAATTCGAAGATCGGACGGACGAGCTGGCTGCCACGCAGGGTATCCAGCTTGACCTTGGTCGGATCCATGTCGGGGAGTACCAGGAAGAAGTCCCAGTTGGCGGCTTCCGTGGCTCTCAGAGGAGCCTGGAACTGCAGATTGATCGCCTTGTGATTTGGATCTTCCTTGCTCTTGGCCGGGCAGTTATGGACGCATGCGCCGCAACCGGTGCAGTCTTCAGGAGCCACCTGGAGGGTGTACTTCATCCCTTTGAATTCGGGCAGTTTGCAGTCGGTTGATTTGAAGGTTGCCGGTGCGTTTTTCAGCAGTTTGCCGTCATATGCCTTCATGCGGATGGTGGCATGCGGGCAGACGAAGGAGCAGATGCCGCACTGGATGCAGAGTTTTTCGTCCCAGACAGGAATATCTACTGCGATGTTGCGCTTCTCATACTGCGATGTTGCGGTCGGGAAGGTGCCGTCGGCCGGAATGAGGGAGACCGGCAGGTCGTCGCCGAAGCCGGCAATGATCCGACCGGTAACCTCCTGGACGAATTTAGGCGCGGTTTTGGCAACTGCCGGCGGCATTTTGAGCTTGCTGGTAGCTTTGGCCGGCACTTTAACTTCGTGAATGTTTTTCAGAGCCTCGTCTACCGCAGCATTGTTCTTGGCGACAACTTTGTCCCCGGATTTCCCGTAGCTCTTCTTGATGGCGTCCTTGATTTCGGCAATCGCCTGATCAAGCGGGATGATGTTTGAAATCTTGAAGAAGGCGGTCTGCATGATGACGTTGATGCGTGCCCCGAGGCCGAGCTCTTCGCCAAGTTTAATGGCGTTGATGACGTAGAATTTCAGCTTTTTGTCGATGATCTGCTGCTGTACCTCTTTGGGCATTTTGTCCCATACTTCGCCGAACTCAAATGGAGAGCAGAGGAGGAAAGTACCACCCGGCTTAGCTTTGCTGACCATGTCGTACTTTTCGAGGAAAGAGAAGTTATGGCAGGCGATGAAGTCGGCGTTGTCGATCAGGTAGGGGGCGTTGATCGCCTTTTTACCGAAGCGCAGATGCGAGACGGTGATAGTCCCCGCTTTTTTGGAGTCATATACGAAGTAGGCCTGGGCAAAGTTTTTGGTGGTTTCGCCGATGATCTTGATGGTGTTTTTATTGGCACCGACAGTCCCGTCAGATCCAAGGCCGAAGAACATCGCCTCATAAGTTCCGTCCATTGTTGTGCGGAAATCGGGATCGTAATCCAGGCTGCAGTTGGTGACATCTTCCTTGACGCCAACGACAAAATGATTTTTAGCCTTGGCTTTTTTGATGTTGTCCAGCACCGCTTTGGCCATGGCCGGGGTAAACTCCTTGGAGCCTAAGCCATAGCGGCCACCGACGATTTTCGGGTAACCTTTGAAACTGAACTTCCCTTCTGACATCGCTTCGCCAATGGCGGTGCGCACGTCCAGATAGAGCGGCTCTCCCAGTGAACCCGGCTCTTTGGTGCGATCCAGAACGGCGATGCTTGTGACGGTTTTCGGGAGTGCCTTGATGAATGCATCCAGCGGGAATGGGCGGTAGAGGTGAACCTTTACGACGCCGACTTTTTCCCCTTTTTTGTTCAGCGCGTCCACGGTCTCCTGAACGGTGTCAGCGGCGGAACCCATGACAACAACGACACGATCAGCATCTTTGGCACCGTGGTACTCTACCAGTTTGTATTTGCGGCCGGTAAGTTTGCCGAATTTGTCCATCTCTTCCTGGACGATTTTGATACAGGGCTCGTAGAACTGGTTGACTGTTTCGCGCCCCTGAAAGTAGACATCCGGGTTCTGGGCGGTGCCGCGCATGACGGGACGATCCGGTGAGAGTCCGCGCAGGCGGTGGGCGTTGACCAGCTCATCACTTATCATGGAGCGCATATCGTCAAAAGTCAGCTCTTCGACTTTCTGCACTTCGTGTGAGGTGCGGAAACCGTCGAAAAAATGGAGGAAAGGGATGCGCGAACGGAGAGTGGAGGCCTGGGAGATCAGGGCGAAGTCCATAACCTCCTGGACGTTGTTGGAGCATAACATGGCCCAACCGGTGGAACGGCAGGACATGACATCGGAATGATCTCCAAAAATATTCAGAGCGGCGGCGGAGATTGCGCGGGCAGAAACATGAAAGACTGTGGAGGTCAGCTCGCCGGCAATCTTGTACATATTGGGGATCATC
>Ga0194060_10002822_pt1 | contig 12381 bp, 7 predicted proteins | sample SepL225m_MetaG_FD_163427 | JGI IMG/M metagenome (GOLD analysis project Ga0194060, IMG submission 163427) | Anoxic zone freshwater microbial communities from boreal shield lake in IISD Experimental Lakes Area, Ontario, Canada - Sep2016-L222-5m | ecosystem: Environmental > Aquatic > Freshwater >... | reverse complement strand
GTCCGTGTTGTTGATGGACTTGATGAAGCACGCACAATTCAACCAACGCCTGGAAAGAAATTAGTCTGGCTGACACAGACAACTCTTTCTGTCGATGAAACTATGCAATCAGTTGCAATCCTGAAGGAACGATTCCCTGAAATTGCTAACCCACCATCAGATGACATCTGTTACGCAACACAGAATCGCCAAGAAGCGATTAAAGCAATTGCACCACAAGCTGATCTCGTTCTCGTTGTCGGTTCACGAAACTCCTCTAACTCTGTGCGCCTTGTTGAAGTAGCGCTCGAATACGGAGCTAAGGCTGCCTATCTGATTGATTATGCAGATGAGGTAAAGGAAGAGTGGCTTGTTAGCGCCGAGACAATCGGTGTCACAAGCGGTGCATCTGTTCCTGAAATTCTTGTCGATGACTTACTTAAGCACTTGAGTTCTCACGGTTATCACGATGTAGAAGAAGTTCGCGCAACTGAAGAAACCTTGCTCTTCGCTCTTCCTAAAGAGCTTCGCGCTGATCTGAAGAAAGCGTAAACATGACAACTTTTGTTGATATTCAAGGTGAGAAGTTAGCTGTTGAAATTTATGAACCAAAGGTCCGCATCGCAGATGTAGTGCTGGTGCACGGTTTTACTGGCAGCAAGGAAGATTTTGATCTGATTGGACCGCTCTTGGCAGATGCCGGTTATCGCGTATTAACATTTGATAATCGTGGACAACATGAATCAGCACATAGCACGCGCGATGATGCTTACGCTCTAGATTCACTTGCTCGCGATGTTGTTGAATTAGTCGAGCACTTCGGTTTTGAGAAGCCACACCTTCTTGGCCACTCTTTTGGTGGCCTTGTTTCTCAACGCGCCCTCGTTGATTCACCGCAGACCTTTGCGTCACTGACTATCTTCTGCAGTGGTCCACATTGGATTCCAGATAAGCCAGATCTCGATGCCACAGTTCATATTCTTAAAACTTATACGATGGAAGAATCTTGGTATAAATTTAAGGAAGAGACAGATAAATTACTGCCTCGCTACGAGCTTTATAAGAAGCGTTGGGCTGCATCTGACCCTCACTCAACACACACCATGGCGTTGCACCTACAAAAAACTCAACCGATAATTTCTGAACTTATTGCAACGAAGGTACCGATCCATGTTATCTATGGCGAGAACGATGATGCCTGGCCGCTAGCGATGCAGGATCAGATGGCAAAGGATCTATCTGCGCCCCGCACCATTATTAAAGATGCCGGACATTGTCCCAATGAAGATCAGCCTGAAGATACTGTAAAAGTTTTAGCTAGCTTCTGGAGCGCTCTGTAAACGCTTTGAAGGACGGTTCTTTGCTTTCTCATTAAAGAACATAAACCATCCGTAGAGTGCGCTGATAAGCAGGTATGGTGCAACGCTTGCAAGAGCTGCGATGAAATCGATTCCGATACGTGCAGGATGTAAACCATCGCTGATGAAGATGTAGATCAACGTTGTTGCTGCAAAGGCAAGTGGTGGAGTGACGGCAGATACATATCGTGTGCCAGTGCGACCGTAAGAGACACCACCATAGGTAACGAGGCAGAGAATAAGGCCTGTAAGAATTCCGGCACCGTTGCGAATCCACATCTCAAGCCAGGAGAAGATAAAGATAAAGAGGGTTTGAAGTACAACAACACCTTGCTTCTTAAGCCCTGGCCCTGAAAGGGAGGGCTTCTTTACCGTTGTTGTGCTCATGACTTACTCCTCTACTACTTCAACATCAATAAAATCATCGCTCTCGAGATCTGGATTATTGAGAGCTCGAACATTTGCCGGTGCATCAGGGTATTCGATTGCCAGCTTCTCTTTATCGCCACTGACGCCAAGTTTATGGATGCGAAGGGCAGGAGACAAGACAGTTTTTTCGGCAGTTGGAACAAGGTCTTCGTAGGCCTTTGATGTTGAGTTAATTGCCTTACCGACAGCGACAATCTTGGAGTGCAAAAGTGTGAGGTTCTTGAGAAATGTTCCGGCAACTTTGGTGATGTCATCAGCATTTTCAGCTAATTGGTTGCGGGTAAAGATATGGCCAACTGTGCGCAGCAGCGCCATCATTGATGTAGGAGTGGCCAATGTGACACCGACCTTAAATGCTTTCTCGAGCAACATCGGATCGATGCGAAGTGATTCTGCGAGAAGGGTTTCAAAGGGGAGGAAGAGAACGACGAAATCAGGTGAACCCTGTGATTTGTGATATCCGCGCTTGGCAAGTGCATCAACATGTTTGAGCAAATCTTTGGTGTGCGCGGCCAGTAGCTCGTCGCGCTCGGATTGCACATCGGTACCAAATGCTTCGAGGAAGCGATCGAAGGGAAATTTGGAGTCGATAAATAACTTTGAGCCACCTGGCATTGCAACAGTAATGTCGGGAATACCAGATGAGTCAGAGTCGGTAGTAGAACGCTGCGCTTGGTATTCATGCCCCTCGCGCAATCCCGCATTTTCAAGGAGAAGTTGTAACTGCGCCTCGCCAAATTTTCCACGAGTCTGCGAGTTAGAGAGAGCACCCGCAATCTTCTTTGTCTCGTCGAAGAAAGAGGTAGATGCTTTGCGCATCTCATCGATGGTGCCGATTAACTGTGTTTCAGATGCAACGCGTTGCACAGCAGCATCCTGTGCTTGCGTGCGCATTGTTTCGACAGATTTCTTCATCTCTTCCATCTGCGTTGCAATCTTTGTATCGTTTTCAGATTTTGCTTCTGCAGCTTTAAGGCGATCATCAGATGCTTTGAGTAAGACCTTTACATCGTTGAGTTCTTGCGCCAACTTTTCAGAACTGTTGCCAGTATTTTTCATCCGCGAAATCCAGATACCAAGCCCTAACCCAAGAAAGAGGCCGATAATCAGAGTTATTAAGGTCACGAGTGCGCTGGACATGGGGCAATCGTGGCAGGAGGCACTGACAATCCCGCGTAGGCTGTCCTACTTATGAGCCTCTCTATTGGAATCGTCGGTCTTCCGAATGTCGGAAAGTCGACCCTTTTTAATGCTCTGACCAAGAACAATGTCTTGGCCGCTAACTATCCCTTCGCCACCATCGAGCCCAATGTCGGCGTCGTGGGCGTTCCGGATGAGCGTCTAGCCAAGCTCGCCACAATCTTCGGCTCCGAAAAGCTTCTTCCTGCAGCGTTGTCCTTCGTCGACATCGCCGGCATCGTCAAGGGCGCATCCGAAGGAGCTGGCCTTGGTAATAAGTTCTTGGCCAATATCCGCGAGACCGATGCAATCTGTCAGGTCATCCGCGTCTTTACCGATGGCGATGTTGTTCACGTCGATGGTCGTATCGATCCATCCAGTGATATCGAGACAATCAATATGGAACTCGCGCTCGCAGATTTACAGACAATTGAGAAAGCAATTCCGCGCCTGGAAAAAGAGGCACGCGTTGCGAAAGAGAAAGCGCCCGTTTTAGAGGCGGTCAAGGAAGCCAACGAGTGGTTGCAATCCGGAAAGCCGTTGTCGCAATCAAAGATTGATCGCGAACTTCTGCATGAACTTCATTTGCTGACAGCAAAGCCATTCCTCTATGTATTTAATGTCGATGCTGCAGAACTTGCAGATGCTGACTTGCGTAAGAAATTGTCAGCACTTGTTGCCCCTGCCGAGGCGATCTTCTTGGATGCCAAGACTGAAGCAGAACTTGCTGAACTTTCTGATGAAGATGCACTAGAGCTTCTACAAGAAATTGGACTTACCGAACCAGGACTTGCAACTCTTGCACGCGTTGGCTTTGACACTCTCGGCCTTCAAACTTACTTAACAGCAGGTCCAAAGGAAGCACGCGCGTGGACTATTCATCAAGGCGACACCGCACCTATGGCTGCCGGCGTCATTCACACAGATTTCCAAAAGGGTTTCATTAAAGCTGAAATCGTTTCTTTTGCCGACTTGGTAGAAGCGGGCACAATGGCCGATGCGAAAGCAAAGGGCAAAGTCCGTATGGAAGGCAAGGAATACATCATGCAAGACGGAGACGTAGTGGAGTTCAGATTCAATGTCTAATACAACGCAGAACACAGCCCGAGCACGACTCAATCAGCCGCACCTTAAGGATCTTCCACGGAAGACCCGCGACAACCTTCGCAACGTAGCGATCATCGCTCACGTTGACCACGGTAAAACAACGCTCGTTGATGCGATGTTGTGGCAATCCGGAGCCTTCGCAGCTTATAAGAAGCAAGAAGAAGGCCAAGACCGCATGATGGATTCGATGGACCTTGAACGCGAAAAGGGAATCACCATTCTTGCCAAGAACACATCTGTTCGTCGTGGTGACACTGTCATCAACATTATTGATACACCAGGCCACGCAGATTTCGGCGGCGAAGTTGAACGCGGACTCGAAATGGTTGATGGCGTTATCTTGTTAGTCGATGCCTCAGAAGGTCCACTGCCACAAACACGTTTCGTATTGCGTAAAGCGCTACAGAAGAATCTCCCAGTGATCCTCCTTATTAATAAGGTGGACCGTTCTGACTCACGTATTGCAGAAGTTGTTGATGAGGCATATGCACTCTTCCTCGATCTCGATGCCAATGAAGAACAGATTGAATTTCCTGTTGTCTACGCATCTGCTAAAGCAGGTCGTGCATCACTTACTCGTCCTGCAGATGGTGGAATGCCAGAGGAAGAGAACCTCGATGTTTTATTCGACACTATCTTCTCTGCAATTCCAGCTCCTGTGTATCACGAAGGTGCACCGCTACAAGCACACGTGACAAACCTTGACTCTTCACCATTCCTTGGACGCTTGGCCCTGTGCCGCGTTCACGAAGGTGTTATTAAGAAGGGCCAAACCGTTTCATGGATTAAGACAGATGGAACAACAGAGCGAGTAAAGGTTTCAGAACTTCTGATGACTGAAGCTCTCGAGCGAGTTCCAGCACTTGAAGCAGGACCTGGCGACATCATTGCAGTCGCTGGTATCGAGACAATCACATTGGGTGAAACCCTTGCAGATCTCGAAAATTCACATGCTCTGCCACTTATTACTGTCGATGAACCATCCATCTCAATGACAATCGGTATCAATACTTCGCCTCTTGCTGGCAAGAGCGGCAAGATGCTTACTGCGCGCCAAGTAAAAGATCGACTTGATAAAGAGCTCGTCGGTAACGTTTCACTTCGCGTCCTCAACACTGAACGTCCTGACACATGGGAAGTTCAAGGTCGTGGAGAACTTCAGCTCGCAGTACTCGTTGAAATCATGAAGCGCGAAAGTTTCGAACTTACAGTTGGTAAGCCACAAGTTGTTACCAAGATGATTGATGGAAAACTTAACGAACCAATGGAGCACTTGACTATTGATGCACCCGAAGAATATTTGGGTGTTCTTACTCAGTTGATGGCACTTCGTAAGGGCCGCATGGAACAAATGGTTAATCACGGAACCGGTTGGATCCGTCTTGATTACAAGGTTCCATCTCGTGGCCTGATTGGTTTCCGTACCGAGTTCCTTACTGAAACTCGCGGAACAGGGTTGCTGCACCACGTATTCGATTCATACGAACCTTGGTATGGAGAACTTCGCACACGTGCAACAGGTTCACTTGTTTCAGACCGTATCGGCGCTGTGACGTCATACGCTCTGGCTGGAATTCAAGAGCGTGGTTCGATCTTCGTTGAACCTGGTGATGAAGTTTACGAAGGCATGGTTATCGGTGAGAACTCACGTTCTGACGATATGGATGTCAACTGTGTTCGCGAAAAGAAACTTACCAACATGCGCGCATCAGGTACCGATGATTCTGAAAAGTTGATTCCACCTAAGAGGCTCAACATGGAAGGTGCTCTCGAATTCTGTCGTGAAGATGAATGCGTAGAAGTAACTCCAGCCGTTGTTCGTATCCGCAAGGTGACTCTCGATGGCGCAGAACGTGCCCGAGCAACATCACGCGCAAAGAAGAACAATCAGAGCTAATGTCAGTGACTTACGGTTGAATTAGAACCGTGAGTAAGAACCCTTCAGCACCTCTTCGCCTCGTGCGAGCAGATGCTGGGGGGTTCTCTCTTTCCCTAGATGCCGCACAGCAAGAGGCGATTGCCCATCGCGGATCACCACTGATTCTCACTGGAGCAACAGGAACAGGTAAGACAACTGTCATTATTGAAGCTGCACTTTCGCGCATTGCATCTGGTCAATCGCCGGATTCCATCTTGTTACTCACTTATGGTCGCGAACGCGCATCTGAAATCCGCGATGCCATCGTTACACGATCACAGCAGACAGCGTTCGAACCGCTAGCTCGCACCTTTCACTCACTTGCATATTCCATACTGAAAATGCGCACAGCTGATACATACCGCGAGATTGTCTTGCTCTCGGGTGCTGAACAAGAGACATATATTTTAGATTTACTTCGAGGCGATATCGCCGATGGTTATAAACAGTGGCATCCAGATTTGCATCGCACCGAGCAATCACTGGGTGAACCGCTAGAAACCCAAGGATTTGTCCGCGAACTCCGTGATCTCATCATGCGCGCCAATGAACGCGGGATAACTCCTGATCAATTGGCAGAACGCGGGAAACAGTTAGGTGAAAAATATTGGCCAGGAGCCGCAGATTTTTGGAAGCGATATTTAGGTTCGATGGTGCTGCAAGAGATTTCAGCAGGAGATGCCAAGGTCCGTATCGATCCATCAGAAATCATCAACACGGCAATTAATTACTTGCAATCTAATCCCGAACTTCTTGCTGAACTCCGCAAGCGCTTTACAACAATTATCGTTGATGAATTTCAAGAGAGTGACCCAGCACAACGAACATTGTTATCACTATTGGCAGGCACTGATCTGATCATCGCTGCCGATAGTGCAAGTGCTGTAGGTCGCTTCCGCGGCGCAGATCCCGAAGGGGTTGCCGCTGTCATTGATTCATATATCGAAGCAGGTGCGATACAGATTGAGTTAACAACTAATTATCGCGGAGCACCCATTGCACAGACTGCCCGCTTGCATTCAGAATCCGAAGAAGCGCAGTACATCGCATACCAATATAAACGTGCACATTTGATGCGAGGTATTCCATATTCACAGATGGCTGTCATTGTGCGATCCCACGGCCAGACAGCATCGGCTATCCGTCGCGCCTTTGCTCAGGTGGGCATCCCTACTGCAGGCGATGTCGAAGCGTTAGCCACTAACGCAGCTATTGCACCCTTTCTCTTGCTTGCACGCGTTGCAACAGGAGCACAACCACTCAATCTGGATACTGCTGAAAAGTTACTGACAGCCGAATTCGGTGGAGCAACATCAGTATCTCTTCGTCGCACACGCGCTGCTCTGCTCGCAGCTCGCGATGAAGCAAGCGATAAACGCTCTGGCACTCAACTCATTCTCGATGCCATCACAACAGGTGATGTTGCCATCGAAGATTCAGCAGAGTTACTACGAATTCACACACTCTTATCCCTTGCCAAGAAATCAATTGCCAAAAAGAACCCAACAATTCACGACCTGTTGTGGGCGATATGGAATAACGCAGTGACCAACAGCAACGAAAAGTTAGCTGATGTCTGGCGCGCAGCTGCGCTCCGTGGTGGATCGCGCGGAGCATCCGCAGATCGTGATCTCGATGCGATGATCCAGCTCTTCGACTCTGCAGCTCGTCACATCGAACGCTTTCCAGGTAGCAAACCTGACTCATTCCTGACTGAGATTGCAAAAGAGACAATCGTTACCGATCTTATTACTGCCCGCGGAGTTCGTCCCGATGTCGTTGAAATTCTCACCGTGCACTCAGCTAAGGGGCGCCAGTGGCGCTATGTGTGCGTTGCAGGTGTTCAAGAAGGCACTTGGCCAAACCTCAAGCAACGCAGTTCTTTGCTCGGTGCAGAACGTTTAGTCGAACGCGTTCGCCACGGAGATGAGCTTGCACAAGTTGCACTCGACATGATTGCCGCTTCCTCTTTAGCTGAAGATGAAGCTCGTTTATTTCATGTTGCAACAACACGTGCCCGCGAATCCTTACTTGTCACTGCAATTACCGCCGAAGATCAGGCACCATCAATATTCTTTGAAGATTTCGCACAATCATTGGGAACGGCAGATTCAGAAGTCGAAGTCCCAAGGCCACTGACAGCAACGGCGCTCGTAGCCACTCTGCGACGTGAAGTAAATCTTTCGGGCAACACAGATGCAGCAGCGCTCCTGAAAACTTTAGGCGCCAATGGCATTCATCTGGCCCAACCTTCACAGTGGCTAGGGTCAGCGCCCATCACTACCGATGCACCAGTTATCGATGCTGGCTCACTTGTTCCGGTCTCTCCATCGGGCGCTGAAAACTTCACTGAATGTGGCCTTAAGTGGTTCCTCGAAAAGAGTGGCGGCACTGATGGTGATTCCACTGCGCAATTACTCGGTTCAGTTATCCATGAATTTGCACGGATAAAAGTTGAAGAACCTGGCATCACAGATGAACAGTTGCAGACTAAGTTGATTGAATCATGGCCGCTGATTGACGATAGCCAAGGATGGATTAGCCACGAATCCCTTGCTCGCGCCAAGAAGATGCTCGAGCGCTTCTCTATATTCCACACCAAATCTCTTGCCGATAATAACCGCACAGTTGCCGCGGTAGAAAAGAGCTTCGAGATCACAGTGGGACGTGCGCTGATTAAGGGAAGCGTTGACCGTATTGAAGTCGATAGCGATGGCAAACATTTCATCATCGACTTTAAAACTGGTAAGAAAGAGATCACAGGAGAAGATGCGAAGACCAACTTGCAGCTCGCGTGTTATCAGTTGGGTGTGATACTCGACGGATTTACAGAGAAATTAACCTCAACGCAAGTATCGGGTGCGCAACTTGTCTATCTAGCTAGCAAGAACAAGAGCTACAGCACTCGCGAACAAGATGCGCTCTCAGATGTTGATGCAACCAAATCAATTCTCGAAGAGATAGCCGTCGGTATGGGTGGGGCAACTTTTACAGCGCGCAAGAACGATATGTGCAAGCTCTGCAAGGTAAAGCCATCGTGTCCGCTCTACCTCGAAGGTAAGGCGGTACATCAATGATCGAAAAATACACACCCGATCAAGTCGCCGAGATGATTATCTCCATTGATTCAACCTTCCATCTCCCATCTGATGAACAACGTCCCATTATTTCAATTCACGATAATCCACTCGAACCTGCCGTAGTTATTGCAGGAGCGGGCTCTGGAAAGACAGAGACGATGGCAGCGCGCGTTGTCTATTTAGTTGCCAATCAGATTGCTCGCCCAGATCAAATCCTTGGACTTACCTTTACGCGCAAGGCAGCAGGTGAGCTCAATACTCGAATTCGTAAGCGTTTACGCCAGTTTCAACTGGCGCAAGATAAGCAAGGAATAGCACGCACTTTCACCAGCCTCGATACCGCTGTTACGACCTATCACTCTTATGCAGGACGTCTCTTAAGTGAACATGCAATTCGCTATGGCATTGATGCCGATGTGCAACCACTAGGTGAAGCAGCGTTATGGATGTCGGCCAACAAGCTGGTGCGCGAATGGGATGACGGAAACTTTGCCTCGAGTGATGCAGCCAGCACAGTGGTTAAAGATTTACTGGGCCTTACATCAATGGTTCTCGAACATCGTGTGACTCTCGATCAAGTTCGCAGCGTAGATGAAGAGCTATTGCATCAAGTGATTGCAATGACTGGTCCAACAAATGAGGAGACTAGAAAAGTTGCAAAGGTTCTCAAACAACGCATGGCAATGCTGCCCATGGTTGAGGCATTTCTTGAAGCGCGTCGCCAATCAGGTGAACTCTCATTCGATGACCAAATCGCCCTTGCTGCAGATATCGCTGTTAACTTTCCAGATGTCGGTCTTCTCGAGCGCGCAAAGTATCCGATTGTTCTTCTCGATGAATACCAAGATACATCCCAATCACAGGTGCGTTTACTCTCTGCACTCTTTGGTAACGGACATCCGGTCACTGCAGTTGGCGATCCATGCCAATCTATCTACACATGGCGCGGTGCATCATCAGGCACCATCAGTGCATTTAATAAAAATTTCCCAAAGGCTGCAGGATCGCAAGGAAGAGAGAGTTACGAACTCCTTACTACCTATCGCAACGACCAATCAATTCTTGCCTTGGCCAATGAAATCTCGGCCGTTGTTCGCAAAGATGAAGAGATAACTGTTGCAGCTCTTAAACCGCGTACAGGTGCAGGCAGAGGCGATCTCACCTGTGGCGCCTTCGAAAATCTTGAGGCAGAAGCAACTGCAATCGCTGAATACTTCGCACCTCTGTGGAACAACCCAGATCGCATCAAAACTGGTACAAAAGTTCCCAAGACCTTTGCTGTCTTAGTACGAAAGCGCGCACAGATTGCCCTCATTCAAGAAGCCCTTGCAAAGGCCGGAATACCCTCTGAAGTCCTTGGTTTAGGGGGACTTGTCCACCTTCCTGAGATCGCAGATTTGGTAGCAATGCTCAAGATCATTAACAATCCCGATGCCGGTGCATCCTTGATGCGCCATCTGACAGGTCCTCGCATCAACCTTGGTCCACGCGATATTGCAGCCCTTGGTCGCTTTGCACGTTCACGCTCTGAATCACTTGCGGCCGATAGCCGCAGCATTGTTAAAAATATTGTTGCCGGCAATCCATTATCTGCCGAAGCTGATGATCAATTTATCGGTAGCGTCATTGATGCACTCGATGAGATCGAAAAGAGCGATAAGTCAAAGTTCAGTAGCGAAGGATTTAAACGCCTCACTGAATTCGCATCTGACCTTCGCCGTCTTCGCTCGCGCGCATCTGCTCCAATTACTGATCTCATCGTTGATATCGAGCGCTATCTCAACCTTGAAAGTGAAGTCATGTTGCGCGATGGCGGCACGCGCGGACGACGTCACCTCGATCGTTTTATGGATGAGGCAGCAAAGTTCGCGCGCAGTGGTGGAAGCCTCTCTGCCTTCTTGCAGTGGCTCGATGTTGCAAGTGATGAAGAAGGCGGACTCAAAGCCGGAACGCCAGATGTTGATGCAACTGTTGTACAGATTCTTACCATTCATATGGCCAAGGGCGCCGAATGGGATGTCGTTGCAGTTCCTGGCCTCGCTGAAGGAACATTCCCGAGCTCCAATACTTCTGATCCCGATAACTGGATTACCAACGAACGTCACATTCCATTTGCACTTCGCGGTGATAGCCAGACGCTACCTACGTTCTCATGGAGCGCTGCAACCACAAATGCGCAGGCAAAGAAAGCGATCGATGAATTTGCCAAGGTCTGTGTTGAATTTAAGGGGCGCGAGGAAATTCGACTTGGCTACGTAGCAATGACTCGCGCACGTACGCATCTCTTCTGCTCAACATCCTTCTGGCGCGATGGCGCAAAACCGGTAAACCCATCACTTCTCTACGAAAAGGTTCAAGAGGTCGCAAGTGCAATAGGCACAGTGATTTCAGCTCCTGTGGCACCGGCAAGTACAGATCGCAATCCGGCTCGAGATATCGAAGTTTCAGTTCAATGGCCCCGTGATCCGTTGGGTGATCGTCGCGCAGATTTCGATCGCACGGTTGCATTGGTTGAAGCTGCAGCGCCGATAGATCTCAATTCTGTTGCCCCAAGTGAGTGGGTAGACGATGCTCGCGCCATCATCGCGGAATTTGAAGAGTACAAAGTCGGTTCACTCGATGTTGCTATGCCTGCACGGCTTTCTACCTCAACGCTGATTGCGCTGCACGAGGATCCATCCGAACTTGCTCGCACCATTCGTCGCCCGATGCCGCGCGCTATGGATGAGTACTCACATCGCGGAACCGCATTCCACGTATGGATTGAAAATCATTTCAATGCCAAGACTCTCTTCGACGACGAAGATTTCGACTTAATCACACCATTTGAAGATGACCAGAAACTCGAGGATTTGAAATCACAATGGCTGGCATCCAGTTGGGCGCCACTTATCCCATATGCAGTTGAAGTTCCCTTTGAAACTGTTATTGCTGGAATTCTTGTACGTGGTCGTATCGATGCTGTCTATAAGACTGATTCTGGATTTGAAGTAGTGGATTGGAAGACAGGGTCGAAGGTCTTAGGTGAATCATCTGCCGTGCAGCTCGCTGTCTATCGCTTAGCGTGGGCGAAGTTGCAGGCAATTCCTGTTGAGCAGGTATCTGCAGCATTCCATTATGTGCCCACAAACAAAACAGATCGACGAGCCAATCTTCTTAGCGAAGATCAACTCATCGATCTGTTATTGCTGAAGTAAATTACTTCTTGAGATCAAAGCGATCTAAGTTCATCACCTTGGTCCACGCTGCTACGAAGTCCTTGATGAACTTCTTCTCAGCATCGTTACTTGCATAGACCTCAGCAAGTGCGCGTAGTTCAGAGTGTGAACCA
>Ga0194060_10002820_pt1 | contig 12385 bp, 9 predicted proteins | sample SepL225m_MetaG_FD_163427 | JGI IMG/M metagenome (GOLD analysis project Ga0194060, IMG submission 163427) | Anoxic zone freshwater microbial communities from boreal shield lake in IISD Experimental Lakes Area, Ontario, Canada - Sep2016-L222-5m | ecosystem: Environmental > Aquatic > Freshwater >... | reverse complement strand
CATTATAACGAGCATGAACTCTATCGGGTGGCAGAAGAGGCGGCTAGCCGCCTGCAGCACATTGAAAATTCGGCACGTGTCACGATTCATGGCGGGCAGAAACGACAGATCCAGGTGAATCTGGATTCTGAGAAGTTGGCAGCCTATCACCTCTCGGCCATGGAAATTGCCGGAGCCCTGAAGGTGGCCAATGTCCAGACGGGGACGGGTGCCTTCCAGAAGGCCGACCGTGAAGTGCTGGTCGAGACCGGACCATTTTTAAGCAGTGCGGCCGAGGTTCGCAACCTGATGGTGGGCATGCATGCCGAGCGGCCGGTCTATCTGCGCGATGTGGCGCAGGTCACGGATGGCCCGGAAGAAGCGGTTTCTTACTCGCGTATCGGATTCGGAGTTGAGGCAGAGAGACCACAGACCACAGACCACAGACCGCAGACCTCAAAATCCGGAGCTTCTTCCCTCAACAACCAACAACTAACAACCAACAACCTTTCCTCTTCCTTCCCCGCGGTGACGATTGCGGTGGCCAAGAAAAAAGGCAGCAATGCGGTCTGGGTTGCGGGGGATGTTGAGAAAATGCTGAAGGCCATGCGAGGCGACATCATTCCGGACGAAGTGAAGTTCCGGGTGACCCGCAACACGGGAGAGACCGCGAATGAAAAGGTGAGCAATTTGCTTGAAAGCCTGGTGATTGCCGTCATTACGGTGATCGGGCTGATCACGCTGGCCATGAACTGGCGGGTGGGGTTGATTGTGGTGATCGCCGTTCCGATCACCTATGCACTTACCTTGGTGGTCAACTATATGGCGGGGTATACGATCAACCGCGTGACGCTGTTCGCGTTGATTCTGGCGTTGGGCCTGCTGGTTGATGATCCGATTGTCGGCGTGGAGAATATCTACCGGCATCTGGCCATGCGAAAGCTCCCCCGGCTTCAGGCGATATCGCTGGCGATGAATGAGGTGATGCCACCGGTGGTGTTGGCGACCCTGGCCGTGATCGTGGCGTTTCTGCCCATGTTCTTTATTACCGGAATGATGGGACCCTACATGCGGCCGATGGCCTTGAATGTGCCGCTGGCCATGTTGAGTTCACTGATTGTCGCGGTAGCCATTACCCCCTGGCTTTCCAACAAGCTGCTCAAGGTGGAAGGCCATGAGCATGATACCGGGGATGTCCGGCAGACCCTGACCTACCGGGTCTATTCGAAGGTGATGCTGCCGCTGGTGCAGTCCCGCTCCAAGACGTGGGTGCTGGTGGGGATCACGGCATTTCTTTTTGCCGGCTCCATTGTACTGGCCCTGACCGGGTTGGTGCCACTCAAGATGCTGCCATTTGATAATAAGAATGAATTCCAGATTGTGGTGGATATGCCCGAGTCGGCCACCCTGGAGCGGACGGATGCGGTGGTTCGGGAGATCGAGGCTCTGCTTCGGACTGTCCCAGAGGTTACCGATTTCACCTCGACGGTAGGGGCGGCCTCGCCCATGGATTTTAATGGCCTGGTGCGGCACTACTATTTACGGCAGGGTGCCAATGTGGCGGACGTGCGGGTTAGCCTGCTGCCCCGCAAGGAACGGGAGATGGATAGTCATGCCCTGGTGTTGCGACTCCGGAACGACATTGCGGCGTTGGCCGCGCGGACAGGTTCGAATCTCAAGCTGGTTGAACTTCCGCCCGGACCGCCGGTGTTGTCCACCTTGGTAGCCGAAGTGTATGGCCGGCCGAATCAGAGTTATGATGAACTGATTGCGGCGGCCAAGCTGGTGGAAGCTCAGATGCGGAAAGAGCCCGGCGTGGTGGATGTGGATGATTCCGTTGAGGCGGTCCAGGATAAATTCTTTTTCCGGGTGGATCGCGACAAAGCGGCGCGGAACGGGATTGCGACCGGGGATATCGTGCAAAGCCTGCAAATGGCGCTCAGCGGAATGCCTGCGGGGACGCTGCATGTGCCAACGGAGCAAAATGAATTGCCGATTGTCCTGAAACTGCCACGCGAAACGCGTTCGGATCTGTCGCGTCTGGCGACTCTGACCGTGAAGGGGCGCGGGGGAGCGGGGGTTCAGTTAGGCGAACTCGGCGCGTTTGAATTGCGCAGTGCCGATAAGACTATTTTTCACAAAAACCAGGAGCGGGTGGTGTTTGTGACCGGCGAAATGGCCGGACGCGGCCCCGCCTATGCCGTGCTGGCGTTGGAGTCCTGGTTCAAGAAAAATCCGCTGCCGGCCGGCATCAAGGTCGATTGGGCGGGTGAAGGGGAGTGGAAGATCACCGTGGATGTGTTCCGCGACCTAGGGCTGGCCTTCGCGGCTGCATTGATCGGGATTTATGTGCTGCTGGCCTATCAGACGGGCTCCTATGTACTGCCTGGAATCATCATGCTGTCCATCCCTTTGACCATGATCGGCATTATGCCGGGCTTCTGGTTGCTGAACGCGCTGGGTAATAAACCGGTGGGGGGATTTGATAATCCGGTATTCTTTACCGCCACGGCCATGATTGGGATGATCGCGCTGGCCGGGATTGTGGTGCGTAATGGCATCATTCTGGTCGACTTCATCAAGACGGCGGTGGAGCGTGGAGATTCGGTTAAGGACGCCATTTTGGAGTCCGGTGCCGTGCGGTTCCGTCCCATTGCCCTGACGGCGGCGGCGGCCCTGCTCGGAGCCTGGCCGATTACCCTGGATCCGATTTTCAGCGGATTGGCCTGGTCGCTCATATTCGGGTTATTTGTATCCACGGTATTTACCCTGGTGGTGATTCCGCTGGTGTATTTCTGGCTGGTGGGCGGAAAGAAGCAGGGCGGGGATGAACACCCTCACCCCAGCCCTCTCCCCTGAAGGGAGAGGGAGTACATATTCTATTCCCTCTCCCCTCGAGGGAGAGGGTTAGGGTGAGGGGCATGTTGAAACAGAAAAGGAAAAATATATGAACACAGAACGTATTGTGAGAATGGTGGCGGGACTTTTTGTGATGGTGAGTTTGGCATTAGGCTACTGGGTGCATCACGGCTGGTTTTTCTTTACGGCCTTTGTGGGCTTTAACCTGTTTCAGTCCTCCTTCACGGGGTTCTGTCCCCTAGAGCTGATTCTGAAGAAGTGCGGGGTTAAATCCGCTTGTCTAATCTGACCCGAAAATCTTTGTTACTTCGACTGCATTGTGGCGGCAACCAGGCCGGCGGCCTCGCCCGCCGGGCAATGGATCTTGAGGCTCATGGTATTGCCGCTACGGGAAATGGTGCTGAGTTCGGCCAGCTTGGCCAGAGGGCTTTCGGTGTCGGCAAAACCCGCGGAAACCATCAAACCGTTGAGAATCTGCTGAATCTGGATGGCGGCCTCAGGCGAATCGGCATTCAGCAGGATGGCTCCATCCACGATGCCGGAATTCTCGGAAAGCTGCATGTTGGCGCTTTCCGTACTTCGCAGAATCATGGCCTGGGTCGGGTTGGTGCCGGCATAGCCCTTGGTGACGGCGGTGAAGAAATTTCCCGGCTGAACCGCAGGAAAAGGCAGAGAGGCTGTTTTGCTGGCGGCCAGATTGGGCTTTTCGCCATCCAGTACCCATGCGGTGTTCAGCAAAGAGAACTCATCCGAAGCCAGAATCAATTGACGTGAACTGTAGAAGCTGGCCCAGAGCGGTTTGTTGGTGCTTTTGTCCAGCCAGGTTTGCAGGGTTAATCGCCCATTCTTTTTGGTGCTGTATTGGGGATATGTACTGAACCGCTGGGTGATTTGTTTGGAGTTCAGCGAGCCGCTGACCAAGGCAACGCCCCGGTTGCCCGTGACCTCATTCCCGAACAGTGTCAGGGAGGTAATATCCTTCAAAGGGTCGACGCCCAAAAGATTGCGATAGTGAGAGAGCATGGTTTGGAATCGTCTGGCATCTCCCTGGCCGGATGCGAGGAGTTGGCAGGTCTGCGATGAGGCAAACTGGTTCATGTCCAGATGCATCACCCACTTGGAGTCGGCTGGAACCTGGGATTTGGCAATGGGAGCGGCAGGGGTTAGGCCTGCAACTGTAAAAAGGAGCGCGAGGGCGACCCAGGGGCAATGTGATATTTTGAAATTCATGCGGCATAATATGCTAATTCCGCTTGCAGTGCGAGTCAATACGGTGCATGCCTTCCTGTGAAGGTCAACCCACCCCTGATCCCTCCAAGGAGGGGCGCTTGCCAACTAGTTTCAACCCAACGAGTTCCCCTCCTTGGAGGGGTCAGGGGTGGGTTCCGGGCGTAGAGAGTTGTTAGCTGGAAACTGAAAAATTCATTGTGAGATAGTTCGTAATGCGAATTGCTGAGCGGGAGCGCTTCGCGCTAGCATTGACGGAAAAGTTGGTGTATGGTGACGCCTTAATTGCACCAAATTCGGGAGAATTATGCCGATGAAATGGGTATGGACTACAGTCATTTGTTTCGCTTGCGCCGGTATGGCGGAGGCTGCTTCGAATCCCTTTGGCTTGCTGGGCGGATTTTCCACCACTTCAGCGATCCCCGTGGATGTATCTGCGCCCAGCGTAGACTTTGAGCAGGGTGGCAAAAAAATGATCGCCTCGGGCGGGGTAACCGTGATCCGTGGAAATGAAAAGTTAACCGCCAATAAGATCATTTTCGACAAAGTCACTGAAACGGCCGTGGCTATGGGGAATGTGGTGTTTACCAAGGCCGCCATGGTGTGGCGCGGCGAGACATTCAACTACAATCTTGCCGATGGTTCATGGTCGACAGGCGGCTTTGGCGCCCTTTACGATCCGTTTCGCATGAGTGCCGAGTCTGCGATCAAAACCAATGATTACTTTCTCCTGAAGCATGCGGTGGTGACCAGCTGCACCAACGAGTCTGGCCATGAGCACTACACCATGAACTGCCGGCGGGTGCGTGTGTATCCCGGCGACCATTTTGTCGCCCGTCACATGGTGCTCCGGTTTGGTGGGATTCCCGTGTTCTATCTGCCCTATTGGTACAGTTCCTTGAATGATCGCACAGTGGGTACGACTGTGCAGGCCGGATACCGCAGTCGTATGGGCGCCTTTCTGCTGACGTCCACCAAATATTGGATGACGGCCAATCTGCGCGGGATCACCCACCTGGACTACCGTACTGAGCGGGGGCCGGCTGTCGGACAGGAAATCGGCTGGGTGAACGATGACGACACAGGAAAAGGGCGTGTCTACGGATACTTTGCGGATGATCAGGGCGTTCAGAAGGATTATGATAAAGGGCGACGCAGTGAAGTGATTGATTCCCAGCGATATCGCCTGACGTTTGATCACATGCAGACCTTCGGACCCAAAGATTATTTCCTGTCTGATTTCACCTATCTGAGCGATCAGTATATGCTCGAGGATTTCTTTGAGAAGGAGTACCGGAACAGTTTTCAGCCCCAGAATTATGCCACCTTTGCTCATCGTGAAGAGAACACAACCATGAGTCTGACCGCGTATAAACGCCTGAACGACTTTTACGAGGCGGTTGATCGTTTGCCCGAACTGGCTTTGGATGTGCAGCGGAGTCAGATCGGAGATTCCCCGTTCTACTATGAGAGCCGGAACTCGGTTGCCTATCTGCAAAAGCTGTATCCCGACGGCTCCGGCGCGGAAGACTATTCCTCGGGCCGGGCGGATACCGCTCATGAGATTTTTTATCCAACACGGCATTTTGGATTTTTGAACATCATTCCGCGTGCGGGATATGAGGCCACCTATTACTCCGAGACCGTTGAATGGGGGTCTGTCACCCAGTTCGTGGCCACCGTGACATCGAACAGTAGCGGGGGCGTCACCAGCGGGACTTCGACGAATATTTCGCGGGTGGCCAATGCCATGGGGAGTGATCTGAGGTCCCTGTTTAATGTCGGTCTTGAAACGTCGTTCCGCGCCTTTAAGGTGGTGAACAATGACGAGAATATGTTCGGCACGGGGTTGCGGCATGTGGTGGAGCCTTATACTGACTATACATTGATGCCCGAGCCCAATTTGAGGCCTGCCCAGCTCTATCAGTTTGACCAAATTGATGCGTTGGATCGGCGGAACGATCTGCGGTTCGGACTGCACAACCGGTTTCAGACCAAGCGTCAGACCAGTGTGAGCGACATTGCGGATGTGGACGTTTTTACCACCTACAGTTTCGAAGAGGCTGATCAGGACGAGCCTTTTTCCAAGGTGGGAATGAAATCAGAATTCAATCTGGCGAAATGGTGCAAGATTTATATGGATGGTACGTATGACGTGTATGCCAGTCAGATTGACACCTTTAATACCCGGGCCAGGTTCAAACTGGATGACTGGCGTGCGAGTGTTGAACAGCGTTATACAGTTAACTCCAGTAGCCTGTTGACGACCGATCTGGCGTGGCTCCCGAATCAACGCTGGGAGTTTGGCGTCTATGACCGTTATGAGTTCCAGACCTCCACTCTTGAGGAACAGGGGCTCTCCGTAACGCGCAAGTATGATTGCATGTCGGTGGCGTTGGGTGGGAGCTATCTGCCTGCCTATACGCGGGAGGACGGAAGCCAGCATGAATCGGACTATCGCGTGATGTTTGAGCTGTCCTTCACGGCTTTCCCGAATTTGAAGTTGGGCTCCATGCGGCGGGATTAATTTTGACAAGCGGTCTGGTATAGGAGATTGGGATCATGAGGCATGAAGCGTTAACACGGTGGACAGCGGAAAACTCCGCTGACTTATATGGGATCCGGAATTGGGGCCAGGGCTATTTTGACGTGACGCCGGGGGGCGAAGTGATTGTCCGCCCGAATGGTCCCAAGAGCCCGACCGAGGTCAGTCTGATGCACTTGATTGATGAGTGTCACAGCCGTGGGTTGGACATGCCCGTTCTGCTTCGCTTCTCCAATATTCTGGCCTCCCGCATCAAGGAGATCAACGAGAGCTTCAGGTGGGCCATTTTTGATGCCGCCTATCAGGGGCAATATCGGGGTGTATTCCCCATCAAAGTGAACCAGCAGGATGAGGTGGTGCGCGACATCACTGAATACGGGCGTGAATATCACCACGGGCTTGAAGCCGGCAGTAAGGCCGAACTGATTGCGGCGCTGGCCCTGATGAAGGATCCCGAGGCGTTTGTCATCTGTAACGGGTACAAGGATGAGGAGTTTGTGGATCTTGCCCTGCAGGCGCTCAAAATGGGAACCCGCACAGTATTGGTCATTGAAATGCCCAGTGAGCTGGATTTGATTATTGAGCGTGCTGAGCGGCTCAAGGTCCGGCCAGTCGTGGGAATCCGCGCGAAACTGTCGAGCCGCGCGGGTGGACATTGGGATTCATCAGGCGGGGATCGCAGCAAATTCGGACTGGATGCCAGCCAGATTATCGCGGTGGTGGATGGCTTGCGCCAGCGCAAGATGCTGGATTGTCTCCAGATGCTCCATTACCATTTAGGGAGTCAGGTGTCTGACATCCGCCGGGTGCGGAACGCCTTGCGCGAGGCCTGCCGATTCTATGTCGAGCTGGTGCGTGAGGGGGCCGGCATGGGCATTCTGAATATGGGGGGAGGGTTGGCGGTTGACTATGACGGGTCCCATACCAACTTTGCCTGCAGTACCAATTATTCGACGGCCGAATATGCTTCGGTGGTCGTCGAGACGGTGATGAATACGCTTGATGAATGCGGTGTGCCGCACCCGACGATTGTGACCGAGTCCGGCCGCGCCACGGCCGCGCATCACTCTGTGTTAATCTTCAACATTCTGGATGTGCGCCGGTTTGAGCCGTTGCGGATACCAGAGAAGTTGTCGTCCGATGCCCATGAAATGCTTCAGAATCTGATGGAGGTGTGCCACTCCCTGTCCCCGCGCAATATGCAGGAAGCCTATCACGATGCCGTCTATTACCGGGATGAACTGCGCACCCTGTTTCTGCACGGGAATATCTCATTGCGGGAGCGCTCGCTGGCAGAGACCATCTTCTGGCATGTGGTGTGTAAAGTGTCGGAAATGACCCGCGGACGCAAGTATACCCCGGATGAACTGGAAGGGCTGGATGCGGCTACCGCGGATGTGTATTACGGGAACTTCAGCGTATTCCAGTCGATTCCTGATTTCTGGGCGATCGATCAGTTGTTCCCGATCATGCCGATTCACAGGCTTAATCAGCGGCCGACACGTAAAGCGGTGTTGGCGGACATCACCTGCGATTCAGACGGCAAGATCGATCAATTTATTGACCTGCATGACGTCAAGCATGTCCTGCCGCTTCACGAATGGGATGGTCGCGAATACTACATGGGGATTTTCCTTACAGGCGCTTATCAGGAAACCATTGGTGACATGCATAACCTGCTTGGAAACACAAACGTCCTGCATGTGCGCATTGATGAAAAGGGCCGGATTGATGATGCGACGCAGATTAAGGGTGACCGGGTGGATGAGATTCTGGAGTATATGGAATATAGCCCGAACAGCATGGTGGAAACCATCAAGGCCCGGGCTGAGAAGGCTGCGAAAAATGGACTGATCACGCATAAGGAAAAAAATGCGTTTGTGAAAGCCTACAAAATGGGCATCCGTGGCTATACCTACTTTGAGCAATAGTGAGTGGAGGAAAGTGGTGAAAAGAATCCTGTTCAGTGTCATGGCGGTGTTGGTGTTGACCGGGCTTGTGATTTCTTTGAGCGGGTGTTTAGGTATTCCCGGGGGAACCTCGAAAATCACCAATGTGGGTAAGCTGCATCTGCTCATCAAAGGGGCCGGCATTGTCAAGGCGGATACCGAAAAGACCACCTTCCGCATCAAATGCGGCCGTTGTGGTTTTGAGCCGGAAGAAATTACAATCGATACCCCGTCTGTTGGAAAGCCTTACATCCTGAATTGGGTTTGCCCGAAATGCCAGAATAAGCAGACCATCACCATTGAAGCTTCAGGGCTCTAATTAGTCCATTCTCTTCCTGAATTTGAGGGCGGCAATCGACAGAATGCCCAATCCCCAGACAAGAAGAACGAGGGCGGGTTGCCAGAGTTCGTGCCAACCGGTGCCTTTCAGGAAAATTCCGCGGACGATTTCCAGATAATATTTAAGCGGAATCAGAGAGGCCAGGACTTGGATGGCTGCGGGCATGTTCTCAACGGGGAAGATAAAGCCGGACAACAAGACAAATGGCATCAGGACAAAAAAAGCCGCCACCATCATGGCTTGTTGCTGGGTTTTGACGAGCGTGGAGACCAATAGCCCCATGCCGAGAGTGGTCAGCAGGAACAAGCCGGAGAAGCCGTAAAGCAGTAGCACACTGCCGCGCAGGGGAATGCCGAAAACTCCCCGAATAACGCCGAGGGCCAGGGTTACTTCAATCAGGCCGATCAGGACAAAGGGGAGGAGTTTGCCGAGCATCAATTCCATGGGGCGCAATGGGGTGACAATCAGCTGCTCCATGGTGCCATCTTCACGCTCCTTGACGAGGGCCATACTGGTGACCAGCATGGTGGTGACGAGCAGTAAAACGCCCATGAGGGCGGGAACCATGTAATAACGGGAGAGCAGGTGTGGATTGTACCATGCCCTGGTTTCCGCTTCGATGGATGGCAGTTTGATGCCCCGGAGTGCCAATTCAGCGGTTGCCAGCCGGATGTTTTGCCGGGAGAACAGGCGAGTGGCCTTTTGGAGCATATTCAACCCGTTAACCCCGAAATTACTGTCCGAGCCGTCTGCCAGGACCTGGACGGAGGACGGTTGATTAGCCAGAAGTTGCTTTCCGAAGTCAGGGGGGATCGTGAGAATGAGACTGGTTTTGCCGGAAACCAGCAGGGCCGCATCGTCCCTTTCAGGACTTGAGGTGGGCGTGATCTTGAAATATCCGGAGGCGCCCAGGGCCTGAACATAGTTCCGGCTGTGATAAGAACGGTCATTGTCGCGAACGGTGAGTTGAATATCGCGAATATCCGTATTGGCGGCAAAGCCCATGATGAGCAGTTGAAAAATGGGTGCCACGATGAGGATCCCCAGAAGGCTCCGATCACGCTTAATTTGCGTGAGCTCCTTGATCAGGAGGATGCGGATGCGGTGGAGTGGGGCGGGTGTTTTCATCTGATTTAGTTTTATTCAAGCGGAAGAAAGACTGCATGGCAAGCGGAATGGCGCCTCCGAAGAGAAGTAGTTGCAACAGGGACGGACCGTCTATCACGGGCGATGTGGCTCGGATGATATTCCCGGCGAGCAGCAGCAGGGCCAGCCAGAGTAGCGCGAAATCCATCTTCGGGTTTTGCCGGGGCGTAATCCATTGAAAGCCTGGTTGGCAATTCTTTTTGAAGGGCCACAACAGGGCCGTGCCTGAGTATCCCAAGTGATGAGTCAAAATGTGCAAGGCATAGGCACCGCCGGCAATAATGCCGGCCGTCAGCCCCCAGGCTCCCGCGGCCAGGATGCCTGAGGCGAGGGCGATCACAAGGCTATGACTCCACTGGTGATCTGAAGGCATTGACACAAAAGACACCCGGCCATCTGGTAGGGGTTCAACCCGCAGTGAAAGCGGTTCGTCACAGACGATGATTCTGCCGGGGAAGGCGGTAATAAACCCGACGGGCGCGGCGGCTACGGCGTTGCAGGGGTTTGCTCCGGCGACCATGACGGAAATGTGCCGGCGTGGAGCGTCAAAGTAGAGCGTGTAGGGTATCCATTGATCCGGGCCAATGGGCATGGGATAACATACGAGGTCTAGCCGCAGTCTGGATTTGTGTGACTTCGAAAGGGCTTGTGTCAGCGCTTCGGCAATCATCAGAGGGGCGGGGGCCTCAGGCGGGGAGACGATATGGATGTCAGGTTTGTGAAAGGGCTGCGCAATCCAGAAGTCCAGAGTATCGGGCAGAAGCGCGCAAAGGGCGCCCAGCAGGATGGGAATGGGATTGTTTTCACTGGCTGATTGTAATGCTGAAGGCCAGCAAGAGGCCCATGCCAGTCCCATCATGAATTGTGACAGTGTTTTGATAAGAGTTTGTCCTGCAATCTAATATAAATATACACTAGTTATAAAATAGATCAAGAGGCATCCTCGAAGGCCTTTCGTTAAGGCAGTTAGCTTAACCAACTAAGTGGCATGGGCTGGAGCGAAGCACAGGTGGCAGCCGACGTCCCGGCGGCTGAAGGCCAATGCGGGGCCCATAAACGACCAATGCGTTCGCCGGGGACGTCGAACGCCACCTTGAACTGATGTGCTTATTGCCTATTATCTGTATTCTGAGTTTCTGTGCCTCATGCTTGACGGCAGGGGGGGGTGGTTGCCATTATGCAGGACATGTCAGAACAACATGAAATTTTGGATATCCAGCAGCAACTTGTGAGAAGCAATATGTCGCCCATGCGTAAGTATCTGGCATTGGTGATTGGGCGGGGGAGCTGGCTGACGTTGATGAAGTATGAAGTCATTATCCTGTTATGTTCCACGGTTCCCGGTGCGCTGGGGCTTGTGCTCCGCAAGGCGCTTTATCCGCGGCTACTCAAAAAATGCGGACGGAATGTGGTGTTCGGTGCCAATATCGTGCTCCGTCATCCCAAAAAGATTGTAATTGGTGACAACGTGGTGATCGATGATAACTGCCTGCTGGATGCCAAGGGCGACTCCAATGCCGGGATTACCATTGGTTCGGGAGTATTCATCGGGCGCAACACGATTCTGCACTGCAAGAATGGCGACATTCTGTTGGGTGACGAGGTGAATATCGGGTTCAATTGCGATATCGCCTCCTCCCACAGGGTGGAGATTGGGCGCAAGGTATTGATTGCCGCCTACAGTTATATTGTCGGTGGCGGGCACGATTTTTCCCGTTCAGATACTTCGGTCATGGATCAAAAACGCACGGCCAAAGGGATCTTTATCGGTCCCGAGGCCTGGGTGGGGGCCGGGGTTATTGTACAGGACGGCTGCAATATCGGGGAAGGTACGATTGTGGGGGCAGGCGCCGTGGTGACGGAGAGTCTGCCGGCCAAAGTGGTGGCGGTGGGACTTCCTGCCAGGGTCATACGTACGCGTGAAGGCGGAGGGGTGTGATGAAAACAGAGAAGCACGTGCAATTGCGCAATGAATTGCGGAGTGATGTGCAAGCCAGGCAGGCTGGTTATCGGATGCGGGCGCTGAAGTTGTTTCCGCATGTCTGCGGGCGGTGTGGCCGTGAGTTTGAAGGCAAGCGGATGCGTGAACTGACGGTTCATCACAAAGATTTCAATCACGACAACAATCCGCTTAATGGCAGTAACTGGGAGCTGCTTTGTATTTATTGTCATGATGACGAGCATGCTCCGGACAGTCTGCGCTCCATGGGCGACGGGCCTTCGACAGTATCCACCCTGAAGCCCTCGCCTATCGTTAATCCGTTTGAAGGTTTGGACCAGCTCCTCAAGTAGGGGATTGTGAGATTGACTTTCGTCCGGTTTTTGGTCCACTATTGACTG
>Ga0194060_10002819_pt1 | contig 12386 bp, 8 predicted proteins | sample SepL225m_MetaG_FD_163427 | JGI IMG/M metagenome (GOLD analysis project Ga0194060, IMG submission 163427) | Anoxic zone freshwater microbial communities from boreal shield lake in IISD Experimental Lakes Area, Ontario, Canada - Sep2016-L222-5m | ecosystem: Environmental > Aquatic > Freshwater >... | reverse complement strand
GTGGGGCTGGACGTGGCGGTGGGGCTGGATGTGACGGTGGGGCTGGATGTGACGGTGGGGCTGGACGTGATAGAGGGAATAGACGTGATGGTGGGGATGGACGTATCGCTCGGCTGCGGTGTGGCGCTCGGCTCAGAGGAAGGGACTGGCGCAACAGGGCTGTCCTGGGGAACCGAACTGACCTGGGGAACGAGGCTACCCTGGAGGGCCATCGCTGTTGCACTCATCGTCACGGTGGGACGCGACGATATGATCAATGTCGCTGTTGCGAAGGCGACTGGGGAAGGCTGACCCAAGCTGGTGATCGCACCGATCAGCGAGCGACCCACGATGCAGAGGGCGAGCAGGCAGATCAGGATTGCGGCAAGAATCTGCCAGGATAGACGTACCTGCATGGGAGCCTCTGCTGCATCCGCTGGCTGTACTACGGCCCGCGTGGCTGAGTTTACAGTATACACGATCCCTTGCTCTGCCAATATCGCGCATGCTATGCTGTGTCGTATACGAAACCCGCTCCACCGTGTTTCAGCCAACTGGCCACCGCCTGTGAGACGCCCGCTGTGGCGTCGCAGTGCGCTGTCGTATGGAGGGGGCAATGATCATATCACGGACACCGCTGCGGATCAGCTTTGCCGGCGGCGGGAGCGACCTCAGCGCCTACTACCGCCACGAGCCAGGGGCGGTCGTGAGCGTCAGCATCGACAAATACATCTACATCACGGTCAACACCAAGTTCGACAGCCAAATTCGTGCGAGCTACTCGATCACCGAGATCGTTGATCACGTCGATGATCTGCGCCACCAGTTGATCCGCGAGGCTCTGCGCATGGTTGGGCGCGACCACAGCATCGAGATCACCTCGATCTCCGACATTCCCTCGCAGGGCACCGGGCTCGGCTCATCAAGTACCTACACCGTCGGCCTGCTAAACGCCCTCTACGCCTTCACCGGGCGCTTCGCTGGAGCCGACCGCCTCGCCCGTGAGGCGTGTCAGATTGAGATTGAACACTGTGGTGAGCCGATCGGCAAGCAGGATCAGTATATCGCCGCCCACGGCGGACTCCAGTTCATCCAGTTTAACCCCGACGAGAGCGTCTTTGTTGACCCGGTGATCTGTCGGCCACAGACAAAGTCGTGGCTTGAAGAGCGCCTACTGATGCTCTACACCGGGGCCACCCGCGCCACGGCCAATGTTCTGCGCGAACAGCGGGCCAACACCGAGTCCAGCGAGGCGCAGCGGGCCGGTCTGCGGCGTATGGTGCAACTGGCCCACGAACTGCGGGCCGCCCTGATCTGCGACGACCTGAGCAGCTTCGGCGAGGTACTACACGAGGGCTGGATGCATAAGCGCGAGCTGGCATCGGGGGTCACGAACCCGCAGATCGACGACTGGTACAAACGCGGTCGGGGGGCCGGGGCCAGCGGCGGCAAGATCCTCGGCGCAGGTGGCGGTGGGTTTCTGCTGCTCTACGCACCCGTCGAGCGCCACGCAGCCATCCGCGCCGCCCTGCCCGAACTGCGCCACGTACCGATACACTTCGCACCCCAGGGCAGCAAAATTATCTACGTTGAGGATGCGTAGTGGCTCGCTGGCAGTAATGTTAATTCGCAGTACCGCAGAATTAACGCTGTGAGGCGTCCTGTCATTCTGAGCGAAGCGAAGCGTCCCGGTCGGGACGCTTCGCTTCGCTCACCGTGACAGCGTTACTTCTGCGCTGCGCTATTGCGTTAGGGACGCGGAAATTTTTAAGTATCCCATCGTCATGTCACGCGGAGCGAAGCGAAGCGTCCCGGCATCCGTATCGCCCGCCGGGACGCTTCGCTTCGCTCCGCGTGACAGATCACCCGCAATGGAACAATTAAAAAGATCCGCTTCCTTTAATTCTGTTCTGATGCGGGCGACGGGCGAACGGCTCATGGTTCTGCCCAGTGAACCATACTAGGTTTGTGAATAGCTTCCGTGACTTCGTACCTATATTTTTTGTAAATAAGAATAAGATTGGACAGATCTTTTTAAAACGGGTATAGCTCCTCTATAATAGCCGAGTGTTGAGCAGGTATGGTGCGCAATGTGCAGCCTGTTCCCTCTTCCCCTCCCTCCATCTCCATCCAGCAGGCTGAGCCTTCGTGACCTGTAGTTGTGGGCTCAATCTGTTCTCCCTCCTCCATCTCCACCCAGCAGGCTGGGCCTCGGCACTCTCTTTAGTGATCGAAGCTCGCCGCGCTCATCAGCCGCTCACCGCGTCGCTTTTGCGCTACTGCTGGAAGTAGTTATGTATCAGGAGGCGTGATCATGAATCCTCGTTGGACTCCCCGCTGGATCAGGGTCATTGTAGCCGTGCTCCTTTTGTTATCCCTGGTCATCCCCATCATGGCCTTTGCAGGATCGTTCCCGGCTGCACAGGCGAACATCGATCCGGTGGTGCTGTCGCAGCTCACTACGCAGAAGGAGAGTACTGTCTGGGTTGTTCTGCGCGAAAAAGCTAACCTCACGTCGGCCCATAGCATGAAGAACTGGGAGGAGCGCGGGACGTTTGTTGTCGCGCAGCTCCAGGCGACGGCGAACCGTAGCCAGACGGGTGTCCGCACATTGCTCAAGAGTCGTGGGAAGAGCCACAAGCCTTTCTGGATGGTCAATGCGATCAAGCTGACTGCCGACGCGGCGACGATCAACGAGTTGGCGCAACGCTCCGATGTTGAGCGGATCATCGCCGACGGCACGTTCAGCATCCCTCAGCCCAAGCCCGCCACCGCCCAGGCCAAGGTCAATACGGTCGAGTGGGGCATTGATCGGATCAACGCACCCCAGGTCTGGTCGAACTTTGGCGTTCACGGCGAGGGCATCGTCATCGCCAATATCGACACCGGCGTGCAGTTCGATCACCCCGCCCTGGTGAAGCAGTACCGTGGCAACCTGGGCGATGGCAGCTTCGACCACAACTACAACTGGTACGACCCGTCCAATGTGTGCGGCTACCCTTCAACCGCACCGTGCGACAACGCTGGTCACGGCACCCATACCATGGGTACCATGGTTGGCGATGATGGAGTCGGCAACCAGATCGGTGTTGCGCCGGGCGCACGCTGGATCGCCGCCAAGGGCTGCGAAGATATGGGCTGCTCGTACGCTGCGTTGATGGCTGCCGGTCAGTGGGTTTTGGCTCCCACCGACCTCAGCGGCAACAACCCGCGCCCTGACCTACGGCCAGTCCTACGAGATTGCTAATGTTGCCACCAGCGGCTTCGTCAGCTTCCTCGATGCGCCGATTAACCCATACAACAACCCGATCCCTGACACGTACACGCCAAACGCGGCGATCTACCCGTTCTGGGATGAGCTGTCCGTGGATTATGACTCTGGCGTTTACACCAAGGTACTCGGCACTGCGCCCAACCGCCAGTTCGTGATCGAGTGGCGCAACGTCCACTTCTGCTGTAGCTCGGTGGAGACCATTGATGTTGAGGTGGTGCTCTTCGAGAACGGTAAGATCCTGACCCAGTACCGCAATATCGGCGACAGTAGCCGCGAGCGTGGCGAATCGGCCACCATCGGTATTGAGAACGAGACCGGCACGGTCGGCCTCCAATACTCGTATAACCAGCCGGTGATCGGCAGTTCCGACTTCGCGGTGCGCTACAGCTTGCCGCCCTCGGGCTTTGTGCAGGGCACGGTGATCGACAAGAATGATCAACAGCCAATCAACGGGGCAACTGTGCGTGTGCTGGCGAGCGGCACCGCCATTCGCCAGGCCACCACAAATGCCAGCGGCCTCTATCGCGTACAAGTGCCGGTGGGCGCCTACACGGTCGAGTTTGCGGCGAACAACTACGCAACCACGAGTCAGCCGGTTGTGGTCAGGCAAGACCAGACGGTCGCGCTCAACGCTACCTTGAGTACTGCACGAACTCAGGTGAGCCCAGCCACACTGGAGATGATCCTACCTGCGGGACAGACCAAAACCACGGCGCTCACACTGCGCAACAGTGGAACCGCGAATACGACCTGGGAGATCAGCGAGGCCGGCGGTGGCCGGATCGGCGCTCTCGCAGCCGCCAGCACCAGCGTGACCCGCAACCCGAACTACGATCCTAACGCACGTACGACTCAAGGGATCTATGTCGGTCAGGAACCGCGTGGCTGGTCGGTCAGTGCGGCGAGTAAGGTACTTCGCTCCTGGTCATCGAGCAACCTCGGTTGGGCCTGGGGCGTCGGCTATACCGGGAACGTCTGGCTCTCGGATGCGTCCAACCCCCACAACCGCGAGTTCAGTGTCGATGGAATCTACCAGGGACGCACATGGGCGACCCCCTGGAGCAGTTGGGGCTGGCCAGCGGATATGGCCTATGATGCCGGTCGCGGGCGGATGTGCCAAGTCAATAGTGGTGGTGACAACGGCATCTACTGCTGGAATCTTGACACGGGGAAGGTCGTCGGCTCGATCACAGGCTCCTTCCCCTGGAGCATCTACTCGCAGCGCGGCCTAGCCTATCGACCCGACGATGACAGTTTCTACATCGGCGGCTGGAATGAGGGGGTGATCTACCACATCGCCGGGCTCAGCGCCGCGACGCCGGGTGCAGTCCTTGGCCAGTGTCGCCCGTCGGACCCGATGATCTCTGGCCTGGCATGGAACCCGTCCTTCAACGTCCTCTGGGTGGCGACGAACAGCTACGACGACACCATCTACCAGCTTAACCCGGATACGTGTAACGTCCTGAGCACGCTGGCCCACCCCAGCCCGTACTACAACGGCGGTGGCCTGGAGATGGACGAGCAGGGCAACCTGTGGATGCTCAGCCAGAGCGGCCACACCGTCTACCTGGTCGAGAGCGGCGTGCCCGCCTTCACCAACGTCCCGTGGCTTACGGAGACTCCAACCAGCGGGACGCTGCGTGCGGGAGGTACGCAGAGCATCCAGATCACATTCAACACGACCGGCATGCAGGCGGGGGTGTACAACGCCACCCTCTTCGTGCGCAGCAATAGCGGTCGTCAGCCGTTGCTGCGGGTTCCCGTGAGTCTGATCGTGCCGGGCTATTCCCAAGCGGTGAACGCGGGCGGGCAGTCCTACACCGACAAGACGGGGCAGGTTTGGGCGGCAGACAAGAAGTTCACGGTCGGCAAGTGGGGCTACACGAACGCGGCATCCAAGGCATCCAGCACGACAAAGAAGATCGCCGGAACCAATGACGGCCCGCTGTTCCAGTACGAGCGGGACGACCCGAGCGAGTATCGCTTTGACGGGCTGCCCGCCGGGATCTACCAGATCGACCTGTACTTCGCTGACCTTTCAGCCAAGAAGGCCGGTCAACGGATCTCCAACGTCTACATTGAGGGGAACGCCGTGCTGCCGGCGCACGATGTTGTCGGCGAAGTCGGGCCGCTGACCGCAGATAAACACACCTTCTACGTGTCAGTAACCGATGGTCAGCTCAACATTAGGTTCGCTCCGTATGGCAAGGGGTATCAGGTGCCGATTGTGAACGCTATTCGCGTGTTGCATCGCCCTGACAGGTAGACTAGGGGTCTTGTGACGATCTGTTCGTGCGAATACGTCCTGTAGGGATGCGCTGAGACGATGAGGCGAGGACACACTTGTCCTCGCCTCATCGTCTTATAGCAATCCTATGGGAGATGTTGTGTGGAGTCGAGGCTTTAGCCGGAGAGCACCGCCTAAAGGCTCGACTCCTCTTCACAACCCGGATAGGATTGCTATATTGCCTGTCGTAATCCCCCCATCTCACGTGATCACTGCGCTTTTGTGTTGGAGCGCACAGATGATAAAATAGGCATCATACGCATAGATTCTATTTATAAAGGCAACCCATTCTATGAACCCCAAGCGTACACCCGCACACCGATTACTACACCGCTGGGGTGATCCCGCCTTACTCGCTGCGGGTTCCATCAGCGTACTTGCCGTGTTGGCCTTTCTGGGCATTGCCGATGTTGTGTTTAAACAGCGCCCGCTGCTCCAGATTGACACCCAGGTCGCCGTATATTTGCACCAGCACACGACCCTGATGGGTGTGCGCGTCATGACATGGATCTCGGCACTCGCGGATCCTGGCGTCCCCATCCTTGGTATTGCCGTTGCACTCCTGCTTGCGTTTCGACGCGAGGGTGTCAACCTGATTCGCTGGTCAGTCGTGATCTGTGGTGGTTACGTACTCAATGAGTGGTTGAAGGTTGCCTATGATGCAATTCGGCCTCCGGTTTCCGACCCATTGCACTTGGGATTTGACTGGGGCTTTCCGAGCGGTCACGCCCTAGCTGCGCTCGTCGCGTATGGCATGGTCGGAGTCCTCCTCTGGGATCGGATTGTGGAGAGACAGAGGCGAGTCATGCTGATCCTGATTGTGATCACGCTCGTCCTGCTGATCGGTTTCAGTCGTCTCTACATCGAAGCCCATTACCTGGGCGATGTTCTGGCGGGGTATGCCGTGGGTATTGCGTGGCTGGCCGTGTGTGGTGGGGTGTGGAGGTTGGTCGTGTTGAGTAGGGCCGATCTAAACCGATAAACCAGCGCAGTGACAGCGTCCTGTCATTCTGAGCGAAGCGAAGAATCCCGGCCGGGATTCTTCGCTTCGCTCAGAATGACAGCGTTACTTTTGCGGTATTGCCCTTTTATGGTTCGTCGTGGCGGATTCAGCCGCACAGGCGCTGAAGCGCCCACGACGAACCGTAAATCTGAAACATGCCTTACGCTAGTGCAGCAGCCGCCGGGAGCGCAGGTAGGGCACCACCTGTTGCTCCAGGGGCCAGTTGCTCATGATCGGGGCGTAGGTAGCGCCTCGGCGGGCACACGCTTTGACCAACCCCTCGCGCCACGTGGTCACGCTGCTGCGGTATGCCGCCAGGGTCGCGTCATCGAGGGTCATCTCCATACGCTGACCGGTCTCGCTATCCTCCAGTTCAAGGGGGCCGTGCAGGTTGGGCCGCATGTCGTCGGGGCTGAGCATGTGCAGCACCAGAACCTGCCAGCGTGGTGGGGCGAGGGGGGCCAGCCCCTCCGCCAGACCGTCGGGGGCCAGCAGGTCGGAGCAGATCACGATCAGGCCACCCCGAGGGTGACTCCAGGCGTGCTGTTTGATCACGGCGGCCAGGTTGGTTGCGGGCTGCGGCGTAAGGTTCTCAACAAAACGCAGCATCTCGATCAAGCGGGCCTTGCCCTGGGTCGGCCCGAAGGCGGGCATCACGGCGGGGCCGAAGGGCACAATCTGGAGGCGGTCGCTGTGGGCCAGGGCCAGGTAGCCAAGGGTGCCCACAAGCTGTTGGGCGAGGCGCATGCGCTGTGGGCTGCTTGTCGCCATACTCCGCGAGGCGTCGAGCAGCAGGTGAACATTCACATCCTGCTCGGCCTCACCGAGGCGCAGCAGCACGTGGTTCTGGCGGGCGTAGGCATTCCAGTCAACATAACGCAGGTCGTCGCCGCTCGTGTAGGGCCGGTGATCGCTGAAGATGCTGGCGGGGATCTGATGGCGGCTGGGATGTTCGCCGCTGGATGGATTGCCGCGCAGAGTACGCTGAGCCTGGAGGCTCATGCGTTCCATGCGGCGCAGAAACGCCTCGTCAAAGAGCGGCCCTTCGCGCAGAGATGGGGCTTTTTCCTGGAGGGCTTGCCCTCTATGAGATCCGCCCTTACGGCGAAAAATAGTCTTGAACCACATCGCGTAGATCCGTAGGAATGCGCAGGGGGTCGTCGGCAGCCTGCACCGGGTCAGTGCTGGGGTTCGATCCGCCCTGCGAGAATGTGCCACCGTTGCTTGTGCCACCTGCGCTGCTGTTGGCTTGACCCTGGGTTGGGGCAGTGCCGTTGCCCTTGGCATTGAGTTCAAGGGGCACGCCATCAACGCCGAGTCGATCAGACGGTTGCTCGCGCTGCTGGCTAGGTAGGCTTGTGTTACCGGCTCCGCCGCCCTGACCCTGGCCGCTCTCCTGGCTCTGACCGCTTCCCTGGGCGCTGCCGGGCTGCTGACTCGCCCCCGGCTGGGCAGCTTGACCGGCACCCATCTGCTCAACCGCGCCCGCCAGATCCTGAAGAGCCTGGGCGGCCTGCGAGTCGTTACCGGACTGGAGCCCGGCGGCGTTATTGCGCAACTGGTCGGCCAGCGCCGGGTTATTCACCTGTACCTGGCTGGCCGCCCGCCGCAGCGCGTTGCCCAGATCGTTGCGGGCCGTCTGCGAAATCTGCCCAACCTGATCGGCCAGGGCACGCAAGTCCTGAGCCGCGCTGGTCACGTTACCCTGATCGAGAGCCTCCGCAACCTGCCGGGTGACGCTCTGGTCGCGCAGGGCGTCGGCGAGGGCGCGGGTCGCCGCCGGGTCGCCGCCGCCGGGGGTTGTGCCCTTGCCGGAAGCGGGGCCAGGGCCAGGCTGCTGACCGCCCGGCACACCGGGCGGCTCCGCCGGGAACGCATTCGCCGGGTTCTGGGGAATGGCTAGGGCGGGCAGGGGTTCGGGCGTGGCCAGCGGTTCGGGTACACCAATACCCACCATGATTGCCATGCCACCAAGGACAATCAGTAGAGCCAGGATCATCGCCACCTCGCTCCAGGGGAAGCTCTGGCGCTGCGCAAGATTGCGGCGGATCTGGCTGATCGCACGGTGCGACTCATCGAGCAGGTAAACCTCAATCCCGGTCGGTTCGGAACCCAACTCCAGGGCTGTGGCGATCTGCTCATTCAGGCCAAAGCGTCGGTCGAACCGCCGGGCTACCTCAACCGCCGACATGCGCGGACGGAGGATGAACAGCGCCCCGCCAACCACGCAACTAAACCCAAGGGCAAAAATCCACTGCCAGGGAAGCACGATGCCGAGGAGCAGGCTCGCACCAAGGCCAAGGCAGCACAGGGAGAGACCTAGCGCCACCGAGCGCACGAGAACACGAACGCCGCGACGCGCCCAGCGGTCGCTGGCGATCCGTTCAAGCTGGATAGGTAGGGAGTTGCGCATGTGACTGCATTGTACCCGGCCTGAGTACGTAGCGTCAACATTGAAGACGAAGAGTCGTCACACATACACTCCTCTAACACCAATTCAACGCTCATCTAACACTCCCGCCCTATACTGTGGCTGTGCCCACAAGGTAATGAGCTAGCAATGTAGACGACATAGACAGTATGAGGAGGAACTCAGAATGGCAATGATTCATTGGAGCCCGTTCCAGGAAGCGATGAGCCTGCGTGAGGCCATGAGCCAGCTTTTTGAGGAGAGCCTCGTCCCAGGCATCCCGGCAGCGCAGAGTGGACAGAGCTTTGTCCCGCCCCTTGACCTGAGCGAATCTCCCGACGCCTATGTGATAGAGGTGGTTGTGCCGGGGATGAAGGCTGAGGATATGAAGTTGACCTTCGAGAACGGCGTGCTGACCATCGCCGGTGAAGTGAAGCGCGAGGAAGAGAAGCAGGATCACAGCTACCACCGCGTCGAGCGCCGCTACGGTTCCTTCAGCCGCAGCATCACCTTCCCTACGACCGTGAAGGGTGATGGGATTGTGGCGAAGCTGGAGCAGGGTATTCTGCATCTTACTTTGCCGAAGGCCGAGGAGGTTAAGCCACGCCAGATCACGATCACTGTGAGCTAGGGAGGAATCAGCACGGGGGCGACGGCGGTGCCGTCGCCCCCGTGTTGATTCCATATCTTTACCCACATCTTTTTTACTGCATTGGCATGCGGTTTATCGGCCCCCCGGCGGGCGACCGCCGACGCCAGAACCGCCCGCGTCGGCGGGCGACCAGCCGTAGGCTCCCGTGGCGCGACGTCAGTCGCCCGCTCTGCGCCCCCCGATGGAGACGTCCCGTGATCGTCGCAGAGATGTGGGTAAAGATATGCTCACGGGGAAAGGGGAGATTTCGCATCGTAAGGAATCACAGGTCACGAATCCTTGCTGGGCGTGCCCAAACTCGACCCCATCGCCGCGCTGAAGATCGAAGATCTCATGCAAGAATTGCACCGTGAGGTTACAATTATCACCGTGTTTATGCTCATGGACATGGATATGTGGCCAACTAGACAAGCAGGAGAGGCACATAGGCACGACGTATACGCCGCCCCTAGAGCGCCCCTGCGAGGACGTAACCTATGCTTACCCGACGAATCATCCCTTGTCTGGACGTGAAGGCCGGTCGCGTGGTGAAGGGAGTCTCGTTCCTCAACCACCGCGACGCCGGAGATCCGGTGGCGCTCGCGGCGGCCTATAACGAGGCCGGTGCCGATGAGTTGGTGTTCTATGACATTACGGCATCCAGCGATGAACGTGCGATTATGGTCGAGGTGGTCGAACGCACCGCCGCCGAAGTGTTTATCCCGCTCACGGTGGGTGGTGGCCTGCGCACGGCTGACGATATGTACCGCATGTTGCGCGCCGGGGCCGACAAGGTTTCGATCAATACGGCCGCCGTGCTTAACCCGCAACTGATCGAGGAAGGTGCGCGACGCTTCGGTAGCCAGTGCATCATGCTTTCGGTGGACGCCCGCCGGGTCAGTGGGCTGGGCGAACCGCCACGCTGGGGTGTCTTCACTCACACCGGTGCAAACGCCCGACCCACCGGGCTTGATGCGATTGAGTGGATCCGCCGGGGGGTTGAACTAGGCGCAGGTGAGATCTGCATCAACAGCATGGATGCCGATGGACAGAAGAGAGGCTATGATCTCGAACTGCTGCGGGCGGTGGCGGAGGCCGTGCCGGTGCCGGTGATCGCCTCTGGCGGTGTCGGCTCGCCTGAGGATATGTACCGTGGCGTGGTGGATGGGCAGGCCGATGCAGTTCTGGCTGCGTCGATCTTTCACTTTGGCGAGTACAGTGTGGCTGATGTGAAACGCTACCTCGCCGAGCGCGGGGTGCCGGTGCGGAGGAATGAGCATCGTCTATGACCGGGCGCTGAACGGCATAACGGTGCATATGGTAGGATCCACGGTGAGTACCTTTCCGTCGAGTAGGGGCTTTGCAACAGCCTTGATGTATAGCCCCAGCATCGTTGAGAGAGCGTGTTATACTTGCGCCGTGGGAGGTGTCTTGATGGCAAGACGTTACAACCACAGATGCAACCACTCGCACCGCGAGGAGCAGCAACGGTACAAAGCCAGGGGCCAGCAAACCACACCGCAACGAGGAAAACACACAACGCCGGAGTGGCGAAATGGCAGACGCTGCGGTCTTAAAAACCGCTGGGGGCAACCCCGTACGGGTTCGAATCCCGTCTTCGGCACCAGCATTGGGATGCGGTAAAACGCCTCTCGGACAAGCTAGTCCTACGGTTTCTGGAAGCCAATCGTGTAGCCAAAGTAGCGGTTTCTGGTTCTGGGCTTTAAGCGCGAAGGGCGAGACAGCGTGCGAGTCTTGTCGGTACTGGCTGAAGGGGTTGGCGTCTGCCCGACGCCGGCCCCTTCGTCATTTCAACTTGTGCCGTGGACGGGCGTTGCGGGCATCTGCCGCTCAAGGTAGGCCAGCGGCAGAGTCGCCCTGGAGGGGGCGATGACGCCCCCCTCCGCCTTGCACTTTGCGGTATCATCTCTTTGCCGAGCTTTCGCCTGGAGAGCCGATAACTGCGCTGATTCGTGTAGGTGGGGAGGCGACCAATGGAACGTACGGACATCCGCTCACGCCTCACGGTTGAGAACTGGGACAAGCTGCCCGAGTCGAAGCTGGAGCTGATCGGCGGCAAGCTGGTCGCCGGCAACAGTCTTGTCGGCAGCCGCTGCCTGCTCTGGACAATCCTCCAGTCGTGCGGGCCGCGAGCCGCGCTGCCTTTCGCCCCGGCCGCCCTATGGCACCAGGCGCTTACCAAGGCGTTTTCCACACCCACGTCGCTCGCCTGGCCTGGCGGATGGCAGCACTGGGCTACGCAGATCGACCATACTCCCCTGCTGCATCCCGAGGGCACCCGTTTCAGCCAGCGACATCAACACACCTTCGGCCTGCTGATGATAGGCATCTACCAGGCGCTCCGTGAGGACAAGCGGCAGCCCCTTGGTCTCTCGATCCAGCGCTTCGTGCTGCCGCCTGGGCGAGGATGGGTTTCTGCCAGACCTCCAGGTTTTCCGGCGTGATCGGCTGCATCGCCTGCGCGAGAACTACTTCGACGCCGCCCGATGCGACACGTGGTGGGGCCGGGCCCGCGAGGCCGCCGCGCTGCTCTGCGAGCGCTTCAGTGCGCAGCGCGTCGTCATACTCGGCGATCTGGTTCGCCCGGAGCCGCTCCACTTCTGGTCCGAGCTGACTCTGGTCGTCTCTGGTCTGGCCGACGATAGCTATAGCAGTCCTACACAGGTTGTTTCGCGCCCGCCCACGTGGACGAAGGCCGTCTGCGCGGCCTGGATGAGCCTGCGAAGGCAGGCTTCGCAACCAAGAGCCGGGGGCTTTAGCCCCCATACTTTTCGAATAAGC
>Ga0194060_10002818_pt1 | contig 12387 bp, 11 predicted proteins | sample SepL225m_MetaG_FD_163427 | JGI IMG/M metagenome (GOLD analysis project Ga0194060, IMG submission 163427) | Anoxic zone freshwater microbial communities from boreal shield lake in IISD Experimental Lakes Area, Ontario, Canada - Sep2016-L222-5m | ecosystem: Environmental > Aquatic > Freshwater >... | reverse complement strand
CAAATCCACCGTGGTGAAGGGATCGGCGGCCTGGAGCGAGACCGGGAGCAGCAAGAGCAGAGAGGCGGCGAGGTGGAAGAGTCGAGGGTAACGGATTGCACGCCCGTAGGCACTCAGCGCTGGGCGGGTTAGGGGGCATCGGTTTTCGGACTCACCAAGCATGGCGCGAGCTAATCAGCAGCCACGGCCTGGTGTCAACAGCAGTCGGTGTAAATGGCGTTGTTCGCGCCATGGAATTACGCGCCGACCCGCACGTGGGGCGTGCCGTCACACTCGTCGGAGGCGAGTTTTCTAGCCAATCCAGTCGATGGAGCGGATCATCGTCTGGATGATAGCCCGGCGGCGGTTCGGCGTGACGCGGCCACGCTGATTCTTGAGGTCGGCCCTGTCCACCAAGTGCAACAAGTCGCACTTGCAGAGGGTTGGCCAGTCAAGCCCGTCCGCTGTGTCTAGAATGACCTCGTTTGGCAGAGCGTGGCGGGTGGCTTCCCTGGTCGAGCACATGATGATATTCAGCTCCGGCTTGTGGGCCACGCGAGCGGGGCCGGACACGATCACTGCCGGATGCGGTTCGGGCCAGCCGGCAGGCTGATAACTCCAGATCTCCCAGGCTTTCATTCCCTGGGTCGCCGCTTCGGCAGCCTGGCGCAGTGACGCTCCAAGTCGTCAAACTCCGGATTGGGGGTCTCGTAAGCGAGCCGGGCATCTTCGGCGGTCAACGGCTTGAGCGTGGTCCGTCCAAACTGCTCCACCACCTTGGGCAGGCCCGCCTTCATGCTCTGGCGCATGATGTCCGCCATGGACAGACCCGTCCGCTGGCAGCGGAGCGGATTCGCCTCAGCCGTTCCTGAGGCACGCTGGAGCCCTCTGTAGTGTGCTGCGCGCGAAAGGGGCCAACCTATGGCAGGGCCTGGTTTTGAACCCGGGAATGAACGATGCTCCCCCCCTTTCTGACTCCTTTCCTGATCTCAATGGCTACCATCCGTGCCGGCAGGACGTATAAAGGAGCGCCACCGATAGTGCGGAACATAAAGCTACCTTTTCTGCCATGCGCCAGTTATCGTTCTTTTCTTCCGGCGTCAGGCGCTCAGAGGGGCTATACCGCTTGTCCTCGTACACCCAAATTGTGATGGCTAGCCAAAACCACGCGATTAGGGCGCACCCTCCAAACTCTAAGACCAAACGGAGAATACTCTTCATGCACCGATATTGATGCCAGGACCTCTGCTGTCACGGCAAAACTTGGACCAAGACCTGCGTTGCGTACGACATGCCCTTCCCAGTGCTGCTTAGATTGTAAGCAAGACGGCTTGGGGCGCGGCTCTAATTTGGTTCTTGCTGGCCTCCTCCCACCTCCGACTTCGGTCGGTCTTGCCTCCTCACGGGGGCTGCGGGGCTGTGCGCGGCCAAGTGGCTTTGCTCGCCCGAAACTTACCTCGTCGCTCACCCTGCCGACGGGTTTACACACGGAACGGCCTACCGATAAAGGACGATGGCCTTTAGCCCATACGACGTGTTCAAAAACAGGGTTTGGATCTTTCGGATTGACAGCACGACTGGTCACACCAGAATGAAGTAAAGTGTTCTAGTGCGCAGTTAATAGAGCGATTCCTACGATATCTGACATCTATGCTGAAGTGGCTCCAAACGAAGCTTCACGAGAAGAAGACGACTGAGCGGATGGAGAGGCACATAAGGACGGCCAAAGGACCTAATCTGCACAGGTTGGCCATCGCCGTGACAATGACCGCACTGGAGGACGATCTCCTCAAAGAGGAGCTCCAGAAAGTCCGGGCAGACCAAAAGGACGTTTTCCTCATGACGTATGAGTGCCTCATCATGTGGGCCATCCTCAATGGGGTTGCTGCTGCCGGCGTGCCAGAGGCCACGCTTGATGATCTAGTCAACGCTATCAGAGACCATCTCGCCGACCACGGTTTCTACAAGCAAGGTGACTTCGAGAAGCTGTGGGAACAGACATACTTCTGGATGCCGCAATTTGCCAAGCCCACAAGGGATGGGAACTACTATCCAGCCGCAGCATTCGTTCAGGTCCCAGGAGCCGCAGGTCTGACGAACAGCTACGGTCCAGGCTACACCTTCGGGACTCACTTCGCGAATTTGATCCAAAGCATGACAGATATAGGGGCGTCCGCAGGCAAGCAACACCAAGAACTCTGGTCATCAACACCCAACCTTGCAGCGATGATCGATCCGCCACCATCACCCGGAAGTGCTTTGGAGGCAGCCATCGAGGCCTCCACCGTTGGCATTGTAAACGGCTACCGCAAAATCGCAGAGCTCAACAATATCCCTCCGTCGAGGATGACTTCCGATGCTATGATCCTTGAAATCTATTCGCGTGTCATGACTGCCTTTAAGGACACTGCAGAGCAGCGAGGTGAGCACATACCCGCCGTCTGTGTGAATAAGATCGTGCTCAAGTTCCTTTGTATGTACGAGAAGATGCCTGCAGGCTTCTGGGAGGAGCATCTTGACTACGAGATCAAGAGATACAAGGCCGATGGGCTCAGGCCGGACTATAAGGAGGAACTTCACCTGTTCTAGTACAGTCCCCCGGCCGCCATTTGCCGTCCAAGCCGCTGCCTTCTCTCCACTAAAGCGGAGTCAGGTTGGTCTGCCCCATGTTGCCGCAGCCGATGATGCCGAGCCGGATCCGCTCGCTCGGTGGCGTGGTCCTGTTGCCGCCAAGCACGCTCGGCGGAATCTGGGTAGGCATGGCCAACGCCGCCGCCGCCGTGGCCTTCAGAAACGCACGGCGGGACGACCGGGGTGGAGCAGCGGGCGGTTGATCGGAGGCCGATAGTGCCGCGGAGTCAGGGCGGGTCAGATGCATGTGAGGGTTTTGGTTGGTTTGCCTGGTCTTTTTGGCGACAATAGACCGATGAAAGTAACAGGAACTGCGGAAGAGGGCAAGTTGCTGGCTGACCTGCACGCCAAAGCTGAGAGCGGCGAAGCTGAAGCTCAACTTCAAATGGGTCTCACCTACATGCTCGGCCGTCTCGGCGTGGCGAAGAACGAGGCTGAGGCGGTGAAGTGGTACCGCAAAGCCGCCGAGCAGAATCACGCGCAGGCTCAATACGAGCTGGGCCTCTGCTACTACTATTTCGAAGGCGTGGAGCAGGATTCTGTGGAGGCGGTGAGGTGGTTTCGCAGAGCCGCCGAGCAGAACAATGCCCCCGCTCAATACATGCTGGGCCTCTGTTACGAAAACGGGCACGGCTTGCAGAAGAATGAGGCTGAGGCGGCAAAGTGGATTCGCAAAGCTGCCGAGCAGAACGAGGCCATGGCCCAATTCAAGCTGGGCCTCGATTACGAAGCAGGCCACGGCGGAGAGAAGAACGTGGCTGAGGCCGTGAAGTGGTATCGCAAAGCCGCCGAGCAGAACAACGCCATGGCCCAAGCGAATCTCGGCCTCTGTTTCGGAAGCGGCCGCGGGGTTGAGAAGAATATGGCTGAGGCCGTGAAGTGGATTCGCCAAGCCGCAGAGCAGGATGAAGCCGTCGCTCAATATATTCTTGGCTGCTGGTATGGAAACGGCTGTGGCGTGGAGAAGGATGAGGTGGAGGCAATCAAGTGGTACCGTAAGGCCGCCGAGGGAAATCAATCGCAAGGACAAAATGCGCTTGGGTTCTGCTACTGGGCTGGCCAAGGGGTAATGCAGAATTATCGGGAGGCTGTGAAGTTGTACCGCAAAGCCGCCGAGCGGAATGACCCTCACGCGCAATACAATCTAGGGGTCTGCTACGCCCACGGCCAAGGTGTGGAGAAGGATGAGGTGGAGGCGGTGAAGTGGTACCGCAAGGCTGCGGAGGGGAATTACGTGGAAGGGCAGAACACGCTGGGTTTCTGCTACTGGGCTGGCCAGGGGGTAGTGCAGAATTATCTGGAAGCGGTGAACTGGTATCGCAAAGCCGCCGAGCGGAATCATGCCCAAGCTCAATACAATCTCGGCGTCTGCTACGCCAACGGCCAAGGCGTGGCGCAGGACGAGGTGGAGGCGGTGAAGTGGTACCGCAAAGGTGCCGAAGGTGGGGAAATCCGTGCTTTCAATTATTTGGCCTGGATATTGGCCACCAGCGGGAATTCGGGATTACGCGATGGGGCCGCGGCAGTCTTCTGCGCGGAAACAGCGGTTGCCGCAACAAACCGCAAGGAACCCGATTGCCTAGGTGCGTTAGCTGCCGCCTACGCCGAGGCAGGCCAGTTCGAGAAAGCTGTCAGCACTCAGCGAGAAGCTATTGCCTTGCTGACAACAGAAGCAGAGACGAAAGATTACGGAGAGCAACTTAAGCGCTATGAGGACCACAAGCCCTATCGGGCGAAGGACTAGCTGGCCCTTCTAAAGCTTGGCCGCACCTATCCGTGCCTCCCAACTGATAAGATTTTGAGTGGCCGGGGCCTGGATGGAGCGCTTCAAACGGGTCTGGGCGGGGCGGGAGTTCCATTATGAGCCTCACGAACTGCAATCAGCCAACACGCGAGTTAGACGCATGATCGCAAAACAGTCCCCCACGCGCTCCGGCAGGTTGAACGACCGCACCTGCTGCCGGATGAAATGAGACAGTGAGTCGCCTCCTTGCAACCCCGTAACGCCTCCTTACTGCCCCCATACCGCCCCCATACCGCCTGGCTTGCTGCAAAGCGCCCCTCTCAAATCTGCGAATGCAGAATGCAGACCGCAGAATGGCGGTCAAAGCCACCCCAAGGCCTGTTGATAGCCAACTGATTGCGACCCTAAAGCCACCCTAAAGCGCCTACAAGGCTCCCACAAAGCGCCTACAAAGCCTGGAGACGGACAACGGACCACTTGAAAGCGAATGTAGAAGGTCGAATTAAGAATGCAGAAAGGAAAAGCGGGAGTGCGGGACTACGGACTGCGGGACGAATGAAGACTATCTTAGCCTGGACAATTCACACTCCGATGGAAACACCCACACTGCGCCGCGTGAGGGCACGCGGCCTACAAGCGCGCACCCCGGCTGTAGGTCGCGTGCCCTCACGCGGCGTTCAAGGGGGTGAAATAACCGGGTTAGCCCCAAAAGCGGTAGTCTATGTTGGGGAAAAGGTTATCTCGCCACTCGACTTCCTTGAGCCACTCTTCGTCAAGCTGGCCGGCGGTGAGTTGCTCGTAAATCCGGGTGAAGCGCAGGACGTGATCCTTCACACGCTTGCGGGCGTAATCCGGGCTGGTGCCCGCGCGCAGGATAAACGGCCAATCGCTGGCTTGGCCGAGGAGCAGCTCCCGGGCGGCCTGCTTGAGCATGCGCTCCTGCAACGCGTCCGGCTGGGGGAAACGCCGCGCCAATTCGGTCATCCGGTCCTGCGCTATGTGCAAGTGAGGGTAGATCCACTCGTTCTTTTCATCCAGCCAGACACGCCAATAGCCGCCTTCGCCCCAGCTCGAGGCGGCGGGCGTAGCCACCTGGTTGGTCGGCTGGCAGCGCAGGTATTCCTCGGGGGTGATCAGCTCGAACAGCTTCTGGTCGCAGCAGGCCTTGCGGACAAAGTAATCAAGAAACTCCGGGCCTTCATACCACCAGTGGCCGAAGAGCTCGGCGTCGTAAGGCGCCACCACCATCGGCGGCCGGTCGAGGATTTCTGACAATCGCCGGAACTGCGCCATTCGGGCTTCGAGGAAATGGCCCGCATGTTCGTCGGCCGCCCGGAGCGCGGTTTGGCGGTCATAGACTTGCTTGTCGGGGCCTTTGCCGGTGATGCGGTGGTATTTGAGGCCGGTGAATCCGCGCTGGGAGGGGGCGGGCAGGTAAGGCTTTACGTAATCGAGATCGAGGTCGAACCCGATGTCGCGGTAGAAGTCGCGGTAGCGGGGGTCGCCGGGATAACCGGCGTGCCGACTCCAGACCTGCCGCGAGCAATCGGGGTCGCGGCCGAAGGCGGCGACGCCCTTGGGGGTGAAGATCGGGGCAAAGGTGGCGTAGCGCGGGCGCGGGTGGGCGTGCAGGATGCCGTGGGTGTCGGTAACGAACCAGCGGAGGTTCGCTTCTTGCAGGATATCATCGAGGCTCTCCACATAAGCGCACTCCGGCAGCCAGATGCCCCGTGGGTCGCAGCCAAAGCAAGCGCGGTAATGGTCGCACGCTACCAATACCTGGGCGCGGAGTGAGGGTGAATGGTCGGCCAGCAGTGGCAGCAGGGCGTGCGTGGCGGAGCTGGTGATGATTTCCAGGAGGCCCAGTTCCTGGAACTGCCGAAAGACGCTCACCAAATCGCGCCCGCAAGCTCCGTAGGCTTTGCGGGCGGCAGTGAGGCGCTCGCGATAGAACAGCGCCAGTTCATGGAATGGCTTCTCCCAGCGAGTGCGATGGATTTCCTTCTCGGCGAGCTCGATGAGTTCCTTGAGGTGCCGGTCGTAACGTTCTTGCAGGAGCGGGTCCCGCAGCATCGAGCAGAGAGTAGGCGTGAGCGTGAGCGTGAGGCGAGGCTTCAGGCCATCCCGCCGCCAGCGTTCCAGGAGCTGCAGCAGGGGCATGTAGGCTTCCGTGATGGCCTCGAACAGCCAGTTCTCCTCCAGGAACTTCTCGTGCTCCGGATGCCGGACAAACGGCAGATGCGCGTGGAGGATGAGGGACAGGTAGCCGGGCATAAGAGGGGAAAGGCTGAAGGCTGAGGGCTAAAGGCTAAAGTCGAAAGTGTTGGAAGTGTCGGGGACGCCTGACTAATGATCAAGGGGCTGGCGGATGCGGCTCATGGGTGTTCGACGGGGGGAGGCTGGAGTGAGTGGTCCTGCGGGGCGGGGGCCACTTCGCCGCGGTATGTAGTGTGGCGGCTGAACTGTATCTCCGCCTGGCGCAATTCGCCCTGGGCCGACAGTGCGGACACCGTGATGGTGTGCTCGCCATGGGGCAACGAGCAACGGCAACTGAAGGTGCCGTCGGGACGGAGCGAGACGGGCTGGCCTCCAATGGTCACGCTCGCTCCCGGTTCGGTCCCGCCGTAGATAACGAGTTCGGCATTGACGTTAAGCCAAAATCCAGCCGGGCGTTGTTCCTCAGGGGCCGCAGGACTGGATACGTTCCCGGTTTCGCCGCCGAGTGGTGCTAGGAGGCCTGTTTCCGCAGCGGAGATTTCCTGCTCGCCGCGGCCACGAATGAGTTCCGGGATTTGCTCTGAACTCGCCCAGTCCTGCTGAACGAGTTGCCGACTGACCAACTCGGCCAGGGCGCGCTCCCGCGCCGCCTCCGCCGGAGGCAGGTCGGCTGGGATAGCTTGTTTGGCGAGCGCGGCCAATTGGGTCAGCCGCACGTGCGCCGGGATGGTCGCAAACCTCACGCTCTGGTCCGCCGATGCTGTTGCCGCGGGCGTCTTCGCCGGGGCCGAGGTGGCAATCGTCACCCAGCGGTGCCGCGGCCGATAATAACCCAGTTCGGCTACGTGTTGCGTGCCGCCGCGTTCCACGTGCACAAACCAATGCCGTGACTCCGGGTGCACGTGGATGTCCCGGGCGGCTTGCCCCGAACCGGTTTCGGTATGGACCCGCAGCACGAGATGATGATCGGCGGAAAGGGAGTTGTAGTGCCGCTGTTGCTCCGGGGTCAGGTCCCAATGCGCATACAGCCAGTGGGGATCGCGCGCCGCCAGCAGCAACTTCTCGGTGCCATAGGCCGCCGGCAAGGCGGCCTCCTCGCGTTCGAACGGAGCCGCGGGCGCCGCCGGGCCCAGCGCATACTTCTGACCCGGGCCGGTGATAGGCGGCACGGCCGGTTCGTCGTCTTCCAAGAGAAGTTTGGGGATTCTCAAGCCGGGCTCGGCCTGCTCCGCCGGGACGGCCTCGAGTGCGCGCTCGCGGACAGCGACGACTGGTGCGACTGCCTGCGCGCTTTCGACTGGGATGGATGGAGCTTTCACCTTGGACTTGCGAATAATCCGCTTCCTTAAGGCCTTTGCCTTGACTGGCGACTTGGTCTGCTTCCGGGCGAGCAGCTTCGGCTTCTCTGTGGGCTTGCTTTTGGCACCTTTGGTTTTGGCGGGGCTGGGTTTACGTCGAAGGGTCTTTGGCTTGCGCCGGAGCACGCGGCGAACAGTTCGCGCGGCCGGTTTCACGGCTTTCCCCGAGCGTGGCTTCTTTGTTTTCATACCAAGCTCCGACCCATTCGTTGGGTATCGGATTCTCTCTGATGCTCCCTACATTAAGGGGGGAGCATGGCTGCTGCAATGGGAATTTGCCCAAGTGCTTTGGCGATGCCTGCGCAGCTCGGAGGCACCGGCAGAAATCGGGCGCTGAAAGTCCCTTCCTTCCCCGGGATTCCCTAAACAATCGTTAACGCCGCGACCTCAATCCATCCGGGCTGTTCAGCATTTCCACGCCCGCTCACGCTCTTTGGTGCGGGCCAGGGCCTCGTTCGCGAGCTTGACGTCTTCGGCGATCTCGTAGTCAAACATGCCCGCCAGCACAAAGTCGGCGCCGTGGAGGAAGGAGTAGCGGAAGGCGACCTGGGGCTGAATGGCGCCTGCGGCCATGGTCTTGAACGCGATCCAAGGCTTGTTCACCGTCTTCATGAACTTGGCGGTCTCTTCCGGGTTGGCGCACCAGTAACCGGGGAATTCGTTGTAAGGCTCTTTGATCTGCTCCGGTTTCGGTGCCGTCGGGTAGTTATGGGAGTGGAAGGTCTTGATGTAGAAATCCGCCTTTACGCCTTTCTCTTCGCAAGCCTTGATCACCGCGAGCGAATGGGCGCCAACACCCGAGGGCACGCCGAACTCCTTGGGCAACTCGACCGCTTTGGCGACCAGGTCGATCTTGCCTTGCGCCACCAGCGAATCGGCGTGAACGCCCCACAGGTAAATGGCCTCGCAGCCGTCCTTAATCAAACTCTCGACGTGCTCGCGATATTTGATCATGTCCGGCTCAACCGGCGCGGTGGGGCAGATGATCCACTGAATCTTGCCCCCGCGCTCCTTGCGGTATCGGCGCAGGACAGAAATGGGATGCTCGGGGTTGTGCATGGAGACTGTGTTGATCCCGCACTCCTCGGCTTTCGCGAGCGTCTCCATGATTTTCTCGTCGGTATTGTAATGCGCCGCGAGCGAATAGACGTACTTCAGGTCGCGGCTATGCGTATAGTGGGTGAGCAGGTTGCCGCCCAGGATCACGCGGCTCACATCCAGCTTGCCGATCTTCCCCTTGGGCAAGGTCCCCGGCGAAGCGGCCGGTGCGGGCTGGTCCTCACCACGCGAGTTGAGCGCGAGCGCAAGACCGGCGGATGATAGGATGGTTTCTTTGACGAAGGATCGGCGAGTCATTTCAGGCTGCATAAGCAATTGCTTTCTGTTTCTATACCGGTGGCACACCGGCTGTTGAGACGCGTACCAAATCTTAAGGCCCTTGTCGAGCCTTTCATTTGCCAAAATCCGGAGTCAACCACCGCTCCCGATGCGCAGCGACGAAAGCATCGTCGTTCAGATGCGGGTAGGCGGCATAGATGCGCCCTATCTCCTCGCTCTGCCCCGGACTGAGGCGCTCAGCCGGATCGAGGCACCAGACGCCTTCCAACAAGCCCTGCCGCCGCAGAACCTCGTGCAGGCCGGAGATGCAGCCGGCAAAGCCGTTGGCTGCGTCGAAGAAGGCTGCATTGCAGTCAGTGACTTCAGCCGCGCGCCGCAGCAGCTCGGCGGGAATCGGGCCACCGCTCTCAATGGTGCGATGGCATTCGCGCAGGAGTTCCACTGCCTGGCGTGTCCAGACCGCCCAGTGACCCAACAGCCCCCCTACGATGCGGCGCTCGACGGTGCGCCCACTCACGCTGAAGCGATACGGCGTCAGCAGGTCGAGCACAATGTTGTCGTCGTTGCCCGTGTAAAGCGCCACGTCGTCCCGCCCCGCCTCGGCGACGGCGCGGACGACGTCGAGCGTTTGGTAACGGTTGAAGGGTGCGATCTTAATGGCGACGACGTTCTCGATCTCCAGGAACCGTCGCCAGAACGCCAGAGGCAACAGGCGGCCTCCTACCGCTGGTTGCAGATAGAATCCCACCAAGGGCAGAATCTTCGCCACGGCGCGGCAGTGGGCGATTAGTTGGTCGTCGTCGTCGCCTTTCATTGCCGACAGACTTAGCAAACCGGCATGGTAGCCAAGCTCACGGAGCAGCACGGCTTCGCGCGTCGCTTGGGGCATCTCCCCACAGATGCCGCCGATGCGCACCAGGGGCTCCCGCCGCCCGGCATCCGCGCGGGTCAATTCTTCGGCGGCCAGAGCCAGGACTGGCTCGAAGAGGCCGTGCCTCGAGTCGCGAATGGCGAACTGCGTCGTGTGGACGCCCATCGCTACGCCCCCCGCCCCGGCGGCCGCGTAATAACGCAGCAAGGCACGTTGCCTCCGCTCGTCCAGCTTGCGCGTCGCGTCGAGCGCGAGGGGGCAAGCGGGAATGACCAGCCCGCGCTGCAAGGCTTGCTGGATTGCTGGTGGCAGGGACATAGCTCAGAACCTCCCGTCGCGCGCTTCGAAATGGGTCGGCTTGTCCAGCGTCGGCCCGGCCTGCCGCAGCCACGCCGCGACCCAGGCGACCAACTGGTCGGCGCTCACGCGCGGTTGGCCGAACAAGCTGAACGCTTGCCCGGCATTGCTTAGCAGCGCCGTCGGGGCTTCCTTTCCCATGAAGACCGGTTCCCGGCCCAGCAACTGCCCCAGCCTTTGGCAGGTCTTGCGCACGTTCAGACACTCAGGCCCTGTAAGGTTAAGCGTCAATGGGGGCGAGGCGACGTGGGCGAAGCAACGCAAGGTCATGGCGTTCGCGTCGCCCTGCCAGAGGGTATTGTACCAGCCCATGCTAAGATCCACCGACGCCCCCAGCAGAACCTTCCTGGCCAGGTCCACGAGCACGCCGTAGCGCAGGTCGCATGCATAATTCAGCCGGATCAGCGCCACCGGCAGGCCGAGCGTCCGGCTGAAATGCTCGAAGATGCGCTCGCGGCCCAGGCAGCTCATTGCGTACTCGCCCAGCGGCGCAGGGGGATCAGTCTCCCTTGCGCCGCCACTGGACGCCGGGACAAACCCATATACGTTGCCGGTCGAGAAGGCCACGATGCGGCTGTGGGCGAATTTGCGGCACACGAGGGCGGGCAAGTGCGTATTCAGCGCCCAAGTAAGCGACTCTTGGCCTGTCGCCCCAAACTTCATCCCGGCCAGGTAAAGCACGTTCGCAGCATCCGGCAAACGCTGTAACGCCTTCTCATCCAGCAAGTCGCAGCGAATAGTCTCTACGCCATGTCGTTGGAGCTCAGCCTCGAAACCGGCCGAGGAAAAGCGCGCCACGCCGATGATGCGCCGCCGGACGCCGGCGAGGTCAGACGCGCGCCGGGCCATGCGAGCGAGGCTGGGGCCCATCTTGCCTGCGACCCCGAGCACGATCAGGTCCCCCTCCAGATGCCGCAATGTCAGCACTACCTCTGGTGTCGGCTCGCTGAGAAGGTCTTCGAGTTGCTCGATGTTCTGGATGGTATCGGCCAATGCCACAGGAAAAGAGAATGGAGCCAACGGTCAGAATTGAACTGACGACCCGCGCTTTACGAAAGCGCTGCTCTACCAACTGAGCTACGTTGGCGCCTGAAGTATCATTTCACTTTTCGCGTGCAGTTGTCAAGCGCGCCTGATTTCGACTCCGCAGGCCCAAACTCAACTTCCGGTTGCAGCTCATGGCCCCGCCTCGCGGCGAATGCCCTGCTTTACAGACCTCGGAAAAAGGCGGAGGCTCTGGGGCATGCGACGATTCGTCCTATTGGCCGCCGTTATTGCCCTGACCGCCCGTTACTGGTGCCCGTCAGCCCCATGCGCGGTTGCTCAAGCGGAACCGGCGTCGGTCACTAACTCAGCCACGCCGGGCACAGAGCTGGCTCATGCAATATCCGAGATCACGGGCGTCGCCATCTCCCCGTTGTTGGGCGTCAGCGCGGTCGGCGCGTGGAAATACTTTCACGCTCAGACTCCGCAGCAACGCGCCCGCCTGCCCTGGTTTGCGCAGCCGTGGTTTTGGATTCCCGCTTTTGTCTTGGTCACCGCCTGCTTTCTCAAGGACACAGTCGGCATTGCGGCGCCCAGGCTGTTGAAGAAGCCGCTCGACGTAGCGGATGCCATCGAACACAAGATCAGCGGGCTGATTGCCACCGGCGCCTTCGTGCCGCTGGTCATCGCAGTATTTCCGCACACGGAGCCCGAGGCATCGCTGTCCGGCGCGAGCGGTTTCCTGGCGGCGATTAACCTTTCGTGGCTGGGCAATGGCCTCCTGGTGCCGGTGGGAATGCTCGCCTTTTTCATCGTGCTCCTGGCCTCCAATGCCATCAACGTCCTCATCCTGCTCAGCCCCTTCGCGATCGTGGATACTGCGCTCAAAGGATTCCGCCTGTTGGTGC
>Ga0194060_10002817_pt1 | contig 12393 bp, 9 predicted proteins | sample SepL225m_MetaG_FD_163427 | JGI IMG/M metagenome (GOLD analysis project Ga0194060, IMG submission 163427) | Anoxic zone freshwater microbial communities from boreal shield lake in IISD Experimental Lakes Area, Ontario, Canada - Sep2016-L222-5m | ecosystem: Environmental > Aquatic > Freshwater >... | reverse complement strand
GCGGCGCGGCTGGTGGATGGGGCGGTTCTTGCCACGAACACGGCGCCGGTACTGAACAAGGATACTGATGGCGACGGCATGCCCGACTGGTGGGAGATGGCTTATGGTCTGGATCCGTATGACGCCACGGGCAGCAATGGTGCCTATGGTGATGTTGATGGCGACGGGTTATGCAATCTGTACGAGTATCTCGCGGGTACAAGCCCCTCTGATCCGGATTCCGACAACGACGGGTTCTCCGACTATGATAGTCGTGGTGCAGCCGGTAACCGTACCTACGGCGAACTGTACGATGATGGCGACGGGATTCCTGATGAATGGGAAATCCTGTATCGCGGGCCATGCTTGGAGACGGGCCTGCGCGGCTTGGATCCGGCGTATTATGACGCCCAGTTGGATCCGGACCGGGATGGCTGGAGCAACTATGCGGAGTACATGAGCAATACCGATCCGTTGAAATCGGCCTCCTATCCGACGCCGTTGGTGGGGTTGCATATCCGCTACAATGGTCGTCTCGGTGCTTCGATAACCGAAGCGCTTGGCGGCACGGGAACCAATGCTGCTGCCGCTGCCATGGCGGTCGTCCTGAACTTCTATACAACGCCGGCGATGGATGGTTATCCTGATGCGACGTTGCAGGTCAGTTCGGCAAGTACCAATGTCCGGGTGTTTACCACCGGTCACATTCGGGAGGGCAATAACTATGTGTTCGCCTTCCTCGACGCCGATGGCAACGGTGAGTGGGATCCGGCCCTGGAGCCGGCCGGCATCGGACAGTTCCAGCCGCTCAACCTGGGATGGGGAGATGTCAACAACATCGAACTCGGGTTGACTGACACCATGCCGGGCTATCCGCGGATAAGGTGGGCGGCCGATCCTACGGCGACAAAGTATATTGTTGTGTCGGGTAGCCCGGCAATGACCACCACGATCCGGGTCCCCCGGAATTACCTGCATGAAGGCGACTACCTGTTCAACAAACAGTATGGGTTCCCGCCTTGTTTCCCAGCATTCGACGTGTACAGGGATAACACCGATAACTATCTGACTTCAGTCCTGGCGCCGGAGGTCAAGGGCGGCGCGCTGGTTACGCCGGCGGTTGCGACCCCGCACGACACCGTGTTCCAGTACGCGAGGAACGAGATCGAGTTCAGGCGCGATACGAATGCCACGGCCTATTGCCTGCAGATCGCGCTGGCAACCAATCTGACGCCGGTAATCACCACGACCAACATTGTGCCCTATATGGATGGCGGCGTGAGTAAGGTTGCGCTCCCGATCTTTGCTGGCGACAAGTACGTGCCGACGAGCGGGTCGTACGCTTCATCCACATGGACGAATGGCCGCTACTGGGTGCGGGTGCAGAACTCTACTCCGGCCGCGACATCGCAGTATTCGGCCTGGAGCGCCATCAATTTTGATCTGAAACCCCCGGCGGCGGGTGGCAGGTCGATGATCGGCGGCGACCTGTACTACTTCGGCAAAGTGGGGCATGGCTACGGAACCGGACAAACGAGCAACCTGACGATCATCGTGCAGGCCTACGAATCACCTGGCTTCAGCGGTGTGGCGGAAGGGCAGGTTCAGGTCTCCTACAATTGTAAGACCAATATGCCTTCATCCAAGAAGGGTGATTACGCGATGATGGGTCTGGGTAACAAGACCTATTATGTCCGGGCGTTTATAGATGTGAACGGCAACCGTGTCCTGGACCCCTTCGAGCCGATGGGATTCGCCAGCGAAAACACCACCACAACCGACTATCGTCCGCTTGCCGTGAATCTCTCGGGTCAGGCAGGGGTGACGGTGAATGGCGTACGGATTGTGATCAGGGATCGTGACACCGACGACGACCAGTTGCCGGATGGATGGGAGTGGATGTATTACGGTACTTTGGCGAAGGGCGCCTATGATGCCGGGACGAACACGCTTACCTTGTTGCGCAACTATGAGATTGAGCCGCTGGATCTTGATCCGACCAGTCTGGATTATGACAGGGACGGGCTGGAGGATGTGTTTGAAATCACCTACTCCGATTATGTAAAGGCGAAAGCAGCTAATAGCAACCTCACTGTGGCCGCCTGGATGGCGAGTGGTCAGGGAGACATCAATCACTATCAGCCATATCCGCGCAGCGCCACCAGTGAAGGAACGGATCTGAATCCTACGCGGTGGGATACCGACGGTGATGGATTGTCGGATGGATATGAAATAAGCCATGGTCTCGATCCTCTTAACCCGGCGGATGGAGCCGCGCAAATTGCTTCTGCCAGGGCTGCCGGGGTAACCATTCCCGGCATTCCCAGTGTGTCGCAGATCGCGGCTGTGACGCCTGATGGCGGCCAGTTCTCATTGACGTGGCAGGGGCAGGTGGGGATGAACTATGAGGTTCAATACAGTGATGATCTGAAAACCTGGAACACGGCTGGGAACGGCCAACGTTATGGGGCGGGTCTCCAAACTTATGTGGATCAGTCCCCGAGGGTAACCACGCGGTTCTATCGGGTTGTGGTGAAGTTGTAAGGATGGGTTATTGGTTATAGGTTATCAGTTACTGGTTGATTCCTCGTGATGGAATAACTAATAACGATAACCGATAACCATTGACCTGTTTTAATCAATTTCGTAAGTTTATTTAATTCAACTGAAAAGAGGCAGAATAGATATGAAGCACCTGATTCGAAATGCGTTGGTAGCGTTAATGGGCATTGGTTTGGTCGGCTGTGAGTGGGGCGGCGGCGGGAGTGATAATTCCTGGAATGACAGCGGAAGCATCGCCAATTTCAACGGCAATTACAGAGCGGCAAATGGCTATTTGGTTAGCGAGTATACATCCACGGTAAGTGCGCCGACTACTTCAGGTGGTATTACTTATGTTACATATACCGGGGAAAACGCCGGGACGACGGGGGGTAACAGGGTTTCTCTTGCTGGGAAGACCCAGTTCGGTGTGGTAAAGCCTGGATCCGTTACCATAGTTCTGGGGGGGGTTGGCGGGTCGGCACATGATAACGGTAGTGGAGGGATGATCGGAACCTTTGTGCTGGGAGTGACGAATTTGGCGGTCTCCGGGTCCTTCGAATATGATACCGGTGTCTGGACGTTACAGTTGGCGCCTCCGGGCCTGACATCAAGTCAGTCCATCACGCTCAATTACACCGCTGCAGGTGCGGCGACTGGTGGCGGGGGATCGTCAGGTGGTAGTGGTTCGGGTGCGTCAGGAGGAATCAGCATCTACGCCTTTAATGTCCAGCAGAGCGGCAACAGGATCTCAATCGTTGATAATAACGGCAGTGTTTACTCCGGAAGCCTTGGCGATGTTAAAACGACCGGGAATATGGGATCCGGTTCATCAGTCGCCACCTTTGTGGATGGGGATCAGGTGATTGCTCCGTTTTCGGCCGCAGGTAACAGTAAGTCCGGCATGCATGTTAATATGGCGGGTAACTTTCAGGGAACGGTTAGCGGGGTGGCGGTCGTAAGCGAAAAGAGCGGTGCATCAACGATTACTAAAACCTCATTTTCATTGGGAAACCGCGTCATTCTTGGAACTTGGATTGAAGATGGTGGCAAGACGGGTGACATCAAGGGATTGGCTGGTTCTGCTGCCAGCGTCTCCCTCTCCAGCACCACGTCGACAAACGCTCCGTGATGATTCAATAGGATGAATGGGGGTCAGGTCGAATGTCATTCGCCCTGACCCTTTTGTTTTTTGCAGGATGAGCTTTCTTGTGGGAGGAGCGCCTATATTGAAATATTTGACACAACTATGGCTAATGTATAACATTTTTGACAATTACAGTGCGGCGCAGATGTGTTATGCAAAATATTCTACCAGAAATAGTTTTCTCGACGTCTTACAGTACTCTGTCATAGCGCTCTCCCAGGCAGAACTGCCAGTTCGTAAAGAAGTCCGCACGACCGAAGGAGAACGCCAGCTTCTTGCCTTTTTCGAGGCATATTTCTCGAACTACATTTGTGATGTTTCTCATCGCGGAGGTTCACCCATTTGTTGACGGAAATGGACGTGTTGCCAGGTTGATGATGAACGCGGAACTGGTGCATAGGGGGCTCAGCCGAATCGTGATGCCAACCGTTTTCCGCGACGATTACCTGCTGGCGCTTCGTGCCCTCTCCCGCTCCAGCAAACCCGTACCTCTGGTTAGAGCTATGGATTACCTTCAGGATTTCTCGGCGCGTCTGCCAATGTCGTCTTATGATGCGGCGATCAACGCTTTGACTAATTGTAACGCATTCAAAGACCCCGATGAGGCTCGTCTGATTATATAAGTGCCATTCCGCCCTGACCCTTTTGTTTTATGAAGTCTATTATTACGCTGTGTCTGCTGTCGGTAAGTATTCTCCAGATCAAAATGCGGTGAGTATAACGACCCTCGGGGGGAGAGTGGTTGCCATTTCACTGGCGGATGGAAAACTGATCAGCATGATTTCCAAGAATCCGAAATGAAGAACCCACCCCTGGCCCCTCCAAGGAGGGGAACTGCGTTGGTCTTCATGATTTCCAACAACCCGAAATGAAGAACCCACCCCTGGCCCCTCCAAGGAGGGGAACTGCGTTGGTCTTCATGATTTCCAACAACCCGAAATGAAGAACCCACCCCTGGCCCCTCCAAGGAGGGGAACTCCGTTGGTTTTCATGATTTCCAAGAACCCGAAATGAAGAACCCACCCCTGGCCCCTCCAAGGAGGGGAACTCCGTTGGTCTTTATGATTTCCAAGAACCCGAAATGAAGAACCCACCCCTGGCCCCTCCAAGGAGGGGAACTGCGTTGGTCTATATGATTGTCCATTCAACGACTTCTATCTGGTTCCCCTCCTTGGAGGGGGCAGGGGTGGGTTGTATCTGATGATAGCCAACACTAAAGAATTTGTACCTTGCCGGAATTAGGCATATTTACGTCTTGCGGGTCATAAAGGCTGCCGCCATAATCCAAATCATGAAGATCACGGATAACTATAATGGCAAACTGGAGATCTGGGCGCGCGAAGGCAAAGTGGTCCGTATGCCCCGGATTGCCAATCTGCCAAAATTTGGTTGTCATCGCTTTGATTCGTATCAAGAGCTTAATGCCTGGAAGCAGTCCCTGCGGGATCGACTCGTTGAACAGGGGGGGGGCCCAATGGACGAAGTGATCCGGCGTTTTAACACAGAGGGCATCCGTTATCTGGTGATTGGCGGGCAGGCGGTTCGACTAGAGGGTTGTCCTCGTTTTTCGATGGATTGGGATGTTTACATTCCGAGCCGTGATCTCGCCAATATGGATCGTATTAATCAGGTGTTGGGAGAAGAACTTGATATGCCATTGATTCCGCTGGGGCCCCGTGGTGAGAACTTTGTGCAGACCTACCAGACGCAATGGGGCATTTTACAGTTTCATTTGACCGGCCCGGGGTTGCCTCCTTTTGATGATGCCGAGCGGCGTGCGGTGACACATTTTACAGAGGATGGCGTGCCTGTGCGTTGTCTGGCCGGAGCCGATTTGTTGGAGAGTAAGAAGCGGGCAAACCGGTCCTCTGATATTGTGGATATTGAGTTCCTGGAAAAAAAGAACTCTCTAGGACTGCTTTAGTTGGTTTATCTTTTGTTATTTGATCCTCGGGATTGCAGAATTGAAGCTGGAAAAATGGGGTTTGGATAAATATTATGAATGGATTAGAACGAGTGGATAAGCCACGTCAGTGGCCTTTGGTTGTGGGATTGGGGCTGGTTGTTTTGGTGGGTGTTGGAGTGTTCGGGTGGATGCGCTGGCAGAAGGATGATGTCCTGGTCGTTGACCCGGTGGGACGGCCAGCGAGGCCCTTCGACGTTGCTCAGGGCAGGCCGCTGGCCCTCCAAAATACAGGGGACCAGATGGTGCTTGGTGATGGAGTGCCGCCGGCCACAGGCCTTTTGCAGCAGGCTGTTAGCGTTGTTACGAATCCGTCTGCTTCGCCAAATCCGTCCGATATTGTTTCGCCCAAGCCGGATGCTTCTGCACTTGCGACTGAAGCCGATGCGCTTCTTGCCGCTGGCAAGAAGGATCTTGCCCGCGAGACATTATTCAAGGCGTTGGTGGCCAGTCCAGAGGCCCCCTTGCGTGCCGTGCTGGAGGAGAAACTGGGCAAGCTGAATGCCGAAATGATCCGTCTGCCCTGGCCAATGGCGGAGAAGCAGGACTATGTGGTGCAGGAAAATGATGCCATTAAATTCATTGCCCGCAAGTTCGGAACCACGGTTGAAATGATTGTAAAGGGGAATGAACTCAAGCGGCCAGATATTATCCGGCCAGGCCAGCGTTTAAAGGTTTTTACCGGGAAAATGGAGATGGTGGTGAGCAAATCCCGTCATGACCTTCTGTTGACAGCGAATGGGCGGTTTTTTAAACGGTATCGTGTGGCCACCGGCCGTTATGAAAAGACCCCTGTAGGTTCGTTTAGTGTTGTTGAGCGTATCCCGGAGCCACCGTGGCATCGTGAAGACGGCAAAGTCATCCCCTTCGGCGATAAGGAGAATATTCTTGGTACCCGTTGGCTGGCCATCAAGGCGACCGGCTCCACCCCGGAACTCAAGGGCTATGGCATTCATGGGACCTGGGATAACGCGTCGATCGGGAAATCTGAAAGCGCCGGCTGTATCCGTTTGAAAAACGAGGATGTTGAAGAGCTTTTCGAGATGGTGCCCGTGGGAACCTCTGTTGTCATTGAGGAGTGAGAAAGCAGGGAAGGGTCTTCTTCAACGTCCAGATAACGCCCCTCACCCTAACCCTCTCCCGCGGCGGGGCGAGGGGATTTTTCCATTTCACAACCTCGTCAGCAAATCGCATTATGAACTATCTCACAATTAATTTTTCAGTTTCCAGCTAACGACTCTCTACGCCCGGAACCCACCCCTAACCCCTCCAAGGAGGGGAACTCGTTGGGTTGAAACTAGTTAGCAAGCCCCCCTCCTTGGAGGGGTCAGGGGTGGGTTGCTTTTGAGCGGCCTCCAGAAATGTCATTTCTGTGATCGGACAATGATTAGGTGGCCATAATGAGAATAGCTGCAACCTCGTGGTGAAGTCTTTCCTTCTTCGATTTTCCATGGTAAAGTTCGTCCCTTGAATTTCAGCAGGAGAATAGAGAATGCACCAATATAGAACACATACTTGTGGTGAACTTAAGATTGACCATGTCGCACAAACTGTCCGGCTTTCCGGCTGGGTATTCCGGAAGCGGGATCATGGACAATTGCTGTTTATTGATCTGCGTGATCATTATGGCCAGACCCAGGTCGTGATTACCCCCAATCGCTCGTTTTTCGAGGAATGCCAGAAGGTCCGGCTGGAAAGCGTCATCACGGTTACCGGTACGGTGGTGGCCAGAAGTCAGGATACGATTAACGAGGGTTTGCCGACGGGTAAAATCGAAGTGCTCGCCGAATCGCTCGTTGTTGAAAGTCTGGCGGAGCCGCTGCCTTTCCAGATTACCATCGAGGAAGACGGGCCGGAGGAGACCCGCCTGAAATACCGGTTTCTGGACTTGCGACGTGACCGCCTGCACAAAAACATCCTGCTTCGCTCCCAGATTATTGCCAGTCTGCGTCACCGCATGATCGGGCATGGTTTCACGGAGTTTCAAACGCCGATTCTGACCAGCAGCTCACCCGAAGGGGCGCGCGATTATCTGGTGCCCAGCCGCGTGCATCCGGGCAAGTTCTATGCGCTTCCCCAGGCGCCCCAGCAATTCAAGCAGCTTCTCATGGTGGCTGGCTTTGATCGCTATTTCCAGATTGCGCCCTGTTTCCGCGATGAGGATGCGCGGGCGGATCGGTCGCCGGGCGAGTTTTACCAGCTCGACATGGAAATGTCGTTTGTAACCCAGGATGACGTCTTTGCCGTGGTCGAGGATGTGATTCATGGCGTGTTCACAGAGTTCTCGAAAGTGGCGAATGACAAGCCGCCTTTCGTGCGCATTCCCTATGCGACGTCCATGGTGAAATATGGGACCGATAAGCCGGATCTGCGAATCCCGATCGAGATGCAGGATGTGTCGGATATTTTCCGCGTCTCTAAATTCAATGCCTTCCGTACCGTTGTGGAGAAGGGGGGCGTTGTCCGCGCCATTCCCGTGAAGGGAATTGCCAGCAAGCCCCGCAGCTTCTTTGACAAGCTGGTTGAGTATGCCCAGTCCTTGGGTTCAAAAGGCCTGGCCTATCTGGTGTGGGAGGGCGGCGTGGTGAAGGGCCCCATCTTGAAATTCCTGTCTGAGGATGAACTGAAGGCGTTGACCGCACGTGCCAACATGACGGATGGGGACGTGATGTTCTTCGTTAGTGACCAGGCTAAGGTTGCCAACAAAATTTGCGGGGATCTGCGTACCAAATTGGGCCGTGATCTGGAACTGATTCCGAAGGGCGTCAACCGTTTCTGCTGGATTGTTGATTTCCCGATGTTTGAGTTTGACGAGGAGACCCGCAGCATTACCTTCTCCCATAACCCCTTCTCCATGCCCCAGGGGGGGATGAGCGCCCTTTGCGAGAAGGATCCACTGGATATCCTGGCTTTCCAGTATGACATCGTCTGCAACGGCGTAGAGCTCTCCAGCGGGGCGATACGCAATCATAGTCCGGATATCATGTATAAGGCGTTTACAATCGCCGGTTATCCTCCGGAGGAGGTGGATAAGCGGTTTGGCGGCATGATCAACGCCTTTAAGCTGGGTGCGCCTCCCCACGGCGGTATTGCGCCGGGTGTGGACCGTATAGTCATGCTTCTGGCCGGCGAGAGCAATATCCGCGAGGTCATTGCTTTCCCGATGAACCAGAAGGCGCAGGACCTGATGATGAATGCGCCCAATACCGTTATGGAGAAGCAGTTGCGCGAGTTGCATCTCAAGTTGGATCTTCCGAAGGAAAAAGAGAAGAAGGACGAACTAAAATCGTAAGAGGGGAACTACCACCCGCTGCGCTGGAGATCACGGAGGCACAGAGGGGAGTAAACACATTTCAACAACGATCTCGGCTTTCCCTCAAGAACCAATGTTTCACGAATTTATCATAGGGCAAGAGCCCTTTTAGGGAGTCAAAATGGGCATCCATAAAGACCTTGCCCTATGATAAATTCGTGAAACGTATTCGTGGGAGGAGGAGCGAGCGTTGAATGGAAATTTTGAATTCTCCGTATCTCCGTGAACTCCAGCGAAGCGGGTGGTGAAAATTCTTTCTTGATTGTAAATTATTATGATTCGAACTGGCATAGGATTTGACATTCATCGGTTTGCGCCGGGACGAAAACTCATCCTTGGCGGCGTCGAGATTCCAGCTCCTCAAGGGTTGGAGGGGCATTCGGATGCGGATGTGCTTTGTCATGCCCTGGCGGATGCCCTGCTGGGCTCTGTTGCGGATGGGGACATCGGGCAGCACTTCCCCAATACGGATCCGAAATGGAAGGATGCCGACAGTGTGGAGCTGCTACGGCAGGTGGTACTCCGGGTCAAGGCCAGAGGATTCCATGTGGTGAATGTGGACACGGTGATTACGGCTGAAACGCCGAAAGTGATGCCCTATGCGTTACGGATGCGGGAGCGTCTGGCGCCGGTATTAGGCGTGTCCATAGATGACGTTTCCATCAAAGCCACCACCATGGAAAGGCTGGGCGCCATCGGCCGGGCCGAGGGGATTGCCGTCATGGCAGTGGCAACCGTGGAGCGTCGCGGCGAATAGCGTACCTCCCACAAATAAAGCGGTTAGAACGGTTAATCCGAAGGCATTGAGGCTAAGCTACCCTTTTTTCGACAGCCTCTTTCACAATTTCATTCAGACTTCGACCACATTTTTTTGCAGTGATCGCAACTCTCTTGTGCAATTCGGCTCCAATTCGCACATTGAACGTTCCCTTGAAAGGCACATCCGGCTCTCTCCCGGCTTTCTTGCAGGTCTCCAGATAGTCATCCACAGCAGCTTTGAACTCACGATTCAAAGCGGAGTAACTGCATCCCTCAAATGACACGAGATCCGCGATAAACTCAATCCGTCCATGGAAAGTTCGGGCCTCTGGATCAACCTCAACAGACCCCAGATACCCCTTGTATTCAAGACACCCTTTGGCGCTCATAGTTCTCCCTCCTGCTGCAAAAATCCCAATATATCTTTCACCTGATAGTCGAGCAATGTATCATCCGGATGCCGTTTATGAAGACTGATGATCCGTTTGGTCGTTATGTTGATGAATTTCCGCCTCGACCCGCTCCCGCTAAGCTCCATGTATCCAAGATGCCTCATGAGTACCTGCAACTCCGCCCAGGAAAAATCCCTGGGTCGTGATTGAAGACGGGTCAATAATTTCCTTTTCTTGCTCATAAAATACTCCACGCACGCCGCAAATGCAACTATATTCCAGTTGCGAAACACGCCGCCCCGTGCAGCGATAGACTATACTGTTGTTATATATAGTCATAAACAACTATCAGCAAGTATTAATATCAAAAGCGACAGAGCGGAGGGGCGCTATGCGCCGCAACTCCTTTTAGTCAGTTGCTATATAGACGCTATCCGAGCTTCTAAATAATCGGCAGGAAACATCTTCTGTTTTTCTTGCGAATGGTCAGTGTTTGCTGTACTCATTAATTATGTCCTGCGATAGGGTGGTGTTGTCAGGGAAAGGGAATAATGAGGCGGTTCATCAAATCTATTGTTGTTGCCGGAGCTATCCTCACAGGTATCCCCATTCCAGTGATCGCTAATGACGTCACAGAGTTGAACACCCTGAAAGGTAAATACGGAGCGGGGACTGCAAAAATAGACCGTTCTGCTTATGCGGCATACACTAATGCCATTTCCGCATTGATGCAGCAGTTCAAAAGCAAGGGGGACCTATCATCATTAATGAGTGAACCTCCTGTATTTTGACGCAAATCGAACGGATAGTGAGGCAATGGATGCCCAGATATCCATGCAAAATGCAAAACAACGTCTTGTCAATGAGTGCCGTACCCCCTGATGGGGCTAGCACGAGGCGCCGGAGCATCTAATAAATCCGTAGAAGCTTTAAATTGCGATTTTCAACCTCATGGTTCGCCAGTCAGTTTTCTGAAGAATCATTTTACACTTCATGTTCTGTCTGTGCGGCAAAGGGGGTAGTTTCCGTTCCGTGTTATCACTGTAAAGGTTCCGGTGTCTGCTCTCGTTGCGGGGGATCCGGGCCGTGTTGGATCATGTGATGGGGTTGTACCCTTCCTGGGTGGCCACTATTGTCCGGCTTCAGACGTCCGTGAAGACCTTGATTCCGTTCTTTTGATAGGTGTCATTAGGAGTCGCGGCGCATAGCGCCCCTCCCGCGAAGAGGAAAAAGAAGGTCCATATTTTTGTGGGAGGGGCGCTATGCGACTCCTTCGGGATTGAACCGTTTTGCTGGATTCCATGTGCTCGATACTGTATCCTTCCCCGCATTGCTTATGAAAGTTCACAATACATTGACTCAGAAACTTGAGGATGTCGTTCCGCTTGAGGGAAAGAGCATCCGGCTTTATACCTGCGGACCGACGGTCTACAACTACGCCCATATCGGGAATTTCAGGGCCTATATCTTCGAGGATCTCCTCCGCCGCTGCATCAAGTATTTCGGTTTCGAGGTTGTTCAGGTGATGAACCTTACGGATGTGGACGATAAAACGATTGCGGGCGCCATGAAAGCGGGTGTGTCGCTGGATACCTTCACCAAGACCTTCAAGACTGCTTTTTTCGAGGATCTGAAGACGCTGAACGTGGAGCCTGCGGAATACTACCCCGCCGCTACGGACCATGTTCCCGAAATGATTGCCATGATCCAAACTCTGCTTGAAAAGAAGCATGCCTATCAGTCTGAAGACGGCTCAATATATTTCAGTGTGTCCAGTTTCCCTGACTACGGAAAGTTGGCCCATCTTGACATGGCTGGTCTGCGGCCGGGGGCCAGGGTTCAGCAGGATGAGTATGAGAAGGAGAATGTCGCCGATTTCGCCCTGTGGAAAGCCTGGGATGAAAAGGATGGCGAGGTGGTGTGGGATGCCCCCTGGGGACGTGGCCGACCGGGCTGGCACATTGAATGTTCCGCCATGGCAACCCGGTATCTGGGCGAGAGCTTTGATATGCACACAGGTGGCGTGGATAATATTTTCCCCCACCATGAGGACGAGATTGCCCAGAGTGAGGCCGCCAGCGGCAAGCCGTATGTCCGTTACTGGCTGCATTGTGCCCATCTGGTTGTGGATGGTCGCAAAATGTCCAAGTCGCTCGGAAATTTTTATACTCTCCGTGATGTCATTTCCCGGGGGCATTCCGGGCGTGAAGTCAGGTATGTTTTGATGGCGGGTCACTACCGGCAGTCGCTGAACTTCTCGTTTGATGCGTTATTGGCGGCGCGGAGTGCTTTGCAGCGG
>Ga0194060_10002816_pt1 | contig 12399 bp, 10 predicted proteins | sample SepL225m_MetaG_FD_163427 | JGI IMG/M metagenome (GOLD analysis project Ga0194060, IMG submission 163427) | Anoxic zone freshwater microbial communities from boreal shield lake in IISD Experimental Lakes Area, Ontario, Canada - Sep2016-L222-5m | ecosystem: Environmental > Aquatic > Freshwater >... | reverse complement strand
GTTATAAATAATAAAGACTTCAAATTGACACACGAAAAAACGTTTAGTCACATGGAGGTAGTTCGGGGTTATCGCATAAATGAATTGCTCGAAGAAAAAACGAATCCAAAAATTTTGTTTCCTGTTATTACTCATTATGGAACTAATAGATTATGGAAAAGAATATCTATTGACGTTGAAATATTACCACCTAGTTCGCGTTTGCTAGGCTATAGAAACTGTTTAAATACTGCATCCAATCTAAAACAAATATTCCGCTGGTTCAAAACCCAAGAATTAGCCGCTTTACAAAAACAAGAACGCCGTCACGTTTTAGAAGCCGTCCGTGAAGCCATTATCAGCATGATTCCAGATGCTCAAAAAGTTTTCTGGGACATGGATTTAGATGAATTGGTTATTGAAACCGTCATCCAAGAAAAATTACATTCTATGCCGTTTCATTTATTAAGCGATGGCTACCGCAATATGGTTGGCATGGTCGCCGATATTGCCTATCGCATGGCAACGCTAAACCCACAATTAGAAACCGATGTCATTAAACAAACCGAAGGCATTGTTATGTGTGATGAAATCGACTTACATTTACACCCTAATTGGCAAGGTATCGTAGTCGAACGCTTGTTAAAGACCTTTCCTAAAGTCCAGTTTGTTGCTAGTACCCATTCACCATTTATTATTCAATCGCTATACCATCGACAAGATTGTTTATTATGGGATTTGGACAAAAATAAACCATTAGAAATTACCAGCAAAAGCATCGAAGATATAGCAGAAGACCAGCAAGGCGTAGAGATTCCCCAACAAAGCCGCCGTTTTATAAAAATGGAAGAAGCTGCCGAAGAATATTACCGTGTGTTAAAACAACTACCAGCGGCAAGAGAAGAAGAAAAACAACGCTTAAAACAAAAGTTAGATGAATTACTCATGCCTTACAGCGATGACCCCGCTTATCAAGCCTTTTTAAAAATGGAACGATTGGCAGTTGAAGGGGAGTAATTAGCATGAGACCTGTAGAGCGTGGGGCTGTACCACTTGATGCAAAAAATAAGGCTATACAGTTTAAAAAATACGGTGATGCGCGTGATTATTTAATCGGACGATTAGGCGATTACTGCTCATATTGTGAAGTTCCGTTATTTACACCTGCTATTGAACACATACAGCCTAAAAATTTGTATCCTATTTTAGAAAAAGAGTGGGGTAATTTTTTATTGGCGTGTACTTATTGCAACAGTAATAAAGGTGATAAGCCGATTAATTCAAATAATCTACATGATTATTTTTGGGCGGATAAAGATAATACTTTTCGTGCTTTTCGTTACGAAAAAGACCGCGCTCTTCAAATAGCATTGCCTTTAAATCTAGCGCAACAAAAAATTGCCCAAGATACGCTTGAATTAACGGGCTTAGACCGTGAGAGAGGGCATCCAAAATTTAGCAAAAAAGATAGGCGTTGTGAAAAACGTAATGAGGCATGGGGCAAAGCTGAACGTGCTAAATCAAATTTACAGACAACATCCAGCGATTCAATGCGTGAACAAATTATTGATACCGCCACCAGCACGGGCTTTTGGTCTGTCTGGATGACGGTATTTCAAGAAGATATAGATATGCGTCAACATTTAATCGATGCCTTCACAGGTACAAGCTGCGCCTGTTTCGATGCTAATACTCAGCCTATTCAACGAGCAGGCGGACAGCTTTAATTCAAACCTTTCAGATTTTAAAAACCTGAAAGGTCTGATTTTCAAATGCTATCCACAGATTGCCCCTACTGTTTTCTAATTTTAAAAAGCCCGCGTAATTTTGCATTTTTTTTATCAACCAATCGCATGGGTAAGGGAAATGAAACTTTTACTTTTAAGCCGCCAAATTGGGATACGCCTAAAATTAAGTCAGCATTATGAATAGACGCTATGCGTTGTACCATTGAAAAACCTAAGCCTGTGCCTTGGGTTTTATTGGCAGTATCTACACAACGATGAAAACGTTCTAGGGATTTTTCATATTGGTCGGGAGCGATACCTGGTCCGGAGTCTTCGACACATAGCTCTAAACGTCTATCTTGTCCTGTGACGGTGATTAAAACATTGCCGTTGACAGGGGTGTATTTGATGGCGTTGTCAATAATATTGCGAATTAAAATAGACACTAAGGGGGCGTTTACTACGATGGGAACGGGATTTTCTTCGACAAGTTCAATGGTAATTTGTTTTTTGTGTGCATCGGGTTCTAAGTCGGTAATTACCAGTATCACTTCACGATTAATCATGGTGTTTTGTTTGGTCAAAAATTCGGTATTGGATTCGATACGCGAAAAAGTCAGTAATTGCTGCACTAGATAGGTCATTCTATTCACCGCTTGTTTAATGCGTGATAGAGCTTGTTTGCGCACTTCTTCATCGGTGGTTTTGAGGGCAACGTGTGCTTGTGCCAATAAACCTGCTAACGGGGTTCTTAATTCGTGTGAGGCATCGGCAGTAAAGCGACGTTCATGTTCAAAAGCCTGTTCCAATTGGACGAATAGCTTATTAATTTCATTGACCATCGGGATGATTTCTTTGGGCAATCGTTTGAGCGGTAGCGGTTCAAGATAATTTGCCTCACGGATGGCGAGAGCTTTTTCTAAACGGTTAAATGGCTTTAAGGCGCGACCAATAATAAACCAGATCACTAGCCCTAAAAATGGCAAGCCAACTAAAAATTGCGCAACCATTTGATTAGCTATTTCATCGGTCAATTCAGAGCGAATTTGCTCTTTTTGCCCAACATGAATCACATATTCACCTGTGGAGTCGGTAATACTGAAGACGTGCCAAAAATTACCATCGATATTGGTTTCACTAAATCCTTGTGCTTCTGCCGAGAATGCGAATTTAGGTGCGCTTTCCGAGCGTAGCAATAGCCCCTCTTTTTTTGACCATAATTGAAAAGCGATTTTTCGTTCGTATTTATGCCCTATGCTGTCTGCTTGTAATAGATCATCAAATTCTGCCCATAGCGGTGTATCACCATTGTTGTCAGAATGTTCTGATTGCAATAATAAACCGCCCGCATCTGCCCATAGTTGAAAGGTACTTTTGGTTTTAAATTTATGTCGTAAGGCATAAGCGTGTAATAGTCCGTTAGCTTGTTCTTTGCTCCAATTACTGGATAACGCTCCTTCACGCACTAAACTTTCGACAAACGAGTGTAGCACTTTAGCTGATTGTGCTAATTCAGCATCAAATAAATTGGCGACTTCATCACGCGTGACTTTGTAGCTCAGGTAGGCAGTCATGCCCCAAATCAGCATGGAGGCTGTCAATAGGGCAACTAATAAGCGGTGTTTAAGGGAATAATTCATGAGTCGGTATCGTTATCAATGATATAGCCCACGCCTCTGACCGTGCGTATCAAGGAAGCATCAAGTTTTTTGCGTAGATAATGAATATAGACTTCAACGGTGTTGCTCTCTACATCAGAATCCCACGAATATAGACTTTCTTCTAAGCGAGCTTTAGAAACGACTTTGCCGATATTGCCCATTAGAAAACTGAGTATCTCAAATTCTTTTTGTGATAACTCGACTTTTTCGTCATTAAAAGTCACTAAACGAGAAGCGGGATCTAACACGATGCCTTTATATTCGATATTAGGTACGCTACGCCCTTCATTTCGTCGGGCAAGAGCGCGTAATCTGGCACATACCTCATCCAGTTCAAACGGCTTAATGACAAAATCATCTGCACCACTGTCTAAACCCATTACTCGATCTGGAATGGTGTCTTTAGCGGTCAACACCATGACGGGTGTTTCATTTTTACGACTTCTTAAGGCGCGTAAAATTGCCATGCCATCCATATCGGGCAAATTCAAATCTAACACGATTAACTCATAGCTATTGGTTTTCAGTGCTTCATCGGCAAGCCTACCGTTAGTTAGCCAATCCACTGCGTAACCTTCCATTTTTAAACCCGCGACTAGACCATCGCCAAGTATTTCATCATCTTCAACCAATAAAAGTCGCATTGTGTCCTCGCTGTTAATTATCTGATAGTATTTTTTTGTCCACGAAAAGCACGAAAAAATTTAGGGGCAGGAGTGCAAAGCTTGCACTTCCAACAACGCCAATAACTCATCGGTTTTTGACTGCATTAATCTCTCATCGCCGCGTGCTTCGACATTTAATCGCACTAATGGTTCTGTATTGGAACAACGGACATTAAATCGCCAATCAGCAAATTCGATGCTTAAACCGTCGGTAAAATCAATGTGCAGCGCGTGTTGTTGATAATGTTGTTGAATCGCTTGAATTGCGGCATCAGGATCAGCAATGGTACGATTAATTTCGCCGCTGGCAGGAAATAACCGTATACGTTCATCCAATAATTGCGATAATTTTTTGCCGCTTTTGCTCATTAATTCAATGACCAATAACCACGGAATCATACCACTGTCGCAATAAGAAAAATCTCTAAAATAATGATGCGCACTCATTTCACCCCCATAGACGGCATTTTCTTTGCGCATTCGTTCTTTGATAAAGGCATGACCTGTTTTACTTTGTATCGCAATACCTGCCAGACTTTCGACTATATCAATGGTATTCCATGTTAAACGCGGATCATGAATAATTTTTTCACCGTGATAGCGGTGCAAAAATGTGGCGGCAAGTAAGCCAACGATATAATAACCTTCGATAAAGCGTCCTGTTTCATCAAACAAAAAACAGCGATCAAAATCACCATCCCACGCAATTCCTAAATCCGCACTGTGTTGTTGAATAGCGGTAATAGTACTGGCGCGGTTTTCGGGCAATAAAGGATTAGGGATACCATTGGGAAAATGTCCGTCTGGTTCGTGGTGCAGCTTGATAAACGTGATATTGTCCTTTAAGGTCGCTTCCAAATTATCAAGCACATGACCTGCTGTGCCGTTACCTGCATTCACTACGATTTTTAACGGTGCTAAAGCAGATACATCGATATAACTTAATAGATGTTGGATATAAGCCTCAGCAATTGAAATGCTGGTAACATGACCTTTTTCAAGCACAGGCGCGGAAAAATCATTACGTTCTGCCAATTCCTTGATGACATTCAAACCTGTATCGCCACTAATCGGCTGACTTTGCTCACGCACTAATTTCATACCGTTATAATCTTTTGGATTATGACTGGCTGTGACCATAATTCCGCCATCCATCGCCGCGCCTTTATCTGTGTAGGCAAAGGTGGCGTAATATACTTCTTCTGTGCCGCATAAACCGATGTCATACACATCAACGCCAGCATCCACTAAGCCATTAATGACCGCATTGGCGAGTTCATTACTGGATAAACGCATATCACGCCCGACCACCACCCGCTTGGGTTGAAGGTATTGAGCAAAGGCGCGACCGATGCGATAAGCAATATCGGGATTGAGTTCATCGGGAAGTCGTCCGCGTATATCGTAGGCTTTAAAACAACTGAGTGAATGAGTCATAAGAGGGTAGGGTGGTTAGCCACAAAGCTAAAGTTAGGGTATAACTGCTATTTTACGAAAAATTTTTAGAATATGGCTAATTTTAACACTCACTTATCGGTTGCTATCGCTGCCAGCGCAGGTGTCGCGCTGGTTGCCGTTAATATAAATATCATGACTATCACCGACGCGCCTTGGATGATTGTGTTTGGCGCAATTGGCGGTATGTTGCCCGATATTGATTCGGGGAACTCAACGCCTATCAAACTATTTTTTACTACCTTAGCACTTATTGCTCTATTGACTGTAGTTAATGTCTTTAAAAATGGCTATCAGCCTTACATTGTGTTGTTGATGGCAGGAGCGGCTTATATCGTAGTGCGTTACGCATTGCTTTCCTTATTTGACCGTTTCACCAGCCACCGTGGCATTTTCCATTCTGTTTTAACAGCGACATTTTTTTGTTTGCTCATGGTGTGTATCGGCTGTTATTTGCTACATTGGGATATTTTACATTCGTGGTTAAGCGGCTTTTTTATTGGCTTTGGCTTTATTGTGCATTTGTTACTGGATGAACTTTATAGTGTGGATTTATCCAATAAACGCATGAAAAAATCCTTTGGCACCGCTTTAAAACTCTACAGCTATAACAATAAAATCACCTCGGCATTAATGTTAGCTGTTACCGTGGGACTGGCTTGGATAACACCGCAACCACAACCTTTAATTAAGGCATGGCAAGCACAGGCTATCCCTCATTTATTAGCGGTAAAATCGATTATCACCGCCCCCATTGTTAAAAAAACCAACCCAAAATGAGACTAGCAGTTAAAATTAGCCTCATTTTGTAACCAATCCTTTTTACACATACACGCATGAAAGAACAAATCGCCGTAACAACCCCATTACAAGCCGCTATTCAGTGGAGCTTAGCGTCTTTTGATGAACAAAGCTGGGTAAAAAAAATAAGTGATAGCACAAGTAGCACCCATTATCCAATTAAACTATTGCGCTACTGGTTTATGTATCAGCTTATAAAATCCCAACAACAGCGACTAGGACGACCTATACGCGTGTGTGAAATTGGTGTTGATAGAGGGCAAATGCGCCGTTATATGCAGGATGCAGGTTTTACTGATATTGACTGTTGGGAGGCAGTCGATTACAAATTGCAACCTGAACTCAGCGAATCTGGTTATACCAAGCAAATTCAAGCCAATGTCGATGTGCCAGAGTTTCAGTTGGCTGAAAAATACGATGTCATTATTGTGTTACATCTACTTGAACATTTATTTGAACCTGAAAAATTGGTTGCTAAACTTGACCCTGCATTAATGTCAGACGGTGTATTAATCGGCGGTTTTCCCGCTGTGCCGCAAATTATCCAAGCCTACCGCCAAGAAAAAATCCGCAAAACTGCCGCTGATTTTGGACACGTCAGCACTTTTTCACCACAACGAGTAAAAAGCATGGCGGAAAGCTGTGGGTTAAACTTGGATTTTCTATCAGGTACTTATATGCTTCGTAAACGCAATTTTGCCTTAGAAAACTATCCTTTCTGGGTACGCTTGAATCTACTGTGGGGCGCGTTGTTTCCTTCACTCAGTGGTGAAATTTATTGGTGTATGCGTAAGCACAGAGCTAACACACAATAAAATGATAGCGTTCATGGTGAGTTGTGGGATTAGAATTAAAGCAAGTTTAATCTATAGCGAGTAGCTTAGATTCTGCTACGCTCCATCTAAGCTACTTGCTATTTCGTATTACGGGTTAATTCGATAGGTTTGACCCTCACTAGGCACTGTCCGAAACATTAACCATGAAAAACCAAATTTATTACGGCGATAATTTAGACGTGTTACGCAACCACCTAGCCAGTGATAGCGTGGATTTATGCTACATCGATCCGCCGTTTAATTCCAAGCGCAACTACAACCAAATCTACAACAACATCGGCACGGAAGACAAAGCCCAAGCGCAGGCATTTATTGACACATGGACGTGGGATAGTATGGCGGAACATGGTTTACGGGAAATTATTGCTAACAAAAACTGTGTGTTATCCGCGCAAAGCATCAAGCTAATGATTGGTTTGGAGCAGATTTTAGGTAAAGGCTCTTTGCTGGCTTATCTAGTCAGCATGACTTTACGCATTGCGGAAATTCGCCGTGTGTTAAAACCGACTGGCAGCTTTTATTTACATTGCGACCCGACCGCCAGCCATTATTTGAAATTGGTTTGTGATGGGGTATTTTGTTCCAGCGGTGGCGATTTTAGAAATGAAATTATTTGGTGTTATAGCACTGGTGGACGCGCAAAAGAATTTTATCCTAAAAAGCATGATGTTATTTTTTGGTACATTAAAAGTAAAAATTATCTTTTTAATTATGATGCTATTGCATTAGAAAGAGATACTACAACCATGCACGAACCTATTCTGCATGATGATGAAGGTAGATCGTATCAACGGAATATAAAAAACGGAAAAGAATATAAATACTATTTGGACAAAGGCGTTTTACCTAACGATTGGTGGATAGATATACAGGCTATTAATCCATCTGCCAAAGAACGCTTAGGCTATCCAACCCAAAAACCCGAAGCCTTGCTAGAGCGCATTATCAAAGCCTGTTCCAATGAAGGCGATGTAGTGTTAGACGCTTATTGCGGTTGCGGTACAACTATCGCGGTTGCTCATAGGTTAGGCAGAAAATGGATAGGCATAGACATTACCTACCAAAGTATTTCACTGATTTTAAAACGCCTAGAACATAGCTTTATTAAAGATTTTACTGACAATGTGGTCGATAAAAATATCGCTAACCCACTTGAGCAGTTAGAAATTAACGGTGTTCCTAAAGATATGGATAGTGCGATTGCTCTAGCGAATAAACAAGATGATAGAACCCATAAAGAGTTTGAAAAATGGTTGGTATTAAGTTATTCGAACAACCGCGCCACCATCAACGAAAAGAAAGGCGGTGATGCTGGCATTGATGGCATTGCCTTTTTAGATGACGTTGATAGCGACAACAAACACACCGTTAAGCAAGTATTGTTTAGCGTCAAGTCTAATAAAACTTTATCGCCCTCAGTGATACGCGATTTATACGGTACAGTTGAACGCGAAAACGCGGCAGTGGGTATTTTATTAACACTGTATCCAATGGAAAACCTAGTTAAAGAAAGTAAAAAATACGGTGAAGTCAAGTTAGCCAATAATTTTTATTCAAAAATACAAGTGGTTTGTGTCGAAGAGATGCTTAACGGCGAACGACTACAACTTCCTAATGTTATTGATGTATTAAAAAAAGCCGAACAAAAAGCGATTCAAATGTCCATTTTATAACGTGCCGTTTTAAACGATAAATCGGTTATAATTTCTACTCACTTTATTAATTTTAAGAGTCTTACAACACAATGGCAATAGAACGCACTTTCTCAATCATTAAACCTGACGCAGTGGCAAAAAATGTTATCGGTCAAATTTACAGCCGTTTTGAAGCCAATGGCTTGCAAATCGTGGCGGCAAAAATGTTGCATTTGACTAAAGAACAAGCCGAAGGTTTTTATGCAGAACACAGCGAACGTGGCTTTTTTAACGATTTAGTCGCTTTTATGATCTCAGGCCCTGTCATTATGCAAGTGTTAGAAGGCGAAAACGCAGTGTTAGCACACCGTGACATCATGGGTGCGACTAATCCTAAAGACGCAGCGGCTGGTACGATTCGTGCTGATTTCGCAAGTAGCATTGATGAAAATGCGGTACACGGTTCTGATGCTGTAGAAACCGCTGCCAGAGAAATCGCTTATTTTTTCTCAGCCAATGAACTCTGTGCAAGAACCCGTTAATCCGTCCTTCGACAAGTTCAGGACGAACGGGCGAGTTAATTTGCTGGATTTCGACAGAAAAGGCTTAGCCGCCTTTTTTGTCGGTTTAGGCGAAAAGCCGTTTCGTGCGACGCAATTGCTAAAATGGATTTATCAAGAAGACGTTCAAGACTTCGACTTGATGACTAATATTAGCAAATCGTTACGCACCTATCTCAATGAAAACTGTTGTATTGAAACGCCTGAAATTGTCGTCGAGCAAATCGCTAGCGATGAAACCCGCAAATGGGTGATGCAAACGCATTGCGGCAATCGAATAGAAACGGTGTTTATTCCCGAAGAAGGGCGCGGCACGTTATGTGTGTCTTCGCAAATTGGTTGTGCGTTGGCGTGTACGTTCTGCTCTACTGCGCAACAAGGTTTTAATCGCAATTTAAGCACGTCTGAAATTATTGGTCAGGTTTTTGTCGCGCAAAAGCGTCTAGGCACTACCGCAAAAATCACTAACGTAGTGATGATGGGCATGGGTGAACCACTGTTAAATTTTGATAATGTGGTTGCGGCAATGAATTTGATGATGGACGACTTTACTTATGGGCTATCCAAACGCCGTGTTACCATCAGTACCTCAGGTGTTGTGCCTGCGATGTATCGCTTAACAGAAGTGTGTGATGTCAGTTTAGCTGTGTCATTACACGCAGTGCGTGATGAATTGCGTGATGAATTAGTGCCTATCAATAAAAAGTATCCGTTAAAAGAGTTAATGGAAGCCTGTCGGGCAAATGCCAAACTTGCACCACGCCGTACTGTCACCTTTGAATATGTGATGTTAGCAGGGGTGAACGATTCCTTAGCCGATGCTTACGGTTTGATAAAACTATTAAAAACCGTTCCAGCAAAAATTAACTTAATACCTTTTAATCCGTTTCCTCAGTCGGTTTATCGTTGCTCTAGCAAAGAAACTATGAATCAGTTTAAAACGCTATTAAATGATGCAGGGATAGTCACTACCATCAGAAAAACACGCGGCGAAGACATTGATGCAGCTTGTGGTCAGTTAGTTGGACAAGTGCAAGATAAAAGCCGTAGACACCTTAAATTGGCTAATGTGAGTTCAGAACGTGTGGCTTAAAAAACTTAATCAAATTGTACGTTGTCTGTTGCCTATCGCCTTGGTTGCTTGTTCCACTGTGGCTGAAAGAGAAGCAGCTGATGGAGCAGATGTCCATTTACAGTTAGGTGTACGTTATTTGAATCTGAACAATTTACCAGCGGCGAAAGAAAATTTAGAGTTGGCCTTAAAAAGCGATTCTAATAGTGTCCCCGCTCATATCGCGCTAGCTTTTTTATATGAAAAACTCAATAAATATGACGACGCTCGAAGTCAATATGAGCTTTCTTTAAACCTAGATCCTGAAAATTTGAGTTTACTGAATAATTTTGGACGATTTCTTTGTGATAGACGCGAGTTTGACAGAGGTATGACATTATTGGTCAAAGCCAGTACCGATATGTTAAACGAAACACCGTGGATGGCATTTACTAATGCAGGACGTTGCCAAATGGCGATGGGTGACAAGAAAAACGCTCAAGGTTATTTTGAAAAAGCCTTACAAGTTAATCCAAGTTACGCGCCTGTATTACAGGAAATGCAAAAATTAAGTTATCAAAATGGCGACTTCAAGGCAGCACAAGAATATTTACAACGCTATTTATCGGTTGCCACACAAACCCCCGAATCGCTATGGTTAGCAATCCAAACAGAAAGTGCGTTAAAAAATGATATGCTAGTGAAGGAATACACCGATCTATTATTAGAAAAATTTCCTTATTCAAACGAAGCAAAACAAATTAAATCAACGCAACGACCACAATAAAGTCGTCACATATTATGGCAAACAATATACAAGCAATACGAGGAATGCACGATGTGCTACCCGATCAAACCCCACTTTGGCAATACGCAGAAAAAATCATCCGCGAAGTATTGAGCGGCTACGGTTATTCAGAAATTCGTCTGCCCATCGTGGAAAAAACCGAGTTATTCAAACGCTCTATCGGTGAAGTCACTGATATAGTTGAAAAAGAAATGTACACCTTTGATGACCGTAATGGTGATTCTTTAACCTTGCGTCCCGAAGGCACGGCGGGCTGTTTACGCGCCTGTTTAGAGCATGGTTTACTGCATAATCAAGTGCATCGTTTATGGTATTACGGACAAATGTATCGCCATGAGCGTCCACAAAAAGGACGCTATCGGCAATTTATACAATTAGGCGTTGAAACCTATGGTATGTCTGCCCCTGATATTGATGCCGAACTTATTTTACTAATGGATAGGCTGTGGAAACGCTTAGGCATTCGTGACAAAGTGAGTTTACAATTGAATTCCTTGGGATCGATTGCTGAGCGTCTGGTGTACCGTGACAGTTTAGTGAGCTATTTTCAGCAACACTTAGATCAGCTTGATGAAGACAGCTTACGGCGACTCAAGACCAACCCGCTACGCATTTTGGATACTAAAAATCCAGCCATGAAAGACGTAGTGGCTAATGCGCCTGAATTGATGGCGACCTTAGGTGAAGAAAGTCTGACGCATTTTAAAACTATTACCACCTTATTAGATAATGTGGGTATAGGCTATGAAATTAATACTCGCTTGGTGCGCGGCTTAGATTATTACAGTAAAACAGTATTTGAATGGGTGACTACTGAGTTAGGTTCACAAGGCACAGTGTGTGCAGGTGGACGCTATGATGGTCTAATCGAACAACTAGGCGGTAAACCCAATCATGCTGTCGGTTTTGCAATGGGTATGGAACGCTTATTGGCGTTAATGGAAACGTTAGATTTACCTGTAGAGCCAGTTGTTGATGTCTATTTGATTCGTGTCGGCGAGCAAGCTACACAACAAGGATTTTATCTTGCCGAAGTCATCAGAAATCAAATTACAGGGTTAAAATTACAAGTGGATTGTGTCGGTGGTAGTTTTAAAAGCCAATTCAAAAAAGCCGATAAAAGTGGTGCAAGCTACGCGCTAATTTTAGGTGATGATGAAGCCAGTCGCGGTGAAGTCAGTATTAAATCTTTGCGCGACCAACAAGAACAGCAAGTATTATC